>Ga0302251_1000365_pt1 | contig 44811 bp, 43 predicted proteins | sample AAG_RA_Gln_MG_FD_193534 | JGI IMG/M metagenome (GOLD analysis project Ga0302251, IMG submission 193534) | Enriched activated sludge microbial communities from anaerobic digester in WTTP, New Holstein, Wisconsin, United States - AAG_RA_Gln | ecosystem: Engineered > Bioreactor > Anaerobic >... | reverse complement strand
GATCCCTAGGAATAATGCGGTCAGTTCCAGAAAGATCAAGATGAAGAACTTGAGCGACTCTAGCAAGGTATTCACCTAGTTCACCTCAGAGTAGGGCTGCTTCGATAGATCAACGGGCTGTGGTAACTCTTGAACAAGGGACCTAAACCGATCGAGTACCGAAACATCGATGCAGTAACAGACACGCGGTCCGTCGACTTCTCCAACCAGCAAGCCAGCGGCTTTCATGATGCGAAGGTGCTCCGAGACGGTCGATTGAGCGAGTGGTAGCTGACTGACAATATCGCCACAGACACAGTTCGTCCTCTCGGCCAGGATCTTAAGGATCCGCACTCTCGCGGGATGGGCGAGCGCCTTGGCGAGCGAAGCGAGCTCTTGGTCAGCCTCGCCTGTAAGGCCAAGGGCCCCCTCGGAGGAAGGTTCTTTCTTAGAGGCTATTTTATCGTTCATCGACGATATAATAGCAGTAGGCTTGATACTCGTCAAGGGAAAAGCTGTACTCTGACCTGAACTATCAGTGCGGCCTATTCCAGACACCGGGTCGTCCCGCAATGCGGCAATAGCTTGCTGTTGGTATTTCCATGATGCCATATTTACAATAATGGAAACATCGCATAAGATGTTACTGCCATCGACCGAAGGAGGAAATATGGGCGATCATGATGAACAGGGCGTCTCCCGCAGGGGCTTCCTTAAAACCACAGGCTTGGGCCTTGGCGTCGCAGTCGGAGCGCTTGTCCTAGGGCCAAGCGCGGTCTCGGCCGCCGAGAGCGGTGCCTCGACGCCGGTAGCGGAAGGCCCGTTCCCCTATAAAGATCTTGATCCGCGGGAGGGCATGCTTCGCGGCCATGCCGGCTACTGGAAGTCCGGCTGCGCCTACGGCGCCTTCTACGGCATCACCTCCATGCTCCGCGAAGCGGTAGGCGGCCCCTACGCCCAGGTGCCGTACCGCATGCTCGCGTGGGGCAGGGGCGGCGGCGCCAACTGGGGTACCCTCTGCGGGGCACTCACGGGCGCCTGTGCGGCCATCAATCTCGTCGCCGCCGATGCCGACGTGAACAAGCTCGTGGGCGAGCTCATGGGGTGGTACTCCACCCATCCCTTCCCTTCCGACGAGGCGACCAAGCTCGCGGTCACGGGCTCGTTCAAGCAGACCGCCAAGGACTACCCGAAGATCGAGCTGATCAAGACCGTCTCGAAGTCTCCCCTCTGCCACGTCTCCAACGCGACTTGGATCGCCGCCTCCGGGATCAAGCTCCCCGACGACCGCCGGAAGGAGCGCTGCGCCCGCCTCACCGCCGACGTCGTGGCCAAGACCGTGGCCATGCTCAACGCCTACAAGGCCGGCACTTTCGTGCCCGTCTACAAAGTCGACGAGGAGACCGAGATCTGCCTGGCCTGCCATGAGCCGGACCAGGAAGGCAAGATGTCCTGCGTCGAGTGCCACGAGCCGCACGAACTCTGACCGCTACCTAAGCATCTCCAAACCAGCCCCTGGATCGACGCGGGGCTGGTTTTTTATTGAGGAAGTATGGGCAAGCTAATATCTCGTCTCTACGATCTCCTTAGGTCCATAAAGCTGGCGTACGCGCTCATCATCGTCCTCGGCCTCTTCGGAATGCTTGGGGGACTCCTGCCTCAAGACGGTTCGCTCTTTATCGCTCCGACAGGGCATCCCTTTGTCGCCAAGGTCGTCGCGTGGATTTCCCCGGGCGCGGTGTTCTCCGGCCCGGCCTTTCGCCTGGCCGCCGCCTTGTTCGCCGTCAACCTGACCCTGTGCAGCTTCCACAGGCTCGCGGGCCAGTTCGCCTTGCCGCGCGGGAAGAGGCGCCACGGTCCCGACGTCCTGCACCTCGGCCTCATCGTACTGCTCGTGGGAGCGGCCTGGAGCGCCAAAAGCGCGACGGAGAGCCGCCATACGCTCCTGGTCGGGGAGGAGGAGAGCCTTCCGGGAGGGGAGCTCCTCGCGCTCCGGGACTTCTCCTTCGAGCGCTATGCCGACGGCAGGCCCAAGTCGTGGAGCTCCAGCATCGACCTCGACGCCAATGGAGCCAATCGGGTAAGGGATTTCACCCTCAAGGTCAATCGTCCGCTGCGCTACGGGGCGTATACGATCTACCAGACCGGATACGACGAGCGTCTGGTGGCCCTTCTCCGCAAAGGCAGGCTGGGCCTGCCTGAACCACTGGTCCAAGGCAAGCGTCTCTCCGGCGATTCTGGCTCCGTAGTGTTCATGGCGCCCGATCCGGATTCCGGCGCCGACGCGCATCGCTTCGTCTTCCTCGCGGACACGGAGAGCGGCCGGAAGGTCGTCACGGCGAGGATAGGGGAAACCGTGGGAGACTACACTTTGCAGGACGTGACGTCCGTATTCAGCTCGACGATCAAGGTTCGGAGGGATCCAGGCTATCCGCTCGTCCTGGCCGGCCTCATTCTCGTCGCGCTCGGCACCATCGCCACCTACATCATCAAGCTCCGGGGGATGCGCTCATGACAGCACTTATCGCCTTCGCAATTATCGTCGTCTCGCTTGCCGTCCAAGCGGTCTTTATCATCCGAAGAACGAGGAAACCCGATCCCGCGACGCCATGGCTTCTCCTCGCCTCGGGGGTCCTCCTCCTCGCGACGACGGTCGCGCGAAGCGTCGCGATCTCGTTCGTGGCCATCACCAGCGTCTATGAATCGCTTATCCTTCTGGCGGGCATCGCCTGTCTCGCCCTAGGCGTCTACCGCCTTCGCGCAGGAGCCGAAGCCTCTCGGCCCTTCGTCTTCGGCGGCACCTTCATCGCCTTTCTCTTTCTTGTGCTTTCGTCCTCGCCCCTCGCGCCGAGCGCCGTCAAGCCGCCGGTACCGGCTCTCCAATCGGCCTGGCTCGTGCTCCATGTGGCCTGCACCTTCATCGGGGAGGCGCTCTTCGCCTGCGGCTTCGTGGCTGCGATCCTCCAACTGGGCTCCCGGGATCCGGCGCGCCGGGCCTCCTACGATCGCCTTACCTACACCCTCGTCGCGATCGGATACCCGCTCTTCACTGCAGGAGCCCTGGTCTTCGGCGCCATCTGGGCGGAGGCTGCATGGGGAAGATGGTGGAGCTGGGATCCTAAGGAAACCTGGGCCTTGGTCACCTGGCTGGCCTACACGGCCTACCTGCATCTCCGCTTGATCCAGAAGCGCCAGAGCCCTCTCTTGCCGCTCCTCGTCGTAGCTGGCTTCCTGCTCGCGCTCTTCACCTTCCTAGGGGTGAATTTCCTGCTCCCGGGGCTCCATAGCTACGCCTGAGGCGGACGGCAGAGGGCTGGCACCGCCAGCCGGGCGAGGCCGGCGGCGCCGAGGACGCATCAGGAAGTCAGGAGCACTGCTCGCAATCGGCGCATTCGAACTGTATGGTGGTATGTTCGACCTTGTACCGCTCGCGGAGCAGCTGCTTCGCGTCCGACATGAGCTTGGCTGTTCGACTCAAGAGCTGATCTTCGAGCACGATATGCGCGCTCAAGACCCGGAACGAGGGATCGAGGGCCCACACATGGGTATCATGCACGCTCCTCACGCCAGGGAGGGTGGCAAGAGCGGCCGCCACCTCATCGCTCTGGGCATCGGCTGGGGCACCCTCGTTGAGAAGGTGAATCGCCTCCTTGAGCACTCGGAACGAGCCTAACAGGATGATGACGCCGATCAAAATGCTCGCGACCGGGTCAACCCAGGTCCAGCCCGTAAAGAAAATCACGATTCCCGCGATGATGACACCGACAGAGGAGAGCGCGTCGCCTACCACATGGAGGAAGGCGGAGCGGGCGTTGAGGTCCTCATGATCGTGTCCGCCGAGCACCAGGGCGACGAGGAGGTTCGCGGCAAGTCCGACTCCGGCGACGATGAGCATGGGACCGGCGATGACAGAGTGCGGATTGGTGAATCTGGCGATGGACTCACGGAAAATCTCGGCCGAGATGAGAAGCAACGTCGCGCCGTTCACAAAGGCGGCCAGCACCTTCATCCTTGCGAATCCGTAGCTATGCTTTCCGTTCGGGGCTCGTGCCGCGAGCCTTACCGCGCCGTAGCTCAAGGCGAGCGCGAAGATGTCCAGGAACACATGAGCGGCGTCGGAAAGCAAAGCAAGGCTTCCAGTTAGCAGTCCTCCGACAACTTCCGCCAGAAGCGTAGCTCCGGTGATGATCAGCGAAGCAAGGAGCTTACGGCCAGAACCTCCACCGGAGATGGCAGCCATGGCATGGTTGTGCCTGTCGGCATGGTGGTGATGATGGCCACTGTGTTCATTTATTAAGCTAAGTTCCATTGACGTCTCCTATTCGCTGCTCGCTCAGTTGATGATCTGCACTACACCGGCGATCAGGACTATGGCGCCGAGGAGTCGCTTGAACCAGGTCGCGGCCGTACCCGCGCCTTTCTTCCGGAGCGAGCGGCCGACATAGTCCCCGAAGGTCCCCGCTGCCACGATTGCCACGGTGTGGCCGATCGCATAGAAAACCATTAGCCCGGCGCCGTAGGCGATCTCCGCCCGTCCCGCCGAGAATACGAAGCCCATCATCGGCGCGAGGAAAGCGAAGGAGCAGGGACCGAGGATCACGCCATAGACAAGACCGAGGAACAAAGCGCCGAGCGGTCCTCGCCGCCCGCCCTGCTTCATCGAGAAGGAGGGCGTCAAGCGAGAGAAGGGTGGGATGTCCATGAGCCACAGCCCGCAGAGGACCAGGAAAACCGCGACGATGATCCGCGCGATCGGACCGACATCGCCCAGGAGCCTCCCGGCCAGACTCGTCACGACGCCGATGAACGCGAGCGTGGCGAGTAGCCCCATGGCGAACAGGAACGAATAGGTGAAGGCCCGCCGCCGCCCTGGACGGGTACCGTTGTTGATGTAAGCGACGATGAGCGGAATGGCGCCGAGATGGCATGGGCTCAAGAGAACGCTCATTAACCCCCACAACGCCGCAGCTCCGAAAGCGATCGCCGAGGGAGTGGCGAAGGCCGCGCTGATCGAGGCGACGAGGGCGTCGATCACAGCTTGACACCGCCCTTCGCGAGGATCTTCAAGAGCTCCTCCTCCGGAAAGAAGCCTTCGTGGCGGTAATACTCCTTGCCGTCCTTATCGAGGAACACCTGGGTAGGGATGACCCTGATCCGAAACGTCTGTCCGTAGGGCTGACCTTCCTTGGTCCAGACATCGTAGAAGAGCACGCTGACCTGACCGGGGAACTTCTTGCGGATGGATTCCATAACCGGCTGCATCGCCTTGCAGGGGATGCAATTCACCGAGCCGAGCTCGATGAAAGTTACGATCGGCTTGGCGGGGGCCGCAAAGGTCGCCCCGGCGGTAAAGATTGCTAAAATGATAACAAGTATCACGCTGGCTATTGATCTGGTTCTCAAGGACGCCTCCATTCAGTTGATAACTGCACCGATCCAGGGATGGCTAACTATCAAATCTGACTAAGCACTCAGGCTGTCATTCTCCCGACAAGACGCCGAATAAGGGGCGCGAGAACCAGAATCAGGGGAAACGCCGCCACCGAGGCTATGAACCAAGTCCGCATCCACGTCGCGACAAATCGCTCGGATAACCCCAGATTGACGACGCTCACCACGAAGGTCATGAAAAAAGGCAGTATCAATGCCATGAGTATGGCATTGAGAACTGGGGCGAAACGCTTGTCTAGCTTCACAATCAACTCCTGCTTGTTCAGACGATCGAACCGAAGGCTATGCCCGCCAAGGTGGACAGCACGACCACTAGGCCCGTATAGGTGAGGGTCTTCTTCCAACCGAGCTCGCCCGCGATGACAAGTATCGAAGGAAGGGAGAGGCTCGGCCCCGCGAGAAGGAGGGCTAATGCGGGTCCCTGGCCCATACCCGCGCCGATGAGGCCCTGCACGATGGGAATTTCGGTGAGGGTCGCAAAGTACATGAGGGCGCCGGCTAGTGAGGCCACGAAATTGGAGAAGACGGAATTGCCACCGAGTAGGCTCCCGATCCAGGCGCTGGGGATGAGCGCGTCATGCCCTGGGCGCCCCAGCAGGAAGCCGGAGACAAGAACACCGCCGAAGAGGAGGGGCAGTATCTGCAAGGAAAAATCCCGAGTCGCGACCAGCCACTCCAGGCGATCATCTTTCGAGAACCACTTGACGATGGTGTATACGAGGACGAGGGCGAAGGCTCCCGTGATCCAGTACTTCGCCGCGTAGATCGCGTCCCAAACCGCGCTACCGCCCTTGGAATTTGCCCAGTTCACGAACACGAGGATGCCGATCATACTGGCCATATAGACGATCATCTGCCCAAGACTCCGCGCAGGCTTTTCGTCCGGCTTAGCGAACATCCGCGCATCAGCCGCTCGCTGCTTGTCTTCCTTGCGGTAGATAAGCGCCATGAGAAGACCGATCACCACTGAGAAAAGCAGGGCTCCCACGGTTCGGGCGACACCGAGCTTCCAGCCGAAGACCTTGGCCGAGAGCACGATGGCGAGGATATTGATCGCCGGACCAGAGTAGAGGAAGGCAACGGCCGGACCGAGCCCCGCCCCCTTCTTGTAGATGCCCTTGAAGATCGGTAGGACCGTGCAGGAACAGACCGCGAGGATGGCGCCCGAAACCGAGGCCACGCCATAGGCGGTGAGGCGATTGGCGTCCGGGCCGAGGTAGCGCATGACCGCCTGCTGGTTCAGGAAGACCGTGATCGCTCCGGCGATGAACATGGCCGGCACGAGGCACAGGAGCACGTGCTGCTGGGCATATTCGCCGAGCATGAGGAAGGCCTCGTTCGTCGCGCCGAGAAGACGTGGAGCCTCCCAGGGAATGAAGTAAGCCGCGAGGAAGACCCCGAAAACGAGCAGAAGCTTCTTGTTAGGAGACCACTCTTGCTTGCTCATGCCTTCGCCCGTTCGTTAATCAGGGACTCGACACGCTCCGCCACGGCCTCAATAAGGTCTCCAGTGATGGGAGTCTTCCCCTTCTCGACGTCGTAGTCGGTCATGACATAGTGCTCATAGGGAAGGCCCGCCTTCTCGAAGATCTTGGCTCCGCAGGCGACCTTGCAGCCATCGAGGACGATATTCCTCGTGGCGTTCTGTGCCGATTGGACATAACCGGAGATACCGGCGCCTATCGCCGCGAGGCAGGTCCCCGAGCCATTCCCATCACGTACCAGCTTCCTCCAAACCTGATCGGCGAGCATACCCGTGTTGGCCATCCCCGAGCACGCATAAAGAAGCTTGACCTCGCAATCGCCGCCGCACGAACATCCAGCCATATCACTTCCCTCCCTTGAGATAGGTAATCACCTGGTCCTTGGTGAGGACCTTGCCCACGCTCTTCACCTCGCCGTCGATCGCGAGAGCGGGCGTCATCATCACACCCATCTCCATGATCGCGTCCGTGTCCATGACCTTCTCGATCTCGGCTTGGATACCGAGCTCGGCAACCGCCTCCCGGGCGTGCTGCTCGAGAAGCTTGCACTTGGGACAACCAGATCCGAGTATCTGAACCTTCATAACGACCTCCTGTGGATCATCTATTCCATCTTCTCCGCCTCGGCATAGAGGCGGTTCACTTCTTTGCTCGGCAGAGCCAGCTTGATGGCCCATGCGATGATTACAATGCCGACGATATCGATGGCCAGGCGCGAGAGCGCGAAGCGCTTGCCCAGGGCCGCCATCTCGAAAAGGAGCATCGGTATTTTCGTCGTGGACCAGGCGCCGATGAAGATGAGGATGTTCCTGAAGCTCGCTCCCTTCTTCATGAGGACGGCTGCGAAGGGGAAGGCTCCGTACAGCGGCCCCGCCGCGAAGGAGCCGAGGAGGAAGGCCAGGATGGTGCCTTTGGCGCCTGAGCCCTCGCCCATGTACCGGATCATCTTCTCGCGCGGGACCCATACGTCAAGGAGGCCGAGGAGGATGAAGATAGGCGGAATGACGAGGAGCATGGTCTTCGTCTGGAAGACCATGGAATCCAATGCCTTTCCGCGCCAGGCAGGAATGAAGAGAATGAATAAGATGAAGGCAATAGCCGCGACGATGGCGACCAAATACCGCTTCAGGAAGGCTCTCATACGCTCACCGCCCAACCGACGAAGAACGCCGCGGCGATCGAGAAAACCCAGGCCAGGCCATTCCGAAGAAGGGCAGCCTGCTTGCCGAAGTACTTCATCTCCATCGGCAACGTGACGACCCCGACCATCATGAGGCTCGACACGAAGGCCGCGATCTGAGTCGCCCCCGCTCCCCCATTCAGTAAGGAGGCCGCCGCCGGGAAAGCGACGAACCCGGGAATTAGGGTGATGGCGCCGACCAATGAGGCACCGAGTATGCCGAGGAAGCCCGAGCCGCTTCCGAGGAAACGCGAGATGGTCGTCGTATCGATGATGGCGAGGATGGCGGCGACGAGGAAGAGGACTGAGAGGAATTGTGAGAGGATGCCTTCGAAGGCCTTCCAAGCCTTCTTGAGCGCCATCTTCGTCTTGGCTTGATCTTTGAAAAGAGAGAGAGCCAAGCCGACAGCGGCCAGCCCGTAGAGCAGGAGAGTATCCATGTGTACCTCTTGTTGCCTATTTTCGAAACTTTGCACAGAAAAGTCAAGGGGCTCCTTGACTTTTGTTGCCAAACATTGCAACCTTAGCGCATGGATAGTCGTGCGATACGCCGCTATGAACTCAAGGCGGAGATGTTCAAGGCTTTGGCCCACCCCATGCGGATAGCCCTGCTCGATAAACTCAAGGAGAAACCTTGGTGCGTCTGCGAGCTGGCAGCCGAAGTCGGCATAGACAAATCGGTGGCATCGAAGCACCTGTCGCAGCTCAAGGCCGCCGGTCTGATTGACGACGAGAAACGCGGCACCCTGGTCGAATACCGCCTCGTGGCGCCTTGCGTCCTTGAACTGGCTTCCTGTGCCGAGACCACGATACTCGCACACCGTCGTAATCGGCTCGATCTCGCCTCGTCGCAATAGCTATAGCCACCTGCGCTCATAGAGAAAACCCTATCCTCCTGCCCTGCCCTTTATAGCTACACTCGTCCGCCAAGTCGGAAACAAGGGCCTCCGCGTCTACCTCCAGAGAAAACCGCACCCTCGTCAGTACGGCCTTGAAGTCCCCCGGCGTGAGGCTATCCAGCCTCGCCAATCGCTCGGCCGTCTCGATGGTGAGCTTCACTTCGGGGAAGTAGCGCTTGAACAGGGCAAGGCGGCCTTCCTCAGAGAGCGGCTTGAAGCCCACCTTGAAAGCGAAGCGCCGCAGGGCTGCCGGGTCGAGCGTCCCGAGGAGGTTCGTGCAACAGACGAGGACGCCGGAGTAGGCCTCCATCTGGGTGAGGAGCTCGTTGGTCTGCGAGCGCTCCCAGGAGTGCTGGGCCTGGCTGCGGTTCAGGAAGAGGCTGTCGGCTTCATCGAGGAGGAGGATACCTTCGGCGGCTTCGGCTTGCCTGAAGGCTTGGGCGATGGCCTGCTCGGTTCCGCCTACCCACATCGAGAGGAGGTCGGAGGCCCGGCGCTGAATGAGCTCCCGGTCGAGGGACTCAGCGAGGTAGCGTGCGAACTCGGTCTTGCCCGTACCGGGAAGGCCATAGAAGAGGAGATTCATGGAGTAGCGGTCGCCAGGTCGCCTCAGCTCGTAGAACGCGCCTATGGCCCCGAGAATCGCGTCTGGCGGGGTATCCGTGTTGAGGACGGACGGGTCGTAGGAGTCGACCACCGGGATCGGCGGTGAGGGCTTCTGGCCGGTCGTGAGCTCCTGATGGCGCTCGAGGAAGCGGCTGAGCATGGCCTCACGGTCGGGAGCGGGGAGCAGGCCTTCGGGATCGAGCTTGCGGAGCAGGGAGACGGACTGGGCGATGCCGGCCGTATTGACAGTGAAGCGGCGGGCGGCCTCCTCGATGAAGCGCGGGGAGACGAGGTCCTGGCGGTTCGCGAGGACGGAGGACCAGGCGAACTTCCTTGCCTTTTTAGAGAGGGCCTCGAAGTGGAGCGAGAAAGAGAAGCGGCGGCGGACGGACTCGTGAGAGAGGCCGAGGGTGTTGGTGATCCAGAGGATCGTGCAGGGTACAGAATCGAGAAACTGGTTGAGGTAGGCCTTGTCCGTGAGATCCTTGCGCTCGTCATGCGAGCGGGCGTTGAGGAGGCCGTCGGCTTCATCGATGACAAGGAGCTCCCGCTTGGCGTCGATCATGCGAGGGACCAGCTGGAGGATGAGGCGGCGATCCTGGAGGCCCCGCTCGGTAAGGGGGATGGAGAGGAAGCGAGGCGTCTTGTCGACTGCCTGGGCGAGGGCCTTCGCGAACTCCGTCTTGCCGGTGCCGGGCACTCCGTAGAGGAGCACGTTCACGGCCTTGTCCGAGGCGAGGAGGCCTTCCAGGATGTGGAGGTCCTTCTCGTCCACACCGAAGCTCGCAAGGGGATAGAGCGGTTCTGTGGGCGTCGTGGTGTAGGGCGAGTGTAATGGAAGCGGAGCTGTGCCGAGGAAAGCGCGGGCGACAAGATCGGCGAGCTTGAGTTCGGTGTAGTTGTACTGGTTCGCGACGAGGAGGCCGAGGCGGTAGAGGCGGCTCGTCTCGGAGACCAGCTCCACGACCTCGCGGACCTGAAGACCTGTGCAAAGCGCGATGAAGCCGGGGCGGCGGGTGGTCGCGTAGGCCTCGAAGAGGCGCTCCAGTTCGCCCGAGACAGAAAGCAGGAAGACGAAGGAGAGGACTGCGAGCTCGGCGCTCGAAAGCTCCAGGAGCTCGACGAGGGTGGCCGCTGGCGGTGGGAGCGACCCCATTGGCACCGGCTCGTCGCCATCACCATGGAAGTGCTCGAAGAGCATCCCGGTGAAGTCGGAAGGCCTGAGGCTTGTGGTGTCGTCGAATACGACATTGAGGAGCTGGTGACCGATCATCCTGCGATCGTAGGAAGGCTGGCGCATCGAGCCGGAGGCTGAGGGCGCGCAGGCGCGGAGGTCCGCGAGCAGGGCGTGGAGTTCCTCATCGCCGAGAAGGGAGAGGTAGAAGGCCAGGGAGTCTTCGTCGAGGGTGAGCCTTCTGACCAGGGAGGCGGCATAGCAGCGGAGAAGCTGTTCGGCCGGGAAGTTGCCAGAGTCCGTGGGGATGCCGGAGGAAGGATAGAGCGAGGAGCTATTGCGCATGGTGGCCTCGTGAAGTGGTAGAAGAGGGCGAACAGGGACCTTCGAGCGAGTACTAGCAAGTAGCAGACAGCCACAGGCCATATAACTTGGCCCTGAAAGACCCTCTGGGATTCGAGGATGGGAAAGCCCGCCCCGGTGAGGGACGGGCTTCGTCGTCAGCGGAGGAAGGCGTAGCGGGACTTCATGTAGCCGAACCAGGGCTCGAGCTCGCGATGCCGCTCGATGGGGAAGCTCCGGAAGAGCTCCTCAGTCGGGATGAGTACGAAGTCCTCGGGCTCGATGAGGAGCTTCTTCCAGGTCTCGTAGAAGTCGGAGCCGAGTTCCCGGAAGCGTGGCGAGGTGACGGCCCGAAGACCTCGGTTCTCGGTAACGGCGACGTGGACGAGGCGGACCTGGTCGACGCGCGGAACCCCGAACTCGCGGTACTGCGTGGCGAGGAGCTGCTGTCTCATGGCCTGGTAGTAGGGCTCGTACATGTAGTCCTCGATCTGCCCCGCGAGTTCGAGGTTGAAGGGCGTGAGGGGGCCATGGAAGAGATGACGGTAGGGCTCGACCCGATCAGTACCGTCGGTCCTGAAGCGCTTGTAGACTGAGGGGTAGCTCTCGGAGTATTTCCACTCGATGAGGAGCAGGGTGCGGTCTCCCGCTTGGGACTCGTAGAGGATCGCGGCGTCGATCGAAGTTGAACCAGCTCCGCGGTGCCGTACGGCCCCGAGCTTGGTAACCTCCCCGAGGAGATTGTCGGGATCGATGAACTCGAAAGCGACGAGTCGATCTTCCTCCACGGGGAGAACCCGCGCGAGGTCGGGAAAGAAGGGGCGCAGGAGGTCGGCGAGGGCCTCGGCTCGATGCAGGAAAGGCGCGAGGCTGTTGACGCAGAAGACCTGCGAGCTACAGAGGTGGTTGGTCGGGAGCCCCGGCAGGGCTGAAGTGTGCCAGACGATGCCGAGGCGGGCAAAGAGCTCGAGGGCCTCCTCACGGATCTCGGAGTAGAGGTTGAGGCCCGCGTGTTCGAGGGGCAGACAGAATGGGAACATACGCGAGCCGAAGAGCCCCGGGACTTTGGCTTCCCGGGGCAGGGTCTTGGTCGTGAGCTTCCAGGCTAGCTGGCGCTTCTTCTCGACGGTGAGGAAGTTCATGCTGTGGGTGTCTCCAGATTGATGCGGCTTAGGCCGAGGCGCCCGCTACGGCGGCCCCGTTCTTCACGACCTTCGCGGAGTAGGAGAGCATCTTGAGGGCGCCCTCGCGGTCCTTGGCCTTGTGGGCCTTGTCCATTACCCACTCGTAGTGGCGGTCGGTGAAGGATTCGGCGTGCTCGGCGAGGAAGGACTCGAGACGCTCGAGGAGCTGGTCGCGGCTCTCGTCGGGATAGGGGTCCTGATGAGATTGGCGCGGTCCACCTGTGAGTATCGACCCGGAGGCGGGCGAGGCTTGCGGAGGGAGGCCGAGCTTGATGAGCTGAATCGGTGCGGGCTCAGGATCGGCCATCACAGGCGCGAGAGGCAGGGCTTCGGGCTGGGTGACAGATTCGGGGGCGGGAGCCTCGAAGGTGGTGGTGGGCATCGCACTCTCGGCATCGGGGAGCTCGGCCGGATCGTAGGGCATGCCACCGAGCTCCGAGGGAAAAGCGAGACGGAAGCCTTGGGAGATCGCAACCTTCTTGAGTTGGAACCTGGGCATTTTGGTCCAGAATGAGGTCGGGGAGCCATCCCGCTTCCGCTGGACCGCCTCCTTCCAGTAGACCTCGTGGATGAAGGGCGAATGCCAGTCCTTGCGGTGGATCTCGACGAGGGCCTTCATGTCCTCGCCCTGGCCTTCGACCCAGGCTTTCCAGCCGTCGAGCTGTCCGGCACGTTCAGCGCGGTCGAGGTAGGTCTGGTAGCCGACGACGATCGACATGCGCCGATATTCGCCCTCACCGTAGACCGCGACGTGGATCTCGCGCTTGAAGGGGTTGAGGCGGAAGGCCTGGGCAACCTCGATGAACTGGAGCTTCTCCTCCTGGGTGAGTTGGCTGGCGAGGCCGAAGGCGGTTAGGTAGTCGAGCAGGGTCTGCTTCTGTACCTCGGCGGTGAGAGGGGCCAGACCCTCGCGGGGCTGTGGGGGAAACGGGGATACTGGGGACATTGGAGACCTCCTAGGGGGGTGGGATCTCCAATATCAGTAGAAGCTGGAAGGTCTACAAGGAAGTCGGATAAGCCAAGCTTGGAGAGTAGTCTCAGTTGGGAAGAAGGCTCCAACCCACATTGGGACTTGACAACACGAACTAGGGGGATGAATCATCGTTAGAGAATAGAAGGATACGAGAATGGAGGATGATAACAAAATGATCCTGGCTGATAACGAAACAAAGGTTGATCTACTCAACAACAAGGCAATAGCGACGACGATCATCAAACTACTCCGTGATAGGCCGGATCAGCCAGTGACAGTCGGCGTCCATGGCGACTGGGGTGCTGGCAAATCGAGCGTCCTTGAAATGATCGAAGCCGGCTTCGAAGGTGAAGAGAAGGTTCTTTGCCTCAAATTCAACGGCTGGCGGTTCCAGGGGTTCGAAGACGCCAAGATTGCCTTTATCGAAGGTATCGTCACCGGCTTGATCGAGAAGCGTCCTGCGCTGACTAAGGCGACTGAGGTTGTGAAGGACATCTTCCGTCGCATCGATTGGCTCAAGGTCGCAAAAAAGGCTGGTGGACTGGCGCTCACTGCGTTCACCGGCATCCCGTCGCCCGACCAGATCCAATCCATCGTCGGCACGCTCGAAGGATTTCTTGCCGATCCGGCGAAACTCGCGACCAAGGAAAATGTCACGGCCGCCATCGATGGAGTAAAGGGGTTGCTGAAGCCAGAAAGTGAAAGCACCTCGACTAGCGTACCCGAGGAGATCAGCGCGTTCCGCAAGGCTTTTGACGACCTCCTGAAAAAGGCCGGCGTGGAACAGCTGGTCGTTCTCATCGACGACCTCGACCGCTGTCTTCCCGAAACGGCAATCGAGACGCTCGAAGCTGTGCGCCTCTTCCTCTTCACCTCACGAACAGCGTTCGTGATCGCCGCCGATGAAACGATGATCGAATACGCGGTGCGCAGGCATTTCCCCGAACTAGCGGACACAACAGGACCACAGTCCTACGCCCGAAACTACCTGGAGAAGCTGATCCAGATTCCATTCCGCATACCAGCGCTCGGCGACACCGAGACTCGTATCTACGTGACGCTCTTGCTCGTGGGTGCTGAGCTCGGCGATAACGATCCGGACTTTAACAGCTTAATAGGCGTCGCTCGTGAGCGACTGAAACGGCCATGGGCATCTGGCCCTCTCGACGCGGCCACCGTAAAGACGGCGCTACAAGGAAAGGCTTCGCGGGTGAATAACGCCCTGGCGCTCAGCGATCAGATCGGGCCGATTCTCGCCAGCGGGACCAAAGGGAATCCTCGCCAGATAAAGAGATTCCTCAACACCCTGGTCTTGCGGCATCGAACCGCCGAAGCGCGCGGATTCGGGGATGACGTCAAGATTCCCGTTCTAGCCAAGCTCATGCTCGCGGAGCGTTTTCTTCCTCGCCTGTTCGAACAGATAGCTGCCATCGCCGCCGCCGCACCTGATGGCAAGTGTCCCGATCTGGCAGCGCTCGAAGTCGCAACGAACGCGAAGGATGAAGAAAAGGACACCTCCAAGCCATCTAAAAAGGGAACCGCGATAGGCGATGAGGCGGCAGCCAAAACCAAGCCTAAATCAGTCAGCGCGAAAATGGCCGATAGTGCATTGTTAAGTGAGTGGGTCTCGTCGCCCATCATCAAGGCATGGGCTGCGGTGCCGACTAGAATAGGCGATGAGGATCTCCGTCCCTACCTGTTCATCGCTAAAGAGCGGAAGGATTATTTCGGAGCCGCCTCAGTACTCGGCCATCTCGCCACGGTCGTCGAGCAGCTATTTGGCGGGAGATATGCGGTTCAAGCTCTCGAAGCCGATTTAAAACGGCTAGCGCCACCTGAAGCGGCCAAAGTCTTCGAGGCGATGCGCGGCCGCATCATCGGTAGTGACAACTTCGAGACAGAGCCGACCGGCGTGGACGGGCTGGCAGTCCTCGTCAAAGCCCAACCAACACTTCAGGGCAACCTCCTCGAATTCCTCGAAGCCCTTCCCATGGACCGATTGGGTCCATGGGCATGTAAAGGATGGGAGAGTGCTCTTAAGGATCCAGAAGCCACGCTGCGATTCAACCGGCTTCTCCAAAGCTGGGCAGAAAACGGAGGGCCGATGCTCAAAGCCGCAGCCAATGGCGTAGTGCGCACCCGTCTGGGGGTTCGCTGATGGGCACGTCCAGTCCTTTTTGCGGCCAGAGTGGCAACACGCCGCTCATCCCGAGCTGGTTAAGTAATGTAGGCTCGCCACCGGCCACACCAGACGGAGTGACGCCCCCGGATGGAGCACCACCCGCTCCGTCGCCGACCCCGCCAGCACAGAAGCCGGTTCCACCATTGGCGGACCCGACGCGGTTCTCGGCGGCTCGTGGCAACTTCACACGCTTCGCTGGTTCGAGTGGAGAGAACCGCAGAGCTCTCGCCCGCGCCGTATCCCAGTATGTGCGATCGGCATCGGGCGGGGCACATGCGGCTGCGGCTCGGATGGGATCTGCGCTCGGTGCCAGCAGCCGCATGCTCGCCTTCCTGTCGGACGCGACAAGGCGTGGTGCTGCCGAAGCACTTCGTGCGCTCAATTTCGGTGAACTTGCCGGTCGGCCCATCGAGGAAATTTTCCTTGGGCTGGTCGATTATGTGTGCCCCGACGGCGGTACCATCGACGAAGGAATCGCCAGGGAGGCCTTCATCGAAACGATTGCCGAACTGGCTAGCGCGGGGATAACTGACTTCGACGGCCTCACTTTCGACCAGATGCAGACAGTCTTCGAGCTCTATGCGACAAACGCGATCGAGGCACGGCTCTGCAACGACATCGGCACTAAGATTGTGACCTTGCCATCCGACAGCAGGCAGGCAGCACTGATCCAGGCGCAGTTGAACGATTTCATTCGGCGAGCCGTCGCAGATTCTCTGACAAGCGCACGCGCGGCGGCTACTAGCTTAACGCTCGATCGCGTACTCGCCTTCGTCGAGGGTATTTACGAGCAGGCGTTCGGTATTCTGCAGATTATGGGCGAAGCAGAAGCGGAGGGCGCATGAGACGACATGTCATTATCGGCCGCTACGGCAAAGACGACCGTAGTCGATTACCACACTACGACGGCGAAGCCGAAACCCGCCTCGATTTGATCTCTGGTGATGGAACGCTTGATCACGGAATCGGTCACGCGCTCAAGGATTTGGATCGGCTTGGCGTATATCCATCCGAGTTGGGCGTGGACGTCCTGGTATTCGCTGCGCATGTCCACGCAGCCGATACCCGGATTTCACGTAGCAGTGAATCCCAAGACGGTTGGACACGGGAAGTGCGATTGATCGTGCCAGTCTCCAATCCCGATCGATGGACGGCGGCGGCGTCTACGTTCGAACGGATGTTGAATTTCCTGACCGGGGATCGCTGGTCGCTCGGGTTCCGATCACGGCCCCGTCATTTTGCACGGACCGTATCGACACCACCCGGCACACTCATCGGTCCACCCTTCACCGATCTGGCACTCTTCTCTGGCGGTCTCGATAGCCTGATCAGCGCAATTGACACCCTCGAAGCTGGCCATACCCCGCTCCTCATCAGCCATGCCGGCGAAAGCGCGACGAGCGAAATCCAGACCGCGATCTTCGATGCGCTGAAGGCGCAATACTCAGCTAATGCCTTCCAACGGTTGAAGCTCTGGATGAAATTCCCAGACGGCTTCGTCCACGGATCAGGTGGTGAGAACACCACACGCGGCCGTTCCTTCCTCTTCTTCGCCTTGGGCGTATTCGCCGGTAGCGGATTAAGTTCTCCATTTACACTAAGGGTGCCTGAGAACGGACTGATAGCAGTCAATGTGCCACTCGATCCGCTTCGCCTCGGTGCGTTGAGCACGAGGACTACTCATCCATTCTATATCAGTCGCTGGAACGAAGCGCTCGCCGCTCTGGGCATTGAAGGCCGCATCGAGAATCCTTATTGGGACAAGACAAAAGGCGAGATGGTGGCGGAATGCTCGAACCGCGCGCTATTAACAAACCTTACACCGAAGTCTATGTCTTGCTCGTCTCCCACGAAGGGACGGTACAAGGGACTCGGGATACAGCACTGCGGGTATTGTCTTCCATGCTTGATCCGTCGGGCAGCGTTACTCAAAGGACTTGGCCCGAGCGCCGACTCAACCGTATATACGATCAATGACCTGAACACTCGTGCCTTGGACACGTGCCGAGCAGAAGGCGTACAGGTTCGATCCTTTCAAATCGCGATCGAGAGAATCCGCTCTAGGCCCGAGCTGGCGTCCATTCTCATTCATAAACCAGGCCCTCTCTTCGACGAGTCGTCGACTCGCCAGGCGTCGCTTGCCAGTGTCTATCGTCGTGGCCTCGAAGAAGTAGGCGCGCTGTTGGCTGGAGTGAGGACACAACCAGGATGAGGGAACATAATCCCTTGGAGTGGGTAGATTTTCACTGTCACCTCGACCTCTATCCTGACTTCGAGGCCGCAATCGCAAAAGCGGAGGCTGCACACATATTCACATTGACCGTCACCACCACGCCGAAAGCCTGGCCGCGCAATTACGAGCTGACGCGTGGCCTGCGCTATGTACGGGCCGCATTAGGTCTTCACCCGCAGCTCGTGGCAGAGCGGGCTGGCGAACTGGCGCTATGGGAAAGGCATCTTTCAGAGACCCGCTATGTCGGCGAGGTTGGTCTCGACGCTGGACCACGATTCTACAAATCGCTTGACACTCAGAAACTTGTGTTCCGAGCGGTCCTTGAACGATGCGCCACTGCAGGCGGAAAGATCCTCACAGTACACAGCATCCGTAGCGTACCTTCGGTGCTCGAAATGATCGAAAGCCATCTCCCGCAGGATCGAGGTGTTGTCGTGTTGCACTGGTTCACCGGGACCAAGGCCGAGGCTCGACGTGCAGTGGCCCTAGGATGCTACTTCTCTATCAATGCCGAGATGATGCACTCGGATCGCGGCCGGGCGCTGGTCGCGGAATTACCGGCGAATCGCATACTCACTGAGACAGATGGCCCATTCACAAGAATCGACAGTATGCCTGCAGAACCAGCCAGCGTTGAAACTACCATTAGCACAATAGCTCTTGCGCGCAATGAGTCGCAAGAGTCGGTAGCGCAGACGATACTATCCAATCTCCGAACGCTCATTGACGTCTGAGTATGCCCCCTACCTCAAGGCGCAGGCCGTAGCTCGCTTACCTGGCGCTTCTCGCAATCGTCAAGAGTAGTAGCGTGAATGGCACCTATACTAGGAGAGGTATGGCCCATAGAGGTCATTACTCCAAGAAATTTCTTCCTCCAGCAGGAGTCACACAAATACCTCAATAGTATCGTACGGCCCATACTTGCATAGACCAAGGTGGCTTTCGATGCTCGAATATCAGAGTGAAGCACCTTCGTAACGACGAGAGGCATAACTACCTGGTTACACATGATATCTTGAGCGCCTAGTACACTATGTCTCCAGGATTCTCCTTCGAACTCGACATCAGAGCCGTCCTGGCTAGCCTATGAAGTTGAAAAACATCCTTCGAACGCGCAGTTAGGCGCTCGATCTCAGCCAAATCTTTATTCTTGGTCGCGATTCGCAGCTGCCTGGTATGTTCGCTTGCGTGGCCAAGAAGCAGCTTTACGGTGAGCTGGTTGACTTGCCAAACAAGGTCGTTAGCTTTCACTTCCTCCCTTACAGAATCCATCCCAGCTTCATCCAAACTCATTCGAGCAGAATCAAGAGATGCAGCAAGCCTCTTTGCGAGCTGCATCCTCGCAGATATAGCCATGATTCACCTCACTTGGTCATGAGAGCGGCCCGAAGCTGCCCCCTCACGTCCCTCCCCGCCTCATCTCTCTTCATCGCCCATACGAAGAGCCCCTTGCCCTTCGACGCGCGGGCCCAGAGCTCGCCTATCCGGCGCTTCTCGCGTACAAAGGGATCGGCGGCGAGGTGGGCGCCCTTGTACTCGACGACGAGGACGCGGCCATCATTGAGCCTGGCTACGAAGTCGGGATAGAAGTCGTCCCTCGACGTAGGAAGGCGGAAGCACCACTGATGTCGGGGCGGGACGTTGCGTACCCAAGTCTCGACTTCGTCGAGAGCGTCGATCTCATTGGCGCAGGCATACTCCTCGCCGTCGCGCTTCAGGTTGTCGACGACAGGGAAGAAGTGCTTGGAGAAGCCATAGGAGGAAGCAGGCTCTGCCCGTGGGTAGGGACAGCGGTCCTTCGAGAAGGAGAAGTCGGCTTCCCAGACGAGGCTGCCATCAAGCTCGGGGAGGTCAAGAAGGGACTCGATTCCTGAGGACGCGGCGCTGAGGCGGTAGGAGTCGAGCTTCGCTCTGATCTTCTCCTCGAGGAGGTACTTGTGGAGGATGAGGTCTCCGAGGCGAAGCTTCCTCTCGTCTATGAGCTGGTGCATGAGGCGGGATAAGAAGTCCTGGAGGACGAGCTGAGACACGTCGCTTCGTGCGAGGCGGCGATCGAGCCAGAAGACGAGGCCATTCAGGTAGTATTCGCCTGCGACCTCTGCGGTGAAAAGCTCGCGGTCATAGCGGGTGTTGCGGGTGATGACCTTCTCGGCGACGACATCAAGCTCCGTGACCTTCCGCTCGGCGGGCACGGAGAACTCCTCAGCTGTGAGGCGAGCGGGGAATCTCGATGCGTCGGATAGGTCGAGACGGCCCCGATTGGCGAACCAACCTTCGTCGACGGGAAGGAGCTCGCCTGAGACCTCATCACGGGAGAAGAGGGAGCCCACCGTGAAGACATCGGGGCCAGCAGGAAGGACGCGATGCCGGGAAGCTTGAAGAAGGCGGAAGTTGGCGAGATTGCGTGCGATCTCTCGGGTACGCTCACCACCGGAATCTGCTCCGAGCGTCTCCGAGAGCCTGGTAATCGTAGCTTCGGTGATAGAGCCAGAGACACGGACGAGAGGGACTCCATCCGAACGAGTGCCCGCACTCTCGACGACGAGGCCAGGCTCAGGGGCGAATAGGCCGAAGTCCAAGGGTGCGTAGGCCGGGATGGAAATGGACTGGCCATCCGGCGCGAGCCCCACGATGGTTCCTGAGCCTTCGCCAGGGAAGAAATCAGCCACCTCGGTCCATGCGTCCGCCTCTATGCGCTCGAAGCCCATCTTGTCGATGAGGCAGTCCTTGAGCGCGGAAGCCGCCTCGGCGAAGTCGCGTGAGGAGACATGGGCATAGGCCTTGTTCAGCAATGCCGAGGGACGTTCCTCCGCGTAGGGCATCCTGAGGACTCGGCCAAGGAGCTGCTCTACGGCCCGCGCTGACTTGAGCTCCTGTATGGAGCAGAACACATAGGCGAATGAGCAGTCCCAGCCTTCCTTGAGGGCCTGAACGGTGATGATGTGCCGGATTGGGCAGGATGGATCGAAGAGGTTTACGCCCTCGATACCGCGCTCGTCACCGGTAGCCACAGCAATGTGAGCAGGATCGATGCCCTCGTTCTGGATGAGATGATCGCGGAGCTTGTCGGCGGTGATGACTGTCGGATCGTCCTTGTCCTTGGCTTGAGCCTGGTACAGGGTAATAGGCCGTACCGAATCCCCGGTCGCCTTGGCGGCCTCCTCGAGGGATTTCCGCGTACTGATCGCCGCGGCGACCGTGGTAGCCCAGCTCGAATGCTCGGCGAGGACGATCGGGAGCTTGATCATCTTCTCGGCCTTGAGCTCGGTCGCTGTAGCCTCGTGGAGGACATTTGATCCGCTCGCGCTCGAGGTATCGGGTGTGGCCGTAAACTCGAGGATACCGAGGGGCGAGAGCCTGGCGAGGGTGTCGAAGGAAAGCTTTGATCGCGCGTTATGCGCCTCGTCAATGATGATGAGAGGCCGGAAGACATGGCAGAGGTTGACGAAGGAATGGACAGGCTTGCCCCGATTGGCGCCTTCGGTGCTGTATTCGAGCCCTGCCATACCATTGAGGGCGGCGAAATGGCGCTCCCAGCGCTCAGAGTGAGCGTAGATGGTACGTGTACCCGTGTCCTCGGCCTTGAAACTCTGGATGGTGGCGACGACGACCACGAGACGAGCGGCGAAGTCTTGGGGGCTCACCGATTCGAGGCCCTCTCGAGTCACGACAAGGGGCCGACCCCAGGCTTCAACAAGCTCCTCACGGTAGGGATGTCCCGCCGTGGAAAGGGCGGAGAGGGTCTGCTCGAGAATGGCTTGAGAGGGAACAAGCCAGAGTACATGGAGAGACTCGGTATGGGTATACGAGTCGCGCACGATGCGAAGTGAACGGGCTGCCAGCCAGGTCTTGCCGCCTCCGGTCGGGATGCGAATACAGACGTAGGGGATATCGCCCACGCCCAGAGCCTGGTGCCAGCGAGTAACCGAAGGACGGCCGCGCTCGCTCCAGGATTCAATGAAGGCAGCCTTGGGATCGCCAAGGCGCTTGGCCCGCTCGAGGTAGTCCTTCAAGGATTCGAGGGCCTTGGTCTGGTAGGTCTTGGGCTTAAACATGCCCGCCCTCCTCTCCAGCGCCAGCGGCGTCTGCGCCGAGGGCTCGAGGGGCTTCGGGCATCAACCCCGCCGCGTATTCGAGCGCACCTTCCGTAAGGAGAGGCATTGATCCGAGGTCATAAGGTATCTGCTTGAAGGTGATGCTCATGCGAACGAGCGATGAGGGCGAATAGGTCGTCGCCTCGGCATAGATGACACGTGGACCGTCGTGCTTCGGGAGGGGGGCTAGAACTGCCGGTGTGAGGACATTACCGCCCTTGGGACGCTTGTCCCCGAGTATCCCGTTGTACAGGAGATAGAGGCCTCGTCCCTCGTGAACGCCGAGGAAGGGCGATGTCGCCTTGATCGACCCGCCGATGGCTGGTGCCTTGGTCTCGCGCCACCAGACGAAGGCAGCGAGGTCGGCGAACTTGACCTTGGGGTTGAGGCGGCCGAAGGCGTCAAAGAGGGTCTCGCCGAGCTTGACGATGCGGAAACCGCCACCGCCCTTCCAGCCAACAGCCTCGGAGATGCCGCCCTGCTCACCGTCAATGACCTTCTGTAGACGGGGCAGACAGTGGGTGACAGCATGGTCTCCCATTTCTACTCCAATCCAGCGGCGCTCCATCTTGTGGGCAACTGCAGCCGTAGTGCCAGAACCGAGGAAGGAGTCTAGAACTAGATCGCCAGGTCGAGTGGAAATCTCAATTATGCGGTGGAGTAGTCCTTCCGGCTTTGGTGTAGAAAAAGCAGAGGCCTCACCAAACAATGCTTTTGACTCTGCCTTTGCAGTACGATTGCTTCCTACTTCTTCATTGAACCAAATAGTCTCAGGCGGTGTCATCATCGAAGTCTCTGCGTATACTCGGTAATATGGTGTCCATCCATTCCGACCGTCAATCCACTCTATCAGGTCAGCATCTTCGATAACGCGCTCTCTCCCCCAGCGCCATCTACCGTCGCTACCATTGGGCTTCCTCGGGAAAACAGGCGTCCCATCTGGAGCTACTATCTCAAAATACATAGTTGGTCTATCTTCTCTTCGATCCGCTGGACCCATAGCTCTGAGTGGCTTTAGGTAGTACGGCCTTCCCTTATCATCTAGCTTATCATAATGGTCGGGAAGATCCTCGATATGATTCTTCTTGATAACTGAGAAGGATTTGGTGTTCTTTGCATAGCATAGAATATGATCATGTCGACTTGAAAAGAACTCAGCATCCATCCGAGGGCTATCGGCCTTTTCCCAGATTACATCAGCAATAAAGTTGGCTCGCCCAAAAACCTCGTCAAGGATTACCCTGCAGTAGTGCCCCTCATTATCATCCAGATTGACCCAGATGCTCCCATCCTCCGCAAGGAGCTCGCGAAGGAGCTCCAGTCTAGGGTACATCATCGAAAGCCACGTTGAGTGCTCGAGGTTGTCGTCGTAGTGCTCGAAGGCAGACCCGGTGTTGTAGGGAGGGTCGATGTAGATGCACTTCACGCGCCCGGCGTAGTAGGGAAGCACGGCCTTGAGCGCCTCGAGGTTGTCGCCCTGGATGAGGAGGTTGTCCTGCGCGGCCTTCGGGTCGCCGACAATGCCGCTCTCGGCTGCGGCATGGGGTTCAAGGAGACGGAAAGGAACAAGGGATGCGGCGCGGAGGGCGTCTTCTTTGCCGGTCCAGGTTAGCGTAGGCATAGGCTGTCCTTGTCAGAGAGCTCGAGCATTGGATGCGTCATAGAATCCAGGGGAGCGGCACGGGAGACATTCCAAGGCGACTCATCCCATCGTGTGCATGTTGGCGGAATAGCGGCCACAAGGTCTTTTGAATCTGCTTCTCTTTGAAGACCTTGCAGAGCTCTTCGTCAGCCCATAGCTCCGTAAATGTCGGGACATCCGTGACACCGAATCCGATGACGAAGACCGATACCTGTCTAAAGATGAGCGTATCTTGAAAGCTGACAGTGAACTCATATTTCGGTCGAAATACCCGCGTCTCGGGGGTCGGAGCGAGCGGATCACCATTGGCAAAGGACTGCTTCCATTCAAGCTTGAGTTCGCTTCCTGGAGGTGGCATCGGGCCGAGAGCCTCGGAATTCAGTAGCATGGGCTTTATATCCTGCAGCACGATGGCATGGAGGAACCGTGTGAGCCGATCGTTGATATCGCCACTCATCAAGCCGCTCCCTGAGTGGGGCTGGGCTGGGCGATTGCGGGCGGCAGGCTTGTCGTCTCTGCATCGGACCAGCGAGCTTCTACATACATGCCAGAGTAGTCCCGGAAAGATGCGGGCCCGATGTAGACAGCAACCTGCTCCGGTATCGTTCTTTCGTAGCGCTCGGCGCAAGCCTCGATCTTCCCCTGTTGAACCTGCGTCAGGAAAGGCAAAAGCCCACCAAGCCCGGACCATCGGAGCGCTGCCTGGAAGCCCTCGGACTCCTCGATCCGACGGCGCTGGATGGCTCCGATCCTGCTCGAGTTGATGTCGTACATTGCCTTGAAGATGAGTGGATCGGCCGCGAGCTTGAGAAGGAGGCGATTGGTCGAGTCGGGTGTGCCCCCGCTCTCGTAGCCGTTCATGGTCAGTTCGCCAAAGCCGAGGATCGCGCCAAAGGCCTTCTGGCTGGCATTGTAGCGCGCACGCAGGGAGATAAGGGCCTCGGGCGACGGAGCCTCGTAGAGGCGAGCGTAGGCCTCACGGGCGGCATCGAGATTGGCATCGAGCTGGCCTGGGGCTTCGAACTCGTCTCCGCAAGTAAGGCAGCGCGAGTAGTGGGCGTTGAAGGAGACTTCCCTGCCCTTGATCGTCACCTGTTCAACCCGCTCGACGATCTCCATGTCACGGGTTGCCTCGCAGCGAGAGCACGGCAGTCGATTACTCATAATTGCCCTCATCATGAAACGACATCACGATACCGGCATCCCCATTGGTGTCGGTCCAGATCTTCAGCTTGATGTACAACAGAATCTTGTCTCCCGGTGGTGCCTGTCGTACGTACGGCAGATAAAAGACCATCACGTCTCCAGGCGACCCGTCATCATCGGGCTCCGGCCCTTTGGCATAGTGCTCGGGCCTTAGGTCGGCGATGATCTCGCAGGCGTCCTCCTCGCTAAGTTCTTCATCCAGCATGAATTCCCTGGTCTTGCGCCAGTTGCAGGGCATCCAGGCAAGCTTTCGAGCCGCAAGAAGCGGCTTGAGGCGCATGAGGAAGAGCTGGGTCGCGAGCGTTCCGCCCATTCAATATACTCTCTTTATCGGTATCGCGCAATACCGATATGAGACATCTCTTGCATGGGGGGTATCTCGACCGGGAGGACTTGCTTCTGATGGAGGTCATAGCAGGCAGACGTTGTTGACATGGTTATCCTCGGCACATGATTGCGTCTTGAGGCGACGGGATCATGATAGCAGAGCAGCGCCAAATGTAAAGTCAGGTACGATCTTCCATTACGAGCGGTGCACTCAGGATGAGCACATCGCCTGCCTTCCAAGCCGCCTGCTACTTGAAGGCTGTACGGAGCGTCTTGATAGCCATTCGCACGGCCTTCTTTCTTGCACTGCTGGGATCACGCTGCACAAGCTCGTGAAGGAGGCCGATGATGCGGAGCCCTTCGGCGACCGCACCGTCGTTGGCGTGCTGGGCCTTTGGGCTTAGGCCGCGCCTCTTGGCGGGAGCTTGAGGGACGGCGCGCTTGGCTTTGGCGGCCAGCGCCGCCTGGTGGATGGTCTTTTCCCCGCGACGGACGGCGGCGGCTTCCTCGGGGTCGGAAAGTACGGCTCGTGCACGTTCAACCTTGGCGCGTGAAGTCCCGATAGTGTCGGCAGTTAATTCGGCTGTCTTCCGCGGCTTGCTGTCGGTAGCCTCAATCGCGGCTACCGGGGTGTTGAAGCCAGTCTGAGGCCGGTCTACAAGCTCGATGAGCCTGAGAAGTTCGGCATCCGAGAGGTTGCGGCGATCCTTCTGGGTATGGATGGCGTAGGCCAGAGCTTCGGCCTCGGAGGCGAAGGTCTTCTCGTAGGCGGTGACCCGGAGGAGGCCGAGTTCCTCAGCCGCGCGGACGCGGGTGTAGCCGTCGATGAGGACTTGGGTGCCGTCGACCTTGCGCCAGACATTGACCGGCTTGGATGGATCGAAGCCATTGACGGCCATGTCAGCCTTGATGGCCTCGAAGACCTCGGGCTTGATTGTGAAAAGCGAGGAGAAGGGCTCGGCCTTGGTGAGCTGGTCAAGGTAGAGCTCGATGCCGACGGCCTTCTCCCCTGAGTTGTTGACGGCTGCCTTGGCGGGGAAGGTGGTCATGGTGAGCTTAGGCATGGCTAGAACCTCTCGGTAGTGCGTTCGATGCCACAGTAGGCGGCGAGGGCGGCGATAGCGGAGTGGAGCGGAGCCTTGGACTGCGAGGGCGTGATGCGCTCGCCCGTGTCGATCGAACGACGGATGAGGGCGGTGTCGGGGATGGCGATCGGCGCGATGAGGTCTCCGAAGGAGTCGCGGAAGAGGGCCTCGTACTGGTTGCGGAGGGCGTTGGGGTTGTCGGTTCTCGCGGGGCGATGGAAGTTGAAGAGGATGCGCCAGGCTGAGAGCTTGTCGGTCTCGCGCCGGAGCTGGGCCTCGTAGAAGAGAGCGCCCTTATAGTCGAACTGACTGAAGGCGACGGGAGTGAGGATGAGATCGGCGGCGTTCAGAGAGTTGAGGACGATGTTGTCGTAGGTGGGGGCGGTATCAATGAAGAGGAAGTCGTAGGTCAGGTCCGAGGATGCGAGGATGCGCCGGAGCGTGCGGTCGCTAATGGCCCGGAGCTTGACGAGGTCCAGCGACGAGGCGAGGAGGTCGATCCCCGGATAGATCGAGGGGAGGATGTTCTCCACGAGGCGCTCGGTGTGGAGGACGGAGGCGATGTTCTTGCGGTCGGCCCCATCGGGGGAGTCGAGGTAGTAGGACGAGGCGCTGTTCTGGATGTCCAGGTCGGCGACAAGGACTCGGTAGCCAGCGGCGGCGGCATAGTTGGCGACGAGGATACAGAGTGAGCTCTTGCCGCTGCCGCCCTTGATTGAAGAGACGCAGATGGTCTTCATGGGAACCTCGAGGGTAGGAAGTGTGGTTAGTTATAAATAGCCTGAAGGCGGAGAAGTGCGTACTTTGGTAGCGGTCTGGACATGCAAAGACACCGCTCGCGGCCAACGGCAGTATCTGTGCTCTGAGGAGATGGGTTATCGCCGACTGTTGGCGAACGTGTAGTGGTCCCGGTTGTCCTCTCGGGAAGGAAGCGCTTGATCGCCTACTCTCGCGACCCTGATGAAGCTGTTCTGTCAGCCTCGTCCTCTTGATGGTTAAAGCAGGCGATCAATTGCGAGAGGGTTGAGAGAATCGAGGTTGCGGCTTCGAAAGAGTACTGAGAGACGACAAGAGGCCAGCGGTGGAAGGGCTCTGATGCAAGAGTCGCAGCCGAGTTGTAGAGACCCCGGGATGGATTGCCCGGGGCCAAAGCAAGAGCCTTACCGAAGGCCGAAGAGCTTATAGATCCAGATGGTGTCCTTCTTGAGCGATGGATTGCCGGGAATGTCCGGATTCTCGAGGTACATGCGGCCCTGCACCGTGGTGAAGGCGTAGTCGTTGTAGGGGGACGGAACCTTGATAGTCGCGAAGAACGGGGCTTTGGGATTGCTGAGATCCTGCCACTGGATCTTCGGATCGAAGGAAATGATCTGCAGAGCTTGTAGAGTTCCCGAAAGCATGATGAATCGTTGCTTATTGGTGATCGAGCAAATGAACCGCGGTGGTGCGGAGAGTACGAGCTGATTGATCATGCTACGGAGGTCTTCCGGCGCGGCTGTGTTGCCTATGAAGGACCTAACCCAGGCACCCACAGCGAACATGATGTCTTTTTGCAGTGCGTTGGGAAGGTTGGCCACTTCGCCGCTGGCGTAGGCAGCGATCTTGGAAGCCTTCGCAAGATCGAACTCGATGCCCTGAACGGGGAGGTACAGGTAGGTTGCCGTAGGATTGAAGGCGACATAGATATCCGTACTCAGTTCGTACTCTTCGGAGATTTTAGACAGGGCCGCCGCGAGACCAGCATTGTCGAAGAAACCCCAGAGCTCCGGCTTCAGGAGATTGGTCACAATTAGCTTGCGCCCATTGGCGAGCGGATAGCTCGCGTCGCGAGACTGAGTGAAGCCGGTGCTCACGAGGGTGAGGGCGGTAATGAGCGCGAGCAGGGTTCTTTTCATGATGACACCTCCTTGGAAAGCGTGACGGGTCAGGATACTGGTGGGGGATAGCGTCAAAACTTGGCGCGATTGGCTTGAGATAGGAGTAGAGAGGACTTAGGAAGTGGTGACTGATGGGTCAGGGGCGAGAGGGGCGGTTGGATTCGTACTGGGCGAGGGTCTGGGCGAGCTCTTTGCGAGTCATAGAGCGGAGCTCGGGAGGGGCGAGGATCTCGGCGTCTGGGCCGAAGGAGAGGACCCAACGTAGGAGCTCACGGAGGTTGCGGGAGCCGATCTGGATGATGCAGGAGCCATCGGGGTTGAGCTTGGTTGAGTGGAGTTGCCCGAAGTGGCGAGACTGGATCTTGGCGGCTGCGGCGGGGGCGAAGCGGATCGTGGCGTCTACGGGCTCGTCCGCTTCCAGGTCGAAATGGGAGGCCATGGCGGCGGCGTAGTCGATGTCGACGGGATGCTCGGGGGTGTGGGCCGCGAGGATGGCATTCTCGAAGAGGTCGATGTCGAGGAGGCGGACAGCGGCCTGGGCCTCGGGCTTGGCGAGGAGGTAGAGGCCGCCGCGATGTTCGAGGAGCTTGATGGGGTGGATGACGTAGGACCGAGCGATGGCGTCCACAGGGGAGCGGTAGACGACGGATATGGCCTGGCTTGTCCTGACGGCGGTGCGGATGGTCGCGAGGAGATCCTCTGGCGAGGAGGGGCTTGGGCCGGGAGGATCGGTGGGGATGGGGTCCGCGTCGAGCTCGGGGAGGAGGGCGTGGAGCTTGGCCCGAAGCGAGGACAGTAGAGCTGCGGACGAGGAGGCTTGAAGGGAGCGGCCTTCCAGAATGGCGTCGAGGTAAAAGCGCTCTTGGTCGTTGAGGTCGAAACTTGGGAGCGAGAGGTTGGGGAGCTTCTTGGCGTAGTTGTCCAGGAGGCGATAGATCTTTTCTGTGGACAGGTCACGGCGTTCGTCGACGAGGGGAATCCCGAGGTCAGTCAGGGCTTCAAGCATCCTGAATGCGGAGCGCCGGGAAATACCGAGCCGAGACATGAGCGTCTTGACGGTGGTGCCGCCCGGCGCGGCGAGGAGTGAGACTGCCTGTATGAGCTTCGTCAGGTTGGCGTAGGGGTTCGGCATATGGCGCTCCGGGTGATGAAGCCGCTCAACGAGGGCTGGTGGGACAAGGGTAGCAGCGAGGGATGACGAAACGCGGCGCGATGGTGGGGACTACTTCAAAGCGATGATCGGACCGACTGGAAGGTCCGGCTGGAGCCGTGGCGGACCGTCGATAGGTGCGATAGGAGCGCGATAGGAGCCTCTAGCGAGTACTTTGTCTGGGGTCCCCATATCTTTTCTTGATCCAGCAGTGAAGCGGTATGGACGATCCAGGGATGAGGTGGAGAGGCCCCGGCTGGTGTGGCCGGGGCTGGGGAGCTAGTCATCCTCGGGTAGCATCAGGGTCAGGCAGGGAGAGCCATCGTCATCGGGACCGGCCACGGAGACGAGTTCGACGGGAACGGGAGCGGCTCCCGGGGACATCTGGAAGAGGACCGAGAAGCGGAGGCAGGTGTCGTCCTTCGAAGAGCGGATGGCGTAACGGAGGCACATTAGTGCATCCCACAGCCTACCCTGGACCGACTGGCCTTCAGGGACGAGGGCGAGCGCGGGGACGATGTAGGAGTGGAAGAGGTGGTCCGTGACAGCGACGGGCCACTTGAAGCCGGCCTCGCGGGCGAGATCATCTACCGGTATGAGTACCGAGTCCTTGATAGCCTGTCGTCTCGTATACCTATGGATAAGCTGGTCCGACATCAAGCGACCTCGGCGTGGCGATGGGAGGCGGCCTTGATCTCGACGTGCTCGGCTACGAGGTGAAGCCGGAAGGTGGAATCAGTGTCGGAGGCCTCGAGGTCCTGCGCGAGTCGTCCGACGATGCGGACACTGGATCCGTTCAGGAGAAGCTCGTGGCAGCGCAAGGCGAGGCGGCCATAGGCGACGACGGGGACGGCCGGGGCCTGGTCACCGGAGGCGATGAGGAAGGAGCAGCGGTCGAGGCCGTTGGCGGTCATGGTGAAGACGGGGACGTCGGAGAGCTCGCCCTCGAGAAGGATGCTGTTGAGGTAGGGCATTGGGATCTCCTTAGGCTGAAGCCTTAATGTAGATTTCGTCGCGGCCGAGCTCGGCTTCGACGCCGGGGATGGCTTCACCTTCGGTGAAGATGAGGGAGCGGACAGCGGTCTTTGAGATGTCCTCGCGGACGATGACGGCCTCGGGGTGATTGGCCTTGCAGTAGGACAGGGCGATTTCGCGGTCGACGATGTCGATGCGGTCCGGGAGCTTGCGGAGCTGGGCGGTGGCCGTAGGGAGGAGGATGGAGCGGGAGCGGCGCTGCTTGGAGACTTCAATCTCGACCCAGGGCTTGAGGAGCATGGAGAGGTAGTCGATGGAGTCGTTGTCGGAGGAGTTGGCGTCGGCGAGCCAGGCGTCGATGCGGGCCTTGTAGGAGCGGGCGAGTTCGGCACGCTGATCGACGCGAGCCTGGGCCTCGAGGATACGCGAGGCGCACCAGGAAGCCTTGGAGAGGGAGTCGACCGTGAAGGGCTCGGCGGCCGGGGCCTCCGCGTTGGTGGTGGGGATAGAGAAGTCGGGGAAGAGGACATTCGAGAGCGACGGGAGCTGGCCGGGTTCGGCGAGAGCGAGCGGCGTAGGCTCTGTCCTGACGGGGTCCATGACGGCTGCCTGCATGGGTGCCTCCTTGAGGAGATAGGGATGTGTGGGATGTGGCCGGGATCTCGCGAGCTCGTCGGAGATGGAAGCGGCTTATAATGAAAGTAGAGGCTGGAGCGGCCGATGAGCAGTTGATCTTAAACGATCGCGCAACGTGCGTGCGCGGTGGCCGGGGCGATAGTGATGAGAGAAAGGATTGGATGCGCGACAGGCTGGCGGAATCGAGGCAAGGGGGGAGCAGCTTGCGCCACGGCGGCGAACTTAGCCGGCAAAGGGCCTGGCGGGCCGAGGATCAGGCGGATGAGGCACGGTAGATGCAGGTATTGGTGGGTTGGTATCGCAGGATGGATATAGGAATCTAGGAATCTCGAGTAATCTGGATGGATAGGAATGTTCCTTTGAGAAGGAATGTCATTCTATGAATACTCCGGCGGCTAAGGCCCTCACAATCGGAGATCCAAGAATTTAGCGGGATAACCATCGAAAATTTCAAACCGCCCTCTATCCGCATGCCTTGTCTTCAAGACTTGCATGGTATCGGTAGACAGTATTGTTGGAAACTCTGAAGTGCTAGTCCGATGAAGGAGGTGACATGAGGCCCTGCTCGACCATTGAACAGTGGCCACGCTTGGAGAAGATAACATGGTCCAATAGGCTGATACCGAGCAACTGACCGGCCTCGCGTAAGCGCCTCGAGATCTCGATGTCCTCGGGAGAGGCTGAGAGCGACCCGCTCGGATGGTTATGTGCCACAATGATCGCTGCGGCGTTGTCCTTGATGGCTTGGTAGTAAACTTCGCGAGGGTGAACTACCGTCCTATTGAGAAGGCCGATGGAAACGATACGGACCGCGATGACCTCGTGAGCCCCATTAAGCGTGAGCACGAAAAAGTGCTCGTTGCGCTTGTTCTTGTAGCGCTCAAGAGCCTTGAAGGCGTCGGCGGGAGAGCGCACGGCGTAGGTCGGTTCGCGGCGTTCGGAGACGATTTCATACAGACTCACAGGATACCTCCTAGTTGGCGATATCCCTATTAGTAGAATCTGGCATGGCCACTACTGTAGGCAACGAATGCGGAATCCGTAGTTCGAATGAACGGACAAAGGACCTGCTCCCGGAGTCCGACGCGAGACCCGTGGAGTTCGAATGAACGGACAGGTCAGGAGCCGAAAGAGCCAGGTAGGCACTTGAGTCTTGGACCGGTTGTCATTCGGATCTTGCCTTATGGGTTCGCGGAAGGAGCCAGTCGACAGAGGGCAAGGTGCCGATAGGCAGATCACCAACGCAAAGCCTTGGTATCTTGAATGGCCTCGGCTTCGAAGCCGGCAACTCGGGCGCACCGACGTCCGCGGTTGCCTGAGCATTGGCGGCTTTAGCGAAGGGGTCCAGTTCGGCAAGTTCATCATGGCCTGCATCCGCGACACCTCCACCTGGACGATGGGCGGGACTACCCGGGTCACCGCGGTCGTAGGAGCCGCCCGCCTTTTTCTTGAGCTTACCGAAGCAGTACTGCTTGTACTCAGGGAAGCTGGCTCCGAAAAACCTGCGCCAATTAGGCTCAGTATAATCCTTGGCTGATTGCACGAGCTCGTAGAGCAGGGGCAGCTTGGTCTTGTGCAGGGCGAAGTCATCGAGGGTAAAGCCAAGAGGCTGACCATCCTCACGAAACATCCCGCGACCGGCGGCTGGGCCAAGTTCTTGAAGATACTCGATCATGTGACCGCGATACGTTGGTCCAGTGAGCACGACGGCAGCTTCGCCGCGCTTGAGGGCGTCATGGATGCTGGACTTCTCATGGGGGAAGCCGGGGTATGGGTAGCTGCCTAGGAGCGAGTATATCGAGCTGCAGTTTTCGAAGAGATAGACCTGGGCGCTATTCATCACGAAGGTGGCCAAGTCCACGCGAATCTTGGATCGCCCGTACCGGCGATCGATAGCCTCGTATCGCACCTTGAGGTCCTCAAAGGAAGTGATATCAACGAGCTCGGAGAGTTCCTCTTGGATCGTCTTCCGGGCAAAGAAGCAAGGAATGGCATCACTGGTGGCAGGAACTGAGGACATTGAGGTACTCCTTAAGTGGGGATTTGCGGAGGGCCGGCAGCGGCCCGCCGTTCGCATAGGCCGAAAAACCTCGGGTATCCAGCTGGACGATGGCGACGAACACCTCTGGAGAATGCTCGTGTGAGGCGATCGCCTTGGGGAGCTTCAGCAGCTTGGTAAAGGCTCCATCACCCCGCGGATCGAAGCCAGCCCTGTCAAGTTCCAGGGCATATTTGCGGAGATTGGCCAAGGCGACCCGGAAGTCGGAGATTCGTCTCCGGTCGGCGCGGATATGCAAAGGTAGCAGGGTCTCCAGGAACCATGCCTTGAAGGCCTGCAGGTCGGTCGGGACGATCAAGGACAAGGTCCCGGCTGCGTGGGCCTCGAGTGCGAAACGCTGGGCGTCCTTCAGGAGCTCCGGGTTATCGCTTGCATCGATAATGAGGGCCCTATCGTACCAGGTGGCGTGCTCCTCAAGCCCGAAGGCCAAGAGCGCCGGAAACCAGTCTTCCTCAGGCAAGTCATCGAGAAAGGAGAAATCGAGGCCCAGGATCGGGGGCAGCTTGGTTGGATGATTCATGCGACCATCTCCTTGGCGGCTTTGCCGTTGAACAGCGCAAGGCGTTCCATGAAGCTGAGAATCGCGCTCTCGGGAGCCCAGGCTTGGAGCGGCTTGACCAAGGGGAGGAAGTCCTCCGTCAAGGTCGAAGGCTGTACCCCGGCGCAAAAGAGGAAATCGAGGAAGGTGATGGTTATAGAACTGCTTGTCTGCCTCATGGTTCGGGTACGGATGATCAGGAGACTATCGTGGGCGGCAAAATGGAGCGATTCAATGTGAAAGGGGCAAGGGACAGAAAGGACGAGGGTGTCGTCTGTGGTGTCCCAAAGCTTGATTGCCCCATCCACCTGCTGATAGGTGGCCATCAGCGGTCGCTCAGCGGCCACCGCCATCTTAGGGAAGAGAACTTTCTTCGTCCCCTCGCCGACTAGGACGAGGGAGAGTAATTCCCTGGGCTTGATTGCGTTGAAGCTCGTATCCCGGAGTCGACGGAGGGAGAGTCTCCTCAAAGTGCTGTCCGTGCCGAACAGGTAATAGGCGACATCCCCTGCACTCTCGATAGTCGAGGATCTCGATCGCGTCACCAAGGCGTTCTCGAACCCTGCATTGAGGAAGAGGTCTCGCCGCCGCCACCAACGAACCTCCCCGGCGGACGCTCGGTCGCCAGTGCCGCGAAGCCGGATGGTCCCGAAGGCGACGCCGCTTACCTCCGCTCGAGGGGAAATCAGGATAAGCCCGATATCGCCGCCTGGGGAGAGCACCAGGCGGTGGAGGTCCTTGGCCTCCAGGCCGGTCGGAAGCGTCAAGGGGAACGAAGCTTGTTCGGCATTCTGGAGGCCAACGGCGACGAGAGAAGCGGTAGAGGTGTCGATCCAGGCGAGGACCTGCCCGTCTAGAGAAAGCTCCAGCGCACCTGCGTCATCGCCAAGGTTGAAGGTGGTCTCCAGGTGGTTGTTCCGAAGTCCGAGGGCATGGACAGCCTTGCTTTTGCCCCGCTCGTGTAGGAGGAAAACTCGATCATGATCGATCCCGAGCAGCTCAAGTGATCCTTCAGTGTGGCTCGGGATGGCCCCCTCAAGGTCCAAGGACCAGGCCTCATACGGATCCAGGCAAATTACATTCACGAGCCGAGGGATCCGGGGGGTACGCCGCGGCTCCTGCCGATCACGGGTCGGCATGTTGATCTTCTTCCTGACGCGCTCGGATCGGTCGGCTTGGAGCTTGACCGCCGCCCCTGTGATGTAGGCTATTATGGTCCCATCGGTCGAGGAGCAGATCGACTCGGCGAGGCAGCTACCCGAAAGCGCGTTCCGCACGTATAGGAAGGGCTTCAACGCCCGCGAGGCATCGAGTATGGGATCAGTCCCTGCATCCTCGTCGAGATTCGTGTGCTCCGGAATGCCCTCACCCGTAGCGGGGGCGAAGGCGGCGGCAATAGCGCTGGCATGGAGAGCCATCCTATCCTTTGCCGATATCACAGCCTTACGAGTAAGCGTAGGCGCGACGGCTTGTAGGAGATCCTTGTGCGTTACCGGGGTAATCGGCCCCTCGTGGATGGAGGTGAGAACCTCGTTGAGGATGAGGATGTTCGAATCCGCCGCGAGGGCTCTCGTGATCATCCCATCCACATCGCGCTTCTCGCGTAGGTCTTCGAGCTCGGCGAGAATGTCGCTCTCGGGTGCCGACCCATATCGCAACCGTTCTGCCATTGCGCCTCCCTTGCCGTGACAGCTTGGCTCCTCCTACTTGAGGGAGCCACGGGAAACAGTATAGCAGCACCGACATCGACTAACTATATCTGTTATAAGGAATAAGAGTGTAGATGCTTGTAGGTGTCAGTAGATGAGTCCAGGAGCAGGAACATTCCAACAGTACAGATTTGCCCGGAATGGCTGACAGACTGCAGGTTGTTGCAGATGATCGCCTACCCGACTTCCCTTGTACGGGCAAATTCTGAGGGTTGGCCTCAGTTCTAGTTCAAGCTCCAGCCAATTTTCCGAATAGGAGCAATGTATCCAGGCTCAAGGCTGATAGGATGGAAACGGTCTTCTTCCCATTGAATCCCATCTCCGCGAGGCGCGCGAGGTAAGGGGCAAAGTCGGAGCGTCGGTGCGCCTCGAGGTAGGTCCGAAGTTGAGCTGGGAGCTTGTCGTTAGCTTTCCCATGGCCGGAGAGGCTTTGCTGGTACTCGGCCATGATCTCGCGAAAGGCGGTAAGTGCGGCCTCAGCTTCCCCAAGATTGCGGTCGATACCGCCCTTGATGATTTCGCCCTGATCGAGGAACCCACCGAGGACCGCCTTCTCGTAGAACGGACCCGTCTTCCCTGACTTCTTGGTGCCGATCTCCAAGGACAGTAGCGAGGCTTGTTGGGCGGCGACCATGAAGGTGCATAAGGTCTTCCGTCCCGTCAGCCAGGAGGTCCTGTCCTTCTCAGGAAGATGCCTGCATCCTCCCCTGATCCACGAACTCAGACGCTGGGCTCCCGTCTGATCGATGTGCCTTGCTTCCAAGAGGATCTGGACGAGGGCCTCGGAAAGAGCCCGGGAATCAGGCGCGTCACTATCGCGCAATGGCGGCTCCGAGGCGAGGGCTGCCGCAGGACCTACCGCATCACGACTATCGGCCGAAGCCCGCACCTTGCCCGTACCGAGCGTTGCCCTTGGACGCCTAACCTCTTTTGCCTTTGGAGAGCTGCCGAGTGCGGTCTTCTCTTGCTGCTCAATCCAGGCGTCCAACTGAGTCTTGCGGAAACACAACTCGCGTCCTTTTCTAAAATAGATCAAGCCCAGCTGCTTGTAGGTCTGATAAAAACGATCCTTCGTTAGGCGAAGATACTCCCAAGTCTCTCGTGCCGTGAGAACATCCGGATAAACCTTGACGGATGAGGTGGGCGCGAAGGTCGAAGCGGAAGGGATCGATGACTTCACCAGGCGCCCTATATCGGGGGCTACAATCGAGCTCTGACCCGACTCCTGGTCCAGGCTTAGCCTCTCCCTCTCAATGTGGAGCTTGGCGATCAACTCCACAAGTCGCGACGCGTAGGCTTCCACATCCTCCGGGTTCACCAGCTCTCCGGCGTTGGCTTGCAGGGTGTACAGCCGAGCACCCTTGTCCCGCGCCGCCTCGAGTTCCATGAGGGCAAGGTCGTAGAGTCGGAGGCGACGCGCCAGGTCTGGCTCGCGATCGAGGTCGCGCCTGAGCTTGGCGGCCAGGGCACCGAGATCGGGAAGTTCGAAGGCCTCCCGCTCCTCCGGACCGGTGAGTCGCGTTGCGAAGCCGACTTCCGGGTTATCATCTCGGGACTGAGGCGTTGATTCGGCGACAGGGGCGCTTGAAGAACTCTTGGTGGCTCGTTTTCGCTTGGGCTTGGGCATGTTGTATATCTCCGACTCAGCTTGACTTGGCCGCTGCTTCCTTCTTCGCAGGAGCGTATATCAGGTCCACCGCCTTCGCAACGTCGTCGACCCGAAGCAGCTGGAAGTGGGTGTAGACGGCCTGCACCCGCGTGAGGATCCTCGCCTCGGCGCTGGACCAGCCGAGGAAGCTCTGGACGAGGAGGGGCGCCACTCCGGCGGCGAGCAGGTTGGTGTTGAGGGTGTGCCGGGCGGCGTGGGGCGAGACCCAGCGGTCGTCGTCCGGGATGACCTTCGCCGCCCTCGCCTCCTTGATGCAGTCCTCGAGAACATTGTGGAGCCCCTCGTAGCCAAGTCCCTTGCCCAGGCTGGTGCCGAAGACAAAGTAATCGCCCGGGGCCTCGTAGGGCAGGCTGTCCTTCCAGGTCTTGAGCCGGTCCAGGGCAAGCTTGGCGAGGACGATCTCCCTGGTCTTGCCCCACTTGGGCTTGCCGATGCCGTCCTTGCCCTTGTCCGCCTCGATGATCTTGCAGCGGCCGGTCTTGAGGTCGACGGAGGACCAGCGGAGGGCGCGGAGCTCCCCGGCCCTCATGCCTGAGCAGAAGAGGACGGCGATGAGGGCCTCGTCGCGGACGGCCTGGAGCGCGTCCAGGGAGCGCCGGGATTCCTTGGCGCCCTTCTTGATCGGTGCCGCATCCTGGGCCTCGGCCTTGATCCGCTTGGTGCGCTCGCCCAGGAAGGCGAGGAAGCTGCCAACCTCTTCGGGATTGAGGACGCCCCGCTCCTGGCGTTCGTACTTGATGTTGCCGACCATGGAGCCCGGATTGTTCTCGATGTCCCCCCGGAAGCAGGCCTCGGAGAGGATGGTCTTGACCGTGGAGATGCACTTGTTGAGGGAGTTCACCCCGAGGCCAGCGGCATGGAGCCGTCGCCGGAGGTCGAGAAGGTCGCCTCGCTTGATCTTGTTCATGGGGAGGCGGGAAAAGGCCGGGTCCTTGAAGACGTGCTTCTCGAGGAGGGTGCGGCATTGGTGCAGGTGGCTGAGGCCGATGCTCTTGCCTTCCTGGCGGTAGCGGATGAAGTGGGGGCAAGTCTCGGACTTGAAGTAGGGGGCGGCGTACTCGGCGAAGGTCAGGGTGGTCGCCTCGGCTCCCTGCTCGTCGACGAAGGAGCGGATATACTCCCGGGCCTCCTCCTTGCCGGTGAGGCCGGTGGTCAGGCGACGGCGCTTGCCGTCCTTCCCGAGGTAGTTGAAGTAGTAGATCTTGCTGTCCTCGCGCCGGTAGGGCTCGGGGTACTTCTTCTTGGTAGCCATACTCCCCCCAGATCTGAGTCCAATTTGAGTCCAGTGGGCCTCCGAATACGAAAAAGCCCTGGACATCGCCAGGGCTTAACGCCTTACTAGGTAAGAACTTAACTTGCTCCCCCGCCCGGGTTCGAACCAGGGACCCAGTGGTTAACAGCCACTTGCTCTGCCAGCTGAGCTACAGGGGAATGTTTTCGGCTTAAGGCAAAGGGCCGCACACCCCTGTCCTAAGGCTTCAACAAGGGGAAAAATAGCCTAAAGGCCTTCGATTTGTCAAGGGGAAAGGCTTGGGGCGCGCCTGGGGCATCATTCGTCGTCGGGGTCTTTTTCGGGGCCCTGGGCGTTCTTTTTTTCCGCCAGTCTCGCGAAAAGACCGCGGCCCAGGCTCGGCTGCACTTCCTCCCCGGGTTTTGCCCCCGGCCCCGGTCTGCTCCGCCTCGGGGTGCTTTTTTTCCCAGGCTTATCGGCGACGGGAGGCGCGGGCTCTTGAGCTTCCGCGGAAAGATTCAACAGCTCCCCGAAAAGGCTCGGCTCCTTAAGTTCCAGACCACCGGGCAAGGGGGCAGGCCTGGCCAAGGGGGCGGCCTCGATCCCCCTTCTCTCCCCTGCCGCGGTCGGCGCTTTCGGCGCCGGGTCCTCCTGCGCCGCCGGCTTTTCCCGCACATTCGGTTTTTCTTTAGTCGCCGACTTGCCGCGGAGGCCCGATTTTGTCTTACCCGGGGCCGCTTTTTTCCCGCCCGGGGCCGATTTGTTTCTCAACACAGGCGGAAGCCCGTTATTCGGCTTTGGCGCCCCTGCCCTATCCTCGGAAAGCCCATCGCCCGTCGGACCGGCGGGCGGCGGAAGCTCCGACAGGGCTTCCGAAGATTCGGGCCCCGCCCCGCCCGGAGAGCCCCGGGAGCCCAAAAATTCGGCCTGGAGCACTTCCCGGGGCGCCAGGCGCACCCCCGCCGCCTTGAGACCTTTTTCGGGGAAGTTCCTGGCCCGGAAATTCTCCTCGGCCTTGCGCATTCTGCCCTTCACCAGGTACTTGAGGTTGAATTCGAAATCGGGTTCGGTGCTGAACAGCAGCAGCTCCCCCCCCCCGGGCGCCAGGGAATAGTCCCGGTTCAGTATCCAGGATTCGATCCTGCAGCGTTTTATATAGGGATACCCCGTCTTGGCCGCCCTGTAGACCACGGTCAAGAGGGTGTTCTGGACGATCTCCTTTTCCGCTATGGTGGCCCATTGCAAGCCCTTGTCCACAAAAAGCTTGTCGGGTACCGGCAGGACCGAGTACATCCCGTCCCTCCGGACGATGAGGATCCTGTCGAACGACGAAACCTCCATAAGCTTTTCCCCGGAGGAAACGGCGGTGCCCAGGTAGCCGGACTGCTCGTCGTAGCGCAGGGCTATGTCCTTGCGGGCCGCTTCCTTGGCTTCGATTTTGGAGAAGCTGGTGATCCTGGTCCTGCGGGGCCAGGCCGCCTCCAGGCGTTTGGCCATGGTCTTTAAAAAATCGATGGCGTAGTCCACCAGATGGGCCAGATGGAACTCCACCTCGGCCAGCCGTGCGCCGAGCCGCTTGAGCTCCTCCTTGGCTTTTTCGATATCGTAGAGGGAAATGCGGCGAATCGGAATTTTCAAGAGACGCTCGATATCCTCCTGGGTCACCGGGCGGCCGATCTCCCTATCATAGGGCGCCAGGCCTTCCCTGACGGCCTTGAAGATCGCTTCCTGGGTTTTCTGGGTTTCGATCCTCTTGTAGACCCGCTCTTCGATGAAGATGCGCTCCAGGGTGCGGGCGTGGATTTCGTCCAGCAACTCGCCCTTTTCTATCTCCAGCTCCCGGCGCAGGATGCCCAGGAGGGCGGCGCTGTGGTGGCGGATTATCTCGGCCCCGCTGGTCACCACGGGCTTGCGGTCCTTGATGACCAGGCAGTTGACCGAAATGCTCTGTTCGCACTCGGTGAACGCGTAAAGGGCGTCGATGACCTCCTGGGTGTAGACGCCCCGCTGGAGTCGGATTTCGATCTCCACCTTGTCGGTGGTGTAGTCCGAAATCGAGGCTATCTTCAGCTGCCCCGAGCGGGCGGCGTTCTCCACGCTGGCGATGAGGCTTTCGGTGGTGGTGGAAAAGGGTATTTCCCTGATGACGATCTTCTTGGGATCCGAGGTGTCCAGGCTGGCCCTCACCCGTACCTTTCCGTTCCCGTCCCTGTATTCCGACAGGTCCACCGAGCCCCCGGTGAGAAAGTCGGGAAAGACTTCGAACTTTTTGCCCTGAAGGCAGGCGATTTCGGCCTTTATCACCTCCACCGGATTGTGGGGCAGGATCTTGGTGCTCATGCCTACGGCGATGCCCTCGGTCCCGGTGAGAAGGATCACCGGGAGCTTGGCGGGGAAAAGCAGGGGTTCCCGGTTGCGCCCGTCATAGGAATCGGCGTAGTCGGTGATCTTGGGATTATAGAAAACATCCTTGGCGAAGGAGGAAGCCTTGCATTCGATATACCTGCCGGCGGAGGCTTCGTCGCCGGTGAAAATGTTGCCGAAATTTCCCTGCTTGTCCACGAAAAGCTCTTTGTTGGCCAGGACCACCAAGGCCGAGCCGATGGACTGGTCGCCGTGGGGGTGGTACTTCATGCAATGCCCGATGACATTGGCCACCTTGTGGAACTTGCCGTCGTCCATTTCGAAGAGGGAGTGCAAAATGCGCCGTTGGACCGGCTTAAGCCCGTCCTCCAGATCGGGGATGGCCCTGTCCTTGATGACGTAGGAAGCGTAGTAGAGGAAGTTGTCGTTGAAGATTTTCTTTACGTAGGCCACTGTCCTCTCCTAAAGCTCCGCCACCAGGTTCTGCATTATGAAATCCCGGCGCTCAGGCGTGTTCTTGCCCATGAAGAAGCCCAGGAGTTCCGGAATTCCCGAAAGAACCTGGATATCCACCTTGACGATCCGCATGTCCAGGCCGATGAAGCGGCCGAACTCCTGGGGACTTATCTCGCCCAGGCCCTTGAAGCGGGTCACTTCCGAGGAGACGCCCAGGGCCTTTACAGCCTCGTCCCGTTCCCGGACGTTGTAGCAATACCGGGTTTCCTTCTTGGTCCGCACCCTGAACAAGGGAGTTTCAAGGATGAACACCCTCCCCTGGGTGACCAGTTCCTCGAAATAGGTGAGGAAGAAAGTCAAAAGCAGATTTCTGATATGGAAGCCGTCATAGTCGGCGTCGGTGGCGATGATGATCTTGGAGTAGCGCAGGTTTTCCACCTCGTTCTCTATCCCCAGGGCCATCATGAGGTTGTACAGCTCCTCGTTCTTGTAGATGGCGCTCTGGCGCTTGCCGTACATGTTCTCCACCTTGCCCCGCAAGGAAAAGATAGCCTGGGTGTTGACGTCCCGGGAGGAAACCATGGAGCCGGCGGCGGACTGGCCCTCGGTGAGAAAGACCATGGAAAGCTCCCCCCTGGGGCCGTCGCCCAGGTGGAACTTGCAGTCCCGCAGATTGGGGATCTTGAGTTCGATCTTCCTGGCCGCTTCCTTGGCTTCCTTCTTGACCACGTTGAGTTCGGTGCGCAGCTTTTCGCTGGCCACGATTTTTTCCTGAAGTTTCTTGGCGGCGGTAGGGTTCTTGCGCAAAAACTCGTCCACCCCCCGCTTCACCTCCTGGAGTATCCAGGGACGGATCTCCGCGTTGCCCAGCTTGTTCTTGGTCTGGCTCTCGAAAAGAGGATTCTGGAGCTTTATGGCCACCGCGGCGGCCACGCCTTCCCGCACGTCCTCGCTCTTCCAGGAAGCCTGGAAATATTCGTTGACCGCCTTATAGAAGCCCTCCCTGAAGGCCGAGAGATGGGTGCCGCCGTCGGAGGTGAACTGGCCGTTCACGAAGGAAAAGTGTTCCTCCCCGTAATTGTTGGTGTGGGTGAAGGCGAACTCGATGCGATCGCCCCTGTACCACCCCAGATCGTAGAGGGCGACCTGCCCCACTTCGGAGGAGAGAAGATCCATGAGTCCCTTGTCAGCCTTGTACTCGGTGCCGTTGAGCACGATGCTGAGCCCGGAGTTGAGGCAGGCGTAGGCCCACATCCTTTTTTCCAGGAACTCCATGGTGTATTCGTATTCCGGAAAAATCTCGGGGTCGGGGGTGAATTCCACCAAAAGTCCGTTTTTCTCCCTGCCCGCGGAATCTTCCCTGGAGTTTTTAAGCTTGCCCCGCTCGAAATAGGCTTCGAAGAGCCGCCCGTCCCGGTAGGAGACGACCCTGAAGCTGGCGGAAAGGGCGTTCACCGCCTTGGTGCCCACCCCGTTCAAGCCCACGGAGAACTGGAACACCTCGTCGTTGTACTTGGCGCCCGTATTGATGGTGGAGACGCAGTCGATGACCTTGCCCAGGGGAATGCCCCGGCCGTAGTCCCTGATCCTGACCGAGCCGTCCTTTACGGTCACCAGGATTTTGTTGCCCGCTCCCATGATGAACTCGTCCACCGAGTTGTCGATCACTTCCTTTACCAGAATGTAGATGCCGTCGTCGGGGTTGGAGCCGTCCCCCAGCCGCCCGATGTACATACCCGTCCTGAGCCTTATATGCTCGAGGGAGGAAAGCGTCTTTATTTTAGATTCGTCGTAGACTGACTTGACCGCGCGTTTTAACTTTGCCACGGGGCGATTTTAGCATAAAACAAGGGCTTTGGGTACAGTGAGGGGAGAGCAAAACAGGGCGCGGGACCTGGCGAAACGCATGCTTCAGCGGCGGCGGCGCACGCGGTGCGCTTGTTCGGGACGGACCTTCAGGTCTCCCGATATCGTTTCCGGTATTGGGAAGGGGTCAGTCCTGTGGCTTCCTTGAATTTTCGATTGAAAAACGAAACATTGTTGAATCCGGATTCGTAACAAATGTCGTCGATATAGAACTGGGTCTGGATCAACAATTTTTTCGCGATAGTGATCCTGATCGAATGCACGTATTCCACGAAGGAAAGGCCATAGCGTTTTCTAAAGGCCTTGCAGAAGCTGCCCACCTTCATGCCCACTGTTTTGCTGATGTCCTCCAGGCTATGCGCCTTGTCGATAGTGTTGTACACCTGCGTGATCGCCTGTTCGAAATGATCGGCTTGACCATCCAGATTATGCGGGACAAGCGAGCAAAACTCCCTGTCCTCGTCCTGCCCGAGCATGTTGAGTATCTTCAGGACTTCCAGCCATTTTTCCAAACCGACGGAACAATCCATATCCCTCAGGGCGGGCAGACAATCCATCACCGTTGACGGGCTGAACGACAAACCCTTTTTCGATTCCGCCAGCGCGTTGACGATAGCGGCGAATTCAGAGGGGGCGTTCGCGTAACTTATATGTTTCGCGGGAAATTGAATGATCCAGCCGTCCAAAGTGTCTATGCTCAAAAAAGCGTGCGGGAGCGCCGGTCCAATCAAAAACCCGGCCGGCGCCTTATAGGCCTTTACCAAATCTCCTACATGGATGTGCCCCTCTCCCCGCGCAATTAGTATCAATTCAACGTCCTCGTGATAATGCCAGTTGAAATGGAGTCTCCTGTGCTCAAGACGTTGTATGCAAAAGGAATAGCCTGGTGTCGCGTATACCATTTCCTGTACCGGTTTCATGGCCGTAAGCATACAATAGAGTGACAAAAAGTACAAATCACTTCGACAAACTATGCAGAATCGTGTAAACGGCTTGAAAAAAACAGCCCTACAATTCAGGCAAGGAGTATGTATGGGAGAAAGCGCGTTGCCGATTCAATGCCTACTCATAGGAACCGGCAACCGAGGCGCCGAGGCCTATGGTCAGTATGCCCTCGCGCATCCCCGGCTTTTTCGCTTCGTCGCGGCGGCGGACCCCAACGAGGCCAGAAGACTCGCTTTCTCAAAGCGGCACGGTATCGATCAGCGGAAAAGCGTGGATTCGTGGGAAAAGCTGCTGGAATTCGCGGGCCCCGACAACCTTGTGTTTATTTGCGGTCCCGATCGTTCCCACTACGAACAGCTGCTCGCCTTTATGCGGATAGGCTGTCCCATGGTCGTGGAAAAACCCGCTGTGGTGGAGCCCCGGTTCTGCGCGGACCTCTCGCGGCTCGCTGCCGAACAAGGTTCAAGGATAATCCTGTGTCATGTCCTTCGCTACACTCCTTTTTTTGTCACCCTGAAACGGCTGCTCGATTCGGGCCGCATCGGCAAGGTCATAAGCCTGAACCTGCAGGAAAACATCGCCTGGTATCATTTTGCCCACAGTTACGTGCGGGGGAATTGGAGAAACTCCGCTCTGGCTTGCCCGGCGATTTTGGCGAAGAGCGTCCACGATTTGGATATTTTGTATTATCTCGCCGGAGCCCCGGCCGGGAGCATCGCCTCTATGGGCCGCTTGAATTGGTTCAAGGCGGAAAACGCCCCGGCGGGCGCCCCCGACCGCTGTTTGTCCAACTGTCCCCATGCCGCGCGCTGTCCCTGGTTCGCTCCCGACCTGTACCTGACCGACCACACCGGCTGGCCGACGTCGACCATCAGCGACGATCCCGGGCTTTCTGCCCGGATCCGGGCCCTCGAGGACGGTCCCTATGGTCGATGCGTGTATCGCTGCGACAACGATGTGGTGGACAATCAGGATGTATTGATCCAATTCAAAAACGACGTCAGCGCCTCTTTCAGCATGCGCGCCCTGACCTACGAAAAGACAAGATCGATACAGATAGCCGGCTCCGAGGGAGAAATAACCGGCGACCTGGATACAGGCAAGCTGCGGGTGCGCGGTTTTTTGCGCGGAGACGAAGAACTCATTCACCTAGGCCCCACGGCGGGAGGACACAACGGCGGCGATGCGGGGCTCATGGGGCATATCGCCCGCGTCTTCGCCCAGACAAGCGATACCGCCGAAAAAACGCCTTCGATCGAATCCTCCCTCGAAGGGCATTGGATGGCCTTCGCGGC
>Ga0302251_1000364_pt1 | contig 44822 bp, 30 predicted proteins | sample AAG_RA_Gln_MG_FD_193534 | JGI IMG/M metagenome (GOLD analysis project Ga0302251, IMG submission 193534) | Enriched activated sludge microbial communities from anaerobic digester in WTTP, New Holstein, Wisconsin, United States - AAG_RA_Gln | ecosystem: Engineered > Bioreactor > Anaerobic >... | reverse complement strand
AATAGGACACTTTCCAGTCCGAGCCCGTCAGCTAACCTCGTCGGCGAATGGGAGGTAAAAGAATATGCGTATTCTTTTTTCTGCAGCTATTCGGCAGGCAATATGTGTTGAAAATAGCGCATCAACAGCTCCGCTTATAGGCGGTTTTCCGGCAGTCTTCTTTAAACAAATTAATTTCCAAGAGATAATTTTATTGCAGTGCAACCTTCAAGGCCACATGTTTTGCGGACTTATCTGACAAAATTTTTTGATCATAGAATTTTGCGGATAATTTAACATTCAATTGAAATGCAGGTGCGGCAAAAAGGAGGTTTCCATGACTATTAGTAATTGCTTGTGCATCATATTTATCCCTCTGGTAGTGATTATAGCGGCCATTCCCTTGGGCGAATATATGGCCCGGATATTCAGCGGAAGCAAAACAGTTCTGAGCCCGATTATTGGTCCTGTAGAACGTTTCCTTTATAAAATTTTTCACATTGATGAAAACGAAGAAATGTCCTGGCAGACCTACGCCGTTTCTCTGGTCTTGTTTAATATTGTGGGGATTATGGTGTTATTAATAATTCAGTTTGTTCAGGGATGGCTGCCGCTTAATCCGCAGAAATTTGACGCCGTTCGCTGGGACACGGCGCTCAATACGGCGATATCCTTTGGGACAAACACGAATTGGCAGGCTTACAGCGGTGAGAAGACCATGAGTTATCTCACACAAATGTTGGGTCTCACCGTTCATAATTTTACCTCGGCGGCGATAGGTATTGCCGCGGTAGTGGCTGTCATGCGGGGATTTACCCGTAGAACAGCCACAATGATCGGAAATTTCTGGACTGATTTAACCCGTACAATTTTATATATCTTGTTACCACTGGCTATTATCTGGTCACTGATTCTCGTTTCTCAAGGTGTTGTTCAAACAATAAGTCCTTCCATCCAGGCGCAGACACTGGACGGCGGCAAACAGGTTATAGCTGTGGGACCGGTGGCTTCACAAGTAGCAGTTAAAGTATTAGGCACCAACGGCGGCGGATTTTTTAACGCCAATTCCGCCCATCCTTTCGAAAATCCCACGCCACTCACGGACTTCATGGAAGTTACGGGACTTCTTCTTATTGCCGCCGCACTTCCTTTCAACTTCGGTGCAATGTTAAAAAACCGCAAACAGGGATTTGCCATATTTGCTGCAATGATGATTCTTTATCTTGCCGGTTTAGGCTTGTTTGCCTGGTCGGAGATGCACGGGAATCCATTGCTTGCCAAGGCAGGTGTGACCAGCGGACTGAATATGGAGGGAAAAGAAGCAAGATTTGGTATAACTAATTCCGTGATCTTTGCTCAATCAACCACGGTTACCTCCTGCGGTGCCGTCAACAATATGCATGACAGTTTAACGCCGCTTAGCGGTCTGGTCCTGATGTTTAATATGGCTATAGGAGAGGTTGTTTTTGGCGGTGTGGGCACGGGGCTTATCGGGATGTTGAGTTATGCCGTTTTGACAATGTTTCTGGCCGGTCTGATGATCGGAAGAACACCGGAACTATACGGCAAAAAGCTGGAATTAAGGGAAATGGTGATGGCTGTTGTTATTATTCTTTCTCCGGCTGTCCTGCTTCTAATATTATCCTGCATCGCCGTATCGACCCAGGCGGGTTTGTCAGGCCTCAGCAATAAGGGACCACACGGCCTCTCTCAAATCATTTATGCGTTTGCGTCTACGTCGGGGAACAACGGTTCAGCTTTTGCGGGCTTAAACGCCGATACTATTTTCTACAATCTCTCTACCGCCCTGGCAATGCTGGTGGGAAGATTTGCAACAATAATCCCGGCCCTGGCGATAGCGGGTTCATTAGCCTCTAAAAAAACTGTTCCCGAAAATATCGCTACTTTTCCTACTGCCAGCCCGCTCTTTGTCGCCATGCTGGTAACTGTCGTAGTTATAACCGGAGCACTGACCTTTTTTCCTGTTTTTACCCTGGGGCCGCTTTTGGAACATTTATTGATGGCTATCGGCAGGACGTTTTAAGGTGATGTAAAGTGAAAGCAAAAAAAATTAACATCTGGCAGGCGAAATTCATTCTTCCGGCAATCAAAGATGCGGTGCGTAAGCTCAACCCCAGGAGAATGATCGGTAATCCGGTCATGTTTGTTGTCGAAATAGTGACGATTGTAACGACTTTGATCGTTTTGGGAGACATTATTGCCGGTAAAAAAATCCTGTTTGATCTGCAGATATCCTTATGGCTTTGGTTTACAATTGTTTTTGCCAATTTCGCCGAAGCGCTTGCCGAAGGGCAGGGCCGGGCGCAAGCGGAATCTTTAAAGAAAAATCGGGGAGAAGCTGTTGCCAAACACCTCCTTGGTGACGGCGGCATCGAGAAAATTCCGGCTATAAAATTGAAAAAAGAGGACATTATTTTTGTCGAGGACGGCGATACCATTCCGGGTGACGGTGAAGTTATCTCGGGTACGGCCCTCATCGATGAGTCAGCCATTACCGGCGAATCTGCTCCGGTAATCAGGGAATCGGGAGGCGACCGCAGCGGCGTGACGGGAGGCACTCGTGTCTTATCCGGCAAAATTACAGTGCGTGTTACAGCCAATCCCGGCGAAAGTTTTCTCGACCAGATGATCGGCATGGTCGAGGGAGCCAAACGTCAGAAAACCCCCAATGAAAAAGCTCTCAACGTTCTCTTAATCGGTTTGACAATAGTTTTTATTGTCGTCGTCGTTACTTTAAAATTCTTTGCAGGTTATATGGGAGTCGGCGTTACGGTTTCCGTTTTAATCGCCCTGTTGGTTTGTCTGATGCCGACAACGATCGGCGGATTGCTGCCTGCAATCGGCATTGCCGGTATGGACCGCCTGCTGCAATTCAACTTTATCGCCATGAGCGGTCGTGCCGTCGAGGCCTCCGGTGACGTGGATATTGTCCTGATGGATAAGACAGGAACCATTACTTTGGGCAACCGGATGGCAACTGAATATGCAGCGGTGGATGTAAATGAAGAGAATGAGCTGATCAACGCCGCGCTGTTGTCCTCTCTGGCTGACGATACGCCGGAAGGCCGGAGTATTGTCGTTTTGGCCAAGGAAAAACTGGGAATGCTCGGGAGTAAAATTCGCGCACCGGAAGGTGCCCGGTTTTTTCCCTTCAGTGCGGAAGCGAGAATGAGCGGCATCGACTGGAACGGCCGTAAAATACGAAAAGGATCTTTAGAGGCAATTAAAGAATTTGTCACGATGCAAGGCGCACAGGTGGAAGATCGAGTGATAAAAATAGTTGAAGACATGTCCGCGCAGGGTTCAACGCCGCTTCTAGTTGCTGATGGTAAAAAAATATTGGGAGTGATCAATCTTAAGGATGTTTTGAAAGAAGGAATCAACGCCAGGATCGGCAAACTGCGGCAAATGGGGATAAAATCGGTGATGATAACGGGAGATAATCCGTTGACAGCAGCTACCATAGCCGCCGAAGCCGGTGTGGATGATTTTGTGGCCCAGGCCAAACCGGCAACTAAACTGGAATTGATTCGCAAATACCAGGCCAGGGGGCATCTTGTCGCCATGATCGGTGACGGTACCAACGACGCTCCCGCGCTGGCACAGGCTGATGTGGCCGTGGCCATGAATGCCGGCACTCAGGCCGCCCGGGAGGCAGCTAATATCGTTGACCTTGATTCCAATCCTACCAAATTGTTGGACATTGTGGAAATCGGCAAACAAATTCTGATTACGCGCGGTGCATTAACAACGTTCAGTGTGGCTAATGATGTTGCCAAATATTTTGCCATTGTTCCCGCTCTTTTTATAATTCAGTATCCGCAGCTACAGATACTGGACATCATGCATCTTGCCAGTCCGGCCAGTGCTGTTCTCTCCGCTGTAATTTTCAATGCACTGATCATTCCGCTGTTGATCCCTCTGGCGTTGCGCGGAGTAAGGTATAAACCATCCGGCGTTTCAACACTTCTGCGCCGCAATTTGTTGATTTACGGAATCGGCGGGTTGATTCTACCATTTATCGGCATAAAACTGATTGACGTAGTTATTTCCGTATTGAAAATAATATGAAAGGGGCGGCTATGTTGCAGTTAAAACGTTCTCTATTGGTCTTTCTGGGCTTATCTTTAATTTGTGGGTTATTTTATCCATTGTTTGTTCTGACAATAGCTCAAATCAGCTTTCCTCATGAATCCAATGCCAGTCTTATCAAAAGCAATGATCGAATCATCGGATCGCAATTGATCGGCCAGCAGTTTACAAGTTCGAAATACTTTCATGGACGGCCGTCGGCGACCGACCCGCCATATGATGGCGGTAATTCCGGGGGCAGCAATCTGGCACCGACTAATGCAAAATTTATTGAACAGGTAAAAGTACGTGTGCAACAAGTCCGCAGGGAAAATTCCCTGGCTCCTGAAGCGTTGGTTCCTGCTGATCTGGTTCTGGCATCGGCCAGCGGGTTGGATCCGCATATCAGTGTTAATTCAGCGTTGTTACAAGTTCACCGGATTGCCAAAGAAAGAAAAATAGCGGAAGCTGATCTGGAAAAAATAATCCGGCAGAACATCGAACAGCCCTTTCTGGAATTTTGGGGACAGGAACGGATAAATGTTTTGCAGTTGAATCTTATGCTTGATATTATTAACAATAAAGCTCAAAAGTAATATTAAGAGAACGGCCATGGAACAAGAAAAAATACGCCCTGATCCCGACGCCCTTTTGAAGGAAGTGGAAAAAGAGGAAACTAAAAAGGGAAGATTAAAAATATTTATCGGCTATGCGCCGGGGGTCGGCAAAACATATACCATGCTGGGCGATGCCCATGTGCTGAAGAAAAGGGGTGTTGACGTAATTGTCGGTTTTGTTGAAACACACAAACGTCCCGAAACGGAGGCGCTTTTAGTTGGCCTGGAATTGTTGCCGAGAAAAAAACTGGAGTACAAGGAAATCTCGCTGGAAGAAATGGATCTGGAAGCTGTAATTGCCCGTCGCCCGGCGGTTGTCCTTGTGGACGAACTTGCCCATACCAACGCTTCCAGCAGCCGCCATCCCAAACGTTATCAGGATATAGAAGAATTACTGGAAAATGGTATCGATGTTCACACCACAGTCAACATCCAGCATTTTGAAAGCATGAATGATGCCGTAGCAAAGATTACCGGCATTCATATGCAGGAAACATTACCCGATACTTTTTTCGACCGGGCTGATGAAGTTCAGGTGATTGACGTACCCTGGGAAGAACTGATTCAGCGATTACAAGAAGGGAAAGTGTATATTCCGCAGCAGGCGCGCCGGGCAATGGAAAACTTCTTTCAACGCGGTAATTTATCCGCCCTGCGGGAATTGATGTTGAACCTTGTTGCCCGTAAAATGGACAGCGATCTGCTGGATTACATGAGGGCGAAGGCAATTTCCGGCCCTTGGCCGGCCGTCGAAAAGATTGTGGCCTGTGTCGGCGCAACTCCTTATGCCAAGCAATTAATTCGTAAAGCTTATTCCATTGCTAAAGATGCCCATGCCGAATGGTATGCCGTCTATGTTTTGCCTACCGGTTTAGCCGAACCTTCAGGCAGGGAAAAAGTCTATTTAACGGATGCATTGAATCTGGCTGAGGAACTGGGGGCAAAAATTATAACACTTTCCGGTGATAATGTTGCCGATGAAATAATTCGTTTTGCCCGTGAATATAATGTGACACGAATCGTCATTGGTAAACCGCTGCGTTCCGTGTTCGTCGAATATTGGAAGGGGTCCCCGGTTTCCCGTCTTCTTCACACACCCAGCGATCTGGATTTTCATCTGATTACCCCGACAGTTGAAAAAAAAGAGAAGGAAGTCAGCCAGCCGCCTGTAAAGAAAATTTTTCAGCCGGTAGATTATTTGATCACAATGGCAATGATTGCAATTATTACTCTCTTGAATACTTTTCTGCAGCATATAGTTGATCCGTCATCGCTTGTATATATCTATATAACGGCAGTCATTGGAAGCGCCTTGTTATTCGGGATTAATGCATCGATATTTGCCTCCTTATCAAGTCTTTTAGTATTTGATTTTTTCTTCACCAGCCCGCGCTATACCTTATCAATGCACGATCCGCGAGAAATAATTAATTTGCTGGTATTTCTGTTTACGGCCATAATAGTGGGACAACTGGTGAAAGTTGTAAAAAAACAAAATGTTGCTCTGCAGTTAAGGCTGGGACGAGTTGCGCTGATTGAAGAGATGAGCAAGAAATTCTTAAGTCTTCCGCAACTGGAAGAGTTCGTGGACGACCTGGCCGGATATTCGCACAAAATAAATGCTTTGGACTTGTTTCGTACGACGATTCTTAACGATATCAGCAATATTACAATTAAATATGTAACAGAAGTCCTTTTGGCTCCCTGTTTTGTGCTTTTTCCGGATAAAACCGGCAATTTGCAGGTCTGGTCTAAGAGCAGCCCGGAAGTTGATATAAGCCCTAATGACCTGGCTGTCGCCCAATGGGCTTTTATGCATGGAAAAATGGCCGGTATTGGAACAGAGACATTGTCCAGTATTCCTTATTGCTTTTTGCCGTTAAAATCGGAGGAAATTACAATAGGTGTTATTGGTATTAAATACGAATATAAGAAACTGCTTCCCGAACAACGAAGGATTTTAGGGACGATAGCAAATCTGACGTCACTGGCCGCTGCGCGCTGGGTTAAATTATAACGTTCTGTTGCTCACAAATGACGGGGGTTTGAACGCCGTAGAAAAACTAACCCGTATGATCGACGTGGGCGAGATTTTCGAAACAGGTAAATTTTTCCAGAAAGGCCAGCTTCACGGTGCCGGTGGGGCCGTTACGTTGTTTACCGATGATAATTTCCGCAGTTCCTTTTTCGGGGTTGTCTTCCGATTTGTTATATACTTCATCGCGGTAGATAAAGGCGATAACATCGGCATCCTGTTCGATGGCGCCTGATTCACGCAAATCGGCCATTTGGGGGCGCCGGTTGGTGCGGTCTTCGACTTTGCGGTTTAACTGGGAAAGGGCGATGACCGGTACTTTCAACTCTTTGGCCAAAGCTTTCAGCGAACGGCTGATTTCCGATATTTCCTGCTCACGCGACTCGCGGTAGTTGCCGCCCCGCATCAACTGAATGTAATCCACGACGATAAGACCAAGTCCGGCATCCGCCTTCAGGCGGCGGGATTTCGCTTTCATTTCCAATACAGTTATGGCCGGCGTGTCATCAATGAATAAAGGGGCCTCGGACAGGCGACCCGCGGCCGCCGTCAGTTTCGGCCAGTCCGTTTCGCCCAGGAATCCTTTGCGCAACCGCTGGGAATCAACCTTGGCTTCCGAAGCCAGAAGACGGAACACCAGCTGTTCTTTGGACATTTCCAGCGAAAAAACGGCCACGGGAGTCTGCGCCTCCAGCGCCGCATACTGGGCGATGTTCAAAGCAAACGCGGTTTTTCCCATGCTGGGACGGCCGGCGATAATGATCAGATCCGACTGCTGCAGGCCGGAAGTCAAATCGTCGATTTTTTCAAAGCCGGTCGGCACGCCGGTAATCAATTCCTTACGGGCGTAAAGATCTTCGATGGAGCGGAAGCTGTCTTTGACAATTTCCCGAATCGGATGAAAAGAAGGCCGTACTTTATTTTCGGCGATTTCAAAAATGCTGTTTTCGGCCTGGTCGAGAACCTGATCGACATCGGAGCCGGTTTCGTAGCAGCTGTTGATTATTTCCGTGGCCGAAGCGATCAAACCGCGCAGGATCGCCTTTTCTTTGGCAATCTTTGCATAATTGGTAACGTTGGCCGCGGAAGGAACGTTATCCACCAGGGAGGCCAGATAGGCGGTGCCGCCGATGGAGTCCAGCAATTTCCGGTCTTTCAGCGCGTTGCTTAACGTAATAATATCGACCGGCTCATTTTTTTCGGAAAGTTCAACCATGACATTGAATATTTTCCGGTGCGCTTCACTGTAAAAGTCGTCTTTAGACATCACTTCCAGCACGCTGTTGATGGCGCTGTTTTCCAGCAGAACACTACCCAGAATCGATTGCTCGGCTTCCAGATTTTGCGGGGGAACCTTGTATAAAGACGGATCAGAATTTCTCATTACTATTATTCGCCGACGACATTTAATTTAATCTCTGCTTCCACGCCGCTGTGAATCTTGATTTTTACCTTAAATTCACCCAGCGATTTAATTTGTTCATCGTGGATAATCATTTTTTTGTCGATGTTGAAACCCTTTTCCTGCAGCGCCAGCTCGATGTCCTTGGAAGTTACGGAACCGAATATCTTATACTGATCGCCGACTTTGCGGGGAATGGTTAAAGTAACATCGGAGAGTCTGGCGGACAGATCCTGAGCCGCTTTTTGCTCTTTTTCCGCTCTTTGCAGAATGTTCTTTTTATCATGTTCAAAAGTTTTGATATTTTTTTCGTTGGCTTCGATGGCCAGTCCTTTGGGTATCAACAGGTTGCGGGCGTATCCGTCGTTTACTTTGACTAAATCACCGGCTTTGCCCAGAGAAGGAACGTTCTGCTTTAATATAACCTTCATAAAATCCTCCTTATTGTAAAAAAATGAATGGTGTCAGGTAACAACTTGATTATTGCGAATAAATTTTCTGAAATCAACCCATACGTCAAATAATCCGACCAGGGCTATAGGTATCATAAGAAATTGCTGAAGGACAATCAAAAAATAAAAAAGATAACGGAGGAAAACCGGTGCATTTTTCATCTGAAAAAGAAAGCTGACGATAGCCAGCCCCTGCAGCAGATAAAGAAAACAGGCCAGAAGAAAGACGTTCATGCTGATGAGCCGAATTTGCTGGTGGGAAAATAAGAGCAGTCCACCGGCAATGAGAAATATCCAGATAAGAAATTCGGGAGCTTTCCAGCGTGATAAACCGTTAAGCTGAGGCAGAATCAATCCCACTTTACGCAGCGAATTCCTGCCCAGCAAAACATTGACCCAGACAATAAGAAAAGATGCGATAATCGCCATTGCCGGGAAAATATTGGTAAAAACATTGATGAGCAACTGTTTGTTGTTTTTGACCAGGTCTATCTCTTCCTTGCTCAGCGGCAACTGGGAATAAAAATTTATATTCTGCCCGATCGCCGTTTCCACGAATCGTTGCACCAGTTTCCAGGGATGAACCGAGAGTTGATAACCGGCAATAATAAAAAAGGCGCAGATGGACCCGACAATGATAAGAGTGGGATAAATTAATATTTTCGCTATGGACCTGTTTTTCGGGATAACTGCGGAAATAGCCAGCCCTACGACACCCAGGATAAAAATTACCGGATACGGTGTTTTTAAATGCAAAAAATAAGAAACAAAAACAGTAAAAAGAACCGGAATTAAAAAAGCGGCGGCCGTTTTACTGTTTCCTTTGGTGGTGCCGTAAAAAAAAGTCAGCATCGGCAGAAAAATAATTAACACGGAACCGACAGCGGGAACAAAACCGATTATTAAAACAAAAAAGGCAAGAATTAACAAAATTCTGAAAAAAGAATTGCCGGGACTTAGAATGCTGAATATTTTCAAAGTCAATGACCTGTCTGATATCGGACTGAAAATAAAACTTGCCGGCATCTGGACTTCACGGATACCGGCAAGTTTATAAGTGTTTCTCTCTTATCTGCCTTCAGCGGCGACAAAAGGCATAATGGCGATTGTACGGGCCCGTTTTATTGCAGCGGTAAGCTCTCTTTGATGATTGGCGCAATTACCGGTAATTCTGCGAGGCATAATCTTGCCTCTTTCCGTAACAAAATTGTTCAGAATGGCCAGATTTTTGTAGTCAATCTTTATATTGGAATCCGTGCAAAAACGGCAAAACTTTTTTCTATGAAAAAACTTTTTCTGGGGCGGGCGGGATGGTCTGTCTCCACTGGGTGCTGGCATAGTTTATTCTCCTCTCGTAGGTTGTTCTTCTTTATTAATAATTTTTCTGGGGGCGGGACGACGGGACGCTGCATCTCCGGCACCTCTATCGCCCTGCTGAGCAGCACCGGCACCTGCCGACGACTCAATGCGGCTTTGTGCTCGTTTGGTCTCGGCTGCAGCGGTTTCCTTCTCCATCCCTTCACGGGTTACAGCGCCTTCTTTTTTCACGGTCATGAATTTCAAAATGCGGTCATCGATTTTGAAATTTCTTTCAATCTCCGCAACGATGGGACCGTCACCGGCAAAGTCGATAAGAAAATAAAAACCGTCTTTTTGTTTTTTAATTTCATAGGCCAGACGTCTCTTGCCCCACTTTTCCACCTTCGCGATAACACCTTTACGCTCGGTGATTATTGTCTGGCTGCGTTCGGTGATGGCGGCAAGGTCTTCTTCCGTCAAATCAGCCTTGACAATAGCTACAACCTCGTATCTTTTCAAAATTTCCTCCTTTCGGCTCTTAAGCCCGCAGTTTTGCTGCAGGCAAGGAGTCTCTAAATATTTAAACAATCCGCTCTTCTATATCAGATAGAAATAGAAATCAAGAATTTATTGCAAAGAAAAACTATTGTCAAAAGAATGGCGGGTAGAATGCTATGCCCAGGTGTCGATCAGGCTGCCTTTATTTTGCGTTGAGGAAAATGAAGCCGGCATTATATTTTTTGTCTGGGAGGCGCGATTTGCCGGCTTTTCTGCAGAATATGAAGCAGCGTTGATAATTGTCGCTCCCGACGGTACGGGAGATGACGGAGAAAAGGAACGCCGCCGGTTGGAACAGATTCGGCGGTCAATCCCCCGACGTTCATCCGGAACAGAGATATTATCAGCCGGCCGCTCATAAACATCGATGATGCTTTCGCTTAAGCTGGCTTCAAACGACGCGCCGGAGGCCGGCAAAGAATCCAGTCTTCTTTCCAGATGTCGCGGGATTTCCGGATTAACCGCAGTAAGCCTTTGAATTGGCAAAGAAGTTTGGCTTTCCATCGCTTCTCTTTCGGGGGGGAATATATTTTTAATTTTGTTATTATAATAATAAATTAAAAGCAGGAATTACACAATTATTTTTTAGGGGGGAAAATATACAGCTTGTCCCCCGGCACCATTTTTTTGCTATAGGTAATTCCATTCCAGATTACAATTGCTTTCATCGGCACCTTGAAACGGGCGGCGATAGTCGATAACTTGTCGCCTTTTTTTATTATATAAACGTTTTCTTTTTTCTCGTCCTGCCATTGCTGCAAAAGGTTTTCATAGCGTTTATCAAAGCCGGCGGCTGCACCTTTGGGAATCAGAATCTGATGTCTGCCCGCCGGAAGACAATAATTTTTCAGATGAGGATTAAGATCTTTGATCACTTTAAAATAAGTATTGGCCGCCTCGGCGACTAACGAAACCGGCACAGGCTCAGGGCAGAATATTTCCTCCTGATCGAATTGCAGAGGTTGGTAAAGATCATCTTTCGCCAGAGAAAATCCATACTTTTGGGGATCGGACATAATTATTTTGGCCGATAAAATTCGAAAAACATAGCGCTGCGTTTCCTGGGGCAGGTAAAGTTGATAGTAGTTATTTACCTTTTGCACCAGCATCTCCGCCTTCAGGCCTTCCTCGCCCATATTATAGGCGGCTGCGGCCAGAGTCCAGGACCCGAAGAGCGCATAAAGGTTTTTAAGGTATGCAATGGCCGATTCCGTTGATTTATAAAAGTCGCGGCGTTCATCGATGTCGGAATTGATCTTCAATCCGTACCTGGACCCGGTGCCCTCGATAAATTGCCAGTGACCGACTGCTCCTTTGTTTGAGGTCGCCAGCGGCTTCAATGCGCTTTCAGCAATGGCGATGTACTTCAAATCGTCGGGCATGGAATTGCTTTTTAAAACTTGTTCGATATGAGGAAAAAAGCGGTTGGCGCGCTTTAGCCACAATATAACCTGATCTTTATTGTCCAGCGCATAGAGAAATTCTCTCTCCAGCCTTTCTTTTACCTCTGCTTCATCTACAGGGACTCTTTCGTTGCAGAACGACAGCGGCATGTCAATTTTCAGGGCGTCAATGAGCGCCTGTCCGGCGGACGCTCCATTTTTTGCTGAAGATTTATGGTTGTCGGCTCCTGCGCCGGCGACAAAAAGCAGGAAAAAAGAAAAAAAGAGAACCACAAGACCGTATTTATATTTCAAGATGAAGCCCCCTGTTTTAATTTATTTCGCGGATATTTGATATAGGGTCGAACTTTCTGGTTAATATTTTTTCCCGTGCCGTCGTAGTTAAGGGTGACAACGGGAATGCCGGAAATTTCCTCAATCCTTTGGGCCATCGCTTCCGTGACCAGTCCGGCGCAGCAAAAAGCGGGATTTGTCTGGACGAAGAGCGATATGTCGGGATGACGTTTAATCAGCGCGGTAATCTTAATCAGATTGTCGACAGACTCGCCGAAATGTTGCGTTTTAACGGCGAAATTGTCATAAATATCCTTATAATCAAAATCAGTATCCAAAGCGGTTTCATGAAGCAGTTCATTAAATGATTTATAATAGTTTTTTTCCAGCTGGCCGACTAAGGTCATTATAGTTTTGGTGAATAAAGCATCCATGTACAGCCCCTCATGAAACCAGCGTCGGATGTAAGGGTCGGCAACCAGTTTGGCCAACTCGTTAAATGGCGTCGTAATCACCTCGCCGCCGTATTCTTCAATACAGTGAATGAGATCCTGATTAAAGACATCATTGTCGCGGGCGTATAGATCTCCGAAGATGGCTACCTTGGGGCGCTTAGCAGGTATAGTTTCAATTTTTTTAAACATGCCGATGACTTTCGCCAAATCATCATCTTTGTTTCGGCCGCCGAGCAATGTGTTGTAAAAAATGTTCAGAGCTTCGGTGACAGCTTTATCGGTCATGCCTTTTTCTTTTTCGTAAGGACGGATTTTGCAGCCGATTTTGCGCAGCATGCCGCCGAACATGTAGGCAAAGTAGGCTTCAATGGAAGCCTGAATGGAAATATCGTTCATACTGAGATTGCCGACATAGACATCCACTTTTTCCATGCCGCCGCCCGAAGCTTCCATTATTCCTTTGATCAACTGGGGATACAGTCTGATGTTGCAGGGAACGTGGCTTTCAAAACACCAGACGGCTGTTTGAGCCGGATCAAGGAGATTGTCTTTGATATAATCAATATAACCCTGGGCGATGATATTAACGGGAATACACTGTCCTTTGTTTGTTCGGAGTCCGCACTGTATCGTCTTTTCCGTGAGCGGCACCATCCGGGTGTCAACGCCTTCTTTGATAAGAACCGCTTCGATAAGTTTGGCGTTGAGCGGATCAAAACAGGGAAAGAGCAGGGTTTTACCATTGAGTTTCGTGACATGTTCGGAATTGAGCGATAAAAAGTGAGCCGGTTTGGTGTGCGGTGATTTGTCTTTATAGTGGTTGCGAAATGACTGGATGGCCGCTTCAATCCTTGTTTCGTAGCCGACCTTGGAATCATGTTCGTCCAGTTCGAGAATAAGATAAGGTTTGCCGTATTTATCCATGATCCGTTTGAAATACTCGATAGCGAAAGAATCCGGACTGCATTTAAAGGAAGTAATATAAACCGGATAAAGTCCGGGCATGCGCGCGGCAAAGAGCGCCGCCTGAAGAATTTTGGCAGCGTAGTTCCAGTGCAGCCGCATCAGCAGCGGATCTATTTCAGACGTGTCTTCACGATGCAGCGGCAGCATGTCCTGATAAAATGTTTTAATGTTCAAATTGCTGAAGATGTCAGGGATTCCCTTATTCATTGAAGTTTGCAAAATAGAATAGGGCCTGCCGAGCAGAGCGACGTTAACATCGGTGCCGCCGATTATTTCACGATCAAAGATATTGGGCAGATTGCTGCGCCTTTCATTGTAGAAAGAGAGCGCCGCTTCATAGGCGTTGAATATTTCCCAGTAGTTGCTGTTTAAAATGGGTTTGAGCAGAGTGAATAGTTCGATTTTGGAAGCGAACGAACGGTGATCGATTACAGGCATGATCGCCTTGTTTTTTAAATGCAGGCTTTTGATGCCGCAGGCGAGCGTTGCCGCAAACTGGGTATAATAACAATAATAGCGATAGGCGTCCTGCTTCGAGTCCCGGGCTTCCAGATAAACGGGCAGAAAAATATAATCGCATTTGTCAACGAGATATTGCACATGGCCGAAAAAAGCGTCCATCGGGGCGCAGAATTCCGCTCCTGCCAGCTTTTTGCCGGATTTGACGGCGTTCTTGAAGTTGTCGCCGCTGACGGTTTCAATGCCGAGCGTATTAAAAAAATGTTTCCAGAGGGGCATTTCCTCCGCCAGATAAAGCGCCGCAGGAATACCGATTTTTAAAGGCGCTTTATCCCTGATGGACTTTTTCGCTGCCGAAAAAACCTTGTTTCTTTCCTTGATCAAATCATACTGCTTCTTTGTCGGTCCGACATATTGTTTAGTATCATAGTCGCGGCCGCAAAGAAAACCGAAGGCGACCGTTTCGCCCTGGACTGTCACTTTGTTTATTTTGCAGTTGTTATTGCACAGTTCACAAATTTCATTTTCGACCGGGATTGCTTCTTTATATAAAGACAGCCCCCGGAAAGAAGAACTCTGCACCCTTGTTTCCGCCGTGATCAATGCGCTTCCCAGAGCGCCGGTTAAATGGCAGAAGGGGGATACGAAGATCGGTTTTTTCAGCCGGTATTCAAAGGCGGCGACGAGCGCTTTATTGCGGGCGGTGGCCCCCTGAAAGCAGATTCTCGTGCCGATGTTGGCTTCCACAGCTACTTTTGCCAGGTAATTTTCGCAAACCGAATGCAGAACGCTGGCCAGCACTTCCTCGATGGTATAGCCTTCCGTGAGGTAGTTGTTGATGTCGCGTTCCATAAAAACGGTGCAGCGGTCACTGGAAACGGGAGCCGGAGAATTGATGGCGCGGGAAGCATATTCGGTAAGCGGCACGCCCAGTTTCAGCGCCTGCTCCTCGATAAAAGAGCCGGTTCCGGCGGCGCAGACATTGTTCATGACGGAGGAAGTCACCATTCCGTTGGTCATGTTCGTGAATTTCGCATCCTGTCCGCCGATTTCGATGATGGTATCAACTTCATGATCCAGTTCATAGGCGGCGCGGGCGTGGGCCGTAATTTCATCGATCATCAGATCAGCGTTGATAATCCGGCCGATGAACTTCCGGCCGGAACCGGTGGTGCCGACGCCGCGGAAGCGGAAAGTACAGTTGTGCTTGAAGGAAATGTCTTCAATGGCCTCAAAAAGCGCCTGCACAGCCTGGAGCGGCCGGCCTGCGGTCAAAGTGTAGAGGCCGGTCAATACTTCGTTATTTTCATTTATGATGACGGCTTTGGTGCTGGTGGAGCCGATGTCGATGCCGAGATAAGACTCTTCGGTTGCTTTCAATGGTTGGTAGACGTCGATTTCGATGCCGCCGCCGTTTTGTTTGGGTGTGTAGAGATAATTTTCGTGACCGGTAAAATCAGGGTATGAGGACAATGATAATTGCAGCGGCGGATAGCCGTAAATTTTTTCCTTTTTGTCATCGACAAAGAGCTCATCCCAGCTTGTAAAAGAGAGCTTCTGCGGCGGCAATTCTTCCAGATAAAGCAGGGCGGCGCCGATGGCGCCGTAAAGATGACTGTATTTGCCGATTACCGGTTTTACATCCAGCAGATGGCGAATATGCTTTACCACCGCCTGATTCATGGACACGCCGCCGGCAAGAATCAACGGTGTACGAACATTTTGATCCGGCAGAAGCGTGTCGATGACATTTTTGGCCAGACCTTCGCAGAGTCCATCGCTGATCTGGCCTATGGAATAACCTTCCTGCTGAGCATGAATCAGATCGGTTTTGGCGAAGACGGAGCAGCGTGTGGCGATCCTGGGAGTACTCTCCTTGTTGCAGAAAGCAATTGCACTTAATGTGTTGATGCTTTTCAGATTTAATCTTCTGGCCTGCTGGTCAAGAAAACTTCCGGTGCCGGCGGCGCAGGAAGAGTTGGATCGATAGCGCTCATAATCACCTTCTTCGTTGAAGGTGATCAGTCCGAAATTTTCACCGCCGACAAAGAGAATGCTGCCGACCTCGCTGTGATAGTGCTTGACGGCGGCAATTATCGCTATTTGCGGGTCGTAGCGGGAGATGTTGTGCAAAATTTCCGGGCCGGAAAGAGTCATGGCCATGCCGCCCAGAAGGCTGAAATCAATACCGCTCAGCATGGAGCGGAGAGTTTCGCTGATGGCACCATGATGAAACTGATAGGATGAAGTAATTATTGTTTTCTTTTCATCCATTATCACCAGCGACAATGCTACGGAGCCTATATCAATTCCAACAATATTCATGATTAAACTATAAACAGATGGGAAAGAAGTGTCAAGGTGAAGGCAGATCAAACAAGCTTAAAAACATTATAAAGTAAATTGTCGCCATTAATCAGACAAAGAAAAGCCCCCTTCGAAATTGAAAACGAAAGGGGCTTAATACCTGTTTCTTATAAAAAATTATGCTTTTTTACCTGATGGTGCTTTGTAAACCAGCGCGACGCAGAAGCCCGCAATAAGCAAGCCCGCAGCAATGTACAGCGCTTGAGGTTTGAAAACTTCAAATACATAAGGGCCGATGAGACCGGCGGCACTCCATGCGGTCAGCATAAAACCATATACCTTACCAATATTGGCCGGACCAAAGGCATCGGCGGCAAAAGCGGGCATGGTAGCAAAGCCGCCGCCGTAACAGGCCAAAAGGTAACAGGATACAACCATGAAAAGAATGTAGCTTGCAACAAAACCTTTAGCGATCAGGATGTACAAAACCGCCTGAGTGGCAAACATGATCATGAAAACCATTTTACGACCGATATTGTCTGATATTTTAGCCCAGAAAAGTCGTCCCAGACCATTGAATATTGCTGCGTAGGCGACAACGGCGCCGCCGGCGGCGGCGACAGTGGCGATTTGTTCAGGGGTTAGAGTCCCCGTCAGCCCCATAGTCTTTTTATAAATATCCTGAGCCAGCGGAGAATGCTGGGAAATGAGGCCAAGACCCGCGGAAACGTTCAAACACAGCATGGCCCAAAGCATCCACCATTGGGGAGTTCTTAAAGACTCGCCTAAAGTGAAAGAATCAGAAGCAGATGTACTGGTAGAGGCTGGTTTAAAACCGGCAGGCAGCCAACCAGCCGGAGGATTCTTAAATAACTGTGCCGATCCGGTAACAAGGATAAGGAATATCACACCCCAGATATACCAGGTTGTCGATACACCGGAGGTGATCAATTTTCCGGTAGGATCAATCTGCTGAAAGGACTTGATCATGATCGGGGCGATTTTTCCCATAAAAAAAGCACCTGCGCCGAAACCCATAACGGCGAGTCCTGTTACCAGACCGCGTTTATCAGGAAACCAGCGAATCAATGTAGCGATCGGAGTGACATAACCAAAACCATTTCCGAGAGCGGCAATGACGCCAAAACCAAGATAAAGAAGCGTAATGCTTCCAGTCTGGTCGGCGTAACCCGCCAGCAAAGTACCGAGGCCAAAAAGGATGCCGCCGATCGTGGCCACAATACGGGGACCTTTTTTATCAACCAAAGTACCACCAAAAGCGGCGGCTAATCCAATAATTCCCATGAGCAGCATGAAGGTAAGCTGAACACTTTTGCCGTCCCATCCGTGCATCTTCATCAAAGGATTCTTAAAAACGGACCAGGCATACACCGTACCCAGGCAAAGCTGAATGATAACGGCGGCTGCGGCGATCCCCCATCGCTTAGTTTCCAAATTTTCATTAGCCATAACTAACTCCTCCCTTTCCTTTCCTAAAAGGCTAAAAATGAACTTGTGACACTCTAAAAACATTTGTATGAATAACGGTAAAAAGTTCTTATAATGTCGCAAACAAACGGGGCTTTATACATAAAAAATATGCCTCTGGCAAGGTCTATTTAGCAGAATCCGACATATAATTTTTGTGTGAACGGATTAAAAGATTTTTAGAAAGGAATTACTGACAAGTATATGCTGTTGTATTAAAGATTTATTTGCAGAAGGTTTTAAATATTATGAATGAAAGATCCCACCCGTCTTCTTTTCTTCGGACAAGACGAGAGCATGAACCTAGGGTTGAATTTACTTAGTAGTTGTTTTGGCGGAATATCGCGACGCTTTGCAGTAAGGTGTGTAAAAGTCCCCGTCGGGGGAGCAAACCAGTACCCCGACATTTTTTCGGGTCAGGATACTGGTTTGCCGGGTTGTTTATTATGACGGCGACATTGTGGACAGCTCTTTTTTGAATGAATAGAAGTAAACTGCGCCGATAAAGATGAATCCACCTATAATATTTCCAATAGTTACAGGGATTAAATTCCACCAGATGAATTGTGCCCATGTGACCTTGGCGCCCAGCATGATGCCTGCGGGAATGAAATACATGTTGGCAACGCAGTGTTCAAATCCTGTTGCGACGAAGGCCATAATGGGGAACCAGATGCCGAAAAACTTACCGATCATGGCTTTTGATGAAAAAGCCAGCAGAATAGCCACATTTACGAGCAGGTTACAGGCGATGCCCTTCAAAAATGCGGACCAGAGCCCGATGGTGCCGGCGGCTATGTAAGGGAGTGTTTTGGCTTCTGCAATTCCAATCGCATTTATTCCGAATGCAGTTAATTCAGGGCCGCCTCCTTTGCAGAAGGGACCGAAAACCATAATGTATGCCCAGAAAAGGGAACCGATAAAATTCCCGATATAGACCCAAAGCCAGGCGTTAAACACTTTGCTCCAGGTGGTTTTCTTCTGAAAGACAGCCATGGGAATAAGCATTGTATCGCCCGTGAAGAGAGACATGCCTGTCAGGACGATAGCAATGAGGCCGACAGGGAAGACAGCGCCGGCAATCAAGGACTTGAAACCGGGGCCCAGTGTTTTATCCAATCCGGTCCCGCAGACAGTACAAAGCGCGCCGCCTACCGCAATAAAAAGCCCCGCCATAAAACTTCTGACCAGCCAATTCGGTATGCCTAGATTTCCTTTATACACACCTGCATTCCCTGCCAATTCAACAACTTCTACCGGTTTATGTGCCATTTATTCCTCCATTAATATTTTATTTAGTCGTGTATAACACGGCTGCTATTTCTTCTTAAGAAGTTGCTTAAAGGATGTATAAGCTGATAGAGGAGGTAGTTGATTTCATTCATAATTTAAATTTAATCTTTGCGTACAGAGCCTGTCCCGGCGCAGGCCGGGGGCGGCGGCGTCCTCAACGTATCCTCTGATACGCTTGCGGCGCTTCCTACTTGCCTCCTCGTTATCCTGTGAAATCACATCGGCATTATATTAGTTGCAGGAGTTATCAGCAGTAAAGGCGTTTAAAGGTGAACCCCATCACCCGCAGATGCAAAGAAATTTATCCTTACGACAGCAGGGGCACTAGTAAACAATAAAAGCTTTTTTGTCAATGGAAAAATTTTTAATAAAAAACATGTTGTTGAATTATTCTGGTTGCTTAGCACCATCAGAAAACAAAAAATACTTAAATTTGAATTAATATTTATAGTTCAGAAAAGTCAAAGATTTCGTTGCCTGAAACGTATTTCCCAGGTTAGCAATATCGCCGTAGAGACAATGCAAGGTAGCTGACACTCAGTTTACTTTTGATGGGTGTCCTGTCATGTTTGATCATCGAGTTATCAATATGTGCCTGACATACCTGGCTCTTCTCAATATTGTTTTTCCCCTTTCTTTTCATGCAGGCAAACTTGCAGATAATTTTTCTATTTGCATGATCACCTGATTAATGTTTTCCGTCTGCCCCTGTGCGCGGGAAAGCAGTGATTCAATTGTTGCAAGTTCTTCCTGGATATATGTAATCGCCTGAAGACGCATGGCCTCAACGGCGTTATTGACGCTCTTTTCCCACTGATAGGCCAGCCGCGACAAATTGATTTCCACTTCCTTCGGAACGCCGGAAATGAAATGGCGTTCAAAAATCCGCCGAAACAAAAACATGGGAATAAGAAACCAGAGCAGATCAAGATGGATGTCAAAGGATTTAGTAAAAGCGATATCCGGATGGTCGGGTTCGGCCACATCAATATTCCAGTCAACCTGGGCCAGCCGCACACCCAGGACGTTTTCAATATTTTCGTCCAGAAACTTGCGGAAAGCCTCCAGTGATCTGGAAAATTTAGCATGTGCCTTTTTCAGGGTGCCCAGAAAATGAATGTGCTCGGTTTTGGAAAGCTGATGCATCTCCCCCGAAAGGGTTTCCGCGATCCAGGACTCATAATACCTGGAAAGCTGCCAGAGATTGCCCTGCCATGCTGGAATATCTTTTTCCAGCTTGTTCTTAACCTTTTTAATGAGGGGGATCGAAAACGGTTCAAGATACGTTGCAATAAGAGGACGGGTTTGCCGTTGATGCTCGCGGGCGATAATGCCCAGTTCTTCGCGCATCAGCGATTCATTGACCTTCTCATTAAGAATTTGGTTACGCAAACCCTCCCGATTCAAGTCCGCCTGCAAAGATGACTGCAAGGCGATTCTTAAATAGCCGAGGCAGCTCTGGGCCAGAGATTGAGTTTTGTAGTGCAGAATTCGCAGAAATTCATAATCCCGGTTGGCGGCAATTGTTTGAAATATGTCTTGCTCAATGCTGATTCTATATTCATCAGTATTGTTTTTTGTTGAATACAGATAAACAGGCAGCGTCCGGTGAAGCTCCCGCTGGAGGGTCTGGGAGAAAAAAGCAGTAACTTCTTCCTGCTGCTCCTTCGACAAGAGATCGACCTTGGTGAGCAAAAGAATAATATTCGGTGTGTGGCTGGTAAGTTCACGAATCAAATCCAGATCATGCTGGGACAGGGGCCGGTCGGAACTGACGGCAAGCAGAGCGGTGCCCACGGCTGGAAGCCAGCTTTCTGAAGTGGCTTCGTGGTACTTGAAAATACTTCCCAATCCCGGTGTATCAACCAGCCGCACGCCCGGATATTTTTGTAAAGAAGGCAACTCAATATCTGCAATCGCCACGTTTTTTTCATTGCCGGGATTGCCGGCCTCCGAGGTAAATTCAACGATATCGGCCAATGGTATTTCCGTTTTTTTCCCATTGAAATGTTGCACCACGGCCCGTTCTCTCTCGCCATATTGCAGGCGGGTAATGGCAGTGGTGACTGGAATGGCGCCAACAGGCAAAACGTTTTGTCCCAGAAGGCTGTTGAGAAAGGAACTCTTGCCGGCCTTAAACTGCCCCAGAACGGCCACATCAATGGGCGGATTTTGTAAAAGCAGGTTATCAGCGGCCTCCAATTGCCGGGTAAGCGAAGAAAGCTGAAACTTATCGGTGGCCTGGTGAACTGTTTGCAGAAGGTCCCGAATATGGGAGAGGGTTATCTTGTTTGAATTGTTTTCCATCAATAGCTCCTTCAGGTTTTTTATCCTGTAGGAGTTATTAGCGGCCAGGGCGGTTATAAGGTGAACTCCATCACCTGGGTTGTTTTTACACCAGTACTGAAGATTATGTCAAGTCGGTCTTTTTCGATTGAGAAAATGATCAAAGGTAGGAGTTGGAGGGATATACTTAATTTCCCCCCTGAGTGTTCAGGGGGGAAATTGAACTTTTCTTATTTCAGCTTATCAATCCTCACGGCGCAAGCTTTGTATTCCGCCGTTTGGGTTATTGGATCATAAACCGGATTGGTCAGCCAGTTGGCGCAGGCTTCCCGGAAATGGAAAGCCATCCAGACCAGGCCCGGCGGCACCTCTTTGGTTATGCGGGCCTTCACGACTACTTCACCGCGTCGCGATTTCACGGAAATCTTTTCTCCGTCGACAATTCCTTTGGTTTCGGCATCAGCTGCGGAGATATCGGCTGTCTCTTCACCAAGAATATCATTGATACCCTCGCAGCGCCCTGTCTGCGTTCTGGTATGATAATGATACAGACGGCGTCCGGTGGAAAGCACCAGCGGATATTCTTCGTCCGGAACTTCCGCCGGAGGTATGTAATCTATTGCTTTGAGTACACCCAGACCGCAGGTGAATTTTCCGTCTTTGTGCAGGGTCGGTGTGCCCGGATGATCTTCAGTGGGGCACGGCCATTGGAGTCCGTCGTTTTCCAGGCGGTAATATTTAATTCCCGCCATGGAAGGCGCCAGCACGGACAGTTCATTATCCCAGATTTCCTGAGCGCTGTTGGATTCCCAGTTGTGCCCCATCCGCCTGGCTATTTCCTTGAAGATCCACCAGTTGGGTTTGGCATCACCGGGCGGTACGCTCGCTGTGCGTACACGGTTGACACGCCGTTCGGAGCTGGCGAAGGTGCCGTCATTTTCACTCCAGGCGGCGGCCGGCAGAATGACATGAGCAAAGCGTGTTGTCTCCGTCGGGAAAATATCCTGGCAGACCAAGAACTCCGCCGATTGCAGTTCATGTTCAACATGATGAATATCCGGCTCGGTGTTGGCCAGGTTCTCGCCAAAAACATAAAAGGCTTTGACTTTTCCGGTGGTCAGATTTTTCATCATCGTGGGCATCATCATGCCTGGTTTGTCGGGCAGAGACTGGACATTCCATGCCTTCATAAATTTCGCCCGTACATCCGGATTGTCTACTCTCTGGTAGCCCGGGAAAACATTGGGCAGTGCGCCCATGTCACAGGCGCCCTGAACGTTGTTCTGACCGCGCTGCGGATTGACGCCGCCGCATTCAAAGCCGACGTTGCCTAAAAGCATCTGGAGATTGGCGCAGGACATGACATTATTCACGCCGCAGATATGCTCGGTGATGCCCAGTGTGTACATCAGCATTGCCGGTTTGATCGATGCCATCGTGCGCGCCAGTTCGCGAATAGTATCGGCGGGAATGCCGGTGATTTCGGCTGCACGTTCCGGGGGATACTCCATTACTTTATTTTTTAATTCTTCAAATCCTGTCGTACAGGTATCTACATATTTTTTATCGTAGAGATTTTCAGCGATCAACACATTCATCAAAGCATTGATCAGCGCCACGTCGGAGCCGACTTTAAGCGGTACATGAATGTCCGCAAAATCCACAAGATCGGTACGTCGTGGATCAATGACGATTAATTTGGCGCCGGCCAGAGCCGCATCTTTAACAAAAGTTGCGGCTACCGGATGTGCTTCAGTCATATTGGTGCCAACCAAAATAAACATTTTTGCTTTCTTGTAATCGGCAAAAGAGTTGGTCATTGCGCCCGAACCAAAAGAAGTCGCCAGACCGGCGACGGTGGGGGCGTGTCAGGTACGCGCGCAATGATCGATATTATTCGTACCGATTACTGCGCGGAAAAGTTTTTGCATCTGATAGGAATCTTCATTGATACTGCGGGCGCAGCTGACGCCGGCAATGGCATCCGGCCCGTCTTTTTGAATTATCGCCTTGAATTTATCGGCTACCAGATCGAGGGCTTCATCCCAGGAGGCCTCCTTAAACTCGCCGTTGGCCTGACGAATCAGCGGTGTTTTGAGCCGCTCTTCGGAATAAATGAAGTCGTAGGCGAAACGGCCTTTCACACACAGTCTGCCCTGATTCGGCTCGGCGTCTTCGACGGCGGTCACTTTTACTATCCTGCCGTCTTTTACGTGCAGCAACTGCTGGCAGCCGACGCCACAGTAAGGGCAGGTTGTACGAATTTTTTGTGTTTCCCAGGGACGGCCCAATCCTTTGGCTTTCTTTTCCGTAAGCGCACCGGTGGGGCACACCTGAACACACTGTCCGCAAAAAACGCATTCACTTTCATTGTAGGGCAAATCACCGCCGGTGACAACCTTGCTCCTACCGCCGCGATAGCCCTGGGAGATGGCGCGGTTGACGACGACTTCGTTGCAGGCCTGAACACAACGGCCGCAAAGAATGCAGCGGCTGAAATCACGGACGATGAACGGATTTACATCTTCCGTGGGGTAGATATTTTTGAACTCTTTTTCTTCAAACTGCAATTCGGTTATTTTATAGTAGTAAGCCAGATCCTGCAGACGGCAATTGCCGTTGGATTCACATACCAGACAATTATGTCTGCCGCTCGCCAGCAGCAATTCGATGTTCATTTTCCGGGCGCGATGAACAAATTCGCTGTCGGTTGTCACTTCCATACCTGGTGTAACCGGCGTGGAACAGGCAGCCATCAGCGATCGCGCGCCTTTTACCTCGACGCAGCAAACACGGCAGGCGCCGGTCGGCGTCGAGCCCTTCAAAAAACAGAGGGTGGGAATCTCGATCCCTCCATTGCGCGCCGCGTCCAGGATTGTCTGTCCCGGCGTAAACGGCGTCTCTTTTCCGTTTAGAATAAAAGTATCGCTCATTTTTTATTTCTCCTGTCCAGAGTCTATGTTTACACTAACATATGCTTAAGTAAGCATAATCATTAAATATGTTGTTAATTACGAAATTATGTCTTATTTGTCAAACGAATTAAATTTGGAGTTGCCGGAATCTGCCGATGAGACAATGATTGTGAATAGTGAAAACCGGAGTATTTTAAGATTCTCCAGGGAAATTTCCCGCTGCCGGGGCGAAGCAATTGTGCTGCCTTTTGACTCTTCGTTGCCGGTGGCGAGGTGGTTTTTTGTTTCATTCGGTGCGTCCCCGGCTCCTCCGGGGAGCTGAACAGGGCCGCGCACTTTGGGTATGGATATTTATTGAAGAAATTATTTGCGGCGTCTGCCGCCCAGCAGAGACCCCAGGACACCGCGGACGATTTCCCGTCCGACGGAGGAGCCGATGGTGCGGGCGACGCTTTTGGCTGCGGCCTGAACTAATCCGTCTGTCTTGCCGCCGCGGGGACCGGTGCGTCCAAAGAGGATGTCGTTAAGGCTGCCGCCCAGACCGCCCAGTAAACCGCCGCCGCTTTGCTCGGCGGCTTCCGCCGGTGCAGGTGCAGGCACCGTTGCCCTGTCTGAAGATACGGAACCCTGAGCCGAAGCCTGCAGCTTTTCGTAAGCGGATTCGCGATCGAGCACTTTTTCATAATGTCCGTATATGGTTGATTCTCTAATGGCCCTGGCTCTTTCGTCGCCGCTTAAAACGCCGAGTCTTGAAGACGGCGCAATGACAAAAGATCTTTCTACCTGCGCCGGCCTGCCTTTTTCATCCAGAAATGAAATCAGCGCCTCTCCAACCCCCAGCTCGGTGATTACGTCGGAGGTATTGAAGGCGGGGTTGGGACGCATGGTGTCGGCCGCTGTCTTGACCGCTTTCTGATCGCGGGGTGTGAAAGCGCGCAGAGCATGCTGTACGCGGTTTCCCAGTTGGCCGAGGACGGTTTCCGGGATATCCAGCGGGTTCTGCGTGACAAAGTAAATGCCCACACCTTTGGAGCGGATCAGGCGCACTACCTGTTCGATCTTTTCCAGCAGGGCCGCCGGCGCATCGTTGAACAGCAGATGAGCTTCGTCAAAGAAAAATACCAGCTTCGGCTTTTCGGGATCACCCACTTCCGGCAGTTGTTCGAAAAGCTCGGCCATCATCCACAACAGAAATGTGGAATAGAGTTTCGGATTGTTGTAAAGCCTGTCGGCGGCAAGCACATTGACCACTCCGCGCCCCTCGCTGTCGGTCTGCATCAGATCGGCAATGTCCAGCATCGGTTCTCCGAAAAACTTATCGCCGCCCTGCTGTTCGAGAGCCAGGAGCCCGCGTTGAATTGCACCGATGGAGGCGGCGGAAACGTTGCCGTATTCCGTGGTGAACTGTTTGGCGTTGTCGCCCACAAACTGAATCATTGCCCGCAGATCTTTTAAATCCAGCAGTAAAAGGCCGTTGTCGTCGGCGATTTTAAAGACGAGGGTGAGCACGCCGGACTGTGTTTCGTTAAGATTGAGCAGCCTCGCCAGCAAAAGCGGCCCCATGTCGGAGATCGTCGCCCGCACCGGATGTCCGGATTCGCCGAAGACATCCCAGAATACGGCTGTATTGGCGCGCGGCTGGAAATCTTTGACACCGATCGATTCCAGCCGCTTGAGCATTTTTTCCGCAGCGACGCCTGCCGCACCGATACCGGAAAGGTCTCCCTTAACATCGGCCATAAAAACGGGTACACCGATGGAAGCGAAGGATTCCGCCATTTTTTGCAATGTAACGGTTTTGCCTGTTCCTGTGGCTCCGGTAATCAGGCCGTGACGGTTGGCCATGTTCGGCAGCAGTACAATTTCTTTTCCTGCGGACATGGCAATAATTAAAGGCGCGCTCATGGATACTCCTTGGGGTAAGTATTTTTAGGAATTACTTCTTTTTCTTGGCATCCTTAACTTCGACAGTGGCCGCCTTCATAGTATATTCGATTGTAACTTTGGAGCCGACTTTCAGATCGCCGGTTACTTTCGTTGCCGCGTCGCGGCTGATTTCCCATTTATCTTTGCCCTTCTGGACAACGATCATATTGGGCGTCACTTCCAGCACCGGTCCGGTTACCTGATAAGTTTTGGGGCCTGCGGCCAACGCCACTGTAGCAATAAAAGTCAACGCACATGCAAAAATCAGAATTTTCTTCATGTAACTTTGTCCTCCTTTTATTTTTTTTAATTTATAGCATAAATTGAGCGGTGTTAATAATTAATTTTGTTTGATCACCTGATCCATTTTCTGTGTATATTCTTCAGGCTGGCGTAAAACAGGATGATACAAAAAACGGTGAGCATTGTAAAATTCATGCTGTAAGGAAGTATGTTTTGCCCGTTAATGGCGCCATGCAGAATGTCGGTGCCGTAAGTCAGCGGAAGCAAATAAGACAAGGGACGCAGGAATACGGGCAAAGAACTGATCGGGAAAAATAGTCCGCAAAGAAAAATCATCGGGAAACGAAAAAAGTTGGAAAATGTTTGGGCTTCAAACACTTCACTGACGGAAACTGCAATAAAAAGTCCCAGGAATGTTGATACAATCGCGAGCAGGAAAATTGCCGGCAGTATGGCCAGCCAATCTACCTGGGAAAGATCGGCCAGAAATGCAGCCGGAATAACGGGGACAAAGGCATTTGCCACACCGAAGGCTATCGCTCCGCCTGTCTTTGCCAGCATCAGAATTTCCAACGGAATGGGGGCAAGGAGCAAACGTTCAAAAGACCGGTTTTTCTTTTCAAAAGTTACAGTGACCGCCAGCAGGGAAGTCGTGCCGAACAAAATGGATATCGCGATCACACCCGGCAGCAGCGTCAGAATATCATCCAGACCGCCGCCCGATTTGATGAAGAACATGCCGGTCCAGGCGACGGGAAAGATCAGTCCCCAGCTGATGTTGGGCGGCTTAAGATAATAAGCGCGCATATCCTTGAGCACAATGCTCCAAAAAGCAGTCCAGTGCTTCATAGATTGCCTCCGCTTTTTTCTTTTTCCTTCCGCATGAGGTCCAACTCGAGGCCGGTAATCCGCACGAAAACCTGTTCCAGGGAAGGTTTGACCAGGCGCGCTTCCGTGATTTCGGCGCCTTGTCCTTCAGCGAAGCGCACAAGAGGACCGATGCTGATTGGCTCGTCTGATTCGACCCGGATCTGTCCGGGGGATGCAAGCTGGAATTTCAGAAGAGGAAAAGCCGCGGCCAACTTGCCGTACAAGTCATTTGTCAAGTTTGAGACGGAAACCAACATGGTCTTCTTCTCCTGCACCGGTTGCAGAAGGTTTGCGACGCTGTCTATTTTTACAATTTGTCCTTGCACGATGAAAGCAATCCGCTCGCACATTCTTTCGGCTTCTTCGATATAGTGCGTGGTAAGAAAGACGGTGGTTCCGCCCCGGTGGAGTTCAGCGATCATGTGTCTTATTTGCCGGGCGCTGATAACATCAACGCCGGTAGTAGGTTCATCCAGGAACAGAATAGCCGGGCGATGTATTACGCCCGCTGCAATCGTCAGTTTGCGCTTCATGCCCCTGGAGTAACCCGCAAATTTTCGCCCGGCGGCTTCTGTCAGGCCAAATATATCCAGCAATTCACGGGCGCGCGTCTGACGTTCGAGCCTGGGCATGCCGTAAAGTGCAGCACAAAAACACAGATTATCAAAGCCCGACAATTCTGGATAAAGGTTGCTTTCGTCCGGTACAACTCCGATCAGATGTTGAGCGGCCTTGGGATTTCTGGTGCAATCGAGTCCGTTAATTCTAATGGTTCCTGAATCCGGCCGGACAAGTCCCGTGAGGATACCGATAGTAGTGGTCTTGCCGGCGCCGTTGGGACCAAGAAAACCAAAAAGTTCCCCCTGTGACACGGTAAAACTGATTTTGTCGACAGCCGTTACGTTGTCGAACTTCTTGGTCAGTTCCGTCGCTTCTATCAGGGTATGTTGTTGATGTTCAGCTGAAATCACGGGATATTTTATCTTTCTCCTTATGCCGCCAAGATTCTCTTGACTTCAAAAACCGCGTTGCCTATACTTTGCCTTACAAAAAGGAAGTTGTTGTTTCATTCCATCACAATTCGCAAATCACCAATTTGTTCATGATAATTAAAGGCAAGTGGCTTGGGGTTGTCAAGTATTTCATTTCTCAATGCCGCTGAGGTGAAAGTTTCCGTGCCTCCTATGTTGTTGAAGGATACCGCTCAAGAAATAAGCGAAAAACAATTCCGTACCAGGAAGGGCCGGGTTTATAATTTGAAAACGAGGAAGGTTGCCGTTGCTGAATTGCTGCCTTTTCTGAAAAAGGAAACGGTTTTCAATTTATGCAGGCAATGTCCCAATTTTGATCAATTGTGGTCCTGTCCGCCAATTGTCCCCGATTTTGAAAAATTCTCGGCGGGATATAAAAATGCAGATATGTTTCTTTTCTGGGCGGCAACCGGCCAGTTTGCCGAAGAGGAAAGTCCTGCCATTGCCTGTTACGAATTTCTGAAAAAGAAAAACCGGAAATATATGTTGAAACTGGAGAAGGAAAAAAACGGACAGGCGGTTTTTTCCTTTTCGTGCGATCTGTGTTCCCAATGCGGGAAAAAAGAAGGCAAACCCTGTAAGAAACCTCAAGAGATAAGGTTTAATCTCACCGCATTTGGTTTTAATATAGATGACTTAACGAAGGTTCTGATGAATCACCCGATAAGCTGGAGTACAGACAGAAACGAGGCGCAATATATCACCCAGTTGTCCATTCTGTTGTCTGGGTAGTTTGCGGAAAGGAGTAGATGAGGCATGGCCGACGATGCACAAATGCCGGAAAACTGGCAGGAACTTCCGCCCGGGAAACTGGCTGAGTATTTGAACCGGCGCAGCGAGGGTTATCTTCCCGGACTGCTGGGCGTAACCTTGGTTGCGGTCTCGAAGGAATGTGTGCGGGCCCGTTTGGACGTTGCCAAGCACCACCTGGCGCCGAATAACTATCTGCACGCGGCTTCCGTCGTTGCTCTGGCCGATTCAACCTGCGGTTACGCAACCATCATCAATCTTCCTAAGGGGGCGGAGGGCTTCACGACCATTGAGTTAAAGACCAACTTCCTCGGCACAGCCCGTAAAGGCTTAATCTTCTGCGAGGGAACGTCGGCTCATATCGGCAGGCGCACTATGGTGTGGGATGCGCGTGTCTGGGATGACAAATCGGGGAAAACCATTGCACTTTTCCGCTGCACGCAGATGATTCTGCCGCAGCGGCAATAATTTAAAAAACACTGGATTCCGGTTCAAGCCCGGAATGACAAATGAGAGTATTTTAAATTGTGTTTTCGATTTCCTGGATTAACTGATCCAGCTTTTTCGGGGAGACAGGGTAGGGGGTTTTGAGTTCCTGGGCGAAAAGGGAGACTTTGTATTCTTCAATCATCCAGAATAACTCTTCTATCTTCTCCCTTTTTTCTTCCGATAAACCGGGCGCTGTAAAATTTAATCTCGATAATTCCCCGATTCCCGCTGCTGGGTTCGTCTCGTAATGTTCTTCCGCAGCTTTAGTTGAAGAGTCTCTCATTGCGAAGAAAGGGTTGCAACCCCTTGTTCTATTTTTCGCACTCGTACTCTTCAGGGTATCGCCGGGAACGACATCTTTTTGCGCGGAAGAAATTATTTGCTGGAGTTTTTGGGTATAAACGGTGACGCTTTCCATTTTTTTTCGGGCGGCGGCCAGATTCAGGCTGCCGCGTTCGGCGCGCAGAGCCAGCGCTTTCAGATAGCGGGGTAATTCCTTCATCCGTTCGAAGAAATAAAGTTCGGCAAAATTCACGGGAACCAGACGCTGAAGTTCCGTTTCCGCGTCCTTGAGGAAAGCGAGCAGCGGATTATTTCCCGTATTCTTCAAGGCAAGTTTATGCAAAAGCGCCTGGACGTCGCTGCAGGCGCGCAAAACCGGTGCTATGGATTGGAAAACCTGCTGCCCGTAGGGCAGGAGTTGAGTTTCAATAACCGCGGTATGTTTCCGAAAATCGTCCGCGCTGCGCCAGGGCAGGGAAAATAAATCGGCTTTAACTCTTTTCATAATAGATTGCTCCAGCAGTTTCGGAGTGCCGATTTTCGCCGCCATCAATTTCAGCTCCCCGGTAAGGGCGATGTTCTTTTTGAGCTGTTTTAGCCGGTCGGCAAAATGGATGCTGTAAAGTGCGGCAACTCCCTGGAGATGATGAGCTTCACTTTCTCTTTGATCGGAAAAGAGCCGAAGATCTATCTTTTCGTCCGTCTCGTGCAGCGCAGGATAGGCATATCCCACCAGACCGTGCCGGGTGGTAAGCGGTATCGCCGCGGGCAGTGTTCCGAAATCCCAGCTTACGATATTCTCCCTTTCCCATTGAGGACGAATTTTGTCCAGCGCGCTAAGATTTACCGTGTCGGCCAGTTCCTCCTGCAGTTGGCCGATATTCCGGCTCACCTTAACTTCCGCGCCTTTTTCATCAATTATGCTGTAGCGGACGTTTAAATGCTCCGGCAGCTTTTCCAGGCCCCAGGCCTCCTGCGGGATGGTGATTTGGTATTTGTCCCGGATGAATTGGCTCAGCGACTGGGGCAGGGCTTTTTTTGAATCCGCCGTTTGCTCGACAAATGAGGCGGCAATCTGCCGGGCGACGGGCAGTTTCTGACGCAGGGCTTTAGGCAATGACTTTAATAAGTGCATTGTTTTTTCCAACAGTAAGCTCGGCAGAAAACGCTCAACATTTTCTGAAGCTGCTTTGGAGACAAGGCCCAGGGGAATTTTCATTGTCACGCCGTCATTACTTTTGCCGGGCGTAAAGTGGTAGGAACAGGGGAAAACCGCTTCTCCCACTTTTATAATATCAGGATGCCGGGATAGTTCATTTTCATCCGGTTCGACGGCGATGAAATCTTCTTCGCGAAAGCGCAGGAAATCGTCGCTTCCCCTGTCCCGGATCACTTTTAACAGGGTGCGGAGATCGGAAAGAACAGGAAGTCTTTCTTCATAGAGGCGGGCAATTGCTTCCTCATCGGCGACAATGCCGCGCCGGCGCAATTTTTCCTCCATTTGCAGAGCTTTCCGCCACTGCGCTAAATTGTGCTCCAGAAAAGGAATTCTGCGGTGAACTTCGCCGGTTACCAGAGCCTCCCGAATGAAGATTGAGCGGGCTTCCTCCGGTTCGATTCTTTCGTACGCAACCGGTCTTTTTTCTACAATGGTTAAGCCGAAGAGAGTTACGCTTTCCAGCGCCACCACCTGACCGCGGTTTTTCTCCCAGTGGGCTGCCGCATAAGTGTAGCGGCAATGCTCTTTGCCTATTTCTTCGAGCCATTCGCTTTTAATGTTGGCGATGCTGCGGGCGAACAGGCGGGTTGTCTGCGTGATCTCGGCGGCGACAATCCAGCTTCCGGCGCGGTTGAAAAGGCCGGAACCCGGATAAACCATCACTTCCCGGCTCTTGGCCGCGAGGAAGAAGTTTTTCTCCTTCTTCCTCGCTATATGGGAGATATATCCGCTGAGAATGCATTTATGAATTTTGTCATAGAGATCCTGGTCTATTTCCGTTTTGCCGTGTTTTTTTATCGTTGCCGGTATTTTATCGGCGTAAATGATGCCCGTTATCTGCTGATAGATGTCGCGCCATTCGATCATTCGCCTGTAGGAAAGGAAATGCTCATGACAGAATTTCCGCAGCTTATTTTGCGTTTGCAACTTCTCCCAGATATCATGGTAGGCATTCCAGATGTTCAGATAAGTCAGGAAGTCCGATTCGGGATGCTGGAAAAGAGCATGGGCGCGGTCCGCCTGGTCGGCTTTATCGTAGGGCCGCTCGCGGGGGTCCTGAATGCTTAAAGCCGCCGCAATGATGGCCGCTTCTTTAATGCATCCTTCTTTTTGTGCTTCGATTAAGATGCGGGAGATGCGCGGATCGAGCGGAAGCTGCGCCATTTTCCGGCCGATGACGGTCAGTTGATATGCGTCGACTTCGGCATCGGCGGTATTTTTTTCAATCGCCCCTAAATCCTGCAGGATGTCCAGACCGTCCCGGATGCTTTTCGGATGGGGACGGTCGATAAAAGGAAAGCTGTGCACAGAGCCGAGATTGAGCCGCAGCATCCTTAAGATTACGCCCGCGAGATTGGAGCGCATTATTTCCGGCGCAGTATAAAGCTGGCGCCCGGTGTAGTCTTCAGCCGAATACAGCCGAATGCAAATGCCGTTTTGCACTCGTCCGCAGCGGCCTTTGCGCTGCTCGGCGCTGCTGCGGGAAACCGGTTTAACAGGGAGACCCGTTGTCTGGCTGCGGGGATTGTATTCCAGAATTCTTGCCAGCCCAGAATCAATTACATATTTAATGCCGGGAATTGTCAGTGATGTTTCGGCGATATTGGTGGCGACGATTGTCTTCTGTTCGGCCGCTTTTTCAAAAACGAGTCTTTGCTGGGAGCCGGAAAGCCGCGCATACAAGGGCAGCACGAGGCCTGTGCATCTCCTGGATAAGCGTTCGCAGGTTTCCCGGATATCCTGCTCGGTGGGCATGAAGATCAGAATATCGTCGAAGCGCCTCTCCTGCTGTAATTTTTCGACGCAGGCGACAGCTTCGTCAATATAAGTGGCTTCGCCGTTTTCTTCTTTTACCGGATCAACCGGCTGGTAGCGGACCTCGACCGGATACATGCGGCCGGATACTTCAATGACCGGTGCATCTCCGAAGGCCCCGGAAAACTTGGCGGTGTCGATGGTCGCCGAGGTGATGATCAGCTTCAGATCTTTTCTTTTAGCGAGCAGTGTCCGCAAAAAGCCAAGGATGAAATCTATGTTGAGACTCCGTTCATGGGCTTCATCGACGATGATCGTATCATAGGCTAAAAGCAGCGGGTCGCCGACTGTTTCCGCAAGGAGAATGCCGTCCGTCATAACTTTGATGAGCGGTTCAGCGGATGTCTTTTCTTCAAATCTGATCTTATAAGCTACCGACTTGCCGCAGGCTTCGCCCAGCTCAGCCGCAAGGCGCGCAGCGATACTGGTGGCGGCGATTCTTCTCGGCTGCGTGAGGCCGATCATCCCGCGCAGGCCGCGTCCCGCCGCCAGGCACATTTTGGGAATCTGCGTCGTTTTGCCGGAACCTGTTTCACCGGTGATAATCACTATCTGACTTTTCTTAATTGCCGCGATAATTTCATTTTTTTTTGCTGAAATCGGTAATTCCCGGGGAAAGCGCAAAGAAGGAATACTCCGGGCCCGTTCTTCACAGCGCCGGAGCGAGGAGTTAACTCTTCTTTGCAGGTAGAGTAATTTCTTGAAAAGCAGGGCGGTTTTATCAGCCGCTCTTTGCTGTTCGACGGCTTCCAGGTTGCGGCTGAGATGGTAATAATCAGCCGCCATTGTCCGGTCGATATTTTTATTGATTTGATGAATAAACTGGCTTATGGAAGGCAAACAGCAACTCCTTATACCAAGTTGCATTCTTTGCCTAACTTTGTTGGCAGCAGCTTGCCCGGCGGATGCCGGGGAGCCTCCTCCTTGCCGCCGTGTTATGCTTTGAATGCAACCTGGTATTAAAATCTCAGATCCGGGGGAGTATATTTCATAAGTGGGTATGCACTGTCAATCGGCAATGGTGTGCGGCATTTATGAAAATTGCCGCAGACGATAATTGACATAACTGCACCCCTGTTATATTATTAATAAAATTTATCTTTTTCAAGGAAGGATATTACGTTTGCTTTCCAGTACTCTTCTCCACAACAAAAAGCGCTATCTCGACTATAATCGTTTCCGTCAAAAAACATTACTGACAAATTCACCGAAAGACGGTCCGGTAATTCTCTACATGCTGCCCTGGCTGTTGAGCGTCAACCGGCCCTCCGTACCGGGATATGTTAAAGATTTAAAAGAACCATTTCATGTATTTAAAATCGAGGAAAACAGGGAGATTCTCCAGCAGGAAGTGATTTTTAAAAATATATTCGGCATTAAAGAAGAGAAATCATTAGTCCGCCATTATTCGCAATCTCCTCAGATTCAGGGAATTTATACAATCGGTTCGGCGGGTACGGTCAGCCAGACATCACATTCCGACTGCGATATCTGGATTTGCTTCGATAAAAATGACTTCACCGGCAAGGCGTTGCACCAGTTGAATGAGAAATTAAATCTCATCAAAGACTGGCTGGATGCCCGATTAAAAATACCCGTTTACTTTTTTTTAAGTGACGTGAATGATATCAGACAATGCAATTTCGGCAGTCTGGATTTTGAGAGCTCCGGATCGGCGCAGAAAAATGTTTTAAAAGAGGAATTTTACCGCACGACAATTCTTATTGCGGGCAAGATACCTTTCTGGTGGGTTTGTTTCGATCCTGATCAGCCTGTCGATTATGACGAAACCTTTGCTCAGATCACCGGCGGCGACCTCGGCGACCGTGATTTTATCGACATGGCCGACCTCAAAGAGGTGAAGCAAGACGAATATTTCGGCGCTTCTCTCTGGCAGTTTAACAAATCTCTGACCCATCCCTTAAAATCCATCATCAAGATGCTCCAGTTAAAGATGTTTCTGGAATCGCCGGAGGAAGATCTTTTGTGCCACAAATTGCGGCGGGCGGTTTTAGGAGGGCAGGATAAGGCGGTGTTCCCCGATCCCAGCATCTTTGGCATGAACGCCGTGCTGGATTACTATGCTCAAAATGCCAAAGAGGAATATTTTGAATTTATTAAAAAATGTTTTTACCTGCGCTTTGAAATAAAATTGCTGTCCAAGTCGCAGACACTGAAGGAAGAGGCGGCGGCGGAGGTGTTCAAGAAATACAAAATCGACCGCAGGGATGTTTACCGGCTCAATGAATTCGATTCCTGGCAATTGCAGGAAAAAGCTGCTTTCGGAGAATTAATGTTCGGCTTCCTGATCGATGTATACAAGGATATTGTCCGGATACAGAAGGGCAAGAGCGGGGAAATTGCACCGCAGGATTTAACGATCATTGGACGCAAACTGTCTTCGACTTTGCAGACAAAGGAAAATAAAGTGGCGGTGCTCCACATACCGTCGGAAACCGTTAATTTACCGGTTTTTACATTCGCTACTAACGGAAAAACGTGGCAGGTTAATTCTTCCGATAATCAGTCGGCGCCGCTAATTGCGCATCAAAATATAATATCCTGCATCGCCTATATTGTCTGGAACGGCATTTATAATCCCGTTCAGACCAGAATGGCGCCTAATCAAACGGCGGTGACGATCCAGGAGATTATTAATCTGGGAAAAATGATTAAAGATGTTTTCGGCAGTTTCGATATATCCGGTGTTCATTTTGGTAATTTCCTGCAGAAGGAGACCATCACCAAGATGCTGCTAGTCGTCAGTTTCGAAAGCCAGAAATTAAATATGGATATACACGATTTCTGCGTTATCTACAAAAACAACTGGGAAGAACTTTTCGTACGCCGCTTTCCTTCCCTCGAAAAAATGAAGGCGTTTTGGGTTAGCTTAAGTAGAACTTCCCCCAATGTTCAGGTGCAGTATTACGTTCAGAGAAGCAATAAATATTACGAAAAAATAATTGAACGAGTTAAATATCTGGTGACGCAAATGCTGGCAACCCCATGATATACTTGTAATCGTTGCGGTATTTCATGGGGCGGCGGATCCCAGCGATCAATCAGCGGCGCCAGCCTAAATCCAGGTCCATATCTTTGGGCGCTTCCAGTTCTATCGTGTTTGAAATGGTCGTCTTTTGCCGGGCAGGAACATCGACAATCCAGACAAACTTAGAGTGGTCTTTTTCCAACGGCGCGGGATTTTGTTTGAAGGTAAGCCGGATTCTCTTGTCGCGGGCTTGCGGCACCGGTTCCTCAATCCGTAATTTGATGTTACTGCCGCTCAAATTTTTCGCTTCGATCAGCCACTGCCAGAGCTGCGTTTGTTTATCGTGAAAAACAGTTATTGCGCCGGATTTGTTTTCGAGAGTGGAACTGGTGACGGAAATCAGCGGGCTGGTGCCGAAGTAGAGCGTTCCCTCGTCGCCGGCCAGGGAGAAATTGCGTTTTCCTAAGACCGCTCCGTCAATCAGGAACAAGGCCTCACCGGACGGGATATCCGCGGGGCCGGCAAGTTTGACCTGTGCGCGCACGAAGGCCTGCTGGCCCAGGCTGGGACGGGCAAGAAAGAGAAAATCGGCCGGCCAGTTTTCTTCCTTGATTTTCAATCGCTGTCCGGCGCCCGCCGGGAGGTCTTTCCGGCCGATAGACCACATCGAATATGTCGTCCTGACGCTTTCCTCAACAGCAGCTTCCCGTCTTTCGTCTCCGACGGCAAGTGTGCTCTGCTCCATTGCCGGCGCCTCTGGAATATCCTTGCGCATTGATTTATAAACCGGACGGGGACGTTTTTTAATAATCCAGTCCGGTAAATCGGGAGGCATTACCGTAGCAGCGGGCTGCAGGGTGGCCAGATTTATTTGAACCTGTTTCCAGTCTTCACCTGCGGACTGCCACAATTGCGCTTCCCAGGAGAAGGAAACTCTGTTTTGCGCCGGCAGCGCTTCTATCCGGTAAAGGGGCAGCCAACCGCAGCCGCCAAGATTGTAATTATAGGACAATACTATCTCTTTTCCGGAGCCGGAGAAGGTCAGCGCTGCCTCCCAGGCTGTCTCTTTGCTTCCGGCTGCCTTATCCAGTGCATCCTGTAGTTCTTTCAACTGTTTGTCTAATTTTTCCATGTCGGCTGCGACAGCAAATTTCCCCGAGCTGGACTTTTTGACGTTGCGGCCGATAGCGGCGGATAAATTATCGGCGTCGGCGACGGTCTTTGTCTTGGCCTTCGTTTGCATTTGCCAGAATTGCAGTTGAACATCAAGCGCCTGCATTTTTGCCTGCAATTCCTGGCGATCATTCTTCAATTTACCGATTTGTTTGCGTAATTCAGATATTTTAACTTCATCATGACGGGGAACAGCTTTTAGCTGAATGTCGTCGATTTTTGTTCGGCCGGCGGCGGGAAGAGTAACAACAAGCGAGGCCGGATCGGCTTGAGGCGGAAGAATTATGGAGGCCCGGCATTTCTCATTCCCGGAGCATTGCGGGTGCAGCCTGGCTGTTTCCATTACCCTGGCAGAGTTGGGGAAAAGAGTGACTTCTTTTACGACGGCGTGGACAGGGGAAGAAAATAAGAAAAGAAAAGAGATTAAAACCAGAAATGAAAAATATTTTTTTGACATAAATTTAATCCCTCATTTTTGAAAGCTTTTTTTGATTTTTACGGCAATTTCTCCTACTTTCCGCATAACTTCGGTTTCGTCGAGCGTCAGGAGCCGGCGTTTTTCCATAACTACTTTACCGTTAATGATCACCGTATCGACGTCGGCGCCGTTCGCGGCATAAACAAGATGCGAATATTCATTGTAAATGGGGGTCAGATGCGGCTTGTTCAGATCAATGATAATAATATCGGCTTTTTTGCCGATTTGCAGCGAGCCGGTTATTTTTTCCATTCCGAGGGCCCTGGCGCCTTCTATAGTCGCCATGCGGACGACAGTCTTTGCATCCATTACGGTCGGATCAAGCCGCGCCGCTTTATGCAGTTTGGCGGCCATGGACATTTCCTTGATCATATCCAGAGTGTTGTTGCTGGCGCAGCCGTCCGTGCCTAAACCGACGGTAATTCCGGCGCGAAGCATATCCGGCACCGGCGCCACGCCGCTGGCCAGTTTCATGTTGCTTGCGGGGTTGTGGGAAACTTTACAGCCGTAGCGGGCGAAGAGTTGTATATCTTCTGCGGAAAGATGGACGCAGTGGAAGGCAAGAAACCGTTCATTAAGGTAATCGATGTCTTCCAGGAAAGGGACAGCCCCTTTGCCGAATTTCTGTTGCAGCTGTTCTTTTTCCGCCTTGTTTTCCAGTAAATGGACGCCCAGCGGAATCTGATGATCGTCGGCCAGTTTTTTGGCTGCGGCCAGGAGGTTCGGGGAACAGGTATACAGAGCGTGTGGTTCGACGAAGATGTTGACCAGAGGGTCATCATGCCATTTTTCAATGAGCATGCGGGTGTAAGCCAGGCCTTCCTCCGGGGATTTAAAATTCGGCGAAGGAAAATCAAAAAGGACTTCACCCAGCAGGCAGCGCATCCCGGCCTTTTTTGCCGCCTTTGCCGTCTCATCTTCAAAAATATACATGTCGCAGAAAGTAGTGGTCCCTGATTTAATCATTTCGGCGCAGGCGAGTAGTGAGCCCCAGTAGGCAAGCTCTTGATCGACGTTTCTGGCTTCGGCGGGGAAGATGTAGTTATGAAGCCAGTCCATAAGCTCCAGGTCGTCCGCCATACCGCGGAAGCAGGTCATGGCGGCGTGCGTATGGCTGTTGACGAAGCCAGGCATGACCAGGGAATCTGCGGCATTGATTGTCTTTTCAGCCTTGTACTTCGGGGCTATTTCCCCGCTCGGCCCTATGTCAATTATAAGGCCGTCGTTGACGGCGATCGCCGCTTCATCGAGCTCGGTATCGCTGGAGTCGAGAAGAAGTGCTTTGCCAGCGTTGATTAAGATGTCGATTTCCTGCATTCTGCAACTCATTCCTTATTCAGCCTTCGATATTCAGCCCTCAGTCTTTAGCCTTCAGTCTGAACCGCTACTTGATACAGACGCGCCGCACCTGCGTGAAATCGGTCAGGCCTTGCAGAGACTTGATAATGCCATCCTGCAGGAGGGTGGTCATTCCTTCTTGCATCGCCTGTTCCCGCAGAACTTCGACTGTGGAATGCTTCTGGACCAGTCTCTTGATTTCATCGGAGCCGACCAGCAGTTCGTGAATCCCCATTCGTCCCTTGTATCCTGTTTTGTCGCAGGCGTCGCAGCCTTTGGGGCGATAAAGAACAAAATTATCGTCGTAGGGAATATTTAATTTGGCAAATTCCTCCCTGCCGTATGCTTCCGCAATTTCTTCATACTCGTCGGGAGCAGGATGGTATGATTCTTTACATTTTTTGCAAAGGGTCCGGACAAGCCGCTGGGCAAGAATGCCTAAAAGGGCGTCGGCGAAGTTAAGAGGGTCGATGCCCATGTCCAGCAACCGGACGATGGTTTCCGGAGCGCTGTTCGTGTGCAATGTGCTGAAAACGAGATGGCCGGTAAGCGAGGCTTCCACACCGGTCTTGGCTGTTTCAAAATCGCGCATTTCACCGACCATGATAACATCGGGGTCGGCCCGCAGAAACGCCCGCATGGCCGCGGCGAAGTCAAAACCGATTTTGGGCTGCACCTGTACCTGGCGCAAACCGTACTGTGTAATTTCCACCGGGTCTTCAGCTGTCCAGATTTTTTTGTCCGGCTTGTTGATGTAGCCCAGAGCGGCATGCAGTGTTGTTGTTTTACCGGAACCGGTGGGGCCCACAACGAGAATCATGCCGTAAGGTTTGGAGATTACATTTATCATTTCTTTATAATTGCGGGGAAGTATGCCCATAGCTTCCAGAGGCATGGTTTCCCCTTTGGCCAGGATACGCATGACAACATCTTCCACCCCGCCTTGCGTGGGAATAGTGGCTACACGCAATTCAATTTCATCGCCTGCAGACCGGCGGAATTTGATCTTTCCATCCTGGGGCTTTCTTTTTTCAGTAATGTCCAGGCTGGACATGATTTTAATGCGCGAGATAAGCGCCGCCCGGTAGCTGAAAGGGACAGTCTGGTAAAGGGTGCAATCTCCATCGACGCGGTAGCGGATTTCCACATTTTTCTTGCCGATATTGGGTTCAACATGAATATCTGACGCACGGCGCGCATATGCATCATTGATAATTTTATTCACCAACTGCATAATGACGCTGTCCGATTCAGTAACGGCGTCGCCGCCGTCTTCGTCTTCAATGGCCGTGTCTTCATCATCCAGTTTTCCCAGCAGTTCGATGAAGGAGTGTTCATCCTCAGGCGTGTGATAAAACAGGTTGATATACTTGACTATATCTTCCGGAAAAGCGACATCGTATTTGACCTGCTTTGTTTTTAAAAGGCTTTCGATTGTATCTCTTTTTAATATATTGTTGGGATCATCGATGATGACATGGATGTTGCCGTCTATTTTTTCCAGGGGAACCCAAAGTTCGCGGCGCAGGTAGTCCTTTTTCAGGTTTTTAATCAGATCGCCGGGGATTACCATTTTATCGTTATATGTAATAAAGCGGCAACGATAAAATTCTTCGTAAGAACGACCGATATCTTCCTTGGATATTTTGTATCTGTCCATGAGATAGGTTTCCATGGTTTCCTTTTTCTCACGGGAGTCTTCCCAGGCGCTTTCCAATTCTTCTTCTTTGAGGAGATCGCGGCTGATCAGATAATCAAACTTTGTTTTTCTGCGGCGGGTAAAACGCTGCTGGTTATAAAATGCGATGCCGAGGACTTCGGAGATTTGATGTAAAAGATTTTTATCTTCTTCCGAAAACTTGCTTGTGCCGATTCTCCTGTTGAGAAGTTGAATTACCCCCATCAGTTGATTTTTGTTGAAAATCGGAGCGGCAAGAATTTGTTTTGTTCTGAAGCCTGATTTTTTATCCCAGCTGACGTCAAAAGACAGCTCACCGTCAATTGCTTTCAATTCACTTATATTATAGGCGTCGCTGATGTTGACGACTTTGCCGGTATTGGCCACATAACCCGCGATGCTTTTATTGCTGATGGGAACCCGAATTTCTTTTAATTCCGTTCCCCCCGCCAGAAACATGGAATAAATTTCGTTGCGCGCCTTGTCGACAACGTAAATTGTTATGGAATGGGCGTTGAAGAGATTGAGAATGCCGTCTTTCAGGTCGACAAGAATTTGTTTAATATTTTGGGCAGCATGAATACGGTTTGTTATTTCCTGCAGAGCTTTGCTCAGCCGAAGCTTTTCGTCAACGCTGGCTGCGGAAACTGATTGTAACTGATTGTTTACTAACATTAACCAATGTGCTCCAAAATATTTTTACCCCGCCGTAACGATTTTAGAAAAATCGGCTATTTTATGAAAGGTGGCTGAAATTTCAGAAAGCAGGGACAACCGGTTGAATTTGATTTTTTCATCTTTATCCATGACCATGACGCTGTCAAAAAAAGCATCAACCGGGGGACGCAGCCGGGCCATTTCTTTTAAGGCCAGATTAAAATCATTTTTTTCAATGCCGTCGACTATTTGTTTTTCGATTTCCTTTGCGGCTGAATATAAATTTCTTTCGGCATCGGTGGCAAAAAGTTTAGGGTCAACATTGGGATTACTGAAGTCTTTTAAAATATTGTCCACGCGCTTGAAGGCAATGGAGATCGGTTCAAATTCAGGATTGGTGCGAAAGGCCTGCAGAGCTTTAATTTTTTCCGACGCCGCGACAAGATCGTTCAATCCGCCCGCCAAGACTGCGTCCACGGTGTCGTAGGCATAACCTTGGGCTATCAACTGATTCTGATAACGGCCGGCAAAGAAATCCCGGACGTCTTTTTTGACTTCCGCCTCCGGTTTTTTCAACACGCCATCCAGTAATTTCAGACTTCCATCAAGAAGAAAATCGAGCGGCAAAGCGTAGCGACGGTCCAGAATAATATTAATAACTCCCAGGGACTGGCGTCTCAGAGCATAGGGATCAGCCGTACCAGTGGGAGGAAGCCCCACTCCAAAGAAGCCGGTGATGGTATCGACCTTGTCGGCGATTCCGACGATGGCTCCCTCATCGGTTTGCGGCAGATCACCGCCGGCGGCTATCGGGAGATAATGTTCGTAGATGGCTTCGGAGACAACCGGGTTTTCTCCCGCCAGGCGGGCGTATTCGCGTCCCATGATTCCCTGCAATTCAGAAAATTCGCCGACCATTTGCGTCTCCAAATCGGCCTTGGCCAACAGTGCGGCCCGATCAACGGTATCTTTGATCGCCGGATTTATCTTGTCGACAATTATCGCCGCCAGTTTTCGAAAACGCATGACTTTATCGTAGGAAGTGCCCAACAGCTTGTGAAAGACAACCTTTTTTAAGGCCTCCAGACGAGTTTCCAGCGGCACTTTTTGGTCTTCTTCAAAGAAGAAGCGCGCATCAGCCAGACGGGCGCGGATAACTTTTTCGTTTCCGCGGGCGATAACACTCAAATCCCGGGCTTGAGTATTGCTGACTGCAATGAAGTAGGGCAGTAAAAGACCGGTCTCATCAGTCACCGGAAAATATTTCTGGTGACTAATCATGGTGGTGGTCAGAACTTCCTTGGGCACCTGCAGAAATTCCCGGTCGAAACCGCCGCGGATGATAACCGGATATTCGACGATGAAGGTAACGGTTTCCAAAAGATCATCGGTATAGAAAATCTTGCCGCCCACTTCGGCCGCCGCTTTCCTTGCTTCTTCCAGAATTATCTGCTTTCTTTCCGCCGGATCAACGATAACAAAATTTTCCTTCGTTTTTTTCTTGTAGTCGGCAAAATTCTCCACGGTAAAAGAATCCGGGGCGAGGAAACGATGACCGTAAGAGCAATTGGAGCTTTGTACTGCTTCCAGCTGCAGCGAGACAATTTCTCCGCCGTAAAGAGCCAGAATCCAATGAATGGGACGCGGGAAACGTAATTCATAATCCGCCCAGCGCATAGTTTTGCGGAAGGGAATTGCCGTAACCAGCTTTGTCAGCATTTCCGGCAGCAGAGCGGCGGTTGCTTCGCCGATAATGGTTTTCCGGCTGGCAAGATATTCGCCTTTTTCCGTTGTGACGGTTTCTAATTGCGATATGTCCAGTCCCTGTCCCCGGGCAAAACCAAGGGCGGCTTTGGAAGGATTGCCTTTTTCATCAAATGCGGCCTTTTTGGCAGGTCCCAGTTTTTCTATAGTCTGATCTTCCTGCTTTTCGCCGACTTCGGCAATACAAAGACACAAACGGCGGGGCGTTGCCAGAACCTGGACGCCGGAGAAGGGAATTCTTTTCTCGGTGAACATTTTTTTTGTTATTTCTTCGATGTCAGTGACGGCTTTGACCAAAAAAGCGGCGGGAATTTCTTCCGTTCCAATTTCAAAAAGCAGTTCTTTGCTCATTATTATTCTCCCGGTATTTTAAACATTTGTATGCTTATTTCTGCAAAAGCGGATAGCCCATTTCTTCACGCTGCTTTAAATAAAGTTCAGCGCTGACTCTGGCCAGATTTCTGACGCGGCCGATATAATTGGTCCTCTCGTTGACGCTGATTGCTCCACGGGCATTGAGCAAATTAAAAATGTGCGAGCATTTCAAGCAGTAGTCGTAGGCCGGTAAAACCAGATTTTTTTCTATTATATTCAGGGCTTCTTCTTCATACATGTCGAACAGTTTTCTCAGCATTTCTATACTGGCAACTTCAAAATTGTAGGTCGAAAATTCGACTTCGCCCTGATGGTGAACATCGCCGTATTTAATTTTGTCCGTCCACTGCAAATCATAGACGTTGTTGATGCCCTGAATATACATTGCGATACGTTCCGTGCCGTAGGTCAGTTCGGCGCAAACAGGATGCAGATCGAAGCCGCCCACCTGCTGAAAGTAGGTGAACTGGGAGATTTCCATACCGTCGAGCCAGACTTCCCAGCCGAGTCCCCAGGCGCCTAATGTGGGCGATTCCCAGTCATCTTCGACGAACCGGATGTCATGTTCCAGCGGGTCGATGCCGAAGCTTTTGAGTGAATTCAGATAAAGCTCCTGAATATTGACCGGCGACGGCTTCATAATCACCTGATATTGATAATAATGCTGGAGGCGGTTGGGGTTTTCGCCGTATCTGCCGTCGGTCGGGCGACGCGACGGCTGGACGTAGGCGACGTTCCATGGTTCCGGCCCCAGCGCTCGCAGGCAGGTAGCCGGGTGAAAAGTTCCCGCTCCCACTTCCATGTCATAAGGTTGCTGAATTACGCATCCCTGGGAATGCCAGTATTGCTCCAGGGCGAAGATTAATTCCTGAAAAGTCACGATTTCCTCCTTGCCGTTCGAAGTGAAGAATCAGCTGATTCATATTACGTTTTCTGTTTTTAGCTTAATTTTATTTCTCGATCTGCGGTTTCGGGAATACTTAAATATGTCCCGTTGCCTCCTTGTTACTCTTTTAAAAGCAAAAGGTTACAAGGCGTATTTAAACTCCTGCGTACCTAGCATGAGAGACGTATGGTGTCAATATGAAAGGGCGACTATTCCGGGGGATCAGATTTGCCTATATAACCAGGATATAGATAAATAAACTTTCTTATATATGGTTTTTTTGTAGTCATAATGACATAAGCTAAAGTGGCGGGTTGTATTGCATTTATTTCAAGTATTTATTTAGTAAGTTTGTCAGATTTTATTTTTAAAAAACGCAAAGGAGGAAATTATGAAAAAAATTGTAATGTTTTTAGTTTGTGCAGCTTTGCTGTCGTTTGCCGCCGCTGGATTTGCGCAGGTAACGCCCGGATCGATAACAATATCACCGACAATCGGCGGTTACATGTTTGAAGGCAATCAAGACATGGATAACTCGCTGAGCGTGGGATTGCGTGCCGGTTACAATTTCACCAAATAC
>Ga0302251_1000362_pt1 | contig 44947 bp, 43 predicted proteins | sample AAG_RA_Gln_MG_FD_193534 | JGI IMG/M metagenome (GOLD analysis project Ga0302251, IMG submission 193534) | Enriched activated sludge microbial communities from anaerobic digester in WTTP, New Holstein, Wisconsin, United States - AAG_RA_Gln | ecosystem: Engineered > Bioreactor > Anaerobic >... | reverse complement strand
AAGGAACGGCATGCGTCCTCCCAAACCCCTGGAATGGCACAAGGATGATCTTCTGGTTGTGGTCGATCGGCCGAGGTTCGGCCTGAAGGACCCGGATTACCGCGACTACATTGTGGAACGGTGTCTGGGCTTGAGGCCCGGAATGGTGGTTGTGGACGTGGGTTGCGGATCCGCCGCCAGTTCACTGACTTTCGTGCCCTATGTCCTTCCGGGCGGACGCCTTGTCGGATGCGACCGCGATCCGGAAGTATTACAGATTGCCGAACGCCACGCGGCGGAACAATCCTTGTCGGATTACGTGGAGTTTCGTGTTGGTGAGGCGGAGAGAATTCCGTCTGAAGACGATGAGGCGGACGTCATTTACTGCCAGACCCTGCTGATGCACGTTCCCGACGCGGCGAAAGTGCTGGCCGAAATGATACGCGTCGTCAAACCCGGAGGACTGGTGGCGGCCATGGAGCCGGACTTTTCGGCGGCCGGTATCGCGCTGGTCAACGGCGAACCGAGGCCGCCGGAGCGGGCGGCGCTGTGGGCGCACACCATGACGCTGATCCACAAGGGCGCCATTGAACGCGGGGCCGGCGACTGGACTATCGGCTCCCGGGTCGGATTGATTATGCGGGAACTGGGACTGAAACAGATTCGGGTGCGGCAGACGCCAGGTTCCTTCACGATTGTTCCCAGCACAAAGGCCCCTTCCAACCGCGAAGCCCTGGACTGGGCTATGGAGTTGTTCTATCCGCCGGAAGGATCAGACCTTTTCCGTTTGCAGAGAGACAACTACCTGGCGGGCGGCGGAACGAAAGAAGGCTGGCAGGAATTCGCGGACATGCGCGCGTTGGAGACGGAGCACATCATGGGCGACCACGAGGGTTCCCGGTCCATCGTCCAGACGCACATCCCCGGCTTCCTGTCCATGGGCCGACTGCCGGAGTGAAGCCGGGTCAGGATTTGTCCGGCCTGTCGTGAGGTCCTTTCCACGTCCAGGAGGGCGGCCGGTGTTCGCGAAATGCCCGGATCCCTTCTTCCGCTTCCTCGGAAGTTCGTATCTCAGCCAGCAGGGTTGCTACGTCGTCCAGTGTGTCGGAACTGAGCATGCTGTGTCCGTGGAAGGTCAGGCGTCTCAGAAGGCTTTTCGTGGTCTTGTAGGACAGGGGTGAGCCTTGCGAGATATCCGCGGCGAGTTCTTCCACCGCCGCATCCAGGTCAGCGGGAGTTCCCACAATCTCGTGCACGAGCCTTAACTCGCGGGCGCGCGCCGCATCGAACTGCCGTCCGGTGAGGAAGAGATATCTGGCGTGAGCCAGGCCGATTTTGGATAGCACGAAAGGCGCGATTGTCGCGGGAACAAGCCCCAGCCGCGCTTCAGGAAAACGGAACGTCGTCTCGATGGAAGCAATTACGATGTCGCAGGTGGCCAGCAGGCCAATCGCGCCGCCGACGACGGTTCCGTGCGCGGCTCCGATGATGGGTTTGGGGTACCGGTCCATCCGGTCCAGGAAGCCAGCGAAGGCGCGCGAGTCCAGCAGGTTGGCTTCTTTCGTGGTTTCGCCCATGCGGGCGTACCAGTCCAGATCGGCGCCGCTGGAGAATACCGGTCCCTTACCCCGCAGAACCAGAAGGCGGACATCGGGATTACGGTCGGATTCAGCCAGTACGGCGTTGATTTCGTGAATCATCACGTCGTCGAAGGCATTGCGGACCTGTGGGCGGTTCAGCCAGATGGTTAATGCGCCGTAAGCGCCGGGGCTGGTTTCAATAGTCGAGTAGTCAGGCATGAGCAGTCTCCCTGACGGCGAGGGTGTCGGGCGTCGAGTACACGTTTCTTTTCCCGCCGTCCCATCCTCATTATGTGAAAAGACACACCGGCTTAAGCGCCATAATCTTTCCTGATGGGTAACACGCGTTTTTCGACAGATGACGGATTGGGATTTCTCGGATTGCTCCAGATGCGGCGCGACTGGAAGCATTACTGCCGTGTTGCCGGGGCCGAAGGTTTCTTCCCGTCCCTGGGCGTTCTGCTGTCTTCGCCTTCGCTGTGGGCGTTGTGGATTTTCCGCTACGGCCGCTGGGCCTACGGCCTTCGCAACCGCGTCATAAGCGCCCCGTTCCGTGCCTGGTATCTTTTCATCTATCACATAGGCCAGCACGTTGCCAAGGTCGCGATCGACATTATAGCCGACGTGGAGGCCGATGTATGGATTGCGCCGCGAGGTTCCGCGCACGTCGCTCCCGGATCACGCGTCGGTTCCGGTTCGTTCCTGCACGGAGACAACACGCTGGGTTCGGGTGGGCGGCCGGGCAACCGGGGCGTCCCGCGTATCGGAAGGAACTGCCACGTCGCTCCAGGCGCGGTCCTGGTGGGGCCAGTGGAAGTGCCGGACGAAACAATTCTGGGCGCCAATGCCGTGGTCGTGCGGTCCCTTCCTCACGGAGGAGCCTGGGTGGGGTGTCCCGCGCGCCCGTATGAAGGAACAGCATCGGATTTGATTCCGTACAGAGGCCGGAGGAAAGCGGGACGAACCGCATGAAAACCGAAACACGCAAAATGGTCCGACCGGATCCGGAACCGTTCTTTGCCATGTGGCGCGCCGACATGGACCGGCACTACGTCTATTTCGAGCAAGTCGGCTTGAGGAAGCGTTTCGCGATCCTGTTCATGAACCACGCCCTTTGGGCGCAGGCCGCGTACCGTTTCGGGCGGCGTTTAAAAACGAAACCCGTGCCCGTGCTTCAGCCCATCCTCTGGGCGAAGTTTCGTGTGTGGGAATGGTGGACGCGCATCCTCTCCGGCACCCACCTGGATGTGAACGCGCGGATTGGCCCCGGACTTTACATCGGGCATTTCGGCTTCCTTCACGTTGGGGCGGGGGTGGAGATCGGGCGCGACTGCTCCATTGGCCACCTGTGCTTCGTGGGTCCCGGCGGTCCGGAAGGCGAATCAGGCGCGCCGGTCATAGGAGACAGGGTGTACCTGGGTGTCGGAAGCAAGGTCATCGGCGGGATCCGCATCGGCGATGACGCGGCCCTCGGCGCGAACGCCGTGGCGCTGGAAGACGTGCCGGATCACGCAGTGCTTGTCGGCAATCCGGGAACGGTGGTCAGCGACCGGGGAAGCGGGGACTACATCAGGTTGCGGAACAAACCTACCGGCTGACGGTGAGCCCGCCGAGGTGGGACGTGTCGTTCAGCAGGTCCACAGACCAGCGTCCGTTGTAGCGCAGGCGCGAGAGGCTTGCGTTGTCCGTGTCGAACACAACGAACGCCGCTTCCGGCAGGTTCAACGCCGCGCACAGCAACGCCGCAATGGTTCCAGCGTGCGAAACGGACACGATGGTTTCTCCGTGCGAACTCCCGGCAACGATCTGGTCCAGCCAGATTTTCGTTCGCGCGATGATATGCGCGAAACGTTCGCCGCCCGGCGGACGGTGGTTTAATCCGTCCTCCCGCCAAAGGCGGTACTCCTCGGGGAACCGGGCTTCGAACTCGGGAAGCGTCATGCCGGTCACAACGCCCATTGAGCATTCGCGCAGAAGAGGCGAGGGGATCGGCTGGAGTCCGTGGCGCCGGGCGATGTGCTCGCCGGTTACGAATGCGCGGGAAAGGTCGCTGGCGTAGACGTCGGATACCGGTTCACCCGCCAGCCTCTCTCCGATGGCTAAAGCCTGCAGGATGCCAAGATCGGTCAGCGGCGAATCGAGTTGTCCTGTCAGCAGGAGCTCGATGTTCGCGTAACACTGGCCGTGACGCACGAGGTAGAGAGTCAGATCCACGGTTGCACCGCCGTTATTCCTTGATGCCCGTCAGAGCGATTCCTTCAATGAAGTGCCTCTGGGCGAACAGGAAGATGACAATCATCGGCAAGGCCGCGATCACCGCTCCGGCCATCAGCACGGACCAGTTACCGTCTCCGTAGAATCCCTGCAATGACTGCAGTCCGATGGGCAGTGTCTTCATGCTCGGACGGTTGATGACGATGAGCGGCCACAGGAAGTTGTTCCAGCTTCCGAGAAAGGCGATGGCCCCGAAAGCGGAAAGCGCCGGTTTCGATAGCGGCAGAATGACGCGGTGGTAGATGGACCAGTGCCCCGCGCCGTCGATGGTTGCCGCGTCCTCCAGTTCCTTCGGGATGGTCATGAAGAACTGCCGCAGTAGGAAACAGCCGTAAGCGGTTGCCAGGAACGGAACGATCAGCGCGGCGTACGAGTCAACCCATTTCAATTCCACCATCAGGATGAACAACGGAATCATCGTCACCTGTGTCGGCACCATCATCGTGGCCAGGTAGGCGATGAACAGGCCGTCACGCCCTGGGAACCGCATTCGGGAGAAGGCGTACGCCGCGAACGACGAAGTCAGCAACTGGCCGAATGTGACAATCACCGAGACGAGGATGCTGTTCCAAAGGAAGTTTGCGAAGGGCACGGTGGTCCAGGCGTTCAGGTAGTTCTCCCAGTGCATCCCGCTTGGGAACAGGCCGCCACTTTGCCGGAAAAACTCGGTTTTGTCGCGCAGTGACGCGGCGATCATCCAGAAGAACGGACCCAGCATGCTCAGTCCGACGAGAAGGAGAACGATGAAGGCGGCGCCGTCCGCGATATGGTTGCGTTTTCGCATCAGCTTCCCGTTGAAGCCCATCGTCGGGTGATCGCCAGTTGGCCGAGCGTGACGATCAGAATCACGATAAACAGCGCAAATGCCAACGCCGATGCGTAGCCCAGGCGGAAGTTCGTGAACGCCTGGGTGTAAATCTGGTACACGTAGACTTCGGTTTGGGGTGTCGGCAGGCCGGCCGTCATCATATAGATTTGCGTGAAGACCTGGAATCCGCCGATAACCGACATCGTGAAGATGAACAGCGAGGTCGGTGACAACAGGGGCCAGGTGACGGCCCAGAACATCTGCCACGGTGTGGCACCGTCGATGCGGGCCGCTTCGTAGTAACTGGAACCGATGCCCTGCAGGCCCGCCAGGTAAAGAATGGCGTTGTATCCCAGGCCGGTCCAGACGCTCATGATGATGATTGCCGGCATGGCCCACTGCGGCGATCCCAGCCATCCGGGCGGATTGGTAATCAATGGCAGAAACGTGATGTGCCCGTTGGAAACCCACGGAATCTGCAAGGCCATCAGCATTTTGTTGATGAGGCCGTGTTCCGGATTGTACAACAGGCGCCACACGATGGACAAAGCCACGATGCTGGTGACGCTGGGCAGGAAGAAGATGACGCGGAACGCCGCCATACCCCACAATTTCCGGTTCAGCAAAAGGGCAATCATCAGCGAAATAGCCATGCTCAGGGGAACCGTGGCGGCGGTGAAGTAAACAGTGTTCACCAGAACCCGTTTCAGCGTATCGCCTTTGGTCAGGTCCTCCCACAGCGTCACGTAGTTGGCCAGGCCGACGTACTTCGGCGGCGTCAGGATGTCCCACTGGAGAAGGCTGACAACCAGGGCGCCGAAAATGGGAATCACCGAGAAAACAAGCAAGCCGATGAAACTTGGCGCCAGGAAAGCCGATGCTACCGCGGTGTCGCGCCGGACGATCCGGTTCGAGAAGGCGTTCATAATCCCGCCTCCTGCAATTTGTCGATTCTCCTTGCGGCCGAACGGAGCGTTTTCGCAACGTCCTTCTTCGCGGTGAACATCTGGACGATTTCCGCCCGCATCAACTCGCCAATTGCGCTGGAGTTGGGATTCAGTTCCAGCGGTCGGGCGTATTCGGCGGCCGTCAGGAACTGCCGGTCGTTATCGGGCGGGTAATTCGGATCCAGGAAATCCGGCGAATTGGCGACGCTCACAAAAGACGGCATGTCTCGTCCGGTACGAGCCTGGTGTCTCTGTCCCTCCGGGCCTGTCAGGAACTGCATAAGTTTCCAGGCTTCCTCCAGGTTGGGGCCGTCGCGCCTCAACACGTAGGTGTTGGCGAACAGGACCGTGGCCTTCTGTTTTCTCATCGGAACGGGGCCCACGTCCCAATCCAGGGGCTTGCCGTCCATCCCCTTCGCGGTTCGGAAAAACAGCGAGCCCCAACGGCCCTGTATGAACATCGCCTGCCGTCCGTTACGGAACATATCGCTTCCGCCGCCCAGGTCCTGGGCCTGGTCCGGCGAAGGGAAAACTTTGTACTTGTACTGGCAGTCCTGCAGGAATTGAACCGCTTCAATGGCCTCCGGGGAATCCAGCAGGCATTTCTTCATGTCCGGCGTGAAAGCGCGGCCGCCGTTTTGCCAGATCCAGTACATGATGCCGTCCATCTGGGTGGGCGCATCGCAACCGAACTGGTCAATCCGCCCGTCGCCGTTTGTGTCCTTGGTCATCTTCAGGCAGGCGTCCAGGAAGTCGTCCCAGGTCCAGCCTTCTCGCGGGAACGGCACACCGGCCTTGCGGAACATGTCCTTGTTGTAATACAGGCAGAAGGTGGTCCACCCGCGCGGCAGTCCGTAGAACTCGCCCTTGTATTTCAAGGCCGGCGGGAGTTGGGGGAACATCTTGTCGACCGGGAACTTGTCGCGTTCGATCAGCGCATTCAGGGGGTGCAGGGTTTTCCGGTCCGCAAAGGTCGGCAACTGGTCATAAGCCAGTTGCATGATGTCGGGCGCGACACCCCCTGCGAACTGAATCTTGAGGCGCTGGTAATACTGGGTGCCGGGTACCTGTTGAACCTCGATATCGACGTTCGGATGCTGAGCCTTGTAGCGGTTCAGCAGTTTGGTCAGGCTCTCCATGCCCTCCGGGCCTTCCCAGCAAGCGAGCGTGAGCAGAACCCGGTCCGTACCGGCCGTCTTCCGGGCGCATCCGGCAAGCCCGAACGCGGCTGTCAACACGGCACAGCCTGCAAGAAACAGCCGGCATCCGGCAATCAGTTGAGCGTATCGCATAAGCGCCTTCCAGCGTATCGAGCGTCAGCGGTTTGGTGAGAACGCGGTCAGTTCCGGAGCAACGCTTCCCGACAACATCGAGCGTGCAAGCAGTTCGGCGGTGTACGGCCCGAGCAGGATTCCGTTGCGGAAGTGACCTGTCGCCAGCCAGACGGTGTCTTGCCCCGGGGCGCGCCCCATCAACGGCATCACGTCGGACGAGCCCGGCCTCAAACCGGCCCATACAGCGCTGACCTCTGCTTGTGCCACTGCCGGGACCATGCGCAGTCCGCCGCGTATCACGGTGGTAATGCCCTCCACCGACGTTCGGCTGTCATAGCCGACCTCGTCCTGCGTGGAGCCAAGTAACAGCGTTCCGTCCGGCCACGGCACGGCGTATCCCGTGTAGGAGTACAGCACGTGGCGCACAAATGTCGGCAAGCCCTTCAACGCGACGATCTGCCCCCGAACGGGAAAAACGCGCGGCAATTCCGGCATGAACTTGCGGAACCGGGCGGACCACGCGCCGGCGGCAATGACCACGGCTTCCGCCGGAACCGTTTCACCGGCAAGGTGAACCGTCACACCGTTCGCTCCATCCGTTACGATATCGTGAGCCTCGGTCCCTTCCCGAATCAAGGCGCCACATCGAACAGCCCCGTAACGATAAGCCTGCACCAGTTGGCGCGGAACGACCTGGCCTTCCATCGGCGACAGGATGGCGCTGAGCACTTCGCCGCCCAGAGCCGGTTCTTCTTTTCGGGCCTCTTCGGCGGTCAGACGGGAGTAGGGGAGTTTCGCCAGTTCGTACATCGGCAATGCGTTGTGGAACTTGGCTTCGTCCTCTTCGGTGAAGGCAATGCGAAGGATGCTCCTTCGGTTGTAGCCGGTTGAGACACCCGATACGTCTTCGATTTCGTTGACGGCGCTTTCATACATCCGGAGGCCGGCAACCACGGCGTCCAGGAACGGGCCGGGCTGTTTGGCTTCCGCGATTGGAGCCAGCATCCCGGCGGACGCGCCCGTGGCCTCCTCGCCAATCCGACCGCGTTCGAGCAGGGTCACTTCGGCTCCGCCCTTCGCCAGGTAATACGCCACGGCGCAACCGGCAATGCCACCTCCGATAACTACAACCTTCATGCCAACCTAACCTCCCGCAACCATATGCGCCATTTGAAGCACATCACCGTCCTTCAGTGTCACCGTGTCCCATTCCGTGCGTGCAAGGATGCGGTCGTTGTATTCAACGACAATCAGTTTCGGCTCGAATCCGCGCTCGCGCAGGAATCCTTCAATCGTTGTCTGGGCCGTCTCGTATTTCTTGTCGTTTACGGTAATCGTCACGGTACGCCTCCAATCGCCTTTGCCAGTTCGGAAGTCGCGAGGCCGGGATCGGGAGCGTCAGATATGGAACGTATGACCGCCACTCCAGCCGCGCCGGCCGCCATGCACATAGCGGCGTTCGCCGGGGTGATTCCCCCTATTGCGATGACCGGCAAAGGCGATGGGCGGGACTCGGCGGCGGTGCACGCGTGCTTAAGCCCGCGCAAACCGGCTACGGGACCGCCCGGATGCGATTCCGAAGAAAAAACGGTGCCGAATACCACGTAGTCGAGTTCGCGCTCGCCCAAAGCACCGGTCACCAGGTCGTCCCAGTGAATGGAACGTCCGATAATGGCATCCGGACCCAGGACGTCGCGCGCCTCCTCGGCCCTCGTGCCACGCGCCGGGAGATGCACACCGTGTGCCCGGGCTCTGTATGCCGCCAACACGTCTCCATTCACGATGATCGGCACCTCCGGCCAGAAGTCGCGGAATTCCTCAATCCAGGCGATGCGTTCCTGCGTGGAAGCGGTTTTGTCGCGGTATTGGACGCATGTAAGTCCGTTGCGGATCGCCGAGAGCAAAACGTACGGCGTCCCGTGCGAGGACATTTCTGTGACCAGCATCAGTGCCGGCAATTCCAGTTTCAATTGCGTCCTATCACTCCGGTCAGCGGACTGCTGGCACTGGCATAGGCTTTCATATCGATGCGTCCGGCTTCCCACGCGAGACGCCCGGCTTCAACACCCATGGCGATGGCCTTGCCCATCGCGGCCGGGTCTTTTGCCTCGGCGATGGCGGTGTTCACAAGGCAGGCATCCGCGCCGAGTTCCATGGCGAACGCCGCGTCGCTGGGCGCTCCGATGCCGGCGTCAACGACAACCGGTATGTGTGCGTTTTCCACGATAATGGCAATCTGGCGCCACGTCACCAGTCCCTGTCCGCTCCCGATGGGAGACGCGAGCGGCATCACGGTGTGCGTGCCCATCTCTTCCAGCCGTTTCGCCAGAATCGGGTCCGCATTGATGTATGGAAGAACGGTGAAACCTTCATCCAGCAGAACCTTGCAGGCTTCCAGCGTGCCGACCGGATCGGGAAGCAGGTACTTGGGATCGGGAATGACTTCCACCTTCACCCAGTCGCTGAGGCCCATGGCGCGCGCCATGCGGGCTGTTTTTATTGCTTCCTCAGCCGTTCGTGAACCGGCGGTGTTCGGGAGAATCCGGTATTTCGACCAATCAATGAAGTCGAGGAGGGTCTTTTTCGATGGGTCATCCAGGTCCAACCTTCGCAAAGCCACGGTGATGATTTCGGCGCCGGATGCCTCGATGGCGGCGTTCATTTCCTCGTTGTTGCGGTATTTGCCCGTTCCGACCATCAAGCGGGATTTTAACTCGACGCCGTTGATGACCAGACGGTTTTGACCCCCGTTGCCCGTGTTGTTTTTCATCGATAAAGTCTCCACAAAAATATAAGGGCCGCGCGGGAATGCGCGACCCTTCTGCGGAATCGGTACGCTTCCCTACGCCGGCATAACCCGGATCAGGTGCAAGGGGTCAGGGGTACCACCCCCTCTCAGTCCCACCAGGACGCCCCCAGCGTCATCCTCAGTATAGCAACGGCACACGGGGGCATCGCCTCGCTTTTTGGCCGCGATGCCGGCTTCGCCAGGTTCAGTCGTGCGTGACGGGCTTCAGACACGAAGTCCACTCGCGCACTTCCGCGACCCACCGCGGAGAAAGGATACGCTTGTGAGATTCATTACAGCTCTGTGTGTGTTGTTCTCCCTCGCGGCCACCACGACAGCGGCCGGCATCTACCGGAACGAGGCCGAGTTCAAGGCCGCTCTCGAGCCCGGCTGGTTTCAGGACAGCTACGACGAGTTCACCTACGGCAGTTTCGTGGATTACCAGTTGGATCGCGGTCCGGTGAACGGATACTCCTACTTTGTAAATGCGTTTGGTGAGACCGACGACGGATTTGGACCCACATTGCTTTACTCAGGCGACGGCAATATGTCCACCAACTCCGCCTGGGACTGGATGAACGTTACGTTCACGGAGAAGCTTCCGAACGCCGTGGGCGGACGTTTCTTCCCCGGAGACATCAACGGGAATTTTTCCGGCGGCATCATTGAGATGGTGCTGAGCGACCAAACAACCTACACACTTGAATTCCCGTGGGAAAATGGCGGTGGAGGCGGCTATGCGCCAGTAGCCGATTCGTTCGTAGGATTTGTTTCGGATGTGTCGATCTACTCAATGGTTGTCTACATGCGCGAGTCGGAAGCGCCCCTGGCCTGGCCGACCATTGACGACCTGATCATGGGCAAAGCCACCACGGCGATCCCGGAACCGGGCACCCTTGCCCTGCTGGGCATCGGCACAGCGCTGACCTCACTGCGCAAGCGGCGAACACGCTAACAAACAACACGCAGAAACAGAAACGCCACCGCACGGCCTGAAAACCGGCGGTGGCTTTGGTTCGCTTCGGGTGACCTAGACCTGTTGGAAACCGTCGTTCTCGGTTCCTTCCCACGTGATGGGACGTCCCCCTGATCCGGCACAGGTTACACGGATCCGGCCTTCGGTAACAGTCAGGTCTCGCGCCGGACCGTAGGCTCCTTCGCACGCGAGAAGTTCGCGTCCGGAGCGGGGACCCATGCGGCAGACACGAATCTCGCGCGCGGCCGGATTCCACCACGCAATCCAGACGTTGTTGTATTCATCCGGGCGGATCATCGGCGCGGCGTCGTTTCCACCGGTCGAAACCTGCAACTTCGATCCGTCTTCTTTCTGGGTGTAGACGAAGCGAGACGGAGGCGTTCCCTCGCACCATGTATGCCAGGCCGATCCGTCGGTGGTCACACAGCATTCAGGCCTTGGCATCGTGTTCCCTCACCCGCTTGTGCTGTTTCTCGGTTCGTTCCGCGAGTTCCGTGATCCGGCTGTTGTCGAAACCCATCACGTAACTTCGGACTGTGTTATTGAAATCCCTGGTCCATTTGTCCGGTAACGCGCGCGCGCCCAGCATGGCGCCGATGACGCTTCCCGCGGTTGCGCCGTTGCAGTCGGTGTCATTCCCGCACCGAACAGCAATGGAGATCGTTCGACCGAAGTCTTTTGCGCCGTACATCAGCGCGAGGACCACCCAAACGGCGTTGTTGATCGTGTGGACCCAGTGATAATGCCCGTATTCGGCCTGAGCGCGTTCCCAGCATTCCTGCCAGGTTGGGTAATCGTTGCTCCAGGCCAGGGCATTCCGAATCGCTTCCGCCAGCCGACTGGACGGTGGAATACAGGCAAGTCCTGCTTCAACCGCCTCGCGCTGGTCGTCCATCGAGAACGCCGACGCGATCATGGCGGCGGACCACATCTCGCCGTAGATTCCGTTGGCCGTGTGTGATAGCGCCGCATCCTGGTACGCCATCTTCGCCGCGTCCAGTGGACGGCCGGCGTTCACATAACCGAACGCGTCAGCCCGGATCTGCGCTCCGATCCACTCGCGGAAGGGATTCCGGTGCGTTGCCGTGAGGGGCGGTTTCAGCCCGTTCACGATGTTGCGGTAGGCTACCCGTTCCGCCGTAAACACCTGACCGAACGGAAGCAGGGTCTGCCATTCCTGCGCGACGTTTTCTGTTGTGAACTCCGGTCCGTATTTCTCGACGTAGTGCAGACCAATGATGGTGTAGTCGATGTCATCGTCGCGTTCGGCGATGCGGATATGGGGCCTCGTGCAACCGGAGATATTCGGATTCGTCAGCCACGTGTGATCAAGTTGCTCCGGAAACGGATCGGGCATGGGGAAGTAATCGGTCAGTTCCGTCTCGCTGACCAGTGACAGGTACAGGTCAACGTACTCGCGGGGGCGCCCTTCGACCGGCTTGCCGAGGACACACCCGGCGATTCGTCCCAGCCAAGCTCCAAGCATGCGGTCCGCGATATCGGCTTCAGCGACCGGCAGTTCGGCCGCGGATTCGGGTAACAGCGCCAGGATCGCGTCCAGTGCGCTCGGTTCGGTTTCCGCGTTGGGCGCAACGTACGATCCGTCGTACAGGGTATCGTACGCCGAGCGCCAGGCAGGCTCGTCCTCCGGATGGCTTTCGTCCAGGTCCTTTAACCGGTCGCGCCAAGCGGATACTTCCGCTCCTTCCTCGGCGCGTTGCTGTATCTCCTGCCGAACGTGATCTCGTATCTCGTGAAACTGCATTTCTCTCCTTGTTAACTGCTGGCGCTTGTGTAGTAGCGGGTGGCGAAACGCCAGAAAGCACTGCTGACGCTGACGAACACCGCGGTCATGCCCAGGCCGATCAGCATCTCGTACGTTCGTTCCAATCCGATCAGGGTCTCCGCCGGAACGTGCGCGATGAACACCAGGGGAATGACATAGGTAAAGACCTTCATGGCCGCCGTGCCGTAGATATTCATCGGTGTGCGGGCCACCTGAAACACCGTCTCGCCAAGCGTCCAGAGGTTCTCGACCTTGATGAACCAGAAGGCGGTGGACATCAAAATCAGGTAGATTGAATAATAGATGCTCAATCCGCAGGCGACGAGAATCAAATATTCCAACACCGACAGAAACGTGACTTTGATTCCTGCAAGAATAACGCCGTAGATGATCATCAGGATCGAAGCCGCCAGCGTTCCCACTTCCGTGTAGTTCAAGTAGCGCATGGAAACGAAGAACTGGCTGTTCACCGGTTTGACCACCGTGAAATCGAAGTTGCCGAACCGTATCTGGGTCGGCAGTTCGGCGAGATTCCTTGAGAAGAACACGTTCACAAGCCCGGAGGTCAGAGCGTAAGTGCCGAGCAGAAGGACCGACTGTCCTTGCGTCCAGTTTCCGACGGCCTGCGTGTTGGCGTAGATAATCTTGATAAACACAAAGTAGGCGCCGACCCAAACGATGTTTGTGAACACGCCCGCCCAGAAGTTGCCGCGAAATTCCATGTCGCGGACCAGGCAGGTTCGCGCAAATATGAAGAGCAACCGGGCGTAGCGAAGAAACGGCCTCACATTCCCGTCCCCGTGTAGAGCCTTGAGCCGTACTTCCACCCGATGGCGCCGAGTACATACAGGACCGCCATCCATATCAACTGGATACCGATTCCCTGCAGTACCGCTTCACCCGCGAGCCGCCCGTTCAGGATGTCCAGCGGGAACGAGAGGGTGTAGCGGAACGGCGTCCATGCCGCCATCGTTTTCAGGATTGGCGGCAGGAGGTCGAACGGCGCCAACTGCCCGCTGAACACGGCCATCAGCATGTATTGCGTAAAGTAGACGGCGTGGACCTCGATGAAGTAGAACGCCAGCATCCCCAGCGCCCAGGCGAAGAAGAAGGCTGTCAGGTGTCCGAGAATCAGCGCCACCCAGAACTGCCAGCCGATGTTGAGCGCGGCCAGGGTTTGCGCCCCGATCTGCGAATTGAATATTCCGAACCACAGCAAGGCGAAGGGAATGAACAGGAATACCCGCATCATACGCCAGGCGATGTTGCCAAGATACTGGTACCGCATGTAACTGAACGGATAGAGCAGGAACTTGGATAACTGGCCGTCTTTCGCCGCGAACGCGATTTCCCACTGCAGGTGCGCTACCACGAAGTTGCTGAGAAACGTCATCGTGAGGTAGTACATCACGATCTGGCCGGAGTCGTAGCCGCCGATCTTGTCGCGCCCGTTCAGTCCCGCCATCCAGACGAACGGCATGATAATCGCCGGGGCGATGTCGGTCAGCATCCACAAAACAGCCTGGCTCTTGTAAGCCAGGCTGTCCTGGACGAAAACTCCTAGGATTGTGGCGTATCTCCGAACGACGTTCATGCCGTCATTTTAACGCAATCATCAGTATTGAATCAGCGACAGAACGTCGTAGCCTTCCAGGCGGTCGCGGCCGTTGAGCGCGAGGAGTTCAATCAGGAAGGCCAGGCCCATCACCTTGCCGCCCAGTTTCTCGATCAGTTCGATCGCGGCCTGCGCCGTTCCGCCGGTCGCCAGCAGGTCGTCCACGATGATGCACTTCTGGCCGGGCTTGACGGCATCTTCGTGCATTTCCACAACAGCTGTCCCGTACTCGAGGGCGTATTCGCACCGCACGGTCTTCCACGGAAGTTTTCCGGCCTTGCGTACAGGGACGAGGCCAAGCCGGCACGCCATGGCTACCGGAGCGCCGAACACGAATCCGCGGCTTTCGATGCCGATGATCACGTCGGCTTCCTTCTCCTCGGCGTAGTCCGCCATCAGGCTGATCACCTCGCGCATGGCCTTGGGATCGGCCAGCACGGGAGTGATGTCCCGGAACAGGATTCCCTTCTGCGGGAAATCGGGGATGGTGCGTATCAGGCTTTCCGCTATCATGGGTGGTTCCTTTCAGGTGAAAAGGTACGGCGGGCGGTGCACGCCGCGTTCCGTTACAATGGCCGTTATCAGTTCAGCCGGAGTGACATCGAATGCCGGATTCCAGACCTTCACGTCATCGGGTCCGATGCTCTGACCGCTGATCCAGGTGATCTCGGTGGGTGACCGCTCCTCGATTGGTATGGCGTCTCCATCGGACAGCGACGCGTCGATAGTAGACACCGGTGCCACCGCGTAGAATGGAACACCGTGCCGCTGCGCCACCACGGCCAGGTTGTATGTACCGATCTTGTTCGCGGCGTCTCCGTTGGCGGCGATGCGGTCGGCCCCGACCAGAACAGCGCTGACCAGGCCGCGTTTCATCAGCGAACCGGACGCGCCGTCGGGTATCACCGTTACGTCAAAACCATCGCGCATCATTTCCCACGCGGTAAGCCGAAGGCCTTGCAGGCGGGGCCGGGTTTCGTCGGCGAACAGCCGTATCGTTTTGCCCAACTCCCGTGCCGCGCGGAGTACGCCTAGCGCCGTGCCGAAACCCGCTGTGGCCAGTGCGCCGGCATTGCAGTGGGTCAACACCGTGTCGCCGTCTCTTAACAGAGTCGCTCCGTGGTGGCCCATCGCCCGGTTGATTTCGATGTCTTCCCGTTCAATGGCGCAGGCTTCATCCAACAGACGCACTCGCGCTTCGGCGGGCGAAAGGCCTTTGGCGGCGGCGCGCATACGGCGAACACCCCACGACAGATTGACTGCCGTGGGGCGCGCGCTGTCCATTTCGCGGCAGGCGGCCTCGAAATCGGAGTCGAAGGACGCATCCGGGGCATCCTTCGCCGCGAGAGCGAGGCCGTAAGCCGCCGCAACACCGATAGCCGGAGCGCCGCGAACCGTCATGTCACGGATCGCGGAGGCCACATCGCGCCAGTCCGCAAGAAGGACATAGACCTCCTCGTGCGGTAGCCGGTTCTGGTCCAGCAGGCGAACGGCTGTACCGGCCCAGGAAACCGGCCGCAAGGCTTCGGGTTGCGGGATGGAGGTCATGGCTTCTTCGGTTCCATCAGGCTCACGATGCCGCTTTCGATGCCCAATGCACCGATGGACGAGACACCGAAGCGGTTGACCTGGGTGAACCAGTAGGTGTCTTCCGGGAACTGCTTCAGGTCTAGCACGCATTCGCGCGTGGCCGGGTTGAGAGTGGCAACCGGGAACCACGGACGGTCGTTCAGTCCGTTGTCACCGATGCGGCGGTACACGCGGTATCCGCCCGGATTCTCGAGGTAGTGCTGTTCGTTCAGCACCGCCGGAGCATCCCAGGTCAGTTTGACGTGGTCGTTGTCGATCCATTCCGCCTTCACGTTGCGGGGCGGCAACGGCGAATCGATTGAGGGCCAGTCGGTCTTCAGCGGCAGTACGAAGCGGTCGCTTTCGCCGCGATACACGGCGGTCAGGAAGTCCGTCAATTCCAGCCAGAACCAGGTCGTGCGCTCGGCTTTCGTAACGCGGGCGAGCATCAATCCCCGGGCGCCAACCACGTTTACGTTTCCGAACGGATTGGGTGTGCGGTGATAGCCGTTTAGCGTTCGGACCTCATCAACCTTCCGGTTGGGAAGTTTCATCAGCCCGTCCGACCCCGTGGTGCCCATGATTGTCGGAGTCGTGTCCATCGAATTGTCGAAGTTTCCGTCTTCGATGACAGAAGAGTACGAGACGGTACCGTCGGATGTGACCGGGCCGCTCTTATCGATCCTGACGCCGCGCTGAAACAGTTCAACCTTCGCGCCCTCGATGCCGCGTCCGTTGATGTCGGTGATGCGGATGGCAGATTCCTTCGGAAGGCCGAAGTAGTAGTCGCCGAAATGGCCGCGCGGCATATCCCACGTCTTGTTCAGGTAACCGGCGTCGAGTTCCGACCACAGGTGAGGACCATGCCAGTGCATCATCGTGACCGGGTGGTTCTGGAAGTGGGTCACCTTGCCCCCGTTGTCCGGCCAGGTGTGAGTTTCGTAACCGCCGTCGTCGAGCGCATAATAGTCGACGAGGCCGAGTTGGTGGCCCAGTTCGTGGGGTAATGACCACTCGGTGGCGCAACGCCACTCGCGGTTCGTTTGGGCCCACTTTCCGGTCTTTTTCTCCTCCTCGCTGTCTGTCCATATCCAGCCGCCCTGGTGGTAGCCGATGCCGTCTGCCTCGGTCAGGATTTTCACGGATGCGTCCACATCATCGGCGTAAAGGATGCGGTCCAGGCGAACGCGGGCCTCAACTCCGTTGGGGGCGGAAGGATACTTGCTGGCTTCGAACAGGGTGTTCATGATGTCCACATGCCACCGGTAGTAGTCCTCGAAGCAGAACGTGCCGGAGGCTGTTCTCGTTTCATGCCACGCCTTGACGCGGCCCTTGCTGACCACGTAGAAATAAGAGAAGCCCCACAGGGGATCCGAAATTTCGTTGTTGATAGTGGCGATTTCAGGTTGTTTGGTATCGATGCGGAAACCGGCGGTGTGCTTGCCGGACTGCCATTTCCATTTCAGCGGGAAGGATATCTCTTCCATTTCCTTCAACGCCTTGCCCTTAACCTTCTTGACCTCTTTCCCGTCGATCAGGAATGTTGCCTCGAAGGGTTTGGCGGTCGCGAATCCCACGTTCTTCACGTGCGCGGTAAGGGTCACCTCCTCGCCCTCTTTGTACTTGAGTTTGAGGTCGCCGACCATCTCTTCGGGATACAGGTACTTCCGGTCGCCGATGTCCTTGATGGGTCCGCCGGGGCGCAAGGTGGGGCGGCCCAACTGGTCGTAATCCACTCGCCCGTGCAGGCCCGCCAGTTTCGGCGTCAACTCGATGTAGGCGACGGTCAGGTCGGGTTTGCTGGGCTTCACGTCCCAGGAATCATCGCGGTCAATCTTGAAGGTTTTCACCTGACTGCGCGGATAAACAAGAGCCGGACCGCCGACTTCCGACATATCGCGCCAGACAAGCAAGCGGATGCCTTCGTCGCGCAGATAGCAGTTGTTCAGGACGGTGCCATCCTTGAGTTCCAGGGTGTCGGCGCGCGACACAGCCGAAAGCAGAAGGAAACCGGCGGCTGTTGCCGCCAGCAAAGCGATCTTTCGCATCGTGTTACTCCTTAAGCGGCGATATTTGCCGCCGGCAGGCGCCGGGACAGAAACGGCGAGTCCCGGACACAAAACCGCCACGGACGGTCCACGGCCTGGGATATTCCGATACGGGCGGTTGCCGCGATGTCCTCATCGACCACGGTGCGACCCGGTTCCAGGCGAAGTTGACCAGTGGACAGATCCATTTCATTGTGCATCATTCCAATGCCCAAAGCGGAGCACAAGCGTCCGGGGCCCGCGCAGAGGAGTAGGGATTGACTGGTTTTCCGCCGTTCCGACATAAGGTCAAGTCCCTGTTCCGGTTCGAGCGCCCGGATCAACACCGCTTCACCAATGCCTGGAGGACGTGTGACAACGTTCACACAGAACCAGCGGTGGATGTGGTAAACGTAGGCATGCCCTGAAGGGCCGAACATAGCCCGATTGCGGGGTGTGCTTCCGCGCGAGGCGTGGCAAGCGGGGTCATCGGCGGTATAGGCTTCGGTTTCGACGATAATGCCCGAACAGCGGCCTTCCGGGGTGTCGCACAACAGTCGCCAACCCAGGAGACGGCGTGCGGAAGCCAGTGTATCGCCGTCCAGCCAGTTCAGGTTCATTACGGCGTGTTTGCAGTGTTGGCCGTAGCCTGGGTGAGACCCGGTTTCCACCACTGGTCGGTCCACTGTAACGGAGGAGTATCTGCTTGCGGCCTGTCGAGAGCACCCCGAAACACTTGCTCCACGGTGGTTCCCGACGCCGATGTGACAGGCATAAGCACACGGGCCGCCGCCCCCTTCAGAGCAGTGTCGGACTGCAGGGCGATGCGGGTAGCGTAAAACGCGCCGGAGGAGATGTCTTCAAGCGTAGACTGCGACCAGGGAATGGCGGAAGCATTAAGAGTCAACACGGTAATCTGCTGTCGCTCATCGATCTGCACCTGACTGAGGGCGAGTCCGCGCCAGTGAATATCGATGGACTTGGACAGGATATGAGCCAGGTTGGCTTCACGCGGTGTTTGCAGTATCTGCACGGCCGGTGCCGGATTTCGGACTTGCTCGACCGGTTTTTCTGGCGCGGTAGCGGGTGCACGGGTGGAAGTTGTCGGGCGTGCCGGTTCGGGTATCGGCGCGGATCCCTGCTTGAACCAGAAACCTACGCCGATAATACCCGCCAGGACAAGCGTACCGGCAAGAGCTATGACCCGGAGCGCCGAGAATCGTGACACGGGCGCCGCGGGAACTTCGGGCGGCGCATTCCTGGCATCAAGGCGGGCTTGCGCGACCTGCAGTTTGCGGGAGTCAGCCTGGTTGTCGGGATCAAGGTCCAAGGCCATCTGATACCACTGGACGGCTTCCTGGTATAACTGCTGGTCGGAATATATATCGCCGAGAAGCGAATGTCCGGTGGCGCTGTTCGGGAATTGTCGTAGAACTTCAACAACAGCGTCCTGGGCCGCTTTCCAGTCGCCGCGAAGACGCCGAAGGTTGGCGTGGGCCAGCGGAAGATAGGTCGGATCAGCGGCTTCAGGGGCGTCCAGCGAGTCTGCCAGCGCTTTCATCCGCGCTCCGCAACTGGGGCAGAAAGCCGCGGTCGGCGGAATGGGATTGAAGCACATCGGGCAGTCAGGCGGATTGGTTGAGTTGTTGTTCACATCCATGGCTGTTCTATTCGAAGTCCAGCGCGATATCCACTGCGGGCGCGGAATGGGTGAGGGCTCCGACCGAGATGAAGTCGACCCCTGTTTCGGCGATTTCCCGTACGGTGTTCAGATTCACGCCTCCGCTGGCTTCGGTGCGCGCCCGGTCGCGACAGAGGGCAACCGCCTGCCGCAGAGTGTCTGTGTCCATGTTGTCGAGGAGGATGATATCGGCCCCCGCGATGAGGGCTTCTCGAACCTCGCTGAGCGTGGCGCACTCCACCTCCATACGAAGGAGATAACCGCCGTTTTCCTTGGCGGATTGCACGGCCTGGGTGACGCTTCCGGCGGCGACGATGTGATTGTCCTTGATGAGGATGCCGTCGTCCAGCGCGGTGCGGTGGTTGTGGCCGCCTCCGTCGCGAACCGCGGCCTTTGCCAGGTCCCGCATCCCGGGCGGCGTCTTGCGGGTGTCCACAATCCTGGCACCGGTTCCGTCCACGAGGTCGACATAGGTTTTCGTGAGGGTGGCGATGCCAGAAAGGGCCTGCAGGAAGTTCAGCGCGGTTCGTTCGGCGGTGAGAACCGAACGCGCGGGACCCGTCACCATGGCGATGCGTTCGCCTTTCGGCAACACGGAAGCATCGAGGTGGAAAGGTTTGAAAACGATGGACGCATCGACCTGCCGGAACACCTCCTCGGCGGCCGACATACCGGAAAGCACAAGAGGCATCCGGGCCACGATGCAGGCGATTGCCTGGGCGTCGAAGGGGACACAGCATCGGCTGGTGGCATCTCCGTGGCCGATATCTTCCGCAAGGGCAAGTTTCACCAGCGCACGTGATGTTTCACTTATCATAAGGTCTCCTCTTCACCGCTTCGCGAGAACAATGCGTTGTCAATCAGGCGCGTGCTCCCCATACGGCCGGCGACAAGGCACACAATCCGGTTCCAATCCTCGCGCGGTTTTGCGAGAGTGTCCGGATCGACTGCGACGAAATACTCATGAAGAAAATCGGGACAATTGTTGAAAACCTTACGTGCCTCGGCGGATATGGCGTCCGGATCGGCTTCTCCGGAGGCGATGGCGCGTCCCGCCGCGTCCAGCGAACGTCTCAAGACCACAGCCTGGGCGCGTTCCCGGGCGTTCAGATAACGGTTGCGTGAGGACATGGCGAGTCCGTCCGGTTCCCGAACAATCGGGTGGGCGAGGATTTGAACCGGTAGATTGAGATCCTCTGCCATCTGGCGTACAATCAGGAATTGCTGATAATCCTTCTGCCCCATCACGGCAAAATCGGGATTCAGGATTGAGAACAGTTTGGCGCAGACCGTTGCGACTCCCCGAAAATGGCCCGGCCGCGCGGCGCCGTCCAGCACCTGCGCCATTGCTCCCGGTTCCACCATCGTCTGGAAGCCATCCGGGTACATCTCTGCCACCGACGGGGCGAACACGATGGAGACCCCCTCACGATCCAGCAGTTCCAAGTCGGCATCGAGGACGCGCGGATACCGGTCGAAGTCCTCGTTCGGTCCGAACTGTGTGGGATTGACGAAAATGCTGACGGCGACAACATCGGCCTTCTTGCGCGCGCATCGAACCAGTTGCAGGTGTCCCTCGTGCAGTGCGCCCATCGTCGGCACAAAGCCGATACGGTCAGTCGTCGCTCGGACAGCCTTCGTCCAGCGGTTCGCTTCGCTTGTTGTCCGGATAACGTTCATCGGCGTCCAGCCCTTCCAGTACAGTATGCTCAATCCGGACCGCGTGTTCGTGTGTTGGGAACTGAGCGCTGGACACGTCGAGCACGTAATTCGAGAGAGCTTCCCTGATAATGGTGTTCAAATCGGCGTACCGGCGCACGTGCCGGTACAGGTGTTCGGACAATCCGAGCACGTCGTGCCATATCTGCACCTGACCGTCGCAAGCCGGTCCGGAACCGATGCCGATGGTCGGGATGCTGATTGAGTTCGTAATCAATCCGGCCAGAGAAATGGGGACCAGTTCCAGCACCACGGCAAAGGCTCCGGCCGACTGCAGGCGCCTGGCTCCGTCCAGAACATTCTGGGCCGTTTCCCTGTCGCGACCCTGAACGCGCGGTCCACCCAGCGCATGCACCGATTGCGGTGTGAAACCGACGTGCCCCATCACGGGAATTCCTGCATCAACTAGGCGTTCAATCACGTCAATCACTCGTCCCGCGCCTTCGAGTTTGACCGCGTGTGCGCCGCCTTCCTTGACAAGGCGCACCGCGTTTGTCACAGCTTCATCCTCGCCGCACTGATACGAACCGAACGGCATATCAGCGATGACCATCGCCCGTTTCGTTCCGCGTACGACGGACTGGGTGGCGCGGACCATGTCGTCCATTGTAACCGGCAGTTCGTCCGGCATTCCGAGAACGTTGCGCCCGATGGAATCGCCAACAAGGATGGCATCGACGCCGGCTGAATCGGCGAGGCGGGCCGACGGGGTGTCGTAAGCCGTTATCATCGCGATGCGCCGGCCTTCCTGACGGGCGTTCTTGAAATCCGCGATGGTGACAGGGCGCGAGGACGGAGTATCGTTTTCTTTCATGGCCTTATCAGGTCTCCCAGAAACCAGCCGCCAAACGCGGCGAACAGGGTCCAACCGGGCAACCAGAGCAGTATATGCGGCATTTCGTGCGGATGAATAACCGCCACGACGATCGAGAGGAGGGGCGCAAGCAGAAACGCGCCGGCCAAACCGGCTGACACACTGCCGCGCGTAAACCAGATGCCCAGAAACCAGGCTACCGCCAATAGGTAATTTAGCATGGCCATCGGGACCATCACCAGTCCGGGGGCGGGCATGCGCGGCCTTGGGGCGAAAATGGCACAGGCGCGGTTTTCATTGTACAGAAGAAGATCGTCCAGTTGAGGCACCACTTCAGCCCACGCGGCAAGACAGGCGATGAATGCCGCTAAAGTCGTGGTTGCCAGTACGGCGTTCGCGGGTGTGGTTCCAATCAGGCTTTCCAACACGGGGAGCGGCGGCCCCACGGACGTCAGGAGATGCAGATACACAGGAAGTATGACGGCAATGCTGACGACTGCCGGCAGGAACCTTCTCCCTGGTTTCCTTTTTCGGCTTTTTTGCACCGGCTTTGTCCGGGCGGCTTCTGCCAGCGCCTTGTTCAGTTCCAGGCGGAGCGGCGAATCGGACGGATTGTGCTCCACACCGTAGTGAAGAACCGTCAACCGGTCCTGCTTACGTCCGGCCGCGCCGAATACTTTCGCGAGAAGGAGCAGTGCTTTCGGGTGTTCCGGATTCCGCCGCAGAATCTCCGCCAGGGACTTGTGGGCCGTTCGAAGATTGCCTTCCCCGAGGTCGCGTTCAGCCTGGCGTATCCAATTATCGTCTGAGGGTGGTTGATGCTTCGGCTGTTCCGTAATCGGCGCCGAACGGGCGGCCAGGCTGTTGTCGTAGCGGCGGCGTTCCTCCTCGTCGCTGAGAATTGCATAGGATTCCTGCAGTTGGATGAAGGCCGCGTGGGCATCCGCCTTGTTTCTTGATACGTCCGGGTGGATCTGGCGGACCCTCAACCGGTAGGCGCGCCGGATATCCGCCGGTTCCGCATCCCGGGAGACGCCCAGTGCGGCATAATGGTCCCGGGTATAGTCGCGTTCACGGGGCATCGTTCAGAAAAGGGTAGACCTGCGTCTGGACGGTTCCGCTGACTAAATGGACGATCAGGTATCCGAGGCCGGCCAGAACCACGAAAAGCACGACCATACCAATCAGCATCGGCGTCACGGAGCCGATGCGGTTGGCTTCTTCCCGTTGAAAAGCAATTGCCTGCCGCAAGGATTCCGGTAGTTTGCCGGCCGCCTCTCCCGTCTGCGCCAGGTCCAGGGTACTGCGGTCATAAATTCCGGTTTGAGCCATCACTTCGGAAACGGTGGATCCTTTCAAAAGATTCGGTTTGGCGCTTAAAAGCCGTTTCCTTGTGAACGGTGAATCGGCCGCCTCCGAAGCCAGTTGCCAGGCCACGGCCACGGGGACTCCGGCGTCCAGGGCCGAGGCAAGCGAACCAAGCGTCTTCACGCGGTCCACACGTTTGCGCCGGGCTCCGAGGCCGGGCAGGGAGAAAGCGATGGATTCCAGCAACGCTCCAATCGGCGTAAACCGCAGGAGCCGAAACAACAGGGGAATCACCAGGTTGATGCCGACGAGCGCGACAAGTCCGGCAACCAGAGTCTGAGAGAGCAGTCGGTCGATGGATGGCGTTGTGCCGGCAGTGATGTGTGGCATCACATTCCACAGCAACCACCCGATACCGGCCGCCATCGGGATGACAAGGTAGCGGACGTACAACAGCATCCAGTTGAAACGTATGGCGGACTGAACGCCCCAATCCGCTTCGGCCTGGTTGGCGAGTTCGGCGAAAGCGCGGCCCAGCACGCCGCCTTGCTCCCCGGCCTGAATCATGCCGACGTGACCGGCGCTGAAGACGCGCGGGTGGCGCGCCATTGCCTCGCTCAGCGGTCGACCGGCGTTCACCGTGTCGAGCATGTCCTGCGTCGCGGTTCGCAGAAGGTAACCTCGCGCCATGCCGCGGATACGTACCAAGGCATCCGTGATGGGAACGGCGGAGTCCAGCAGTGTCGCCATCTGCCGGTAAAGCTGACCCAGCGAACGGGCATTGACGGCCACTGTCACATTAGCCTTCGGGGTAATCGGTCGCCGTTGAGCAGATGAGGTTCTGGAGGGCTTGATGTCCCTGACCACCTGCTCCACCAGTGTCGCCTGATAGCCCATTCCAAGCAGGCGGGTGCGAACCGCGCCTTCGGAGGATGCGTCCATCGAGCCCACAACGCTCTTGCCGTTACGGTCGGTCGCTTCGTAGTGATACATCGGCATGGTCGGTTTCCTCGAGAAGTGCGCGGGCCGCTTCCGCGGCCTGCGGGGCAATCTCACGCAAGGGCACCATCACAAAGTCGCGTTCCAGCATGTGCGGATGCGGAATACGGAGAACGTCGGTCTGTACGCGCGTGTCACCGTACAAAAGGATGTCAATATCAATCAGCCTGGGTCCATAGCGCGGACCGGGGACGCGGCCCATGTTCCGCTCGATCTCTTTCACGGAGGCAAGCAGGTCGTTGGGTGTAAGGTCCGTGTCCAGCGCCACGGCCATGTTTAGAAACATCGGTTGCTGTACGCCGCCCCAGGGTTCCGTTTCGCGAATGGAAGACGACAGCGCCACCGTGCCCAGTGCGGACAGCCGGCGAACCGCTTCCCGCAGACTGGCTTCGCGGTCGCCCAGGTTGGCGCCGATGCTCAGATACACGCGTGTCATGTCAGTTCCATGGTATCACCGAATAGACAGCACACAATCATCAGCCGTCCAATGAACGACTCACACGCCTATAATGACGAGGGAGAAATATCATTTGAAAACAACCATGCAAGCCATAACGAAGCCGGAGCGCGCTCCGGGCTTCCTGATTCGCGAAGTTCCGGTTCCGGAATGCGGCCCGGACGATGTACTGGTCAAGGTGCTGGCCGCCAGCGTGTGCGGAACCGATGTTCATATCTACACCTGGGACGACTGGGCCTCCGCCCGTCTGAAACCGCCGCTTACCATTGGCCACGAGTTCGCCGGGATTATAGAAAAGGTCGGATCGAACGTTCGTCGTGTCAAGCCCGGCGACTTCGTCAGCGCCGAGTCCCACATCATATGCGGACGATGCCTTCAATGCCGAACCGGCCAGTTCCACACCTGCCAGAACGTCAAGATACTGGGCGTGGATACCAACGGCTGTTTCGCCGAATATGTAGCGGTTCCCGAGAACAACATCTGGGTGAACGACCCGCACCTTCCGCCGTACCTGGCTTCGGCACAGGAGCCCCTCGGCAACGCCGTTTTCGCGACGCTGGTTGAACCCGTTACCGCCGCAAGTGTGGCGATTTTCGGGTGCGGGCCAACGGGCCTTTGCGCCGCCGCCGTTGCCAAGGCCGCGGGAGCCGCGCTTGTTGTCGCCATCGATGTGAATCCTTACCGCCTGGACCTGGCCGCCCGTATGGGAGCCTATGTGACCCTCAATCCGCTGGAGGACGACGTTGTCGGTGAATTGAAGCGGCGAACGGACGGGAACGGCGTGGACGTGGTCATCGAAATGAGCGGCAATCCGCAGGCCATCAATCAAGGTCTGGAAGCCATTCGCCTCGGTGGCCGTTTCACGGCGTTCGGCCTGCCGTCGAAACCCGTGACAATCGACGTCGCCGAGAAGATCATCTTCAAGGGTACCCGTTTCCTGGGCGTCAGCGGACGGCGGATGTTCGAGACGTGGTACCAGGTGGCCGCGCTTCTTCGCACGGAACGGCTGAACCTTGCCCCGCTGGTCACGCACAAGTTCCCGATGTCCGAAGTGGACGAGGCGATGCAGGTGATGCAGTCCGGCCAGAGCGGTAAAGTCGTTTTGATGGTTGAACCGGCACATTAGCGAATTATTACCAGAAACGGGGAGGAACACGGAACAGGAATCATGTCTGCAGTTAATCACACCGATCCGCTGGCGTATCTGGCGGCGGAACTGGAACCAATCAAGGCGTCCGGTTGGAAACGCGCCCGAACGCTGAGGAGCGCGCAGGGGCCGGTTGCCGACTTCGACGGCAAGAGAGTTGTCAACCTCTCCTCCAACAACTACCTCGGCCTTGCCGACGATGAACGACTGAAGGAAGCGGCGGTCAAGGCCGTGGAACAATACGGCGCCGGATCCGCTTCGGTGCGTACCATCGCCGGTACAATGAGCCTCCATGTGCTTCTTGAAGAGCGCCTCGCCGCGTTCAAGAAGGTCGAGGACGTGGTCGTTTTCCAGAGCGGTTTCACGGCCAATGCCGGCACCGTGGCGGCCATTCTCGGAAAAGAGGACGTTATTGTTTCGGACCGGCTGAACCACGCCAGCATCATCGACGGCGCGCGTCTTTCGCGGGCTGAGATCAAGGTCTACGAGCACGCCGATATCGACAGCCTGCGCGCGAAACTGGAGGAAGCCAAAAGTCGCCGCACACTGGTCGTTACCGACGGGGTCTTCAGCATGGATGGTGACGTGGCCCCCCTTCCCGACGTAGTGGCGGCGGCAGAGGAGTACGGCGCGATTATCATGGTGGACGACGCCCACGCGAGCGGGGTGATGGGAAGCAATGGGCGCGGCACGGTCGACCACTTTGGCCTCCACGGCCGAGTACACATCCAGGTGGGCACCCTCAGCAAGGCATTTGGCGTCCTCGGTGGTTACGTGGCCGGGAGCAGGAACCTGATTGACTGGTTGCACGCCCGAGGCCGCCCGTTCCTGTTCAGCAGTAGTCATCCACCGGCCGTCGTGGCGGCGTGCCTTGCCGGACTCGACATCCTGGAGAATGAGCCGGAGAGAATCGAGCGCCTCTGGAGCAACACGCGTTTTTTCAAGGCGGGGCTGACAGCGCTGGGATTTGATACCGGCAAGAGCCAGACACCGATCACGCCGGTTATCATCGGCGGGGACACGGAAGCCGTCAAGTTCTCGGCGGACCTTTTTGACGCCGGCGTGTTCGCGCAGAGCATCGTTTTCCCAACGGTTGCGAAAGGGTCCGCGCGTGTCAGGACAATCGTAACCGCCACCCATACCGAGCAGGACCTGCAAGAAGCCTTGGACGCGTTTGAGAAGGTGGGGCGCGCTTCGGGAATCATCTGACAAGACGAAGCGCCGGTCCCGGTTCCGGGCGGACGCTTCGCAGTAAGGGGCTGTTTATGTGGTTTCGTTTATTACCTGTTCTGATTCTGGCCGTATCCCCGGCGCTCGCCGCCGATACCCCGAAATCCGCCGCGGTTGACACGCCGTACCGGCCTCTGACCTGGACGAACAACACGAATCGTTCGGTTCAGCACGATATCACAGCCGAACAGGCCGCGGTGATGAAAGGCGGTGAACCGGTTGTCGTCCAGCTGGGCCGCAACGATGCCCCCTACCGTTTCTGGGCGCCTTTACGGACGAAAGAAGCGTTTCAAGTGACCGTTCCGCCGAACTCGAAGGTGGAACTGTGGTCGCGCGCGGAGTTGGCAACGCATCCGAATCACCAGTACGCGCAGGCGGCCAGGCACGGAGCCCTGCCCATCGTGGTTCTCGGTCCGTATGCCGAGGAGGCCGGAAAGACGGCGGACGCGCCGCGCACGGAGATTGCACCGTGGCGCACAGGTCCCGCATCATTCCGGTCATATCCGATGGGCAAGATCCCGGTTACGGTGCGTATCACGAACGACGGAACCTCCAACTGGTCGAAGCCCCGTGCCCGTCTGTTCGTTCCCGAGAACTGGAAAGTCGAACCGGTCGTTGCGGACATCAAGACCGTGGAAGGAAAATCGCTATCAAAGGGTGTTCTCAAGAGGAAACAGACGGGTATCGCATCTTTTACTGTCACAGCCCCGAAGGGGACGATTCTGGGACTGGAATCGCCGGTGTTCGCGTTCGTGCGTTTCAATCTCGGCAAGAACAGCGTCACGGTTCGCAACTCCGTGGATGCCGTGATGCAGGAGCCCATCGTTCGGCGATACGCGATGGATGAGAAGGGATCCAGGTTCATCGTTCGGCTGATTAATCCGTTCGCACCGGCGAAGTTGGGAACTCCCACGGTTGAAGTGCGACGGCCTTCCGGCACCGAGTGGACCGTTGAAGCGCCCAAGCCTGTGGAGGTCCAGAAAGATATCAGCGCCATCGCCCCTGTCAACCGCATCGGCTCCACACCGGGACAGGTTGCGGTGCCGGTGGTCGTGACACTCAACGACTTCCGCATGGGTTACACGCCGGTTGTGCAGGCCGCGTGGCGTTCGGGTGCGCGAAGGTCGGAAAGCGGGGGGCTTGTGAGGATTGGCGAGAGCCAGGACGGTCCGGCCGGATCGCCGGACGGACTTCTGCCGGAAACGGTGGGCAACTCCCGCGTGATGGCCTTCACGGTTCCAGCCCGTTTTGCCGTTTCCGATCCGAACGAGTTCGTTTCGCCGACCTGGGTAACGGTGAAAGCGGTGTTGAAGGGCGCCAACCGAGTGCGTCTTGAATACGACGCGTACGATACCAAACGCCCTTCCATAGCCGGCGATTATGAAGTCCTTTCGTCCGACGAACCGCAAACACTGTCGTTCCTGCTGGCGGACGCGGCCTTCCAGAAACGGCTCGAGGCAGGCGCGGACCTCCGCCTGGTGTTCGACGGCGGAGAGGCGTACGTTCGTGAGGTGAAGGTTTCCAAGTGGAATCCCGAAGCCCGATAGATTCCCGCAAATAAACAACAGGGGGATTCAGTCAATCAACCGGCTGAATCCCCCTGTTTCCATGTTGCTGTTACTCAGGCCTTGGCACGTCCGGAGCAGGGCGCTGTTGCGCCTGATTGGGGGTGGGCGCCAGCACTTCCGGCTTGGCCAGGTCGGCGAACTGCGGGATTTTGATCTCCAACTTCGCGTCCTTGGCGAGTTTCTGTATGATCTCTTCAACCGGCTGTACCTGCTTGTTCCGGGAAGCGATTTCATACTCGATGAGAGGCTGAACGCTAGCCAGTTCAATCTTGGCGGACGGCACATCGGCGAAGACCTTGATGACGGCATACTGCGGAGACGGCGCCAGAGAGATGACGGGCGAAACCTTGTCCGCACCTGTTTTCCTGATGGCATCCGTAATCGCCGGCATGTTGATCGGCTGACCGCGTTCATTCAATACATAGTCTTTGGTAATTGCGAACCAGTCCCTTTGCGGACCGGCGGATTTCGCCATCGACGAAGCGAGTTCGCCAAACACAAGCGCGTAGTCCTTGTTTTCGGCCAGCAACTTGGCGGCTTTCTGGGCGGACGTTTTGTCATCGGTGATAAGGATGCCGGCCTGTTTCCATTGAGGTTTCGTAAACCGGTCAATATTATCGTCGTAGAACTTCTGAACCGAATCCTGGCTGATGGGAACGCCCTTCAACGCGATACTGCGCAGGGCAATCTGCTTCCGGGCTTCCTGCCGAATGGCCGATTCCGGTGTGTCCTTAAGGTACCTCTCCTCGAAACGTCCAGGCGGCAACTGGTCCTTCTGCAACTGGATGAACTGGTTGACCTGTTCATCGGTGACCTTGATGCCCTTGTTTTCGGCTTCCTGCAGAATCAGCCGTTCCAAAATCAGGTCTTTGAGTGCGTTCTTGCCGACGGGGGATTCGATGAGCCGTCCGGCGAGGTCCTCGCGGGTGATTGCCTTGCCGTTCACTGTGGCCACGTTGCGTGTCGAGGGCGCGCATCCTGCGACTGCCAGAGCTACCGCCGACACCAGAACCAATCTCTTATGATTCATATCTTTCCTTTCAACCGGGGCCGTCATTGGCCACGGAAAAGCCGGATCGGTATTCCGGTCCGGCTGTTTTCATGCGGTCACCCGCGCGGTACAGCGTCATCCTTAAGGTTTTTTCGAAGTCTGCGAATCGCTTGAGCGTGCAACTGGAATGCCCTTGACTCGGATACGCCCATGGCCTGACCGACATCCTTGAACGTAAGCCGGTCCAGGTAGTATAACGACAGAACATGCCTTTCGCGTTCTGGCAGGCAGTCAATGGCTTCCGCCAACCTTGTCCGATCGGCATCCAGTTCCATGGATGACGTTACAGAGGCATCCGGATCCGCAAGTGCGTCACTTAACGGAACGCCGTCACCATCATCGCTACCCAGCATCGCTTCATCCAGGGAGACCACCGTCGTTCTGGCGGATTCACTCAGCGTCTTCAGGTAACGTTCCACCGGCCAGCCGAGTTCCTCGGCGATTTCGAATTCGTCCGGGGGATGCCCGAGACGTGTTTCGAGTTCGGCCATCGCGCGGTCCACGCGTTTCAGTCGGTCCCGCACACTGCGAGGCACGAAATCGTGTTCTCTCAGCATTTCCAGTATGTGGCCGCGTATCAATGCGATGCCGTATGTTTCGAACTTGACTTCACGGTCCAGGTCAAACTGGTCGACGGCCTTGATGAGTCCCACGATACCCGCGCCCAGAACATCTTCCCATTCAAGCGTGGCGGGTTGGTTGAGAACAACGCGACCAGCGGTGATTCGCACGAGATAGGCATAGCGGCTGATCAACTCCTCACGAGCCGTCAGGTCGTGATGGATTTTGTACCTCTGCCACATATCAAAATGAGCCGGTCTGACCATGGTTAGGTGCCCTCCCAATGGGATGCATCGGGGCGGATGAGAATAATAAGGTCTACCTTCTGAACAACGATACCAGCACGGCGAGCGCGCTCAAACCGGAGCTAATATAATCCTTGGCTGGGTTGCGCCGTTTTTTTGTCACTTCGATGTAGTCGTTTTCCTTCAACTGGTAGTCGCGTCCGGCCTCTGTGCGCATGTCGACGATAGTTTCTTTCGTCTCGCCCGAAGGATCGGTGCGCCGAATCTTGACGCGGCCCATGTCCGCTTCGGGGGCCAGGCCGCCGGCCCAGTTGATGGCATCGGCAAGCGTGTCACGATAACCGGGAAGGAATCGGTGCGGTCCCGGGCGTACAACCTGCCCGGTGATAAAAACGGGAATACTCCGAACGTCCGCCGAATCGACCTTGATGATATCGTCCGGGCGGAGGGGAATGTCTTTGTCGGGATCGGCAGTGATGTCGCGAAGATTGGCAATAATCGTCTCGGGGCCTCGGAGTATCTGGACCTTCTCGACGTCAGCGCCTTCGCGGGTACCGCCGACGGCGGCGAGAGCCTGCATCAATGTGGTTCCGCGGCGAAGCGGTTGGGGACCCGTGCCGGCGACGGAACCGACGAAGGTGATGAGGCCTTTGTCAATGACGAGCGTGTCGCCGGCCTTCAGCGGAAGGTTCTTGTCCGGATCGCCTTTCAGCGCGGCTTCGAGGTCCACGGGGATTGACACTCCGTCGCGAAGGATCGTCGCCTTCTTATCGTTGGCTGTCTGCTCCAGGTCGCCCGCCGCGACAATGGCTTCCATCACGCGTATGCCGGTAATGTAGTTGTAGGTGCCCTGCCGGTTGACCGGCCCCGAGATGTAGAACTTCTCTCCGACCGCCGACTGGAGCGTTACGGTCACTTTGGGCTGTTTGAGAATACGCGAGAACCCGATTTCAAGTTTGGAGGCAAGGGAGTCGGGGGTCTCTCCAACGACGTACATCTCGCCGATAACAGGTACGGCAACTTTGCCGTCCGGGCGTACGGTGAGCGAGGAAACGTCAAATTCCTTGTAGCCCCACACGCTGATGCCGAACTGGTCGCCCTCGCGGAGTTTATAATCTTTGTTGGAAGCGTCCGATTGGGCCGAACAGGCGGACAGAACACAGAAAAATGAAAGAAGCGTTGCCGAAACCAGATTCTGGTAGCGCATATTTAAGAATCTCCTAGGACCTTCCGTTGGGGTCACTATAACACAAGTTGACACATGTAGCCAAGGGACTCAAGCAAAAAAAAGTTAGGGTGGTAATCAAATTGCCACATTTTTCTTGCGAGTCACCGTGTCGTCGTCAAGGCATGTCTGCGGGCGCTTCCCCGGCTTGGGGGAGCGAGCGCCGTCAGGCCGGGTACTTTACCATATCATTATGTTCGACTCCCGACATAACGGAGGACGACACCTGAACAGGCCGGGGTTCCTGTGATGTCGGGAATCCGTATGCGTTCGATACTCCTGACGCTTGCGTTGTGCCTGTTCGCCTTCATCGCGTGGAAGGGCGGTATCGCCTTGCGCGACACGGCAAGGAACGCCATGGCGCACCTGGAGGGCCCAGCGGCCGAGTTGTTGTCGGAAGCGATGGGTCGCGAGGTTGTGCTGGAACGCCTGGACGCATCGAAAAGGGGACGGATCGAACTAAAGGACCTTCGAATCGCCTCGGAAGACCTGCTGAAGAACGGAGCCGTGATTGAAGCTCCGCGCGCGGTGGCGGTGTACGATCCCGACCGGCTGTTATCCTCCCTCTCAAGTCCTCTTGATGCCTTGACGTCTATTGACCTCTACTCGCCGTATCTGCTGATCGAGCGAGACCGCGAAAACAAGTTCAACCTTCAAAGGCTGTTAAAGCGCAAGCGCCCACCCGCCAAACCGGTGACATTCCGGGGTGTCGCGCGTGTCCACTCCGCACGCGTTGAATACCGGGATTTCAACGTGCGCGCCTTGCCATCCCCGCAAAGCAATCTCGCGACAATCAGCGCTACCATCGACGGCAGTTCGTCTTCGGCTCTGAGAATCGCGGCGAGAGGCATAGGCGACGGATACCGGGTTGGTCCGGCGGAGTGCGAGGGTTCTTTTGTCGCCGAAACGGGCGCGTTGCGGCTTCGTATCGGGGTGGATTCGCAAGACGGCCCGTACTGGTTGAGGTTCTTCTCCAACCTTGCCGATCCGCGCATCGAACGAGGCACTGCCCACGCTACGATCGATGTCTGGAAGGCGAAAAAGAACGACTTTCTGACGGCCTCGGTAAACGTTGCCGTGAAGGACGCGACGGTGCGGACGGCGATGTCGCGGGAGCCCATCAAACGCGTACGAGGCAATGTGGTTTTGCGGACCGGGTATCCCATGCCGTTTCTGATGGATCTCAGCGGTGACCTGGCCGGCGTCGATACCCGCCTGTTCGGCAGTCTGTTCGTTCATCCTGAGACAGGGCTCAGGGGCGCGCTGACCGCCTCGACGAGCAAACTGACGCCCGCTGGATTGCGCCGTATCGTTCCCGAAAAGTCGATCCCTTCGTTCCTGATTCCGGACGCCGCAATTGCACTGAAGGTGTGGGCTTCGGTTTCGGACGGCCATTGGAGCACCTCGCTCAAGGTTGCCACGAACTCGATGAAAGTGATGTCACTTCCCATGAAGACCGTGCGCGCGGAAGCAAGGTACCAGGACGGAATCTTGACGGTTCCGCGCGTGGAAGCGCTTCTGGCCGGATCGAAACTGCACGCCGGTGGAATCATGAACACCCGCGCAGACACGCTTCGCTGGATCGTGGACGTGCCGCCTACCTCCGCGCGTGCGTTGACGCAGTCCAGGGTTCCCGTTGATGCGAAGGTTTCCGGACGTATACTCGTTCAGGGGCGGACCTCCAGGCCTGTTACGGAAGCCATTGTGATGACGGCAGGTGGGAGGTACGAGGGCATATCGTTCCGGGACGTTGTGGCCGAGTTGGGTCTGCAGAACGGTCGGGTGCAGATCAAGCGGGCGCAAGGCACTGTCGCGGGTGGAGACGCCTTTATTGCCGGCGCGGTGGGCCTGGATGGTTCTTCCGACCTGATGGGATTTGTGCGTGGAGTTGACCTGAAACAAGTTGGCAAGGCCGTCGCCGCAGGTGGGTTGGAGGGATCGGGATTCGCGGACGTTCGCGTCACGGGGCCGATTCTGGATCCCAAGGTGCGTGCCGAGTTCCAGATCCTGGGAGGTGCGTTCAAGCCGTGGACTTCGGACATGATCAGCGGAAAGGCTCTTTGGAACAACAATATCCTGGCTCTCAGCGACGTTCTGGTTGCCCGATATCCCGCACAGGTTGCTCTGGGTGGTTTTGCCGCCCGCGGCAAAGATGGTGTTTTTGACCTGAACTTCGAAGCCGAAATGCAGACAGGACGTCTGAAACGCCTGCTTGCGGACGGCGGAGCCGAAAACGTTCCCCTGACCGGTCTGGTCGCCGGTCGCATCCAGGTCACGGGCAACACCAAGTCCCCCACTGTTGTTGGCGATGCCCTGGTAACCGATGCCATGGCAAGCGGGTTTCCGGTCGATCGCGCTTCCGGAACCTTTTCCTACGAGAACGGCGTCCTTCGTGTTCCATATGCGGATGCCGAAGGAGAGAACATTTTCGTTCGCGGGTCGGACTTCATGCTGACCGAAGGGAAGCTCAACGGGCGGTTCGAAGCCGACAGCATTGCCTTCACGCGTTCGTGGCAACCCCTGGCGCCGTATGCCAGCCTGGAAGGCTGGCTCGCCGTATCGGAAGGCGAGGTGAGCGGCACCACGAAAGCGCCTGTGTTGGCGGCAAAGGTGTCGGGCGATGCCTTGCGCGTCAACGGCCTGGAAATGGATACCACCCGTGCCAGCGTTGCCTGGGACGGCGAGACCCTGCGTGTTGAAAATGCGGAGTTCAAGCGGCACGGCGAGGCGGTGATTTCCGCGCCGATGGTGGCCTGGAGAACCGGTTCGGAGTCGTTGGATGCCGATATCCGTACGGACGGCCTGCAGATTGCCGACGTGCTCGGCGCTCTTTCCCGCAGTCCCTGGATCCAAACCGATCCCAAGGCGCAGGCCGTGCGGCAGGCCTTGCTCCAGTTGCCGGAGAACCTGGGCGGAGCCATCACGATACGCACGAAAACAACAGGCGACCTCAAGGACGTTTCGCTGGATGCGGATCTCAGCATCGCAGACGTTCGATTCGGCGACCAGAAACTGGACCGGGTGGCTTTATCCGGCCACGTGAAAAACGCGTTGTTTGACAAGGGCCAGGTGCGCGACGCCCTGGTTGAAGTTCCGCCGGACGGCCTGGTGGTCGAAAGCGGAGATATGTACGTCTCCGGCGAATTCAGGGGGCGGTGGTCCGGAAACATCGAAGCCGCGTCTTTGAACGCCGTTAACGTTCCGATGGCGATTGCGTCAGCATTTCTACCGGAACGCTTCCGGGGTGTCGACGGAATGACGACCGCGTTCATTTCCGCCGAGGGACCGATGCGAGCCCCGGTGATCCGGGCTTCACTGGAAAGCGATCATATCACGTACAACGGAGCGGAACTGATCGACCGCCTGGCGACCCAGGCGATTACCGTGGCGGAACACAAAATCGATGTGAACGGAATCCAGATGAACGCCCACGGACAGACGGTGGAAGCGGAAGGGGAGATACCATTCCGGTGGTCTCCCATCGGCATTCCACAGGATGAACCAATCCGGGTGTCCGCCAGCATGGAACCCCAAAGCCTGGCGGTTCTGCAGGCGATCGCCCGCGCCGCCGGGAAGGGGACGCCGGGTGAGGCGACAGGAAAGGTGGAGGGAAGCCTCACAGCGGGCGGAACCCTTCTGGATCCGAAACTCAACGGCTATGTGGAATTGAAGGACGCGGGCATCGGCGTAAAGGGCCTCCAGAACAGGTTTGAAGGGATTCACGCGAGGGTGGATTTCAGCGGCGCCGGAGCAACCATCTCCGACCTCCAGATTCTTACTCCCCCGGGTACGGGTTCGCTGAAAGCCGTGCCGGACTCGCGAATTTCGGTGCGGACAGGTCCGGACGGGAAGATGCAGGTCAATGCCAACGTTGGATTGGTGCTGGATAACTTCCTGCTGGACGAACAGCGGAACGCATTGGATATGGGCGAGCGTTTCAAGGGCCTCGTCTCCGGCAAGGTGACTATGCGGGGAGATGTCAGGGCTCCTCTCATCTCCGGCGACATCGAGATCAACGAGGTCGATTTCGCACCACCAAGTATGGTTAACGCCGCTATGGTGGCTGAAAGGAAGCTGTCCACCGATCCGCGATTTGACCTGAGCTTAACGGCGGGTCGTAATGTACTTGTGCGGAGTTCGCTGTATCGTGTTCGGGTGGACGATCGGGCTCCTGTTGCGGACAGGCGGATCAGGTTGAGCGGAACGCTGTCGGACCCGGTGATTCAGGGAGCCATGACGTCCAGAGAGGGTGTGGTGTATTACCCGACCGCCCGTTTCCGTTTGAAGGAAGCCCGGCTGGACTTGCGTTACCCGCCGCTTTCAACCGGAACCGATCAGACAGCATCGGCCTTTCGCATCACGGCCAAGGCAGAAACGCGAGTAACAGCCCAGGTGAACGGGCGCAATCGACCGGTTAACGTAGAATTAAGCGTTGATGGTCCCAACGACGGTTTCGGCCAGATGCCGGGAATCGAGGCCGAGGTGCCGTTCCGAATGGTTCTCAGATCTTCGCCGTCATTGCCGGAGCGACAACTGCTGGCGTTGTTCACACGCGAGGAATCCTTGACCCAACTGGCATCTGGCGGGACGACCGCCGAACAGGTTCTGTGGAAGGAAACAGTCAACGTTCTGCGCTCCTCGGTACTACCGCAAGCGTTGAGCGGGGTGGAATCAGTGTTTGGCCGTTTGCTGGCGCTTGAAGACCTGACTCTGGACTACGCGGAGCAGGAACGGGCGCTGTCGGTCAGCGCTTCGAAGAGATTGACGAAAAATCTTGTGGTCACGTATTCACAACCCTTGAATGCCGTCGGCGAGTCGGCATCTTACGATTTGACTCTGAGTTATGAACTGACCGGCAACCTGAGATTGTCACTTTCGCACCAACAAGGTCCTTATCTGATTTCCAAGGTTGGCATGGCGGGGCCGACCCGTTCGGTATCATCCGCCCAATCGACTTTGCGGGATACATCCCTTCTGCTGGAAGGAAGCCTGAATTTCTGACGGGCAAAACGACTTCCCACGATTCGACGCACAATGAGGCAAACAGGAAACGCTAGATGAACATCCAAGTTACGAAACACCTGTCGCGGCTATGGTTGTTGCCGTTCATACTTCTGACGCTTCTGATAATGGGCGACGCAAGGGCTCAGGCGCCTGTCGTCGGGGATATCGCCGTTGTCGGTATGGCCAACATCTCGCGTGAAGCGATCCTGGCTGTCTCTTCGGTGCGAGTCGGACAACCGTTTTCGCAGGACATTGTCAACCGGGACGTGGCCGCCATCCAGAACATGGGCTACTTTCAGCGCGTGACCTCGCGCACGGAACAGACCCCTTCGGGGCTTCGCGTAATATACGAAGTCGTCGAGAATCCGAAGATCACAAGCATCAACATCACCGGCAACACACTTGTGCCGACGGACAAGCTTCTGGATGCCATGCGCACAAAAGCCGGAGACGTTCTGAACACCGACCGGATCGGCAAGGACTTCGATGCGATTCAGCAGTATTACCAGGACCTTGGCTATCTGGCCTTTATCAACACAAGCGTCACCGATGCAGTAACCCCGGAAGGCGTGATGAACCTGCCGATCATCGAGGTACGCATCGAAAAGTTCACGGTGACGGGCAACAAGAAGACCCGAACGGACGTTATACTGCGTGAACTGACCACGAAGCCGGGCGATCCCTACAACAAGAACACATTGACCGAGGATATGTATCGGTTGTCCAACCTCGGCTATGTCGAACCGCAGACCTACAAACCTCTGCAAGGTTCCGCGCCGGACAAGATCATCATCGAGATTGAAGTCGCTGAAAAACGTAGCGGTCAACTGGAGGTCGGCGCCGGCTACTCATCACAGCAGGGTTTGATAGGCCGCGTTGCCGTTTCTGAGTCAAACATCAAGGGAAGCGGGAAACTGGTAAGCGCTTTCCTGGAAATCGCCGGACGTTACCGGAACGACGGAGTACCGCCTGTCAGCGCGGACCTGACGTATTACCAGCCCTGGATCGGCAAGAAGAAGATGGGGCTGTCCGCCAGCATCTACAACAAAACAACCTACCGCTTCAGCAGTTCGGTTGTCGGCACATCCTCCAGCGATTCGGATGCGTACGAGGTCCGACGCGGCTTTTCACTGGGTCTTTCGCGGCCGCGCAATAAAAAAGTCAGTCTGCAGACGTCCTTCCGACTGGATTCGATTGACACCTTCTCGGGCAAAAATGAATCGGCGACGGCTTTGTACCAGATTGACGCGGAGCGCAATTCCACCGTGGCGGCGATGGGTATCAGTCACGTGGTCGATACGCGCGACACGATTCAGGACGCGTCCCGCGGCCAGTATGTGTCTCTCGGATCAGAACTCGGACACACGAACCTCAGCGGCGACTTCAACGACCTGGGGTACGGCAGTGAGGGCAGAAAAGGCTTCTTCGCCAAGCCGGCCGCTGAATACCGGCGATTCTTTGCACTTGTTCCGAGGAAGGACTTCCGGTCGACAACCCGGGTGCTCGCCTTTCGCGTGAAAGCGGGTGCATCCTCCGGCCCGATTACCTTCTTTGACCAGTATTTTGTCGGTGGCGCAGACAGTCTGCGCGGATTCGGGGAGGACAGGTTCTGGGGCAAGAACATGCTGTTGGCGAACCTGGAACTGCGATATCCCATCCCGAAAACCGATGCGGTTCAGGCGGTTTTGTTCATGGACGCAGGTGACGCCTGGGGGTCGGAGTTGCGTGGAGATCCGAAACGCTACGCGGATTATCTCAACTGGAGCACGCACGACGGTGACATCAACGGCGACGGCATCAAGGATCCGCCTCCCGCGCCGTACAGCATCTATGACGCATACGAATACCGCTGGCCCCAGCACGACAAATTCAAGATGCATTTCGGCGCCGGTATCGGCATTCGGGTGAAAACACCCATTGGCCCGATCCGGTTGGACTACGCGGGGAGCAAGGAAGGCAATCGCGTTCACTTCAGCATTGCCCAGATGTTCTAGACCCCAATTCCGTGAGCCGGCACTGACCGGTAACATCACTCGATACAGGTGAAACAAGGAGAAAGACCGTTCCATGAAGGTATTCAAGGTTGGTGTGATTGCTGTTGGTGTTCTGCTGGCATTTGCCGGGGCCGGCGTCCAGGCCCAGGCGCAATCGTCCATTGGTTGGGTGGACGTGGAAAGCGTGTTCAACAAGTGCGCCGCCCGTGAAGCGGGTGACGCGCAGTTGACGCAAACCGGAAATGCCCTGCGCCAACGCCTCGCCGTTCTGCAGGATTCTGCCCGGCTTCCCACCTCGGTCTGGACGGAACTGAGGACGCTTCTCGAAAAGGCAACCCCGACGGAAGCGGATAAAACCCGCCAGGCGGCTATCCAGAACCAGGCGAGAGCGCTGGATGACGAACTGAAGACGCTTCAGCAGACGCCTTCTCCCACAGAGGAACAGAAGCGGCGTATCAACGACCTGAGCGGTAACGTTGCCGCCAATTCGGGTAATCTGCAGGATGTCGCCGGCGATTACGATCGGCAAATAGAGGAACTGAGCGCCAAGTTGCGCGACGGCATCGTGGCCAGTATCCAGGCGGCCGCCGCACAGGTGATGAAGCAGAAAAACGTCGGCATCGTTTTGAACAAGTCGGTGAACATGGGCGAGGCCGCTTCGCAGATGATTGTCGTTGCCGGCGGGATTGATCTGACGGATGACGTTCTCAAGCAAGTCAACTCCGCGAAGAAGTAACCTCGCGGTTGTTGGTTTTTTACTGCTTCTGGCGGGAGGGTGCGCGCGAAATCCGGAAAAGGTGAGCGCGCCCCCTCTCGTTTATGTGTCGACCGACCGCCTGATAAAGTCACACCCTCAGTGGGACGACGTGCTGATGTTGGAACGCGAGATGCGATCTCTCGTCAACGACCGTCCTCCGGATTCCATCTCCCGCTTCGAAGCCGTGGCGCCCCTGATCCTTCCGGAGCCTGTTTCGCGCGACGTGGACACCATTGCGTTGCAGGCATCCATCTCCAGACAACTGCAGGCAGTTCACGATCGCCTTCTGGAACAACGAGAACAGCGGTTGCAACGAACCTCCAGGCTGGACTTCACGACCATCGGCGCCCAACTGGCGTTGGTGCGGGCACAAGCGGCTGAAGATGCAGACAGACAGAGAGCCGAGGTCGACGCCGAATATGAACACCGCCTTGTCAACCTGAGAACGTGGCGGGAGTACGTGGCTTCTTCCATTCGCCTGCGCCCTGAATGGGCCAGGCTCGGTCTGGACGAAGACCTCGCCGCCGTTGACGCATTGATCACCGAGATTGCCTTTGAACGCGACGGGCGCATCGCATTCATCAACCAGAAGGCTCTGCAAGCCGGTCGCGACGCGGCCGCAAAACTACGCGAGGAGTCCAACCAGCGGCTGGAAGCCGAACGGACTCGTATGGAAGAGGCGCTGAACGCCCAGTTGGCGGAACAGAGACGTGTTCTTTACGCCTCGCTTGCAAACTCCGGCCCTCGGTGGCACGACGAGATTCGTGCTCGAGAATGGGATGGTGCATCCCGCGCCACTCTTCGAATAGAACCTACCGTACGGCTGGAGCGGCACGATCTTCTTGCTACTCTGGCCGAGCGACGAAAGAAGCTTGTGGATTATATCCGGCAGGACACCAGGGCCATCGTGAAAGCACGCGCGGATCGGCTGGGAGTCCGGATTTCATTCGACACCCCACCGTCTCCGGCTGACGATGCCACCGAAGGATACCGTAGCGATGTATCGGGTGGTGGCCGGGTGCTATCCGTTCCCGAACTGTAGACTACGATGCTGTTATCTGAAATCGCTGAAAAATTGGGTTTGGAAACGCGGGGTGGCGATGTCGATATCCTTCGCCCTTCGCTTGTTGAGGACGCCGGAAGCGGATGTTTGTGCCTTGCGACCTCGGCCAAATACGCCAGGCAGGCCGAGTCCGCGGGAGTGGCCGCGTTGCTGACGTCGGACGACGTATCCACCCCTCTTCCGGTGATCGTATCGCCCAAGCCTCGGGTAGCATTTGCGGGCGTGCTCGCGTTGTTCGACCACAGACCCGGAGTACCCGTCGGCGTCGATGCAACCGCGAACGTCAGCCGGTCGGCCAGCATCGATCCAACCGCGGCCATCGGTCCCAATGTCTGCATTGAAGATAATGTTCGGATTGGAGCAGGCGTGGAAGTCTGCGCCGGCTGTTTCATCGGGGCGGGGAGCGTGCTCGGCTCGGAGACCCGACTCGGTCCAGGCGCAGTTGTATATTACAATTGCCTGATTGGCGAACGGGTTCGGATACAGGCAAACACGGTGATCGGTTCCGAGGGATACGGCTACGAATTTGACGGGGAACGCCACGTTCCGGTGCCGCATATCGGCCGTGTGATTATCGAGGACGATGTTGAAATCGGCGCCAATTGCTGTGTGGACCGCGCCAAGACAGGCGCCACCGTCATCGGCGCGGGATCCAAGATCGACAACCTCGTTCAGGTTGGTCACGGGGTGGTAATCGGCCCCGGAACTCTGCTTGCCGGCCAGGTGGGAATAGGCGGATCAACAAAGATAGGCGCGTTCAGTATCCTCGCCGGTCAGGTGGGTGTGGCAGACAACACAGCCCTCGGCGACAGAACCATTGTTACAGCACAGTCCGGTGTTGTATCGGAACTGGAAGGCCGGGAAATGTATATGGGTACACCTGCGCGTAAGGTTTCCGAGATGCGCCGTATTCTGGCGGCTCTGACGCGCCTGCCGGATCTTGTCCGCCGGGTCCGGGCGCTGGAACAGGGCGGGAACGAAAGCAAGAATCGGTGAACGGTCGGCTTACGGTCCTGTTAGAGGATACTTGATCCCGTATCAGTGCTATCATCCAAAGAGATGCAAGGCTTATCGCAATACACGCTTGCGGCGCCTGTGACGCTGGAAGGGATTGGACTGCACACGGGTCAACCGGTGCGCGTCGTGATTTCGCCCGGCCAGGATCGGCACATATCTTTCGTACGGGACGGCACGCGTATCCGGGCGGACCTGGATCACGTGGAGCAAACGTCGCGTTGCACGTCGCTCGGACACAACGGAGCCGGTGTGGCCACCGTGGAGCATCTGATGGCAACGTTGTCCGCTTTCGGGGTGACATCCGCCGATTTGTGCGTGGACGGCCCTGAAGTGCCTATCATGGACGGAAGCGCCCGCGAGTTCGTGCGTTCGTTGCGGGGTGTGGGCTTGCTTGGTCTCTCCGGTTCCCGGCGTGTTCTGCGTCTTTCGTCGCCGGTCTGGCTGGAGGAAAACGGAAGTCATCTGCTGGCCGTGCCGAGCGACCGTTTTCGTGTGACCGCGGCAATCCGGTTTGAACATCCGCTGGTGGGCACTCAGATATCGGACGTATTGGTAGACGCAGGCACGTTTGAACACGAACTGGCGTCGGCGCGCACATTTGGTTTCGAAAGCGAACTGGAGGAACTGGCGCGTCGCGGACTTGCCCTGGGTGGATCTCTGGAGAATGCCGTGGTGTTCTTCAATGACAAGACATCCACACCTTTGCGGTATCCGGATGAACCCGTTCGTCACAAGGCTGTCGACCTCATCGGGGACCTGGCTTTGCTGGGCGCCATGCCGCAAGCGCATATTTTTGCACTGAGACCCAGTCATCGACTGAATATAGAGTTCGCCAGACGGCTTCGACAGAACGGAGTCGTCTCCGAGGCGTGAGAAATCCGGGCGTTTGTCCGGAGCATATCGACATCCAGGCCCGCGCGCGATGACGCGCGGTTATCAGCGTTCCGTGCGCGATGGCGCACCCGCATACGGTTGTATGCGGCAAGAACGAGAAAGAGAGTATCTTTCCATGCTGGACACGGAGCAGATTCGCCGTATCCTACCGCATCGTTACCCCTTCCTGCTGGTCGACCGCATTCTTGAAATCGATCCCGGCAAAAGCGCCGTCGGATTGAAGAATGTGACCTGCAACGAACCCTTCTTCCAGGGGCACTGGCCTCACAAGTCTGTCATGCCTGCCGTCCTTCTCCTTGAATCGATGGCGCAGGTGGCCGGGGTGATGCTCCTTTCAATGGACAATAACGCCGGAAAGAATCCCTACTTTGCCGGAATCGACAAGTCCAGATTCCGCAAGCCGGTGGTGCCGGGCGACACGCTGATCATCTCCACAAAGGTTCTCCGATTGAAGACCACCTTCGGACGTGTTTTCGTGGAAGCACGTGTTGAAGGTGCAGTAGTCGCCGAGGCCGAGATGATGTTCGCGCTGGCGCCGGATGAGTTGGAGGTCGCAAAATGACAAACGTACATCCAAGCGCCATGGTCGATCCTTCCGCCCGTCTGGGCGATAACGTGGAGATAGGCCCCGGATCCATCATCGGTCCGGACGTCGATCTTGGAGAAGGCACCATCATCGGACCGCACGTGGTCATCAAACGCTGGACACGATTGGGCATCAACTGCCGCGTGGAAAGCGGTTGCGTACTCGGCGGGGAGCCGCAGGACTTCAAATACGCGGGCGAGCGGACTTACCTTCTCATCGGCAACAACAATATCATCCGCGAGTTCACCACCATCCACCGCGCCACAGGCGAAGGCATGGCTACCGAGATTGGCGACAACAACCTTATCATGGCGTACTGCCACATAGGCCATAACTGCAATATCGGCAGTCGCGTGACGATGGCCAATATGGTCGGCATCAGCGGCCACGTGGTCATCGAGGACAGGGTGGTGTTTGGAGGGATGGTCGGTGTTCACCAGTTTGTCCGTTTCGGGCGTCTGGCGATGGTGGGCGGATTCAGCAAGGTGGTGCAGGACGTGCCGCCGTATATGATGGCGGACGGAAGACCGAGCCGCGTTTACGGACTGAACGTGCTCGGCCTGAGGCGCGCCGGTGTGATGACCGCCACAAGGGCGGGTTTGAAGCAGGCGTACAAGTTCATCTACCGGTCGGACATGAATCTGAGCCAGGCGATTGAGGCTATCGAGACCGAAGTCGATCCGAGTGACGAGCGCGACTACCTGCTCGATTTCCTTCGAAATGTTCGCCTCGGTTTCGGAGGGCGGCAGTTGGATCCGAACCGTCCTCAATCCCGTGAGTAGCGGTCGGGTGGCGGCAAGCCGGTCCGATGTGTGATGTTTTCTTCATCACCGGCGAGGCATCCGGCGATGCCGTTGCGGCCGGCATCTCGGAGGAATTACGAGTCCGGCGCCCCGACATCGCGCTGGAGGGTGTGGGTGGCCGGCGGATGCGATCCGCGGGCGTTTCTTTGCTGGCGGATTCCAGTCACTGGGGAGCCATCGGTGTTGCCCAGGCGCTTCCGCTGGTCAGAAAAATACTGACGACTGCCAGGGCTGTCAGGGCGCACCTGAAAACCCAGCCGCCCGGGGTTCTTGTTCCGATTGATTTTGGCGCATTCAACGCTCGAATGGGACGATGGGCTCGTGGGCGGGGTATCCGCGTCGTTTATGCAATGCCGCCGGGTTCGTGGAGGAGAAGTCCGGATCCGAGGCGTCTTCGGAACCTGGTCGGTTGCGCGGATGTGTTCCTGAGCCCGTTCCGCTGGAACGCCGAGAACCTCGCAAATGCCGGCGCCGTTGCCCACCACATCGGCCATCCGGTGCTGGATATGATAGGGAATCGGCAGAACGAACGCGAGATTCGGGACAAATACGTCTGCGGGTCGGGAAGGCTCATTGCGCTTTTGCCGGGCAGTAGGGCGCACGAAGTCGGCACACTCTTGCCGCGCATGCTTGAGGTGGCGAAAGGCTGGCCGAGCCCGGAGGATCGCTGGGTAATCGTCAAGGCCCCGACCGTTGATTCCGAATGGCTTTCGAGAATCCTGACCGACAGCAATGCCGGGAATGTGGCCGTCTACGAAGGTTCTTCGGCTGATGTGCTGGCCGCCTCCGACGCCGCCGTTGTGTGTTCGGGTACGGCCACGCTGGAAGCCGCCGCGCTGGGCACGCCCATGGTGGTTGTTTACGATGGCTCACGCATGCTGAGAGCCGAATACCGTCTGCGCAAGCGTAGAATCGCGACACCGATGGTGGCAATGCCGAACATCATCCTGGGACGGATGGCCGCCCCGGAGTTGCTGATGGCGAACGCGACGGCCGCCAACATAAGACGTGAAGTTACCACACTGCTGGACAACACGGCTTGCCGTGAGGCGATACTGAGCGAATTCTCCGAGGTCCGTCGAGCACTGGAACCCGAAGGTGCCTTTCACACTGCCGCTAAACACATCCTGGAGGCTGTTGACCAATGAATACCAATCCGCTGGCGAGATTTGTGGTCAGAAAACGGACCTTCTTCTCCCTG
>Ga0302251_1000361_pt1 | contig 45067 bp, 39 predicted proteins | sample AAG_RA_Gln_MG_FD_193534 | JGI IMG/M metagenome (GOLD analysis project Ga0302251, IMG submission 193534) | Enriched activated sludge microbial communities from anaerobic digester in WTTP, New Holstein, Wisconsin, United States - AAG_RA_Gln | ecosystem: Engineered > Bioreactor > Anaerobic >... | reverse complement strand
CACCTTCCTGCCGTAGTGCATTTCTCATAGATGCTGGAATCACCTTTCTGGTGAAACGTTTTTCGTGGAGTCTTCCCTTGGAAAGTCATCACGATAAGGTTTGTTATGTTTCAAAATTTCTGAGGCGATGGATTCAGGGTTCCTGTTGGTAAATTCTGCCTGTGTTGTAATCAGAACAAGGCAGGAGGGAGAGGGTGAAATGCTTTTTATACCATCTGTCACATCTCCGGAAGAGCATCTGGAGCAGGATCTCATCTTCGTCTTTCAAAAGGATCTGCTACTTACAAGGGTGGACGGCACTCTCCAGTTAATCCCAACGTTTCAGCAGATTCAGGCTTTGGAGCCATCCTTTTCCAGGAAGCTGTATCTGGGAACTCTCGATGGGATACACTGCTATGCAGCAGAACTGGATGTATGCCTTAAGCTGTCCGGACATTATAGATTCGACGGAATTCGCCCTCTTTTTAAAGTATTGCCTGAAGCAGTCATCAAGATTGCCGGGAAAGCCTTCCAGATTCTTCATTGGGATTCAAGTCATCAGTTCTGTGGCAGATGCGGAAACAGAACTTCTACAAAGGCAGATGAGCGAGTTAAAATTTGTCCCATCTGCGGTCTGCAGGCATATCCGAGAATAACGCCTGTGATCATAGTGGCAGTGGTAAGAGATGGAAAGCTTCTGCTGGCCAGTAACAAATCAGTGCGAAAAGATCTGTACAGTCTGATAGCCGGCTTCATAGAACCTGGCGAGAGCTTTGAGGAGGGGGTGCGCAGAGAAGTGAGGGAAGAGGTCAATATAGAGATCGAAGATATACATTACTTCGGCAGCCAGTCGTGGCCCTTTCCCAGTTCGCTCATAGCCGGTTACACGGCGCATCACAGATCCGGCGAAATCATCCCTGATGGTGTTGAGATAGGCCACGCTGACTGGTTCTCTCCAGGCTCTATGCCTCCCATCCCCCCGCCTGGAAGCATATCCAGAAGGCTCATAGACTGGTTTGTCGCGCATCACGCTCGGAATAACGGATGCCAGCTCAGGGCTTATCCGGCGGCTTTTCGCCGTGATACTGATAGTAATTGACTTTTATTTTGCCGTTAAATAGTTTTCTCACCCTGTCCGGGGCAGCACGCTTGAAATAATCGGGGAACAGCTCATCGGCAGTCAGAATGAAGACAGACCATCCTTTCTTTTTCTTGAAAGTCTTATGAATAGAGATATTTATTTCGTTTATTTCCTTGAAATCTGACATTCTCTTTCCATAAGGCGGATTTGAGATGATGATTCCATATTGTTTATCGATCCAGAGATCTTTTATGTCTTTCTGCTCAAAGATGATGTCGTTCTCCACACCCGCATTTCTGGCGTTGAGCCTGCTGGCCGAGATGCAGCTTTCATCGATGTCATATCCAAATATCTTCAACCTGCCTTCAGTATTAAAAGCTTCGCGGGCAGCGCGTCTTTCTCTGCTCCAGGCTTCGCTGTCAATTGCCGGCCATCGTTCTGAAGCGAACTGTCTTAAGAGGCCCGGCGCCATGTTTCTGGCTATCATTGCAGCTTCAATCAATATTGTTCCGGAGCCGCACATGGGATCGATGAGGATCCTGTCTCTGTCCCAGAAGCTGAGAAGCACAAGAGCAGCCGCCAGAGTCTCCTTCAGAGGCGCATCCCCCCACTTCTCTCTGTAGCCTCTCTTGTGAAGTCCCGGACCTGAAGTATCAACCGTCAGCAGAGCCACATCATTGTGCATTGCAATCTGAATGGTGTATTCAGGCCCTGTTTCATCAAACCACTCAACTTTGTATATTTCCTTCAACCTTTCAACGACTGCTTTCTTCACGATGGCCTGACACGCCCTGATACTGCCAAGCTTCGATTTCACTGCCTTTCCATTTACTGTAAATTTGCCATCCACAGTGATAAGATCTTCCCAGGGCAGTGCCTTTGTCTTTTCAAAGAGCTCATCAAAGCTGAGGGCTTCGAACTCTCCCATCTTGAGAAGTAATCTGTCGGCGCTCCTGAGCCATAAATTGGCTTTTGGAATATCTTCCATGGTTGCTTCAAATTCAATTCTTCCTTCAGCCCCTTTTGTTATAGCGAATCCAAGAGCCTGTAATTCATGTCTGACAACCATTTCCAGGCCGAATGTTGCGGTGGCAATCAGTGTTACTTTATTCATGAGTCTCTGTTCACCTCAGAAGTTCCCGTCAAGGGTTAGAAAGTGTATTGGCTGCAGCGGCTCTCTGCTTTCTATTCCGGGAGCAATTGGAAGTCCGAAGGGCAGGCATATTCCATCGTAAAGCGGAAGCTTCTCCTCCGGAATCATTTCGGAAGCGATTGATGCGTGCCATTGTTTATACAGCTCATTGTCAATTGATTCCAGCCTGTTTACTGCTTTGTCAAATTGAAAATCATCGTCCTGAAATCGATGTAGAAGAGCCTTTGCCTGCCATGCGCTGAAATTGCACGGGTCGAGCGCTACAGACCTGTTCAGGGCCTTTTGTGCCTCGTTGTGCTCTGATGAGAGGAATGCAGCAAGACCTCGATTATACCATATCCCTGACTGCCTGTCATCTATTTCGCAGGCTTTTGAAAAGCATTCCAGAGACTGCCTGTAGTCTTTCAGCTCATAGTGGATGATACCTTTCTGAATCCACCCGTAAAGCTCCTGAGGGGAATAGTACAGTGCCTGTTCAATGCTTTTAAGGGCTTCATCCCTGTTTCCGCGGTCTTTCTGCGTTCTTCCTCTGCAGAGCCAGGCGTGCGCATTCATGTTGTCTATTCTCAGCGCGCGTTCAGCATATTGAATGGCTTCATCAGATTTCTCTGTCCTGGAATAAAGTATACCGAGATTTGCCCAGGCAATCGCAAAATGGCTCTGGACATTGGCGGCCTTCCTGAAGTACATCTCTGCTTTATTATAATCACCCATTTCACAGGTAGCTGCTCCAAGATAGAGGTAAACATATGGATCAAACGGACAGAGGGCCATGTATGACCACAAATAAGCCGATGAATCATCATAGCGCTTCATAACATATAACATGACAGCTTTCCCAATGTACCCATCTGCGTTGAGAGGATTAATTATAATCATGCGGTCATAAAGATCCATCGCCTTTTCGGGGAAACCGAGTCTGATATCCAATGCGGCAAGCGCATTACAGATGTCAGTATCATCGGTAAAAACTGCTGCTGCGGTGGTCAGGTAGGAGTGAGCCTCTTTTATCGATCCTGTCTCTAAGAGTGCCTTGGCTCTGAGTGTATAGAATGCATGGTAATGCGCATCGAGGTGGTATATTGTGTTGTAGAAACTGAAGAATCCTCTGTGATCATCGCATTGGAGGAATAGCTGTGCTTTCCTGTAGTTAAGTATAAAAGAGGAAGGCCTGTGTTTTATCGCGACATCTATTGCTCTTAAAGCTTCTCTCTGTTTCTTCAGCATTGCCAGAATTTTTGAGCTTTGATACAGTGACATTATTTTACTGGTTTCGCTCTGCTCAAGTGATTGATAATATGTCAGAGCTTCATCAGGATTCTCTGAAAGCTCGTAGCTGACACCCGTTCCAACACGTGCGAGATCGTTTGTCGGTTCATATGAGAGGCTTTTCCTGAAGTATCTGGATGCTCTGAAATACCTGCCCAGATTGAGCTCCAGAATTCCACGGATATTCCAGTATAGTGAGCTTCTTTTTGGTATATAGAATTCAAGTGAGTATAAATCAGCGATTTCGGTGGATATCAGCATTGCTTTTTCCGTCTGCCTGATATCTGTAAGGTATTTGAGATAAGATATCCAGGAAAGGTGATCAGCCGGGAAATACCCTATCCATCTGTGGTAATACTCTTCCAGTGTTGTGTGATCGGTTTCTGCAGGGGAATTGAGAATCTTGAATTTATAGAATCCCGGAGAATTGGGGAACTTTCGGATGAATGTCTGAAAACAGTTGTCAGCATTATCAATGTCGCTCAACTCTTTAAAGGCGAGGCCTGCAAAGAACCAGCATGTGTCAAAGCTGGAATCCATCTTCAAAGCTTCCTGGAACTGCCTGATTGACTCGCCGGGCCTGTTTCCGATTAGACTTTCAAGCCCTTTTATCATCCATTCCTCTGCAGTGAGATCTGATTGGGCTTCGCGCTTGAGAAGTGCTGCCAGGAATCCGGTTTTTGCCTTATGCCGCTCCTTGGAGCTTTCGAGGTCTGATATTGCCTGATTAAAAAGATTACGGGCATCTTCAGATGAAGGGTCTGATGATACGGCATTTTCCGCTGCCTGAGCAGCGCCCTTGAAATCTCCTCTTGCCTTCCGGAGCTTTGAAAGAAGGATGAAGAGAGAAGTCTCTCTGCGTTTAACGGTGATGTATTCGAGGTGGGTAATGGCATCGTCGACGTTGCAGAATACAGAGAGAAGCGAGTTGAGGCTGCTGTATATCGGTTCTGTTTCCAGTGGAGGTAAAGCTTTTATTGTTCTTAAAAGGTTCTCCTTCTCTGTCTTCCATCGTGTTGCAGATTCCAGCAATATGCTGCTTTCCCAGTTCTTTTCTCCTCTTTCAGCCAGCTCACTGCAGTAATGAATGGTCTTTTCAAAACGTTTCATCTTGAAATTCACTCTGGCGAGATGAAATAGAATTTTATGCTGTGATGGATTGTGGACAGCAAGTACGCGAAGGCAGCGCTCTGCCTCCTCGATCTTCCCGTTTTCTTCAAGTATGCGCGCCTTTACAATGAGCATCTCAATGCTGTCACGTTTTATTTTAAGAGCCTGATCGATTGTGTTAAGTGCATTCTGGTAATCACCAAGCTCCTGATATGCGTGAGCTGTTCCCACAAGCTCTCTGACTGAGCCGGGCTTCAATGACAGTGCAGTCTGAAACGCATCAATCGCTTCACTGCAAAAGCCGAGGCGAAAGAGAACTTCACCTCTGTGAGACCACGCCAGGTAAGAACGAGGATTGATCTCTATTGCTTTCAGAAAACAGGTGGATGCTTCATTATACCTTCTCAGTTTCAGCAGCACTATTCCTTTGTCAGACCAGAGCTCTCCGAACTTGGGCTTCAATTCAAGAGCTCTGTTGAAATAGATAAGAGAATCCAGTTCTTTTCCTGTTTCAGCCAGCAGATTTCCTTTGCTTCGGAGCGCTTCAGGCTGGTCAGGATCTCTGTCAAGTGCTCTGTTGATGCAGGCCAGCGATTCTTCCCGCTTTCCTGTCTTTCTCAATGCTTCTCCCTTGAAAAACCACGCTTTCCAGCTTCTCTGATCGATCTTCAGCACTTCATCAAAACATACGATGGCTTCTTTGGTTCTGTTCAGCCTGATAAGAGAGGTGCCTTTCTGGATCTTTCCCTCAATGGATTGGGGATTTATCTTCAGAGCCTGATCAAAGGTAATCACGGCTTCCTTGTGCCGGCTCAGTGAAGCAAGCGAAATACCTTTGTTCAGCCAGTCCTCTTCAGAAAATATATCCTGCGGCTCCTGGTAGTGATAGTGTGTATGAAAGCTATCAAAATATGCCTCTTCTATGGCTTTTTTCAGATTTGTAAAATCGTCGTACCGTTTTTCAGGCACTTTCTCAATGCATTTCAGCACTATGGCTGACAGGGCTTCAGGCACTTCAGGGTTATAGCTGTACAGGGGTTTGGGTTGAAGGGACAGGTGGTTTTGTATCAGCTCACTGGGATCCTCACTGAAGAACGGGTTGATGCCGGTAAGCATAATATGGAATACAAGTCCGAAGGAGTAAATATCGGCCCTGGCTGTTGTTTCATTGAGGTTAACAAAGAGTTCAGGTGCCATGAAGGGCAGCGTTCCGACCAATCCTGTGGATGAGCCTGATGAAAACTTCTTGTCAAGTTTTTTTTTCTCGGTGATGAGCTGAGAAAGCGAGAGGGCCTCGGCTTCCGGAGGTGATTCATCAAATATCTTTCCAAGTCCGAAATCAGAGATTTTAACGACTCCTTCTCTTGTGATAAAACAGTTTGAAGGCTTAATATCTCTGTGAATGAGTCCCAGTTTCTTATATGCATAGCTCATTCCTTCGCAGAATTGAATAGCGTATTCCATGGATTTTTTTACCGGCAGTATCTCAGCTTTCAGAATGCTTTCCAGATCATTTCCCTGTATATACTCCAGCACAATATAGGGCTTACCTTCAATGACTTCGATTCGTTCTGCGTTTACTACATTAGGGTGTCTCTCGAGCTTGATCCATATTTCAGCTTCCTTGATAAACTGCTTTATGGCACGATCATTCCATAGATAGCGTTCCTGAAAAGTTTTAAATGCCAGAAATTTAACCTGTATTGAATCAAAGATTACATATACAGTGCCCATGCCACCTTTCATTACCTGCTGTACTGTATACCTTCCTTCAAGAACTGTGCCCTCTTTCCATTCTTCACGCTCTGTGGTTGGTCTTGATAACTGTTTCAGATCCTCCTGGCTGGAGGTGAGCTCTTCGACGCTGCTGGACTCTTCAACACTGGCGGTCTGAACTATTTCTACAAAGTATTCAGAAGCATCCTTGAAATTGGCAAAGGTGGGAAGAAAGAATATACTGCTCTTCAGGCATTCGAGCAGAGGCTTGTCCTGATAGGCATGGGAAAGGTGGGAAGATATTTCGCCTGCGACCCATTTAAACTTCCTTTCCAGAAGATCCATCGTTTTGGGCATTACATAGCCGCCGCTGAACTGTCCGTCAGATGAAGAGTCTTCAAAGGTAAAGAGCCGGGGCGATATCTTGGACCCGTCGATGTAATAGTAGCTTTCCTGATATTTTATAACGAGAAGAAGTATGGGGGACTCATCTCCATCAATATTTTTCAGCTTCAGCGCAAAAACGTGGGTTATGTCATCCCAGGAAAAGGTTATTTCTCCGTAATCGTGGATGATTTCGAGATATTGATTGGAGACATTGCATCCGGCGATTCGTGTAAACTTCATCTGACCTGTCTCCGTAATAACAGTCTTGGTTTGCATATTCTGCAGCTGTAACAGGCTGACCGTGCTGAAAAGTTGAAAAGGTTATGGTTGTATGGATTTTGCAGAGAAATAAACGCGGCCATTAATTATTCCCTGTGATTGAGAGTGCTTTTCTGTGAATCGAAACAGATTTCTCGAAAAGCCTTGGAAAATCCTTTCTTTTATGCTCTTCGAGTGTAATGAAGCATAAAGGGAGCAATCCAGATAAGGTACAGCTTCTTCAAAGGCTCAATCGATGTAATATTTGCCGCAGATCATACTTTGGAGAGATGTGTTTTTGCCTTACCTTTCAGAAATCTTATTACAAGTGAGTTGAAGCTCTGAGGTTCGTCGAACTGGGGTGAATGACCTGCTCCCTTGATAAGGCTCACAGGGGCCCCGTGCAGGCTTCTTGAAAGGAGCCAGGCGTTATTGAGCGAAGCAATGCCGTCCTGATCGCCCCAGATAATCAGGGATTCATTCCTTACCTTTTCCAGCCTTTCTTTGAAGGGGTATGAGCTCATTGCTCTGTTGATTTGAAAAAAGGAAGAACCGGCCATCTTAAGATTTGAATTGATCAATTTTACAAGTGTGGCATTAATCTTTGGAGTTATTTTTGCTCCTTCCTCCTCATTAATCTCTGCATAGTCCTTATCTTTCTCCCATTTTGACAGAATTGCAAGGAGCTTCTGAAGCTCTTTCTCTTCCCCACAGGGAGTGCCTGTCAATACCAGCTTATCTGTTCTATCAGGATGGGCAGCTGCTATCTCCAGGGCAAGGATGCCTCCGAGTGAATTTCCTGCTATGTGTGTTTTTTCAATTTTCAGTGTGTCGAGTACTTTTATTATCGAGAAAGCCAGAGATTCTATTCCAGCCGCGCCTTCAACAGGATCTGATTGACCGAATCCTGGAATATCCAGAGCTATGACTCTATAATATCTGGCAAGTTCTTTTAGATTCAGGGACCAGCTCTCCAGTGTCCCTCCATTGCTGTGAAGAAGCAGCAGGGGAATGCCTTTGCCTCTCTCAATGTAACGCACTTTTCCCCACGGCATGGAAAGATATGTAACGGATTCGTTCATTGTTACCCGTTCCTCTCAGTTCTTTATATTGACCCGTTCTTTCAAATCTCTTGCAGAATTAAAATCCGGATAGTCGTCCTTTACGAAGAGTCTTATTGTAAAAACCTCAAGGGCGTGATTCTTTCCTTTGCAGCAGAAGGAGCATTCTCTACCTTCACTGGATACTTTATAGGATTGAGTGTATGTATCTTTTCCTGCCGCAGGACAGACAGGAACCTTCTGGATGAAGTCTGGTGAAAGACTGCTCATTTTGTCCGGGTAAGTGCCCCTGCTTTCTTTGTACTTTGCAAGAGCTGAGTTCAGAGCTCTCACGTTCCCGACACAGCTGTTCATTGTGATCAGGCTTTTTACTGTGAATATCAACGCTGTCAGTGACAGAAGAGCGATTATATACAGGAAGGGTTTCAGCTTCCGAATTGAAGTGAGAATGAGGCAGATGACGATTAAGAAAACAAGTGCCGCAGCAATGAACAACCCGACTTCAAAGGGCGATGAAGCCATTGTAAGCTCCTCCTGTTTTAAGGTTTGAAAGGTCAATCACCCTGTATTAAAAAATATGAAGTCTCCCCACATGTGCCGTACGCCTTCGATCATTGAACCTGCATAAGCAGGTGGGAACTCCTCGTTCCCTGCATCATAAGGATTCCCATTTACACGGGCATTCACACAGATGCAGGAGTGCAGGTCCCGATGTACTAGTGTTGGCTCAAATCATCTGCAGGCATACGTACAACGCAGGGAAACTCACATCCTCATAATAGCATATTTTCTGGCCTGTTGCAAGCAATTGACAGTAGTTTTTATTAATGATAAAATAGAAAAATTGAAAAACAGACTGCTGCACAGGAAGTGTGGTTTCTTGAACAGGCGTGATATCTGGATTCTTATCCTCATCTGCATGACAGTCCCTGTTGTTGTGTTGTCCTGCCAGGGCAATAAGGAAACTGCAGCACCTGACACTCCCGTCCATTCCATAGCTGATTTTGAGCAGGTTCTGGATCTCAGGCGTTGGGCCATTGCAGGAATTGCTGAGCTAAGCAGGGAGAAAGTCAAGAATGGCAGCTATGCTCTGAAGGTCAAGTTTTTCCAGGAGGAGTGGCCGGGAATAGCCACTTCGTCTTTGCCTGAGAATATCTCTCACTATAGAGTTCTGAAGTTCGATGTTTATTCCACGTCAAAGAGCAGGCTTAATCTCTGGGTCCGTATTGATGATTCAACAAGTATCAGTTCCACTGATTTCAAGAACAGATATAATTTGCTTACTGAACTTCATGAAGGTTGGAATACAATTGAGATACCGCTTAAAGATATTAAGTCCTCAGATGGGAAAAGAGAGGTGGATCTCCTGAGGATTAAAAAATTCGCCATCTTTCTGGGAAGACCGGATAGAGATGTAATTCTTTACTTCGATGATATAAGGCTGGAGAAGTAGGACGGTTTACTGATATGGGGGGTGGATAGATGCTCAATTACGGGCTTATGCGTGCAGTTCCTCTGTTCTCCACTCTTACAGATTGCGAACTTGAAAAACTTGGAGCCATAGCAGAAAAGAAATGTTATCATAAAAATGAGGCAGTCTTACTGCAGGGAGAAAAGGGAAGGGATTTCTTTGTTATTCTCTCAGGCAGGGTAAAGGTATCGATTCAATCACCACAAGGCAGAGAGATTACTCTTTCTATACTGGCAGAAGGTGATTTTTTTGGTGAAATGTCACTCATTGATGGTTCTTCGCGCTCAGCCTCGGTATATGCAATTGTCCGCACTGAAGTCATCACAGTGGATCACGAGAGATTCAATGTATTTCTCTCAAGCTCTCCTCAGGTTTCCATCAAGCTTCTGAGGCTCTTTGTAAAACGCCTGAGGCGGGCAGATTTGCAGATAGAGTATCTGGCTTTTCATACAGCAAAAGGACGTCTGGCGCGAATGATGCTGGACTGGATTGCCGACTATGGCATTATCTCATCAGAGGGAGTCAGCCTCACGATTCCTTTTACCCATCGTGAAATTGCCGGTATGCTCGGAGCTTCAAGAGAAAGTGTCTCCAGAATATTGACTGAGTTCAGGGATTCCGGATACATACAGCTCGATGGAGACGGTTTGACAGTTTATGACCTGGAAGGTCTTAGAAAAATGGGTGTATCTTAACAGGATGTTTACAATTCTGAGCATGAAATGCTGGATTTTTAATGTTGCCTGTGCTACCATAATCAGGAGGTAAAAGATAAGGAGGCATTACCATGACTATCAATCCGCTTGGATTCAACAGTACATTGCCAAATCTTCCGATGGCTGCAGCCAGTAAGGAAGATGAAACATCTGTGCCATCGCAGACCGATTCGTTTTCAGCTCACTCGACCGGCAAAACCAAAAAATCCAAAAAAATGAAAGATTGTGCTGCGGCAGTGCCTGCAAAGGAAGCCTCACGGCAGAAACAGGTTGTGTATGGCGACTGTTATGGGCAGATTACACATCTCGGCGTTCAGGTTGACGCTGATGTAACCTCTGATGGAAATAAAGGCAGGGAGATATACAACACACTTAAAACGCTCTTTTCCCATATGGAGCCGGATACAAAATTTACCATTGTAATAGAGAGTGACAGAGATAAAAAAGCCATCGAAGGGGTTATGAAAGAGATAAAGATGCAGAACCCTGAGCGTGTCAACCTCCTGAAGGCTCCCTATGAAATCACCTCATGGATGCGGGATAATATGGTGATGACCTTCGATGCCGAAGAACCGCATCAGCCAATCATGATCGATAAGGCGCCTTTTCAGAGCCACGATGACGCCAGGCTTCCGGGATTCATAGCAAAAAATACACCGGATGTGCAGTTTGTTGTAGATAAAATCCTCAAGACTGACGGCGGCGATGTAGTATCAGACGATAAAAATGCATATGTAGGATATGATTCAATATATCTTACAGCCATGAACCTTTATAATCAATCTCAGGGCGGCGGTAAATCGGTGAATCTGATAATGAATGGAATGATGCCCCAGGAGATGTCTTCGCAGGTCTTTTCGAAGAAAGTGGTCTTCAACGATGTGCCGGCTCAATCCCATCTCCCCAAGTTCCATCTCGAAGATAATCCGGACTATGCGCCCGTGAAGGGGCCAAACCTCGAGCAGCACTGGCTTGATAAAGGATCGGAGTATTTCAAGGGAAAATACGGCAAGGAGATTGTAGTGATGGGTAATGACGATCCTGACACTGATGCCGTGGAAAAGCCTGCCACATTTCATGTTGACATGGGCGTAACACCCCTCGATAACAACACGGTGCTCGTAGGGAGTCCCCAGTTCGCCATGGACGAGATTTCGAAATGGTCAAAGGCTCAGTATGATGCAGCCAATAAATCATTGCAGAAGGAGACCGGTCTTCGGGGCGACATCCTGGGCAAGATATTGAGCCACAACAAGGAAAAGGATCCTGATGACCCGTCGGTTATGAGGATTCAGAATAACTTCGAATCACAGGTCAAGACTATTGAGGCGCAGGATAAGAACGTCATCAGACTGCCTTATCTGGAGGGCAATGGAAGTGCATCCACTCCTTGGATTACTTACGGCAACTGTATCATGCAGAACTTTACCCGGCATGATGGAACCGCGGTGAAGAATGTGTTTCTCCCGGTTTACGGCATTCCTCTCGATGATGTTGCGACAAAGATATATCAGGCTCAGGGCTTCGAAGTCATCCCACTGCAGCTGGCGGCTTTTACCAGTCTGGCCGGCGCCATCAGATGCATGTCCAACTATCTGGGACGATCTCCTGCAGCATAATAAATACCTGATGTGAATGGAGTCTCCGGGCGCGCCAATTGACGCGCCTGTTTTGCGTTCACAGGGATTCATCGATCACCTGAGCCAGCAGCGACGGATCGAGCTGGGCATATGGTGTCGTTTGCGAGAGAATGTATCTGAGCGCCTTTTCAGGCGTGTGAGAATTCTCCTGAACGTCCTGGTTGTTCTTCAATGCCAGTTGATGGCCGGGTTGTTGGTATCGGCTGTCCCGCTAATCTTTGTCGCCTACACCTCGAGCGGTACCACCACTTCGCTGCTCAGCATATCGACGCCACCCGTGCGGCCTGCAGTTTGTTGTGCTGGTGAATATAAGGTGCAGTCCAGCAAATCCACTGCATATCGAACACGTCTTATAAGAAGCGTGCCTTCTCATTTTCGCGGCTCTCACCTGACAGGTGATGTTGTACACATCTAACAATATCTTGGAGCTTCTATGGAAACCCTGTAACGACAATGTTTACCTCCCCACCCTCCGGGTTTTCTGCCGCCGGCAAAAATCATTCGCCTGAATATATCTGATTGTTAACCTTTTGTTAAATGTTGTCACAATTGGATTGCAGGCCATCTGCATTTAAAATAAAGAGAACGGTAAAGCAATAATTAAAATATTATAGTAAAAGAGAGATAATGTGATAATTCCTGCCTTTACAATCCGGCTTGAATATATTATAATACAAATAAGATGTTAGCAAAATAAGTGTTAACAAAAGAAATGTGGAGGTGTAGGAGATGTTTGTCAGATTCAATGAGCAGATGAGATTACCTTACACAATGGAAATTCCCCGGGATCCAAGAGCCGGACAGACTTGGAATGGCAGTCAGGGCTATGGTCAGCAGTATGGTTATGAGGGCTGCGGTCAGCATTATGGAAACTGCTTCTGCCCTCCCTATTGGAATCAGTGGGGTTCTTTCCCGACCTTTCATCAGAATCTGCCCGATGCCAATGTTGGAGAGCGTGGTAATTTCTGGTGGAACAGTAATGTGAAGGGTTATGGTATAGATATGGATGGAGACGGCCGGTACACAAGAGGAAGAGATGGAGTGCTTGCCTTCGATCAAAACCACGATGGAAAGATCGACAGGAATGAAATTGAGAAGAGTAATCAGATGATGAAGGCTTTCGGTGGCAACTATGATCTCAATGGAGATGGAAAGTTATCGTGGTGGGAGAGAATGAAAGGCGAGTCGCTCAAGAAGCAGATGAGCAGATACGACAAAGATGGTGATGGACGGTTGAATACTTCAGAACTTTCGGCAGCAGGGGCAAAGGTATGGATCGACCGCAACGGTGACGGCAAGGCTGGTTCAAATGAGACATACAGCCCTTATAATTTCCCGACGCAATACGGCCAGGGCTCACTGGGCTTTGTGGATCCCAGATACAACTATTCGCAGGTGAATAATCAGTGCCCATGGTTCCAGCCATTCCCGCCCTTCCCATGGATGTTCGGTGGAAGATTCAATTAGCCCTCGGGTTCCTTTGATATGTATTCGCTTTTACGCCTTAAAGGGCGTTTTTCCTTTACTCTACCAAGTTACTGACGCTTATACTCACCAGCATAACAAACTGCAGCATTCTAAATTGCCAAATGAGCGTTGATAGATGATTTCAGAAGTTTTGACAGTGCAATTTATAATGCGCGTTTGTATACCTGAATGGAAAGGCAGAAGAGGCAATAACCTGCTGCAGAGATCGTTAAGTTCATATTATGTGCCCGTACGGCAGGAAAGATTACGAAGAGGCAGAACTCTAGTCAATGTTCAATCCTTTCTGCGCTACAAGAATAATCAAGAAAGAGGTAAGCCGCTATGAGATTTCATAATGTTATTGCTCTGTTCCTTACAGCCGTCTTCATATTATCGCTGTCTTCAGTATCGCATGCTGAGGATGCACAATCACTCTATGTTATTGGGATCAAGTGCGTCAAGGATAAAGATTATAAGAAAGCAATGGGATACTTCGAGCAGGCAATCAAGCTGAATAAGGCATATGTAAAGGCCTATGTAGGGAAAGGGATATGCGAATTCATGCAGGATAACCACAGGAAGGCGCTGGAATCTCTTAATAAAGCTGTACAGCTCGATCCGGAGAATGTGACGGCTCTTTTCTGGAGAGGCACAACCTATCTGATGCTTGGAGAATCCAAGAATGCGATACCTGATTTTACTGGTGTACTCAGGAAGCAGCCTGAAAATTCTGCTTCGTACCTGTTCAGAGGCATCTGTCATTTCCGCCTGGACAGCCTCGAAGAGACAATATCAGATGTTAGCAAGTCCATCTCCTTCAACCCCAGGAAGGCAGACCCCTACATCGTCAGAGGAATGTCATACTTCAAAAAGGAGAAGTATGATTCAGCTTTAAGAGACCTTACAAGAGGTGTGGAGCTGGATCCGAACAACGCTTACTATCAGCTTCTTGCCTACACGGTCAAGGCAAGAGGCGGCGACATGTCTAAAGATTCGATATCTGCCTTTTATGAGAAAAACCATACCGATAAGGATACTCTTGACGTAATGATGATCGGTATGATGATAGGCAAGGTAGCGCCTGATGCTGTTCTCAAGGCTGCAGAAAAGTTTGAGCCCGAAAATCTGAGAGGCACAATGATTCAGCAGGCGCAATTCTTTGTGGGAAACCTGTTTTATCTTCAGGGAGACAAAGAAAAGGGCAGGAAATATGTAGATCTCGCAATGAACGGTGAGAACAGGCTCTTCATCATTCAGGCCATCGTGAAGATGGGATACTATGATTTCAAGGGATTGGAGTAACCTGATCAGTTTTATGAGTTTTATTAATTATCACGATGAATTCCGGGAAGGTCTTCATCTTGTCAGAGAGGCTCGCTGGGAAGAAGGGCGAGCCTTTTTCGATCGAATTCTCACTGAGATTCACATTTCAGATGAGAAGCGTTCCTTCATATTTCTGAATAAAGGCATCATTGAATCACGGCGCGGATGTTATCAGGAAGCTCACAGCGCCTTTATCAGTGCCCTGGATTTTCGGAACAGTCTTGAAGGACATGATCTCGTATTGATATACAACGAGCAAGCCTTTCTATATTACAGACAGAACAATCTCGAAAAGGCTTTTGAATCGCTTGATGAAAGTTGCTCCTGTCTGCCGGCAGACAGACACGGCATGGCCTGGGCCCAGTATCTGCACTATCACGGTCTTTTCTCATTCAAGAGTCAGGACAGGGTTACTGCGATGGAAATGCTGAATAAGGCCAGATTCTTATATCGCGAATCCGGCTGTCCTGCAGAAGAGGCTCAGGTACTTGATACCATGGGAATTATCATCTCAGAAATGGGTGATATGGAAGAGGCGGTTCACCATTTTCAGAGCTCTCTTGCCATCAAGAAAGAGAACAACGATCGCTATGGGATGGCAATAACATTCGGGAACCTGGGTAGAAGCTCTTTTCAGAAGCTCGAATATGATAAGGCAATCGAATATTTTTCTGCCGATCTTGAACTGTGCAGAGAGATGAACGACAGATTTGGCACCATGGTGATGCAGAATAACCTTGCAAGAGTCTACACAGTCAGAAAGGATTCGGCGAAAGCATTTGAACTTCTCAAGAAAAGTGCAGTGGCTGCGGCACGTTCCGGAAATCTTCTCTGGAAGGCTATCAACCTCAAGGATCTGGCCTTCAATGACCTTTACAGGGGTGAAATAAGACGGGCGCTGATTGAAGTGGATTCTGCCATCCTCCTGTATAAGCGGCTCAATATGAAGTCACTTTCTGCCGAATCAATGCGAATCAGAGCGATGATTCTGAGGGCGGCAGGGAGATTTGGCGAGAGTGAAGAGTTTTTCCACCGCTCCATGAAGATCTGTGAGGAGCTTGGAATACCCTTCGATATGGCGGAGGTGCTTTTTCAGATGGGGCTTCTCTATAAAAAGAAGGGAGATAAGGACAGAGCACTGGACTATATTGAAAAAGCAATAGAAATAGGAGAGAAGCTTAAAGCTCCGTGGCTGCTGTCCAGATTCGAGCGTTTTCTTGCAGAGATGGATGAAGGAGAGTGGCTGAAGCTGTGTCTTTCAAGGTATGTAGGCTCGACTCTCTCAGAATCACTTCTGGATATGAACAGAAGCGTGCTTCATGGAGGAAGGAAGGCCAGAGCCCACGTCCTTTTTGCCGCTCTTCACGTCAGCCGTGAAGAGCTTTTCAATGCAGTACCTGAAGAGATTGTTAATCTGTACAATGAGTATTTCGGAGATTTCAGCGATGTCATTCTTCAGGAAAAAGGAGTTGTAGAAGGTTTTATCGGCGATGAAATGATGGCTTATTTTGGAGTTCCGGACGAAACCGGAAGAGATGCCTTTGCGGCAGTTTCTTCTGCCTCAGCGATAATGAAAAGGGCCAGAGATATAAGCAGAAGGAGAGAGGAGCGCAAGTTGATCAAATGCAGTGTTTCATGCGGCATCAACTCCGGTGAGGTGTATGCCGGAAATGTCGGCGCATACCTCAGGATGCAGTACAAAGTTACCGGAAGCACTGTGAACCTTGCGTCCCGCATTCTGCACAAGACAGAGCCCTGGCAGATCACGGTGCACGGCGATACTTACCGTCAGATACAGCAGGATGTGAGTGCACGTCCGTTGGAGCCAATTGTTGTGAAGGGCCTGTCCCTGCCTCAGGAAGTATGGACAGTTGACTGGGAACTGTAATATGTTCAGACAGGCATACCTACAATTATGCCTTCATATACAATTTTATCCCCTACAAGCCCCTGAGTCTCAAAAATTGCTCTTCTGCTTTTCAATTCGGTGTTTTTTGCCAGCAGAATCAGCTTGTCTCCCGGCATTACTGTACCTCTGAACTTGACCTTGTCTATGCCTCCGAAGCCAAGAAATCTGTCGGGATCATCATTGATGGCGATTTTATAGTAGTAAGTGCATAGCTGTGCCGCTGCTTCAATTATCAGCACTCCCGGGAATATCGGGCGTCCCGGTATGTGGCCGCGCATCCAGAACTCCTGCGTTCCAATATCTCTGTATCCTACAATATGATTATTCTCCCTGTCGAAGATGTAGATACCAGAGAGCTGTTCCATCTCATGGCGCTGTGGGTTGATTTTTCGTATCTCATCAATTGAGATTGTCACCTTGCTGAGATCAAGTGTTTTAAGGTCTATCAGGGGCAATGCCATAACAAACTCACTTTCTGAGAGGATATCAGGATATGCTGCAGTGCAATGCTGCCGATACTCTCTATTGATAGAGGGATGACCATATGGTAGAATATGGTTCCAGATATTTTATATACTAATTCCATCCGGTGAAATCCTTCTATATTAGTGCAGATTATAATCTGGATTGCAGCATTTCAGTCTGTAATGATGCAGTCAGGCATAATGTGGATTACTGCACCAGATCTTTTCCATGTTTATGTGATAAAAAATTCGGAGCGATATGAAGGTTTATAAAAGGATAGTGCTCATAAATCTGGGCGGGGGTATTGGCGATCTTCTTCTATCCACAGCACTCCTTCAACCATTGAAGGAGAAGTTCAGACACGCAGTTTTGACAATGATAGTAAAGCGTGGAACAGAGGATCTGCTTGAAGAACATCCCCTGCTGGATGAAGTAGTGGCGTTGGAGACAAGTGATTTAAAGAGATGGCCAGGTTTCAGCGCATGCATCAGAAAGCTCAGAGAGCGGCATTTTGACATCGGCATTGTTCTATGGAGTATGGCACCGGTGGCCTGGCTTCTCTACATGAGCGGTGTGCCTGTGAGAGTGGGCCAGGGCTCGAGGCTTCTCTACAGCTTTCTCTATACACACCGGGTGAGGATCAGATCTGAATACGGTGACACAAAGAGTCACTGGGTGGATTGTCTGCTTGACTATGTCAGGGCTCTTGGATGTGAAGTCTCCATGCCCCCTCCATCTTCGATTGTCATCAGACCGGGACTGGAGCAGCAGGAGAAAGCTGATAAATTGCTTGCTGCTGCCGGATGCCGTAGAGGAGATCTTCTGATTGGCTTTTCTGTAGGGAAGGGCCTGTCCCTTGATCAGGAGAGATGGCCTGTCAGGCATTTTGCGCGCTGTGCAGATGATCTGGCCCGTACTTTCGGCGCCACTGTCATCCTAACAGGTGACAGGCGGGAAGAGGAACTGGTAAGAACTGTAGCATCTATGATGAAAAGCAATCCTGTTAATCTGGCCGGTAAAACCTCTCTGAGGGAGCTTGCAGCCCTGATCGGCAGGTGCAGTGTGTTTGTCTGTCCTGATTCTGCTCCCATGCACATTGCTGCAGCGATGGAAGTTCCATCAGTGGGAATTTTTGCGCAGAAGAGTGATTTTCCACATCGTTGGAGGCCTTATGCACTGGACTATGAAGTGCTGATGCCTCAGGAGAATATCTGTCCGTTGAAGTGCATAAAAGAGAAATGTCCCCGATTTTCATGTTATGAACAGATTTCTTCAGAGCATCTGATACAGGCAGTGTCACGACTCCTGAAGAAAGACCGCGCCCTCTGATTCAATACAACGCCGTAAAGAAGGAAATTTTCCAGAGTTCCATAATTATACTCCAGAGTATGTCTATTATGCGGGCGCTCGCAATCGAGGCGCTTTTCTCTTAGAGAGCCTTCCGGATCTTTGCAGAGATCTTTTCTCGAGAAAATATCTCAAGAGGAGCATGAGCCTATGCAGATCGGTATTGATGCTACTTTTCTGGCTCGTGACAGACGAGGCATGGGTAGAGTTGCTCGTAGTGTCATTGAGAAGTTTATCGAGTTTTTCGATCACGAATTTTATCTGATAATGGTCAAACACCGATCAGATGAGGGGATTATCAGCCAGTTCTTCAAAGGCGGCAAGTTTCAGTTTATCAATCCCAAAGATCCCAGGATGAAGCTTCTCGATGTAGTATGGTATCCCTGGAACAGAATTGATATCCTCCCCAACTGCAGGAGAGTGGTGACGATTCACGATCTTGCACCATTCAGATTTTTTACCAGCAGAAAAGGAAGCGTAGGCTACAACGATAGAAAGCGTATAAAGACAGCTGCGGAAGCTTCTGATAAGATCATCACCCCTTCAGAGTTTACCAAGAATGAGATCTGCACTTTTCTGGAGGTGCCGCCGGAGAAGATCGAAGTTATACATCACGGCGTAGATGATAACTTCTGTCAGATTGAATATGATCGGGATCGTGCCGCCGCGCTTCTGGACAAGTTCAGTAACGGCCTGCCCTATATACTGTATGTGGGGAATGTAGAGAAGAGAAAGAATGTCGAGACTCTGATAGATGCTTTCGGGAAGGCAAAAAAAAGCTATACATTTCCACATAAGCTTGTGATCGCAGGCAAGCTTCCTCCAGCGCTGCTGAAAGGATACGGTGCATCCGGATGGACCCGGGTGCTCTCTTCCATAGGTATACCGAGAAAGCAGAAAAAGAACCATCTTCTCGCTCTTACCGAAAAGCTTGCCATCAAAGATGAGGTCATCTGGCTTGGAGAGGTTAACGATCAGGAGCTGGTAGCTCTCTACAACATGGCAAAGCTCTTTGTCTTTCCTTCTTACTATGAAGGCTTCGGACTGCCCATTCTGGAAGCCCTTTCATGTGGGGTGCCTTCCATTGCGTCCAGTATCCCCAGCTTTGAAGAAGTGGCCGGAGAGTCAGTGTTATATTTTGATCCCAAGAATCCCTCTGATCTTGCAGAAAAGATCTGGCTTGTCATCTCAGATTCACTGCTTTCAAACAGGATGCGGAAACTCGGCTCCGAACGGGCGAGTCAGTTCAAGTGGGACAATTCGGCGCATAAACATATGAAGATTCTGGAGGAGCTGTAATCAATGCCTTTTTCGTTCGAGCCAATGGATTTTTCTCAGATCAGAACCTACCCGCTCAAAGAGCGGGAAAACAAGGTGTCGTGCCGCAGCTTTGCCAGAGTTCCAGCAAAGATCAATGACTTCTCTGATTTGATGGAGATGATTCCATCCATACTGGCAGGACGGCACTTTCGTGAGATTATTGAAGCCATATCCCTCGCCCATCAGAAGAACAGAATTGTCATCGTCACCATGGGTGCACACGTGATTAAAACAGGTCTCTCTCCACTCATCATAGAGATGATGAAAAGGGGGATTATAAACGCAATAGCGCTGAACGGCGCAGGGAGCATTCACGATTCGGAAATAGCCCTCATCGGCGAGACATCAGAAGATGTGGCCAGAGGTATAAAAGATGGAAACTTCGGCATGGCAGAGGAAACAGGGGCTTTCATCAATCAGGCCGCTGCTGCTGCCTATCAAAGTGACAGGGGCTTCGGAGAGGTCCTGGGAGAAAAGCTTGCTGAAGCACCATATGCTGATCTCAGCATACTTGCGCAGGGGAGAAAGCTGGGGATACCAGTGACAGTGCATCTTGCCTTTGGAAGTGACATTGTTCACGCCCATCCAAAGGCGCGTGGGGAAGAGCTGGGGAAAGCCACATTCAATGACTTCCGGCTTTTTTGCGGCATAGTCTCTAAGGTTGAAGAGGGAAGCGTGATAATGAACATAGGATCTGCAGTTGTGCTCCCCACAGTTATCGAAAAAGCCATTGCAATTACAAGAAATCAGGGTTACCCGGTCAGAGGCTTCATGGGGGTGACTCTTGATTTTATCCGTCATTACCGGGCAGGATATAATCCGGTTGAGCGTGCCAGGGAACTTGGAGGAAAGGGCTATTATCTAATCGGTCATCATGAACTGATGATCCCTCTTCTTACCGCCGGTATTCTGGACTGCCTGGCTCAGAGTCTGAAAGACGATAAAGGTTAATAAAGCATTGTTTTTGACAGCGTAAAGAGCTTTTGATTAAAAGATCATGAAGTTCATAATGCGCGTCAGTAAGGAAGGATGAGGAGATTACTATGGTGTTAATGGAGCGCGAGCGTGCGCGTGAAATATTGTTCAGATACAAGGATCAGGAAGTGCTTGTTATCGGCGATGGCATGCTCGATCAATGGATATGGGGCAAGGTGAACAGGATTTCGCCGGAAGCGCCTGTACCTATAGTAGAAGTCGATTATAACTCAAATTCCCCCGGCGGGGCTGCCAATGTCGTGAATAATATATGCTCTCTCGGTGCCAGAAGCGCTATCATAAGCGTAGTCGGCAATGACGAGTTCGGTGTGAAGCTGAAAGATGAGCTCTCCGGGCGCGGTGTTGATGTTAAAGGACTTTTTGTCGATCCAACCCGCCCTACAACAACTAAAATAAGGATAATCGCCAACAATCAGCAGGTGGTAAGAACTGATATTGAGAAGAGAGACAAGCTCAACGCAGAAGTCACTGAGGTACTTGTTGAATATATGAAGGAGAACCTTGCACGCTTCAGGGTTGTGGTCATCTCTGATTACAACAAGGGACTTCTGGTGCCTGAACTGGCATCGTTTCTGATACAGTGGTGCAGGGAGAATGGCAGAAACCTGGTAGTCGGCCCAAAGCCGGAGAACATGGGCCTGTTCAGGGGGGCCACAATTCTGACTCTGAACGAGAAAGAAGCGTGTAATGCCGTTGGAGAGGCCATAAGGGATAAAGATTCGCTTGACAAAGTGGGGGCAAGAATAGCCAGTGAGTATCAGAATCAGGCAGTGCTCATAACCAGAGGCGAGAAAGGGATGTCGCTCTTCCCGAAGGAGGGTGAAGCCCTGCATATCCCTGCCCTGGCCAGTGAGGTCTTCGATGTCAGCGGAGCTGGAGACACGGTGCTTTCTGTGATTGCTCTATCCCTTGCCTCAGGGGCGACCTTCAAGGAAGCCACAATTCTATCCAATTTTGCAGCCGCAGTGGTGGTGAAGAAGATAGGCACAGCTACACTGTCAATCTCCGAGCTGATCGATACCATTGACAAACAGCATCTGGCTATAAACTTTTAGCATTTCACCTGAAAAGCATCGATATAACCATACCGCTGTAACGTAGCTCTGTGGAGAATATTGTCATGCCGAGAAAAAAGCATTTTTCGCGAAAAGAGCTTTCAGAGATAGTCAAGAGAGTCCGTGAAGACGGGAAAAAAGTGGTTTTTACAAACGGGTGTTTTGATATCCTTCATGTGGGCCACGTCAGGCTTCTGCAGGCTTCACGCAGCCTTGGTGATCTGCTGGTTGTAGGAGTGAACAGTGATGGTTCTGTGAAGCGTCTGAAAGGTCCTTTGCGCCCTGTTGTAAATGAAGCCGAGAGGGCTGAAGTGATAGCAGCACTTGAAGCTGTAGATTATGTGGTTGTCTTTGGTGAAGATACCCCAGTAGAGCTCATTAGCGAGCTGAAACCGGATATTCATGTAAAAGGTGGAGATTATGACATCAACTCCATCCCTGAGGCCTCTGTGATAAAGTCTTATGGAGGTGTGCTTTATTCATTCAAACTGGTGGAAGGCCATTCCACAACAGAGATAATCAGGAAGATAGAAGAAAGCACTGTATAAATACTGAACTTCTGCCGGCGCGGTTCTGATTCAACAGGGAAGCTCCGGTATCCATGCAGAACATCGGGAAGATCAATGGGAAATAAGAAAATCCTGATCATTGCCAACAGTCCTGGTGAGATCTCAGGGTGGCTCAAGCCAGTCGTAAAGATCATCAAGGATCTGCTTTCTGATTACAGCATTTCAGTGGTTCTTCTCCCCTGTGTTTTTGCATCAGGCAGGGAAAAAGCGGTAGTGGAGACAATAGCCGAAGTTGATGAAATAATCCCTGCCAGCAGATATCTGTCTCTTCTTCTCTCCAGGGAGGACAAGACAGACTATGAGCTTCTCCACCTCGGCGGGGATATAATGTTCACCGCTTTCATGGCCAGATGCTGGAAGAAGCTCGCCTGGAGCTATCAATGGGGCAAAAAGAGTATTGACAGATACTATCGCGGTTATTTTGTGAAGGCCGCCAGGGATATGAAATGTCTTGAAGACAGGGGAATTGATGGAAACAAGATACATATTGTAGGCGATCTCCTTGTCGATTCGGTCAAATATAACCTGATAAATCAGTCTCTGCCGGAGTATGAAGAAAATGATGGCGCCATATGCTTTATGCCGGGAAGCAGGCTGAAGGAGGTAAGATCTCTGCTCCCCTTTTTCCTTGAGGTATCATCTCAGCTGGCTCTTCACAACAGATCGCTGCGCTTTAAAGCCCTGATATCGCCTTATATCGACTGGAAGCAGATAATAACTGATCGTTCCATAGAGCCTCTCCCGGAATTAGGCGGACTGAAAGGTGTCATTGATGAGGAAGGGAAGCACATCGTAAGCGACAACGGTACTGTCATTGATCTGATTACCCAGAATCATATACGTGAGCTTGCTAAATCTCATTTTGTCGTTACAATACCCGGAACCAAGACAGGTGAGGCAGGATGCCTGGGAAAACCAATGGCGGTTCTGCTGCCGTTAAACAAACCTGAAGATATCCCTTATATGGGAATAATAGGCCTTCTTGACTGGCTCCCCCTGATAGGTCCCAGGATTAAGGCTCCGCTTATCAGGAGTCTGGCCAGAAATGTCGGTCTTGTTGCACAGCCTAATATACTGGCGGGGAAAGAGGTTGTGCCGGAGATCAAGGGCGTTCTCAATGTCAAATGTGTTGCCGATTCGATTAAAAAGGTGCTGGATGACAATGATTCCATCACTGCAATGAAAAAAGAGCTTCTGGATATATACAGCCCCTTCGATGGAGCCGCTACCCGAATGATCAGCATCTTTGCCCGTACAATCAAGCCGGATTTCGATCCAGAGCTCCCCTTCTTCACAGTCATTATCTGTACAAAAGACAGGAAGGAGCTCCTTGTTGAATCGATAAAAACTCTGGATGCTCAGGACTTTCCCAGCAGAGGCTATGAGATTCTGGTTGTCGATGACGGCTCAACTGATGGGACAGATGAAGCGATGGGGAAGCTCAGAACAAAATGTACCCTCAGATACTTCCAGAGACCCTGGCAGGGCCGTGCCAGTGCAAGAAACTGCGGGATAAGGGAGGCGCGCGGTGAGGTTATTCTATTCACTGACGATGATATTCTGGCCCCCCCCCAATACCTGAAGGAGCATTTTCTCTATCACAGGAATTATTCCCGAACTATTGTCAGGGGACCTATTATCAATGTCTCCGAATATTCTTTCCCGGAGAACAGAAAGGCTGGTATCGGCGACTTTTCTCAGGCATTTTTCTGCACCTGCAACGTCTCTGTCAACAGAAAAGAGCTTCTTGACATCGGCGGTTTTGACGAATCCTTTGTCGAATATGGATATGAAGATAATGAGGTAGGATGGCGCCTTCGTCAGCACGGCCTGAAGGCGCATTTCAACATGAACGCAATCGTATATCACTATAAGCCCTGGAAGAAAGAAAGCGATCTTGAAGGGATGATCAGAAATACAGAGGAGCTGGCGCGGTCAGCAGTAGCATATTACAGGAAGCATCCTCACTGGAAAACACGCCTTGCAACAGGGATTAATCCCTTCTTCTTTCTCAAGCATCTTCTCTCTGCAAACAGGTTCATAAAGGATTTTTGTCTCAAGAGATGGAAAGAGATTGTCAAGCAAGGTGGTGATCGGCGTCTCATCGGCCTTGAGAGGAAGATCTCCGAGTATTATTATGGTCAGATGCTGAGAGAAGAGCTGAAGAGAACCAGGGGAAAAAACCTCTGAAAAGAGCGGTAGAAAGGAATCATTGTGTCATGAAGGTGTCAGTTCAGATATGTTCTCGAAACAGGGAGGATCTTCTGAAGCGCTCCCTGCTGGCGCTTTTTAATCAGAAGTTTCCAAAGAACGACTATGAGATCATAGTTGTCGATGATGGATCGGAGGATGGCACTTCAGCGATGGTCAGCTCTCTGATTGAAGATGCACCCTGCAAGCTCAGGATTATCACGCAGGGTCACGATGGACTTTCAATAGGGAGAAATCGTGGAATCAAGACTGCAGTTGGAGAATATGTGCTCTTTATCGATGATGATATAATAGCAGATGAAAATCTCATATCTGAACATCTGAGATTTCATGAGATGTATCCAAGAAGCGTTGTCAAAGGATGGGTAAACCATACTTCCGAGCTGGATTCCATCAAAGTGCCCAAATTCACCATGGCAGATATCTCAACAGCCTTTTTCTGGACAAGCAATGTCTCTGTTTCCAGGCGGTATCTTTTGAATGTCGGTCTCTTCGATGAGGATTTCAGAGAGTATGGATGGGAGGATCTTGAGCTGGGCCTCAGGCTCAAGGCAATAGGCCTGACCAGCCGCTATAACAAAAAGGCTGTGGTCTTCCATTACAAAAGCAAGTGGAAAAAGGCAGACATACCAAGACTGATAGAACAGGCAAAGGCAAAAGGCCGCACGGCAGTGATCTTCATGGCAAAGCATCCTACACTCCGTGTAAGACTTGCCACAGGAATCCTGGCTTCCCGTTTTTTCTTCAACGACCTTCTCAATTTCAATGGGAGAGGTATTGATTTCTGTGAAAAGGTCATTACGGCGCAGGATGATAGAGAGCTCTCAGGTGCTCCTCTTCTATGTGCCAAAAACCTGATAAGCTTTTACTACTTCGATGAGATTCGGAAGCATCTGGTTTCGGGAGGGAGATCATAGCAGTTCCTTTCATTGTCCCTGATAGAATAAAAAAGATTCTAATCCTTCGCTGTGATGCTCTGGGAGATACTCTCCTTACCACTCCTCTTATTATGGAGCTCGCTGCTTTCTTTAATAATGCCGAAGTTACAGTGGTGACTTCTCCAAGAGGCTTTCCTGCTCTGGAGCATAATAAACTGGTATCTGAAAACATTATATTTGATCCATCAGGCGCTAACCTTTCAGCCATAAGAAAGCTGTCTGGAAATCTGAAGAGAAGAGGCTATTCACTCTCCATCAATGTAAGTGAAAAAATATGGGCGTATATGATACCCTTTCTTGCAGGAATCAAGATGAGGATTGGCTTTTCTCCCGGTTATACGCAGCCTGTGAAGGCGTTGATTGTGAGAGGTCTTCTCACCCACGAGGTGAAATACCTTAATATACCATCCAAGGCCATTGGCTCCCATGAAGTGGAGCGGCAGCTAAGGCTTCTCGAGCCTCTCGGTATCAGGACAAAGGGAAGTCCTCTATCTGTAGCTCTTCGGTCTGAAGATCTTGAGTGGGCAAGGCATTTTCTGAAAGAGCACAGTTTTAATGGTGCCGGAAGAAAATCTGCCGATAATGACAGTAAGGCGGTAATTGCTCTTCATCTTTCTCAAAAGTGGCTTCTGGAAGGCTGGGATATGTATATGCTCTCTCTCTTCATCACATCTCTTCTTTCGATGATGAAAAATGTAATTCTCATCGCCACCTACAGTGATGCCGAGATGCCCTGGGCGAAGTCATTGCTTGATGAAATTGCTGATACGAGATTGATTGCCTGTCACGGAGAGACTTTCGGTAAGTGGGCCTCGATTCTTACATCTACCGATCTTCTTATCACCATGGACACTTCGGCGAGTCATCTTGCATCAGCCCTGCAGCTTCCGGTCATCGACATATTTCACGAGCGCTACTATGTACATTGCACTGAGCGATGGCACCCCTGGAGGGTCCCTTACAGATTAGTCGAAAAGAGATCTATAGCTGCAGAGGCGGCAGGCTCCCAGAAGAGGAAAGCAGTAGAAGACATGGTAAAGGAAGTTATTCACCAGATCAGGGATATGATGAAATGGGAGAATATATAAGCATAGTAATTCCAACTTTCAACAGGAGAGCGACTCTTGAGAAGGTGCTCCCTTCACTCTGCAATCAGTCGCTGTCATGTGATGCATATGAGATTCTGCTTGTTGACAGCGGCTCCACCGACGGCACTGATGAGCTTATAAAAGGCCTCAGCATTCCCAATATACGTTTTTTTGTTCAGGAGAACAAAGGGAGATCCGGCGCCCGAAACAAAGGTGTGAAGGAGGCGAAGGGAGAACTTGTTGTCTTCACCGATGCCGATATTATCGCCGATGAGAATCTGCTGTCTGCACATCTTGCTCTTCAGCGCAAGTATCCAGGATCTGCTCTGGTAGGGTGCGAGATTCAGGTTAACAACCTGGAAGAGTATAAAAGTGTAAAAAGGGGACAGCAGCAGCGCCGCACACTCCACCGTGACAATAGAAAGCGTCTTTCCTGGCTTTACTTTCTGACTGGAAATGTCTGCGTTCCCAGAGAGAAGCTGATCGAGGTGGGGATATTTGATGAAAACTTTACCGGGTACGGTCATGAAGATCTGGAGCTGGGGTACCGTCTCGAGAAGGCTGGAGTGCCCATACGATACAACCCGGATGCTGTAAACTATCACTGGCATCCTGTAGGATTCGATGAGCAGGAGAATAAGATGCGTCTTGCAGGAATATCCACGGTGCGTTTCTTCAGAAAGCATAATGACTGGGACATCAGGCTCAAGCTTGGGATGACGCCTCTGTCGCTTGGTATTCATTCCATGCTTTCACCGCAGGGCACTGTGATGAGATATTGCAGAAAAAACAAGGATCGTGTGCATCTCTGCAGAGAAATCGTGCTCCAGTACAGTTATCTCTGCGGTATAAAGGATGCGCTGTCTGGAGTCAGTCTGTAGATAGTCAGTCTGCAGACAGGCAGGCTCTGCGCCTGCTGATATCAGTCATAGAGAGCCTGCTGGCAGGTCTGGCCTGCCAGGGTACATCAACAATGCAGGAAGGACAGCCTGTGAGTCAGAGTATTGATAGAGAAGCAATAAAAAGGATTGTCGTTCTAAGACTCGACAGGGTTGGCGATCTGATACTGTCCACTCCCTTCTTTAAGAATCTGAGGGAAGGATTTCCTCAGGCGCATATTGCAGTAGTTGTGACTCCCTATACTGAAGAAGTAATTAAAGGTGACTCTGCCATCGATGAACTGCTCGTCTATGATGGAGATTCACCGCTTCGGGATCAGTACGATTTTCTGAAAAAGCTCGGTTCCCAGAACTGGGATCTGGCAATAGCTCTATCGCCGATTTCAATGGCGTATCTCTTCACCTATTTCACTCGTGCACCTCTTCGATATGGCTGTGCATATTCGAGGCGGTGGATTTCCAGATTCATTGCCAGATTGCTTCTTACATATGTAAAGGTCTTTTCCATAGATGAAGCATTGAAAAGACACGAGAAGATTCCTCATGAAGTGGAGCAGATGCTCTCTCTCCTTCAGGATATGGGGATGGAGACCAATGACTACGGACTCTCCATCTCAGTTCACGACGATGAGCTTGCCGCTGCAAAGGCAACTCTGGGAGAGTGGATAGTGGGGAAGAGGCTTATCGGTGTGCATCTGTCGTGGAAATGGCTCACCGACAGCTGGACTGCTGAAGATTTCTGTGAATTTGCGAGAGCTTTGCTTGCGCGGTACAGTGAATCATATCTACTGCTTACCTACGGTCCTCTAGAATATGATCTCGCCTCATCAATATCTGGTCTTCTCAAAGGAGAAGAACAGATTCTGCTGCAGGGCAATCTTTCCTTCAAGAGGTGGGCAGGGCTTATCGCTCAGTGTGATCTGTTCTTTTCACCTGATACAGGGGCTCTCCACTGTGCCACCGCTCTTGGGATCCCAGTCGTAGGTGTATATGAAGCTCGAAGCTTTGAGCATTGTTCTCAACAGTGGGCACCCTGGAAGGTACCTCATGTGATTGTGAAGAAGGGGAATCCGGAGGAGACCATTGATGAGCTCCTTGCAGGAGGAGAAAAGCTGATTAATACAGGGAGGATGTCATGACTGGAGGAGAAGCGTGCTATCGAAGAACTCATCACTGCGGTGAGCTCACCCGAAAGAATGTCGGTGAGTCTGTCACCCTTGTGGGATGGGTCAATAAAAGACGCGATCTCGGAGGCCTCATCTTCTTCGAGCTGCGGGACAGATATGGAATTACACAGATAGTGTTCAATTCGAAGCTTAATAAGGAAGAGTTTAACAATGCAGAAACAGTAAAGCCGGAATACGTGATAGCCGTCAACGGTGAAGTGATGGAACGTCCTGAGGGAACACAGCATCGCAGTCTGAAGACAGGTGATGTTGAGGTTCAGGCTATGAAGATATCCATAATCAATACTGCTAAAGTTGCCCCGTTCAGTGTGAGTGATGGTCAGTCGATTGACGAGATGCTTCGCCTGAAGTATAGATATCTGGACCTCAGGCGCCCTTCCATGGTCAGAAAGATGCTTTTAAGGCACAGGACAGCCAAGGCTGTGCGGGATTTTTTTGATCTCAACGATTTTCTTGAAATTGAGACACCGGTGCTTGTAAGGAGCACGCCGGAAGGTGCAAGAGACTATCTGGTGCCAAGCAGAGTGAATCAGGGGAAGTTCTATGCACTGCCACAGTCGCCTCAGCTTTTCAAGCAGCTTCTCATGGTGGCTGGAGTCGACCGCTATTTCCAGATTGCCCGCTGTTTCCGAGATGAGGATCTGAGAGCAGACCGTCAACCGGAGTTCACACAGATTGACATGGAAATGTCTTTTGCCACTCAGGACGATATCCTTGCTATGATCGAGGCGATGCTTGTCCATGTATTCAGGAAAACACTCAACATCGAATTAACAGCTCATTTCAAGAGAATGACCTACAGAGAGGCCATCAGCCGTTTTGGCTCTGATAAGCCTGATTTGAGGTTCAGCATGGAAATATTCGACATTACCTCTCTGCTGGGAGATGTTGAATTTGAAGTCTTCAGAAAAACCATCGCCGAAGGAGGCAGGATAAAGGCGCTCAGGATTGAGGGAAAAGCCGGTCTCTCCAGAAAAGAGATTGATGATCTAGTCGCGACAGCTAAGAGAACAGGCCTTACCGGCCTAATAACGGTGGCATATCAGAATGAAGGTGTAAAGTCAATCCTCCATAAACATATGGATTCTTCCCATCTGGAACAACTCAGGAAATATACAGGCGCCCGGACAGGCGATCTTGTAGTTGTAACTGCAGGAGACGACCGGTCTGTCTGTGAAAACCTCGGAAGACTGCGGCTTGAGCTGGCGAACAGGTACGGTCTTATCAGGAGTGGCGAGTTCGAGTTCCTCTGGGTTCTGGATTTCCCCCTCTTTCGATACAATGAGGAAGAGAAGCACATTGAGGCTGAGCATCATCCATTCACTTCCGCTCATCCGGATGATGTTGAAATGATGGAAAGCGCCCCCCTTAAGGTGAGAGCGAATGCCTATGATCTGGTCCTGAACGGTGTAGAGCTTGGCAGCGGAAGCATTCGTATCCACGAGCGCCATATTCAGGAGAGACTTTTCAAGGCAATCGGCCTCAGTGAAGAGGAAGCTCAGGCCAAGTTCGGCTTTCTACTGAACGCCTTTGAGTACGGGGCTCCTCCTCACGGGGGAATTGCTCTGGGATTCGATCGCCTTCTTGCCGTAATGTCCGGTGTTGACAGCATACGTGAAGTGATTGCATTTCCAAAGAATCAGAGTGCTGTCTGTCCGATGACCGGCGGGCCGGTTGAAGCAACGGAGGAACAGCTGTCTCTTCTGAAGATCAGAGTGGAGAAGCCGCAGGAAGCTCGTTGAGGGATTAATAAGCCCGCCTGAGGTGATTGCGCGTATTCCAGAGATAGCTGCTCGACGATTCCAGTCGGAATAACCGACCGCTTTTGCCGGAATACTCAGTGATTGAGTCAAAAAGACACGTCCGGGCTCACTTAAATTCTGGACATTTTTTAGAGTGTCTTTTCCTCCACTTGACATACTGGTATTTATACGATTTCCAAAGCAGGCATGGATTCTGTTTGCTTTAATGCTCATCAGTTTTATTATACTCATTTAAGTGAAGCGAGCCACATTCTCCATATAATGGGCATCGGCACAGAGGAAAAAGGCTGTGCAGGGAGAATTATTTACATTGGCTTCAGGCGCTGAAAAGCCTGCAGGCTATATGATCTATCTGGGAGGAGTTAACGTGAAGAGCAATTCTTTTTATTTTGGGAAGAGGCTGCTGGTAACGCTAGCCGTAATTGGCCTGTGCTGCTGCGGCTGCATTGAGATGTCTCTTAAAACAAAGATTGAGGCAAATGGAAAATGCCACGAGAGCATCCAGATATCGACAAACGCTATGTTTGCCGAAGGCATTAAAAGTGAGTTGAAGAACAAGGATATTGCAAAGCAGGGTTATAATGTTGAAACAAAGTCTGAAGGTGATAAGGTTCACATCATCTTCAGCAAGGACTACCCAAGCGTAGATGATATGTATAAGGCAAAACGTCTCGATCCTGTCTCAAATGTTGAGGGTGAAGGAGGCGGCAGCGAGTCCAAGGCAAAGGGAGAATACAAGGTCAAAGATTATTTTTTCATTAAAGAGATGAGCTTCAAGGAAGTAACGCCAAAAGTCGAAAAGCCGGCAGGGAAGCCTGAAGACAAGAGTAACGATGAGACGAACAAAAAGTTTGCACAGAGTCTTTTCAGCTTCAAGCGGGTTGTGCAGATGCCAGGCCCAATCATTTCCAGCAACGCCACATCTGTGGACAAAGCCACCAATACAGCCACCTGGCAGATACCCTTCGATAAGATTCAGGACGGCTGTACTTTTGAGGTTGCATCACAGGTCATCAATATACCTGCCATAGCTGGCACAGGTGTAGTGCTTCTTATTGTGATTATTGCCGTCATAGTGATGCTTACAAGAAAGAAGCCCGAAGCACCGAAGGAATAACCGGCTTTGTCAGGGACAGAACCATCGTAGATATCAGAAAATCATGCCAGAAAGGGAGAGGATGAGAGATGTCTAACGGCGATAAATTCTCTTCACCACAGGATCCCCAGCCTTCAGATAATGAAGAATATGTCAAGGATCTCTCTGCGGATCACGAAAGTGAGCCACCTTCCGGTTCTTCCGAGGAGGAGCTGAAAGAACTCTCTGTCGATGATGAGCTGAGATCTCTTGCCAGAGAATCTACCACTTCTGATGAACCGAGGAAGATTGAATTTGAGGTATATAAAAAGAGGCGAAGAGCTCAGATGATCCCTGTCCTGGGAGGGCTTTTCATTGTTCTTCTTGTTGGCGGGGTAATCGGATATCTTCTGTACCTTCAGAAAGAGGCGAAAGGTACTCCATCGAAGGTCATTATCTTCACTGTTGACCCTAAGGATGCTGAAATACTTGTAGGTGAGAAGAAGATGACCAGCACGTTGCGCAAGGATGGGCGGATGGAAGTTGCCTCTGTCGAGCCTTCAAAGTATACGGTGACATTCAGGAAGAAAGGCTATGTAGATCGCATCTTCAAAGATGTTGAGACTTTTTTTGACAGACAGACGGTGCTGGGTGCAGTCACGATGACTAAGCTTCCATATAACTCTATCGTCTTCAGGATGGAGCCTCAGGATGCATCAGTATATGTGAGTGGAAAGGCTGTAAAAGTGGAGATGCTCGAAGATGGAAGAGTCAATGCTTCAGGATTGGAGCCAGGCCCGACGACTCTCAAGGTGGAGAAAAAGGATTATGCCAGCTTCAATAAAGATGATGTGGTGATTTCCAAGGATACAGCCACCGAGCTTGAGCCTGTAATCCTGTCAGAGAAGCAGTGGAAGCCTATTGAGATAGAGGTGTCTCCCAGCATTACAGAAGTTTTTATCAACGGTGTGAAAGCCTCCACCAGGAAAGGTTCTGGAAACAGCATTATTACAGAGCCGTTAGAACCCGGTATTTATAAATTACAGCTTGTGGCCGAAGGTCATGAGGGATGGATAAAGAACGATGTAGAGGTTTTTGCAGACATTTCTACCACTGTAGGTCCAATTTCAATGCCAAAACTCATTGGAGGAAAGATTATTGTTGATGCAGATCAGCAATGTGAATTTTTTGTTGACAAGAAGAAGATGACTCCAGTGGTTCGCTCTGACAGGAGACTTGAAATTAAAGGTATAAAACCAGGTGTTCACTCCCTGAAGATATCTAAGAAAGACTTCCATGACCTGATCTGGGACAAAGTTAAAATTACTGCCGATCGTCCAGTAGAGATTCTAAATATTCCCTGGAAGGCGATGACCGGAAAGACGGTAATTCTCACAACAACGCCGGGTGAGGTAAGCATCTATGTCGATGATGAATTGAAGGGCAAAACATCGGCTGTACCGGGCACCAGCTTTGAAATCAATGATCTCAAAGTAGAGCGTCACGTCATAAGGGCGGAAAAGGAAGGCTATATGCCCTGGAAAGATGAAGAGGTCATGATATATGAAGATAAGCCTGTCATCCTTCCGCAGATCATTCTCAACAAGACAACAACGCTAAAAGTCAGTGGAGAGCCGGAGGAAGTGGAGCTATTTGTTGCCGGTAAAGGGAAGCCCTATAAAGTACCTTCCACAATTACTGATATGCTTCCCGGCGATGTTTCAGTGACTTTGAAAAAGAAGGGGTTCAAGCCATATACCAGAAAGGTGAAGATCAATGCTGGTGAAGAGAATGTAATGGAGTACAAACTCGAAAAGAACAAAAAGTAAAAAGCTTTATCGGTGGATCTGATGTGCTGAGTCAGCTATTCACTCTCTGCTGTCATTCATGAGAGTGTTTCAGACCTTCCTGACTCGTAAATAGCGGTAAAACCTGGTTAGTTGGCATTTAATGGCTCAACAGCCAGGTTTTTTGATTTGAAACGGCAGCTTTCTGATTTTGTATGCAACCATTTTTAAGGGGGGCTTGACAGTTTGTACAGATGTATCCTATAATTAAAGTGTAAATATAGAGTGAGTCCAATCTCTCCACGGAGCAGTGAAGACCTCCCTCGTATTTACTCCACTGATCGTCCCCGAAGAACCCTCCAATCTTCGGGGATTTTTATTTGAGGGGGATTTTAACCCCGATAACCACGCTGAAACAGCTTGACAATAAGGAAATACGGTATTTGCCAGTTTGTCCAGAAAATGCTCAAAGATACATAAAAATACCTGATTTCCTCATCAATTTGGCACAAAAATGGCACCGGGCACCGGGGTAAGAAACTCATAACAGAGCCATTTTGAGAAATACTTATTGTTTATATTGTCTTTTGACCGGAAGCGCTGTCATGCCCATCACGCCAGGAGGATTCATGAAACGGAACAAATCCCTCTGTTCCTCTTATATCTATTTCCCGTTGTAGTATTCTGAAGTTATTACACTGAATAAATGACTTCATCATAACCATGGCTGAACAATCATAGAGAAAAGTTCTATCCAATAACGGGCAGAGTATAGTAACCATCTGTGCATGAGTATATGACAGCTTGAGATTCACCAATGTATGGCATTACCAGTCCGGAGACTCCTCGATATTCTTTTTAATGCTGAAGAACTTTATGATGCTTATAATGAGAGCCGCGACACCTGCTATTCCTGAGATGGAAAATGGTATCAGAATAAGTATCTGAATGAGCGATGAGAACTCCTGTGTGCAGAAGTATGGCCAGAGCCAGCAGAATCCCACAAAAGACAATGCAAGAGCCAATATTCCGATACTGAAAAAAGTGAAGCTTTTTCTCATTGCCTCATATGTTTTTTTCATCATCCTTTCTTCATCACTTAAGCTCTGTCTGTATTCATTTTCTCTGCGGCGGTATTCATCAGGTGAGATACTGGAGATTCTATTCTCGCCTGTTCTGCTCTCATCATCTCCCTGTATCTTTTTAAAGTATTCTCGTACATTATTTTCCTCTTCTTCATTATTTTTCTTCATATCAGATCCTTAAGATTGTTCTCATTTCATTGTAACAGATTAGAGAAGCGGTGATCAATCCTGAAGCGAACTATGTTTTTATTGTTGTAATGGAACAATGTTTTTTGCTATAATGGATATAGTATTGCAAGGAAGGGAATAACAGATGAGAGGAAGACAAAAAGGTTTTACCCTGATAGAGCTTATGATTGTCATCGCAATTATTGGAATACTGATGGCGATTCTGCTTCCTCAGTTTATGCGTGCCAGAGCGCAGGGGATAATGAGCAGTTGTCAGTCCAATATTCGTAATATTGCCGCAGCTGTGGAATCCTATGCAACCGATAACAGTGGACGCTATCCTACTGTTGTTTCTAAAATCACACCGGAATACACTACAAAGCTTCCTCCCTGCCCCAGTTGCAAAGTCGACTATTCCTACACATACACATCGGTTCCGGACTCTTACACAATATGGTGCAACGGAGACGAAGCGCACACGGTCATTGGTGTTAACAAAGGCTTCCCCCAATATGATTCACAGCAAGGCATGACATTGAGACAATAGAATGTCTCGGTTCTTCTTTCAAAACCTCGTTTAATCTTGTCTGAGATCTCTTGGAATTTCGATAATAACCCTGTAACGGCTGCGTTTACCCTTCCCCGTTGATAGTATACTTCCTTCCGGAATAAATATCAGAGAATGAAAGTATACAATTATGCCGACCTGTTCAGCTATTCATTATACGGTTCCAAAGGGATCACAGAAAAAAGAAAGAATTGATAGAGAGCATGGAGAGAGGAAAGGTGATGGATATGAGGATAGCAATGGCACAGATGAATTCTACTGTAGGCGATCTTGATGGCAATACTGAAAGAATAATATCCCATATATGGAAAGCGCGGGAAGCCGGTGCTGATATGGTGGTATTTCCTGAGTTGGCAATATGCGGCTATCCTCCTGAAGATCTTCTGCTGAAAAAGGAGTTTGTCTGTAAAAACCTTCGGTGCAGGGACAGAATTCTGTCTGAGACAGAAGGAATAACTGCTGTCGTGGGATTTGTAGACGCAGGTGAAGATATATACAATGCTGCTGCTGTTATGCACGATAAGGTGATTGCAGGAGTTGTTCACAAGTTCTTCCTGCCAAATTATGGCGTCTTTGATGAGAACAGATACTTCCAGGCTGGAACTGAATATAGAGTTTTTACTGGAAAAAATATCACCTTTGGTGTCGTGGTCTGTGAGGATATCTGGTATCCGGAGGGACCTGTGCAGATTCAATCTCTTCTGGGAGATGCCCAGCTGATTATCAGTATAAACGCATCACCCTTTTACTACGGGAAATGGAGGATAAGAGAGCGTGTTCTTGCCACGAGGGCATTTGATGGTTCTTTTTTTCTTGTATATGTCAACGCAGTCGGAGGTCAGGATGAGCTTATCTTTGATGGTCATTCTCAGATTTTTTCACCTTCAGGAGAGGTGCTATGCAGAGGTGCTGCCCATCAGGAAGAGCTTGTGCTTTGTGATCTGGATATTTCAGAGTCGTTCCGGAGCCGCCTCATAGATCCGCGCAGGCGTAAGGCAAAGCTGGAATTGAGAGGAAAGGGTAATCGATGTGAGTCAACTGCAGTCAATATAATGGAAAGAGCCTCGGAAAAGGCTCTCGAGCATCGCATTGTCGAGCCTCCAGATGATCTGGATGATATCAGAAAGGCACTTGTGCTTGGAGTGAAAGACTATGTGACCAAGAACGGATTTAAAAATGCAGTACTGGGCATAAGTGGTGGAATCGATTCAGCACTTACCGCGGCTATTGCGGTGGAGGCTCTGGGCAGTGAATGCGTCAAAGGAGTCTTCATGCCTTCAATTTTTACTTCGAAAGAGAGTGAGGAAGATTCGCGAGCTCTGGCTGTCTGCATTGGCATCACGTTGCTTGAAATCCCTATTCAGGAGACTTTTGAAGCCTACCGCAGGATGATGGCTTCAGTATTTGAAGGTTGCAGAGAAGATGTGACTGAAGAAAACATTCAGGCACGAATCAGGGGAAATATTCTGATGGCGCTGTCGAATAAGTTTGGATGGCTGGTTCTCACAACCGGTAATAAGTCGGAGATCGCTTCTGGCTATTGTACGCTCTATGGTGATATGGCAGGTGGCTTTGCCGTGCTGAAAGATGTTTCGAAGACACACGTATATGAACTGTCCCGACTTTATAACAGGAACAGGGAAACAATACCTCTACGCATCATAGAAAAAGCACCATCTGCAGAGCTCAGGCATAACCAGAAAGACACTGATTCACTGCCTCCTTATGATCTGCTGGATACACTGCTGCATCTCTATGTGGAAAAGGAGATGAGCTTCAGCGAGATTGTCAATCTGGGTTATGATAAAGACCTTGTGCGCAAGGTAATCTATCTTGTAGACAGGAACGAATACAAAAGACGGCAGGCCCCTCCAGGGATCAAGATATCGGGAAAGGCTTTTGGAAAAGATAGAAGACTGCCTGTTACCAACCATTTTGCATCCTGGCAGTGAAAGATAATCTTAAGCGATGAGGTGAGAGAATATGGAGATCAGGGCATTGAAGATTATATTCACAGTAATGGCGTTGTTGATAGTCTTTGCCGGATACACATTCGGAGAGCAGAGCGACAGAAATTACGAGGTCCGATCGACAGTGATGGCTGCCGGTGAGAATAAGCCGAAGCCTGAGTCATCATCATCTCCTGATGCGCAGCCATCTTCATCTCCCGATGTTCAGCCTGCCGCGCCGCCCGGAACAGGGCCCCGTGAAGTGCGATTCAGATTTCTTGTTGTTCCGGGCCATACAAAAGCACTTGTCGATTATGTAAAAGTGATCGACAAGGCAAGCAGAGTTGTGGCCTTTGTGGACATTGGCAGTAAGGACGATTACAAATCTGTAAATCGTGTTCCGGTCAATAATGAGAACCAGTGGGGTGATGCCAAATCTGAAGAGAATTGTACTTACAGGCCTGTGAATGAAGGGAACAAGTTGAGTCAACATTCTGAGTTCATCCTCATGCTCGACAGGCTCCCTAAGGAAAGCCCGCTCAGGATCATCATCAGGTATAAGGATTCAGGTGATGATCTCTTCCCGATAGAGATATTTGACGGAGTTGAATTCCGAAGGATTGCCCAGATACTTCTTGAAGACTCAGGGCAATGGCTTGAGGAAGAGTTTAAAATACCTCCGGTAGAGATTAAGTAAACGGCGATGATGCCAAAGATTCTGAATGAATTGCTTTATGGCGATCCACTGAAGGTATTCTGGTCGAATTACTGTGATGCCGTTGCGGAGTTCAGAGGAAGCAAGTGCAGTGAGTACTGCAGTATCTGTGGAGATAATTGCTGTGCAGGCAGGCTCAATCCAGAATTACACGACATCAGCGCTTTTTCACAGCTCAGGAGGGTGCGCTATAGGTGGCACAAGCCACCGGAAGGGGAAGAGCCTTATCTGATAGACAGGCGTATACTCTTCTGGGGGAGCTTTTTCCTGGTAAGGGCCTGCCCGCATCTGAAGGACAATCTGTGCTCCATTTATTCAGATGCAGGAAGGCCCGACGTGTGCAATGATTATCCTGTATATCTTCAAACGCCTTTTTCGATACCTTTCCTTCGACCTTTCATCTCAGTTGAGCTCTCCTGTACAATTTTCAGATACAGGCAGAACTGCGAAGAGATCAGCCGTTTTGCTGAGAAGCTCGGGCTTGATGTCGTATTCCATCCTGCCCCGGAATAGCCGGTGTCAGAGCCCTTTGCCGTGACATTTCTTGAATTTTGCCCCACTTCCGCAGGGGCAAAGCTCATTTCTTCCAACTTTCACAAATGCGTAAGGATTGAGTGTGTCTACCACTTCTTTCAGCTTGATCTGTGAAGGATCGACAGAGATGACTCTCTTGAAATACTGAAGCGCTCTATCTTTGTCGCCAACAGTGAGGTAAAGCCATGCTGATGCCAGATAGAGATATGGCTTGTCAGGGTCAAGAGCCTGAGCCTTTGCGCAATGCTCAATCGCTTTTTCTTTCTCACCGAGCTGCGTCAGAGCTGCTGCCAGATTCAGATGCTCGGAGGCAAGAGTGAGCACATCGTTATAGCATTCAAAAGAGAGGATGCCTTCCTTTTGATGCTTTTCATTTGCAAAGACAACGAACTGGATGGTTCTGTCATCCTTGACCTTCCTTCTGTTTTCCTCAAGCGCACTGGTGAAAAGGTTTTTCGCATCTTCATATTTCTTTTCGAGATATGCAACTGTTCCCAGATTGTTCAGCGTAATATCTAAAAACTCGCTCTTTTCCTGACTTCTGACTTCTCTGGCCTTTTCCAGGTATTCTCTGGCTGCGGAAAAATTCTGCGAAGCCAGGCTGATAAAGCCCATATTATTATGAAGATCGCCGCCTGTGCAGCCGAAGTCAATGGCTTCCTTATACTCGGCTATCGCTTCATCGAATTTCCTGTCTTTATAGAAAGTCTTGGCTATTCTGTCAATGATTTCCCCGAACTCTTCCTTGTTATCCAGCTCTTTGAACAGGATTTTAGCTTCGCGGTAGTATTCAAGTGCCGGATCGAATTCGGCCAGGTTTTCCTTCATTGTTGCCATGTTTTTCAGATGCAGAGCCGTGCCTTCACGATCTGAGAGCTTTTCACATGCAGCTTTGCATCGGTGATAGTATTCAAATGCTTCAGAGAACCTTCTCTGGGCCTGCAGCTGGGCTGCGATGGTGCTGAAGTTCTGGATGTCACGTTTTCTTTTTTCATTTTCAGGAGATTCAGTTACTTCAGATGTTTGAGGCTTAATCTCAGTGTTGACGGTGGTTTCAGCTTTCTTTTCATCTTCACCTGTTGAATCTTTAGTTATCTCTGTGTCCATGTCAATGTCCTTTCTACTGTAATTCAATATGCTCCGAAGTGGCTTCTCTGTTCTTTGAAATGCTAATGCTTTTCAACCTGATCAGGTGCTTTCCCTTTTTTTTCAGAAGCCTATAATACTGCTACTGCATAATCTCATTCAATGCCTTCTCATATGAGTTCAGCGTGGTGGTATCGAAAAGCACAAAGGTGATTGATCTGATCCCACTTCGATGTTCTGCAAAGTCTTTGATAGCCTGCATTGCAATCCTGGATGCCTTTTCAACCGGGTATCCGTACGCGCCGGTGCTTATTGATGGAAAGGCTATTGACTGCAGAGACTTTACATCAGCCAGAGAGAGACTGTTTATATAGCATTGGGCAAGAACCTTGTCTTCGTCTTCATTTCCCCCTCTCCAGACAGGCCCGACTGTATGTATGACGTTTCGAGCCTTCAATGATCCTGCCGTTGTTATTACCGCGTTTCCGGCAGGGCAGTATCCGATTTTTCTGCATTCTTCGAGTATTTCGGGGCCTCCAGCCCTGTGTATGGCGCCGTCGACTCCGCCTCCACCTCGTAATCCGCTGTTGGCTGCGTTGACAATTGCATCTGCCGACTCTGTGGTGATGTCACCCTGCTTCAACTCCAGCACTATCTCTCTTATTGTTGTTTTCACAATCCACCCCCTCTGTGGTTTCTGATTTCAGGCATCGATACAGTGTATATTCCAGATTCAGCTCAATACATTTTTATCTGTGCATTATCGCATTGATATAATATGTGAATCGACGGTTAAGAGCTCAGGAAGAGCAGAGGATGTTATTGCATTTTTTCTCCTTATGCTATCATGATTTTTCCACATATCAACAATTATTGTGGATAAGTGAAACTGTTCTGTAAGCTTTAAAAATGCAGATAAATGGCTGTCATAAGCTGCCGGATCCGCCGTTCGAGTATCCTTCAGCTGTTTTCTGTGCCAGAGTGTCGCATCGTTCATTGAAATGATGACCTGAATGTCCTTCCACGTGATGGAAGTTGACATTATGGAGTCTTGTCAGTTCCAGAAGGGATTTCCAGAGATCATCATTCTTGACTGCCTTGTTGTCTGCCTTCTTCCAGCCTTTTCTCTCCCACCCGTCTATCCATTTTTTTCTGAAAGCGTCTACAACATAAAGAGAATCGGAATAAACATCAGCTGTGCAGGGCTCTTTAAGGGCTTTGAGAGCTTCAATCACAGCGGTAAGTTCCATTCTGTTGTTGGTGGTATTCTTCTCTCCTCCTGCCATTTCTCTTTCTTTTCCTTTATACAGCAGGATAGCGCTCCAGCCACCAGGTCCTGGATTCCCCTGGCAGGAGCCGTCAGTATAAATTGTGACGCGCTTTCTCTCTTCATCATTCGTGTTTGCTGTTGATTGGATTTTCATATTCTGAGTATTCTTTAACTGATTATCTCTTCCTTCTCTGCCTGTTATGAGATTCAGACCTCTCCGAAGTATATGGAACAGATTATGGAGAGAGGAGAGTTCACAGTGCAGGAGAATTCATACAGAATGATTTCAAGCTGTAATACATTGACCAGGGGGGCGGTATGATTAAGGGAATCGGAATTGATGTCGTTAAGATTCCTAAGATAGAGAAGTCTATTAATGACTATAGTGAAAGGTTCCTGAACAGAATATACACTGAGCGGGAAATGGAATACTGCGGGGCGAGAGGTAATCCGGCCATTCATTATGCTGGAACGTTTGCGGCAAAGGAAGCGGCATATAAATCAATCTCAACAGTAATTGATGTTCTGCGGTGGAAAGAGATAGAAGTTTGCCGGAATGTGGAAGGCAGGCCACGAATAGCATTGCACGGCCAGACCTTCGAGCTCTGTGCGAAAGCAGGCATAGCAGAGATCCTCGTTTCGATAAGTCACAGTGAGGATGCGGCAGTAGCGCAGTGCATTGCACTTTCAGAAACCGGGCGGTGAACCTCTGTGAAAGGAAGGATTTTTTCTGCCAGTAAAGTATCATTATGTCCCGGATACTAATAATTCTTATCGATATGGAAAAGGGTGCGTAAATGAAACAGATGTGCAGAGCTGTCTTAATTGGAATACTTTCCATTCTTTTCAATGCAGGGAACGGAGCTGATAATAGCATCGGATGCTCTCCTCTCTCATCATCGAACTCAGGCAGGGTAATTGCTCAGATTCCTTCTCAAATCGCAGCAGAAACGAAAGAGAAAGAGATAAAGGGGAAAGAAAAGCAGGTGAAAGGAAAGAAGGCCGAGCCCGTTTTTGAGGGCAGGTCCATGGAGTTCATCGATCCCTCATTTACCGTCATGATACCTGTGAAGAACTGGCAAGCTGAAGAAACCAAAGATCCAGCCAACCCACTGATACTTTCACACGACAATACAGCAATGATTCAGATACTTACTTTTCAAAGCACGATGACCACGATTCCAGAGCTTGTTCTGCAGCTCAATAAAACCTTTGACAAGCAGTTCAGCGCTGACGGGGCCAAAGATTACGCAGTTGAAGGCTCAAAGGATTACAGGAATGTATCTATGGCCGGAAAAAGAGTAAGAGCACATTTTAATATTAAAAGCAGTGTCTTTGTTCTGGAGCAGATCTATCTCAACAGTGATGACAGAATATTTGTGATAACATTAATGGTCAGGAAGTCTCTATACAAAAATGTGATTGTTGATTTTGAGGGAGTAGCAGAATCTCTTACAATAAATGCACCTCTACCTACTCAGGCGCCGACAGTTACGCCGGCTCCGACTCCAGCACCGTCATCTTCATCCCCCGCTACTCCGCAGGTAGAGGAGAGACGCAATGAGTAAAGCAGCACCCGACAAGGGGACTGTAATAAAAGACAGATACAGAATCGAGAAGCTTGTGGGAAAAGGCGGTCAGAAGCGCGTATACCTCGCAACTGACCTGACTGGCCAGATAAAGGAGAAGATCGCCCTCAAGGAGATGCTCGGCAGCACTTCTGCCTCGCAGGAGCTGGCGACTATGCATCTCTTTGAGCAGGAAGCCATAATTCTGAAAGGTTTAAAACACGTCTCAATTCCTAAAGTCTTTGACTATTTTGTCGATCAGGGGACTTTCTACATAATTCAGGAGTATATCGATGGAGAATCGCTTTCCAATCTCCTTCACAAACATACATTCTCGCAGGAAGAGGCACTGAAGCTCTGCATACAGATGGCTGATGTTCTTCAATATCTCCACCGCTGCAGACCTCCCATCATTTATCGCGATTTAAAGCCGCAGAATGTCAAAGTACATAACGGCAGGGTCTTTCTAATAGATTTTTCAGGTGCGCTTCTGCCCGGAATTGGAGATGAGGCGGAGAGGCTGAAGCTTTATTCACGTGGTTACACACCTCCGAACGCTCACAGGCGCAAGACAATAGACTTTACTTTTGACACATATTCACTGGGAGTCATTCTGTATGAGATGCTGACACTCTATGATGTCAAATCAAGTGAAGGAAAGCTTCCTGATATTACAAAGATACGCCCTGATGTTTCACCTGAGATAAGAGAGATTGTAAACAAGGCGGTTAACAGGTCTCATTATTGGCAGTACCAGAATATGTGGGAGATGAAGATGGAGCTCATCAATGCCAGAAAGTCGATAAAGAAACTTTCTCAGCTTGAAGAAGGCAGTGATAGAAATGTTTTTCTCCTGTTTTCCATCATGATACATAAATTCAAGATCAGTCTGCTGCAGCCGCTTCTGGCGATGTTCTACTTTCTGATGATCGGCTTCGTGCTGATCTTTCCATATCTGCTATCGCCTTACAAGCAGATATGGGAGGTATTCAAGAATCCGACCATTTATTCTGTCTTTGCTCTTTATATGTTGTTTGTTGAGGTTATCTGGGGGAGATGGTTTGGCGGTACCCCTGCTCTATCAAGATTGTACAAATGGTTTCACAGCTCTGTTCGAATGCTGGGAAATCTTCGTATTATTACAGTACTGCTGATCCTGAATTTTCTGATAGTATGTGTCTTTTCAATAATTTATCTATTTTTGGTATTGAAAGGAGTGAAATAAAATATCACTTTTTGCGACTCTCTTTGAAGTGTGGTTTTGCTCAGGGGAAGGACATGCTGTTTTTTGCAAGAAATATGTGGACAGACAAGTGGTTCCTGTGTAGAAGTGTTATCTCTGTAGAATATGGGTAGTGATTATGAATGAAAAGATTGATGCTGTAAAAGTTTATATCCAATGGGGTGTAGTGAGCCTCATCTTTGCATTGACAGGCTACATTGCTGCCATCCTCTTTCTTCTTTTCATGGAGAAAAAGCTGATCGTGCCGCCGAGAATGGCGATTGTAAAAAAAGTACAGCAGGAAAAGGAAAAGACCAGGACTGTTGATGAGTATCTTGCTGCGATTAAGGCACTCTTCCCGGCGCCGGTAGAGAATAAGGCTGCAGGAGGCACCAGTGCAGGTCCGGAGAGCGCATCGGATATCACGTCCTCGCTTGCATCGATGAAGCTCGTTGCGACTATCATCGGGGATGGCAGCTCTCTGGCGGTCATCAATGTAGCGAATAAGGATGAAGTAGTCACACTGGGTCAACAGTTTGGAGGTTTTACTGTAAAGCAGATAATCAGAAACAAGGTGTTGCTGACTGATGGTACAAGAGACGGGGTATTGAGAATGAGGTTCGGCGAGATTGAGGAGAAGCCTCAGACTGCCTCAGCACCTCCATCTCCTTCGCCTGTGAAGGATGAAACTCCGGGTGTCATTAAAAAAGAGATGAGCCGCAGGGAGTTTGAGACTATGATAGATCCTCCAGATCGCATAATGAGAGAAGTCGGATTTGCAACAGTGAGCAGAGAAGGCAAGCCATATGGCCTTCAGGTGACTTTTCTGAAGCCGGGAAGCCTGCTTCAGAATCTGGGATTTCTACCGGGAGATATACTAATCAGCGCTAACAACAAAACCCTTACTTCACCTGAAGAGGGATTCACTGCCTATCAGATGATGAAGAATGAAGATACTGTGGACTTCAAGGTAGATCGGCAGGGCAGATTCAATCAGCTCCAGATTGTATTTAAATAATGTGATGAATGTTGTGAAAGGTGGTTTGAGCCATGAAACACAGAAGGATACGTGGTTTTACATTTCTTGAGATTATGGTGGTAGTGGCCATCCTGGCTATTCTGGCAGGATTGATTATACCCCGCTTTGTAGGACGCGCGGAAGAAGCGCGAAAAACGAAGGCGGTTCTTCAGATGAAAGAGATAATGAAATCACTCGAGCTCTATAAGCTTGATAACGGCAAGTATCCCACAACCGAACAGGGGCTTCTGGCCCTTGTGGAGCAGCCAACGTCCGAGCCGGTACCAAAGAAATGGAAACAGTATATGGATAAGGTTCCACTCGATCCCTGGAAGAATAACTTCATCTATATCTGCCCCGGTGCCGATCACGGCAGGAAAACCGATGTAGATCGTGAAAAAACTGAGGGGAAGTATGGCTATTACGATCTAATCTGTACCGGTCTTGATGGAGTGCAGGACAGTGAAGATGACGTGAGAAGCTGGGATATGCCTGAAGATTGAGACACCACTTTTCGAGATAGAGTTCGGAATTTGCAGGCAGGTCGAAAGCTCTCTATAAATGGCTTTGAATCATACTTCTGTGAGATTGAATGAACTATTGCCTCTATTGAATTTTACTGTCTCTTTCGATAATATGGATTT
>Ga0302251_1000359_pt1 | contig 45303 bp, 31 predicted proteins | sample AAG_RA_Gln_MG_FD_193534 | JGI IMG/M metagenome (GOLD analysis project Ga0302251, IMG submission 193534) | Enriched activated sludge microbial communities from anaerobic digester in WTTP, New Holstein, Wisconsin, United States - AAG_RA_Gln | ecosystem: Engineered > Bioreactor > Anaerobic >... | reverse complement strand
TCGAAGTGCGGAGAAAAAATGGAGACAGAAAAACCATTGAAAGCAGGAAATTCGGCAAAATATTCTTGCTTTGAGGGCATTTTTCTGCTAAACTTTTGAGGAGGCAGAAAAGCAAATACCTATCCTTGAAAACTCAGAGACAATCAGATTCTGCGGATGGGTGATCGCAGTTTCACAGTTCTTCATACACCCGGTCACTCAAACGACTCGGTTTGTCTCTATTGCTCTGATGAGGGCGTCCTATTCTCCGGCGACACGCCCCTTCATATAATGACCACCGGCGGGACATATATTCCGGAATACGTTGAGGCCCTTGCCAGGGTCGCGAGTCTCGAGATCTCCGTAATCTATCCGGGCCACGGGAAGCCTGTTACAGAGAATCCAATGGACCTGATAAGGGAGACTCTGAGGAACGTGAGGAAAAGCGTAAGCCAGCAACGGCAGTCATAAGTGCCAGAGATACCTGTCTGTATCATGAGCAGGCAGAACGAGCTCACAGGAGGTCTGTGCATATTGAGCAGCCGTTCAGAAGACAAATCCCACTTTTTATAAATCTGCATTGCAGTATTGACACTTCCGGCGTTATAATAATCAGGTGAAGACCGTCAACAACTCGTACCTTCGCCGCATTGAATTCCTAATCATCGAGAAGCTGAAGAGATGGGTCCCCTCTTTCATCGGCACGAAGATGCTCACGTACCTGAGCCTCATCTGCTCCCTGCTGATGCTGGGCTGCTACATGATGGCGGCGGAAAACAGGCTCTTTCTGATGCTGGCAAGCCTTTTCATCATGGGAGAGTGGATATTCGACTGCCTTGACGGCGCCATAGGGAGAGACAGGAAGGAAGGATACGTTAGATGGGGCTACTATATGGACCATCTCTTCGACTACCTCTTTGCCGCATTCATCTGCCTGGGCTTTTATCTATATCATCCCCAGCCGGTCCTCGAGCTGTTCTTCTTTACGATTCTCGCCTCAGCCCATATGGTGAGCGCCTTTCTCTTTCATGACGCCCTCGGTGGAAAAGAAGGCCTCCTGGTGACATTTTTGAAATTCTCGCCGATCGAATTCAGGCTCTCGGTCATCCTCTTCAATACAGCGCTGTTTGTCTTTCCGTACTTCGCGGACATCATCTTCATCCATGTGATAAGAACTGCCAATATCCTCATGGCGGCAGCCCTGATTATCATACTCCACATCAATCAGAAGCGCCTTTCCCGGCTGGACGAATCGGAGAGAGGTGAGGAAAAAGGAGAGTCATAAAGGAATACCTCCAGTGTGAATCCAACTATTCATAATGGGCATGAGGCTGAGTCTCCAATACTGCATAGATCTCATCACTGTGCTTACCGCCAAGGATATCAAGCTCAGATACAGCAGCAGCACACTGGGATATCTATGGTCGGTGGCCAATCCTCTGGCCTTTGCGCTTGTATATTATTTCGCCTTTAAAGTAGCGATGCGCATTAATATTCCTGACTATACAATATTCCTCATATCAGGCCTCTTCCCGTGGCAGTGGCTCTCAAACTCCCTTTCAATATCTGCACTTACCTTCGTCTCAAATGCATCGCTGATTAAAAAGGTTAACTTTCCCCGGCACTTTCTGGTGCTCTCAGTTGTCCTTCAGGATATGCTTCACTTTGTCCTCACCATTCCGGTCATTGTGCTTTTCCTGTTGGTGCATCATAAAACTCCACACTTCTCATGGCTCTATGGAATACCCATTCTTTTATTCATTCAGTTTTTCATGGCCTATGGCATCTCTCTTGCCATAGCGTCTCTGAACCTCTTTTTCAGGGATCTTGAGAAAATGGTGGTGATCTTCACATCAATAATCTTTTTCTGCACTCCCATACTGTTTGACGCTGACATGATCCCGGTCAGATACCACTTCCTCGTGCATGTAAACCCTTTTGCCCCCCTGATGATAAGCTGGAGAACACTTTTTCTCTATGGGACCATCCGACCTGTTCATATTATCGCCGGGCTCTTCTACGCACTGACCTTCTACATTATCGGAACCTGGCTGTATAAAAAGCTTTCATGGAGGTTTGCCGAAATCTTGTGAACACTGCAGTTGTATTTGATCACGTCTGGAAGTATTTCACCCTGTTCCTTCACAACACAGGAGGGCTGAAGGGCTTTCTCTTCAACCTCCCTAAACGTCTGAAGGACTTGAGAAGTAAGAAATATGAGGTGCTCTGTGATCTGTCTTTTGAAGTAAGTCAAGGGGAGGCTTTTGGCATCATCGGAAGGAACGGTGCAGGGAAAAGCACCACGCTGGGACTCATCGCAGGTGTTTTGAGGCCCTCATCGGGAAAGGTTGCTGTGAACGGCAGGGTATCACCGCTCATAGAGCTTGGCGCCGGCTTTCATCCATATCTCAGCGGCCGAGACAATATCATGCTGAATGGAGTATTGATGGGACTTACAAGAGCCGATGTGAAGAGAAAGTTGAATGAAATAATCGAGTATTCGGAGCTCGGTGAATTTATCGAGCAACCTCTTCGATGCTACTCGAGCGGTATGGTGGCCCGCCTGGGCTTCTCCATCGTCTCCAGACTGGAGCCTGAGTTCCTCATCATCGACGAAGTGCTTGCCGTAGGAGACCTGGAGTTTCAGAAAAAATGCCTGTGCACCATGGAAGAGTTTAAAAAGAGCGGGGTGACGATAATCCTGGTCTCCCACTCAACTAAGGATATCACCGGTCTCTGTGACAGGGTTTTATGGATTGAGAACCATAGAGCTAAAATGATAGGTGAGGCATCGACGGTGGCAAAGTCGTATACCACTGCAATGGGCTGTTCTGAATCCTGAGATGACAATAAAACAGAATTCATTTAAGAAAGTTGTTGAAATATGAATTCTCTCAAACCTCCTGATGAACGCTCCATCCTGTTTATCACCATTGACTCCTGCCGTTATGACACATTTATGGAAGCCCATGCACCGAATCTGAAGTCTGTTGGTGAGATACATCGGGCTTTGGCTCCGGGGAATTTCACCTACAGCTCTCACTGTGCCATGTTCGTTGGATTTAATCCCGGCGATCCATTCAAGCGGAAGCCTTTTGTAAATCCAAAGTTTGCTAAAATATTCAGGATGAAGAATGCCGGCAGCCAATCAAAAGGTGATGATTTCTTAACACTTGATGGAGCTACCATAATGCAGGGGTTGAAGCGGAAAGGCTTTGTGACTATCGGGAGTGGAGCTGTGGGATGGTTTGACGATAAAACGGAGGCAGGGAAAACACTCTCCAGGAACTTCGATCACTTCTTTTACTCTGGCAGCACTTATGCTCTGGAAAAACAGCTCAAGTGGATTGAAGGCAGGCTCAAGTCACTCGGAAAGCCTGTCTTTCTCTTTCTCAACATAGGTGAAACTCATTTACCATACTACTACAATGGTGCTTCCTGGAGTAAAGAACTGAACCATTGTATCCCCTTTGGGGACAGTAACGATGCACAGGAATGCCACATTCGACAGAGGGCCTGCCTTGAATATGTTGATGCCAGACTTGCGCCTCTCCTCAACCTTTTTCGGGGCTGCACCACCCTCATCTGCGCTGATCACGGCGACTGCTGGGGTGAAGACAATCTCTGGGGGCACGGCATTTCCCATGAAAAAGTTCTGGAAGTGCCTCTCATTTTCAGGATAAAGAGCCCTGAAGTCCAGGAGAACAAAGATAAGATTCCACGAGGGAAGCAAGAGAAAGTTGAGACCCTCAGTTCCGACCCTATTCTTCAGGACTCACGGTGCATCATTGTCCTGGGCATGCACCGAAGCGGCACATCGGCCTTCACAGGAATGCTCAACATCCACGGAGTCCATCTGGGAAAGAGGCTTTATGATCTTATTGGAGAAGATAATCCACGGGGGTACTGGGAGCATAAAGATATCCTGGCACTTCATGAAAAACTCCTCGGGATGATCCATTCATCACATGATGATATCTCCTTTCTGCCGGAAATGTGGTGGAATGACATCAGAATTGCCCCACTAAAGGCTGAAATATGCCAGATCATTGCAGAGGATTTTAATGGCCACGAACCTTGGGGGATTAAAGATCCCCGGCTATGCCGTCTTCTTCCTCTCTGGTTACTATTGTTACAGGAGCTCCGTATTGCACCTGCTTTCGTTCACATGGTAAGAAATCCCCTGGAAGTAGCTGCTTCACTGAAAAAGCGCGATCACGACAAGTACTCGCTCAATAAAGCATTGATCTTATGGCTTCATCATAACATTGAGGCGCTACAGGCCACCAGGGGATATACACGCATTGTAGTGCTGTATGATGATCTATTAAAAGACTGGAAAAAGACCTTCGAGCGGGTTTCTTCAGGCCTGCATGTTACATGGCCTCGAGACAGGGCACTAATCGAAAAGGAAACAGCACAGTTTCTTGATCGGAGACTCAAGCATCACAATCTTACTACTTCAGACACCCTCAGCACTGATGAGAGAGCATTTCTCAATGAGACACTATATACTCTAAGTATGAGGCTTTTTGAACATTTCTCAAATCTCTCTATTGAAGAGAACAATAACTTCGACGAAAAATTTGAAGATGTCAACAGGGCTTTTTGTGCCTATATGAATGACCATATGAATAGTAACCCTTTTGCTCAGGAATATTATAATGCAAAACAGCACATAATGCAGCAGGATAAGATTGTTATAGCTTTAGAAGAAGAGTTGAATGCACTTAAAAAATCAAAGCGTTACAGGATAGGAGGCTTTGTTACCTACCCCCTGAGGAAGATAAGAGATTTGATGTTTTTCTTACTTAAAAAGACAGAGAAATGAAAGGATAGATACTTCTTGAATGTGATAAAAAAGTGGGGAACCCTGCTGATTTCTGACAACTTTAAATGGATAAAAACCTGTGAATTCTATTCAATGATTTCTTCACAAGCACCCGGCTGTGATGCAAAATCTTCCTGCGTGGTATCTCCAATCATCTGGTGGAGATGGCGGTAAAACCGGGATTTCTTTAATAACTTCGATTTCGCGGATTACCGGTTTTTCTGTAAAAATGCGTAAGTATTGTGTCAACGTCCCGCCAAATCCTCTCAGATGCTTTTCAATCCGCTCTATGTCTGAACCTCCAAAATTAAAAAGACCAACCTTATCCCGGAAATATTTCATGGCTTCCCATATTACCAGGGTGTGGCCGCCAAGATGCCTGAACTGCGGATCTCCACCGCTCAACAAAGCATAGGCTGATTTGTGGTTAAAGGCGACATAAACAGCTGCATGCGGCTGATTATTGTCATCAAAGGCAGTAATAATCCTTCGCCTGTCTCTTTTCTGAATTTCATCATCAAGCTTTTTAAAGTCATCAAAGGAAAATGGGAACACGAGGCCCTGCCGTTTGTATGTCAATTCCACTAATCTATAAAAAGGCAGCAACTCATTGGTGATTTTGACTGTAAGGTGGTTCCTGTAAGCCCTGCCAATATTTCCTTTTTTTCCTCTGTTCAGACCTGACCAAAGCATTGCCTCATTTTTCCCGGAATAGTCGATTATATAGGTATAACGGGTTGTCTGTTTATATCCCCGCCACCTGAAAGGCAGCCAGTCGGTAAAGTTGTGTGAAGTACAGAACTGCTCAACCTCGTAAATGGGAATCTGGTCAATGAGCAGATTCATCCAACGCCCGTGAAGCGTAGTTTTGTCATGCTCCGGCATATTCTCAATGTTTTTAAACAGCGGCCCCAGTGTTCTGGTAAGAGGCGGCTCATTTATCCTGCCAAAATAATACGCCAGAGGGATTCCTGACACAATTTCATCCTTATCGAGAATGGCAAGAAGTTTAAAGTTGTCTTTCGTGATGGCATTCAACCACCAGGAATAGCAGAATACATCACCTTGCGGTGAAGCATCAACAAAGCTGTCCCATTTTTGAAAATCAGCTGGTGACAATTGAATAATCCTGTAATCAGCTTTCATCTCTTATTGTTCTTTCGTTGCGACTCACCTGACTCTGTTTCATTAACCACAGAGATCACAGGGTGATTTCATGCACAAATCAGGATGCTCTTGAGAGTTAATATTCTTTCTTGAACGTCCTGTTTATAAGCCTCTGTATGCGCCCGCAAATGATTTTGCTGTTTACATTTGCCAATTCGTAGCTGATTAAATCGGATAACAATAACAATACCCTGCGAGGCTCCCTTTTAATCAGCCTCATTATGATCTGCCTGCCCTTGCCATTTTTTTTCAAGCCATAGCTTAACTCGACAAGACGCTCAAAGTGCATTCTGAACAGTCTCGGGTATTTTTCGACAAAGTCAATATTTTCATTTAAAATTCGTTCGTGATTCTCCAGACGGATCCCATCATTGTTCTTAGCGGTCAGTTGGGAATTTTGATGCTGATAAATCTTCACAAGGACTTCAGGTATGGTCGCGAAACTAAATTTCTGTGCAAGTTTGAATAAGAAATCCGTATCTACGCAGACTCGAAATGCCTCGTTGTATAACCCTGTAACAGATACGCACTCCCGTCTCATTGTGAAGCCGAAGCCGTTTCCGATAGTCGTTGCTTCGATATAACCATCTTCCTTCGATTCGATGAAAGAAGGCCACAGCCTGTCATACGATGACATCTCTCCTTCTCCTGTCTCCGTGAGTATTCTTACGCCTGTCCATATGAATCCTATATCTGGAGAGGCAGATTTGAAAAAATGATATGTTTTTTCCAGAAATAACGGATAATATTCATCATCGTCACCCAAAAACGATATTAAAGCACCCTTTGCAGCTCTCATGCCGGTATTGTACGAAGCGGCGGCTCCCATATTGCTGGCGTGTTGTATCAGTCTGATCCTTGAATCGTTGAACTGCTGAACGATTTGAAGAGTAGCGTGATCATTTGCATCATCAACGATGATGAGTTCAAAATCACCGAAAGACTGGCCTAAAACACTGTTAATTGCCCTCCTCAACAGGATTGGCCTTTTATATGTCGGAGTGATGATGGAAAAAATCGGATCATTCATAATAAAACTGCATATGGATCCATCGTGCTGTTATTTGTCAAGATGTTTATTATGGGTCAGTATAGCAGAAAATGAGACTTCATGGCAAGAATTGATACATGAGTCGGAGTTCAGGATCTCATTGTTTCTGTCTTCATTCTTCAGCCTATTATATCTAAAGGGTATGGCTGTAACTGAATCGAATGAATATCGTCTATAGCAGCCAAAAAGAATGCACAATGGGCTCTTGATTCAGGGGGCTTCGTTCTTCAGAAGCAATTCCCTCTGAATCAGGAGAACAATTCCAGGGATAGCATTTTTAATGAGATTACTGAAAAAAATATTGAAAAAACTGTGCGGCCCTCTTTTATCACCACATGGGCTTGGTTATATCGATTCCATAGATGGGCATGAGCTCAAGGACCTGCATGGAACGCTCGATTTAAGAACCAGGTTATCAGTGACAGTGAGTGGATGGGTAATCGATTCGGAATCCGGAAATCTTGCAGATGAAGTATATATCTGTATCGGAGGAAATCAGTTCAAAGCCCTTTACGGGCTCAGGCGTCCTGATGTGGCTCATCACTATCAGAATCCTGCTATAGAGTATTCCGGTTTTTCCTGCAATATTCCCGTTCAAATGTTTAAAGGTGGAAAAAATGAGATAACACTGTCAATTGTTTCCCTGAAAAGAAAAAAGACAACTATTCAAAAAACTTCAATTACGATAAAAACCGATTCCCCTTACGGATTATCTTCTTCACAAAGAGAATATTTTAAGAAAAAACAAAATAGAAATAACGCGGATGTATTGCTGTCAATCATAATCCCCTGCTTTAATGATGGAAAATATATATTGGAAGCCATTGAAAGTGTGGAAAAAACCAATTCAATCAATTATGAATTGATTATTGTCAACGATGGCTCTACCGATGAAGCTACTTCCAGGATTATCAATGAATTGGAGATAAAAGGCTACCGGGTCATATACCTGCACAATATCGGACCATCAGCAGCAAGGAATACTGGCATTCAGAATTCCAAAGGGAAGTACATCCTGCCTCTGGATGCTGACAATATCATTAAACCTGATTTTGTAAATTTAAGTGTTAATATATTGGAAACTAATTCATTCATAGACATAGTATATACCGACCGAGAAGAATTTGGACTGCGCAATCGAGTTGTTTCAGTTGAGGATTTCAATCTGCAGAAGATGCTGCATGAAAACTACATAGACACTTGCGCCATATATCGCAGAGATGTATGGCGCAAGTGCGGCGGTTATGATGAAAAAATGAAAGCCGGTCTGGAAGATTGGGATTTCTGGATTACTGCCTGTTATCATGGATTCCGATATTTTCATATTCCGCTGCCACTCTATTTATATAGAGTAAAAGAGAATTCATGGACAACGCTTCATATTAATGAGGCAAATGAAAAAAAAGTGATAGATACCACCCTCTATATTTATTCAAAACATCCGGAGTTGTTCAGAAAAGCATATGGTGAATGCGGCGAGAGATTGCATTTCTTTGATAAATTCAACACACTGATGAATCCTCAAAAAAAGACCCCATATGATAAATTTATTAAGAATAGAAATAACGATGACTCTGCCAGAGCGGAAATTGCCAGAGAATCAGAGCTCTTCTGGTTTACTCCCAGAATAAGCATCATTATTCCTGTCTTTGAAGTTGAGCCTGCCATACTACGCCTGACCATGGAATCTGTGACCTCACAGTTCTACTCCAATTGGGAGCTTTGTATTGGAAATGCCAGTCCTGATAAAGATGTAAAAGCTCTTCTCGATGATTATGCGCGCGTGAATCCAAGAATCAGAATTATCCACTTTAAAGAGAATGGTGGGATATCAGTAAATTCAAACGCTGCACTGACTCTGGCAACAGGTGAATTTGTTGCAACTCTCGACCACGACGATTTACTGGCAAAGGATGCCCTGTTTCAAATTGCAAAACTGCTTCAGGACTTTCCTGAAACAGATATTCTGTATACTGACGAAGATAAAATTGATGCAGATGGCACGTTCTGCCAGCCGAACTTTAAGCCGGACTGGTCACCTGATTTATTTTTATCCATGAATTATATCAACCATCTGTGGGTTTGCAGAAAAAACATCATTGATAGTCTGGGTGGTTTCAGAAAGGAATTTGACGGTGCGCAGGATTATGATCTTTTATTGCGGGCAACTGAATTAACAGAGAATATTAAACACATTCCAATAGTTCTGTATACCTGGCGAATGTCGCCAGGTTCCATCTCCGTTGATCCTGAAGCCAAACCATATTCTCAAACCAGTGCAATAAAGGCATTGGCTAAGGCCATGGAAAGGAGAAAAATAAAAGCAACAGTACAGTCAAACGTTAAGCATAATTATATCATTAGATACCATTTAGCAAATAACCCTCTGGTCAGTATAATTATCCAGGCTCTGGAAGTAAAACTTCTTGACAATTGTATCAAGAGTATTTTATCAAAGACTGATTATGAACACTATGAAATTGTAATTGTCGACAACAATTCATCTGAAAAAGAAGCTCTTGATTATTTAGAACACTTAAAATCGAATTTCCCACAGAAAATCAGGGTTCTGAATAATAATTGCTGTTTCAGCTATGCAGCGGGGAACAATTACGCTGCTCGAACAGTACGTGGAAGTTGTTTATTGTTTTTAAGCGATGGCACAGAAGTCATCAACAGTGATTGGATGACTGTCTTATTGGAACAGGCACAAAGACAGGAAGTCGGCGCTGTGGGATGCAAATTATTATTTCCAGATAACACTATTCAACACGCTGGCATTATCATGGGAATTGGGCCAAAGTGCCTGCCCTTTAACGTTTTTCATGGACAGGTACCAGACAATACACATTTTCATTTGGCAAATCTGATAAGAAATTATTGTGCTGTCACTGGCGCCTGTCTTATGATAAGAAAGGATGTTTTTGAGCTGGTTGGTGGTTTTGACGAAAAATACAAGGTAGCATACAGTGATATTGATTTGTGCTTGATATTATACAAATTGAAATTCTTAATTACTTATACTCCACTATCCAGACTTTTTTACACTGAACGCGCTCCACACGGCTGTACAGAAACCGCTGAAGATGAGAATAGATTCATAAACAGATGGAGAGAGTTTTCCAGTGGTGATCCATACTATAACCCGAACTTTGATAACGATCCAGAGAAAGCCTTCAGGTGGCGAGGATTTTAACAAAAGACAGAGGTTTATCAATGAAATTCCTTAAGAAAATAGTTAAAAAAGCGTTCAGCCCCCTTTTCATGCCTGATGTGCCTGGTTTTATCGATGCCATAGATGGAAAAGAGCTCAAAGACCTGCACGGAGTGCTCGACATCAAATCCCAGTTATCAGTGCGAGTGAGTGGATGGGCAATTGATTCAGAATCCGGAAGTCTGGCAGAAGAAGTATATGTATGTATCGGGGAAAGCGAATGTAAGGCTTTTTACGGGCTTAAGCGTCCTGATGTGGCTCAACACTACAAGAATCCTGCTGTAATAGCTTCAGGTTTTTCCTGCAGTGTTCCCGCTGAAATATTTAAAGACGGAAAAAATGAGGTAATACTGAAAATCGTTTCCAGCAAAAGGAATAAGACATCTATTCAAAAGATCTCAATTACAATAACCGCCAATTTCCCTTGCGGATCACCTTTTTCGCAAGGAGAATATTTAAAGAAAGAACAAAATGGTGAAGCAGAAGTATTACTGTCAATCATAATCCCCTGTTTTAACGACGGGAGGTTCCTGCCGGATGCATTGGCCAGTGCTTCACAGCTCAATGATTTTAATTACGAAGTAATCATTATAGACGATGGCTCCACCGATCCAGTTACTCTGGAATATTTAAGCACCGTTGACAGGAGCAAATACACTCTCATCAGGCAGCAGAAAAAGGGAGTATCATCAGCCCGCAATGCAGGGATCAGAATTGCAAGGGGCAAATACATTCTGCCCCTTGATGCCGATAACATGATAATGCCTGAATATGCTTATATAGGAATAAAATTCCTTGAGGACAATCCAGACTTTGCCATATTTTACAGTGATCAACAAAGGTTTGGCCTCTGCAATGAAACCATCAGAACATCTGAATTTGATGTCTTCAATTTAATCCCTGATAATTGCCTGGATAACTGCGCTATTTACCGCAGGGAGGTCTGGGAACAGTGCGGTGGGTACGATGAAAATATGGTGGGTTTTGAAGATTGGGAATTATGGATACGGGCATATGAGTACGGCTTTAAATTTTACCATCTGCCTGAGCCTCTTTATTTCTACAGAGTGAAAACTCTGGAAGAATCGTTGAACCTTACCTGTCAAAAGCCGAGAAATTTTTCAAAATTACTGCATTATATTTACTCCAAGCACTCCAGACTGGTACGACGAACTCTCAAAGAGCTGAATAATATAAACAGAGAGTTGAGGAAAGAACTGGACAGGAAAGATGCCATCATAAGTGGCCACAGATCCTTATTCTCTGCTGCCGAAAACAGATTCAGAAACAATGAAATAGAAGGAAATGGAATCACTTCAGGAAACAATAAACTCGAGCTATTGTCAGATGAGCTTGCCAGATACTCTGTGAAAGAAAGCAGAACGGGATCAAATAGAGTATCGGTTATAATCTGCACATACAACAGATGGGCATATCTGCAGGAGCTTATAAAAGCATTGATGAAGCAGAGTTATCCGCATTTTGAAGTGATAATCGTCAACGGTCCTTCCACTGACGAAACTTACCGCATTAAGGAGCTATACCCGAATGTAAAATATGTTGAAATACAACAGAAAAATATTTCTGTTGCAAGAAATGCCGGCATACGGATTGCAGAGGGGAATTATATTGTCTTTATCGATGACGATGCGCTGCCTTGTGATTCTGAATGGATTTCAAGGTTTGTAACAGCTTTCAAATCCGATTGGAGAATTGCTGCAATCGGAGGAACGGTCAAGTCCGGTTGGACTGACAATTATGAATTCTATCGTGCTTTCGGCAGCTTTTACGGCAAATTGTTTTATATCTGGCCTCACAAGGATATCGAAACATATGATTCATGCCGGAAAAATGAGCAATTTCCATTTGACACAGGGCAAGGCTCCAATATTGCCATAAGAAAAAAAGAGCTTCTGGAAATCGGCGGTTTTGATGAATATTACAAGTACTATCTGGATGAGGCAGACGTATTCTGCAGATTGTTCAAGAAAGGACATGCAACTCTTAATTTAAGAGATAATTCTGAAAGGCATTTTCGAGGACCAAGCAGTATCAGGGGAAACGGCTTTGATCTGAAATGGTCAACATTTGCCAGAAGCATTGCATATTACGGAATGAAAAACGGCAACGATGTATTATTCATCAAAATATTAAAAGTCATCGGCGTTCTCTTCAGCGAAAAGGCTTTGGAGATCATTTCAAATTACAGGAATAAAGATATTTCCTTCTCAAACATGATAAAGTATCTGATAAAATACTATTTTGGCGGAATTACAGGTATATTGGCAGGCATTTTCAGAAAGCGAAAGTTTTTACCAGAGAATCATACTGACGGCGAATATCAGTATATTAACTTTCTGGATGTAAATGAAAGAGAGAGCAAATATAGAATTGCGGTAGTCGCCCCTCGCATGGCGAGCGGCGAAGTTGGCGGTGCAGAGCGTTTTCATCTGGCTCTTACGAATTCCCTCAATACTGCGACCACATGTGCTGAATTAGTTCAAGTAACTATTGATGAGTCCTCTTTTGAAGCAATAGAAGATTCTTATTCACGCTGTTATGGTTTAGATTTGTCAGAATATGATTCAGTAGTTTCAACAAAAGCTCCGACATATATGGTGCGTCACCCAAACCATGTATGTTATCTTCAGCATACCATCAGAGCATTTTATGATATGTATGAGAATCATATTTCTGATCCGAACCGGAAACTTGACAGGCTGAGAAATATTGTGCTCAAGGCGGATAGTGAAGCATTAAAATATCCCGGAGTGAAAAAAATCTTTTCGCAGGGATATGAAATCAGAGACAGGCTTATAAAGTGGAATGGACTTGAAAGCGAAGTTCTGCATCCTGCACTCGCTTTGAAGTGCATCAAACCACGCAGCTATCAATATATATTTATGCCTGGCAGGCTTCACATCTGGAAACGTGTAGAACTGGTAATCAAAGCAATGAGATATGTGCAGTATCCTGTTCATTTGAAAATAGCCGGTACAGGTGAGGATGAGGAAAGATTACATATAATGGCCTGTTCTGACGAACGCATAGAGTTTCTGGGTTATGTCCCTGATGAAGAACTGGCTCTGTTATATGCAGATGCCCTCGTTGTGCCATTTGTGCCTGTAAGGGAAGATTATGGCTATATTACACTTGAAGCTTTCAGTCATGAAAAGCCGGTTATTACATGTAAAGATTCCGGCGAACCGCTGCAGTTTGTTAAAGATGGCGTCAATGGGTTTGTTGTCGAGCCCAGCCCGAAAGAAATTGCCCGGGCCATCGAGTATTTCATTGCAAACCCGGAACAGGCAAAAATAATGGGACAAAAAGGAAGCAGGGATATAGAGCATATCAACTGGAATGATGTTGCTCAGAAGATACTTAGTGTTCTGCAGGAATAAAGTGATAATGAATAATTTTTACATGACGATGGCAAAACAATGGAATTATATATGTTACGGGGATACAATCAGAATAGATGCATCGTCATTATGTCAGCTGCATTGCCCGGTTTGCCAGACATGGCGCCTGCAGGAAAAGGTTGGCGCAGGATATCTGAAATATGAAGACTTTAAAAAATTTGTTGATACGTATGAAAATTTTAAATACATAGAGATTTCAAATGATGGCGAAATATTCTTAAATCCTGAATTAAACAGAATAATAGAATATGCTTTCAGGAAGGGAATACTATTGAGCGCTGAAAACGGCGTCAATTTAAATAGTATCTGCGATGAAACAGTTGAGAGTCTGGTTAAATACCAATTCGGTCCCATCAACGTGTCGATAGACGGAGCCTCTGATGCAACATATGCTATATATCGCAGGGGCGGCAGCTTTACCAGGGTAATAGATAATATTAGAAAAATAAATGTTTGCAAGCAGAAATATTGCTCTGGCAGACCTGAATTAACATGGCGATTTATAATCTTCGGCCATAACGAACATGAAATAGAAACTGCAAGAAAAATGGCTGAAGAATTAAATATGAGATTTGAGCTTCTGTTTAATGTAGAACCGAACTATTCACCGGTCAAAGACGAGAAATATGTCAGTGAGCAGATGGGATTCCATTCAGTACAAGAATGGAAAGAAAGCCAAAATAAGTCGATTAACTCGCCGTGGTTCTGTCAAGGCCTCTGGGAAAGAATTCAGATTAACTGGGATGGGAGACTCCTTGGATGTTGCCGCCATAAGAAACCTTTTACCAGCAATGTGTTCAAGTCAGGGCTTAAAAAGACTACAAAAAGTAAAGAATATATGTATACAAAAAAAATGTTGACAGGCAGAATGCAACCTCAAGAAGATATTGAATGTTCGAAGTGCCAGACCTTCAAGCTGATGGTGAAAAAAAGAGTATTCGTAAATGACAGGGCCATATTGATTGAGCGATTGAAAAAAAAGTTTTTTCCTGAAGCGCAGGTCAGAGGAAATGGTAATTCTCCAAACTTTATCGAATCGTTAGTTTTTTCCGGTGTAATAATGAGAAGATATCTGGGTCGTATCAAGCGAAAGGTGCTCAAGTTGTTCTTTAACCTGGGAGAAAGCACTTCGCAGGAAGAACTATCGGGAAACATCGATATAATAGACGGGCAGAGAGTAACTGATTTGGAATCAGCCATCAGTCTGGGCACAGGGAAAAATCATATAGTCGTTTCAGGTTGGACCATAGATAGTGTATTAAAAATGCCGGTAGATGAAGCATATGTCTGTATTGAAAGAAATGAGTATAAAGCTTCATATGGAATAAATCGCACTGACGTAGCCCTTCACTTCAATGAACCTGCATTACAGAACTGCGGTTTTTCCTCTATAGTGCCGATCGATGCTTTTGTTGAAGGGATAAATAATATATCGATAAAAACCATATCTGGAAAAAACAGAACAATAACCGCAGGTATCAGCCTGCGGGCCATAACCATAAAACTCCCGCGAAACGCCTTGTTCTTTTTAAATGAGCTTTACAATAAGGATCTCGAAAGCGATGACCCGATCTCGTTTCCTTCCGTAGAAAAACCTTCTGTTTCGATTATTGTTCTGGGATCAAATCTCTGGAATCATACCAGGAATTGTTTCCGTTCTATTATTCGCAATACAGAAATGTTTGATTATGAAGTGATATTTGTAGATAATGGCTCTACCGATGAAACATCCGAGCAAATCAAGCATATAAATAACATTGTTTATATGCCAAATCAAACAGATGCCGGTTTTGCCAGAGGACGCAACCAGGGAGGCAAAATCGCACATGGAGAGTATCTTGTATTTCTTGACAATGATATATATGTATTACCGGAATGGCTTAGCTCAATGATTAAGACCTTCAGTGAAAATCAGAATGTGGGAGCTGTCGGTTCAAAACTGATATTCTCTAATGGGAGACTCGCTGAAGCGGGAGGCATAGTATGGAAAGACAAATCCACCGATCATTATGGAAGATATCAAAAACCATATGAATACCAGTATAATTATGTCAAAGATGTTGATTATTGTTCGGCTTCAGCCATGATGGTCAAAGCGGAGATATTCCGTTCATTGGGCGGATTCGACGATACTTTTGACCTGGTAGATTGTGATATAGATTTTTGTTTTCGTGTTCGAAAGATCGGTTTGAGAGTTGTTTATCAACCCAGGTCTGAAGTGATATGTGCCGAGAGCCTGACAGCAGGACGCAATGAGAAACAAGAACAATTCGATGCAAATCGGGAAAAATTTTCCAGTCGCTGGACAGGTACTATCAACAATGAAAACTGTGCAAGCACTGAAGGGGATTATTTTGCAAGGGATCGTTCCAATCCCGGCAGGATAATCCTCTATATTGATCATTGTATCCCGTGCATTGATCAGGATGGAGCCTCCTTTATCACATATCAGTATCTCAAAGCGATGAAGTCTCTCGGGTATAAAATAGTGTTCTGGCCTCAGGATTTGGACGCAGCAGATCCGTATACGATGATCCTTCAGCAGATGGGGATAGAAGTTGTCTATGGAGATGTATCATTTGATGAATATGTAACAAGAAACGGGACATATATTAATATTTCCTTTGTTGCGCAGCCGATGGGAAGCCTTCCCTATCTCGATCTGTTGAGAAAATACACAAAATCAAAGATATTTTATATGGCACATGATCTCCACTTCCTGCGCGAAATGAGAGGCAGAGATTTTATCAATAATGTTGATGAAGAAGAGATAGAAAAAACAAAAACATCTGAAATGGCTTTAATGAAGAAATCAGATAAGGCTCTTTTTTTCAGCAATAAAGAAGTGGAGTACTTGAAGACTCATTATCCTGAAATTCGAGCCGAAAGCATTCCCTGGATACAGGAAGTTGATAATTCGGCCATAAGATCAGACAAGCGGTTCGGGTTGCTGTTTGTAGGTGCTTTCGGCCACATGCCCAATAATGATGCAGTAGAATGGTTCCATAAAGAAATATTTCCTTTAATATCAAGAGAGATTATCAATATAAAAACTTTCATTGTAGGTAGTAATCCTCCTGAAAGTATAAAAATGCTGGACTGTAATAATTTCAATGTTATCGGTTACAAAAAAGTAATTGACAGCTATTTTGACAATTCAAAAATTTTCATTGCTCCTATCCGTTTTGGAGCAGGGTTCAAAACCAAGATAGCACGCGCAATGAGCCACGGCCTGCCTGTCGTGACTACCTCAATGGGGGCTGAGGGCATGGGTTTAACTGATGGAGAAAATGTCTGTATTGCCGATGACGCACAAACATTTGCAGAAAAAGTGGTCGAATTGTACAATAATGAAAGTCTCTGGGATAAAATATCGTCAAATTCTGTAAAACACGTCGGCAACAACTATTCACCTGAGAACGCTTTAGAATACCTTGAAAAACATTTACTGAGTTAAGTAAACTGCCGCCTGTTCAGTCAGCATGCCTGTTATTCCCGCAGATGCTCAGTCTGGGATGTACCTGCCCCCAGTCAGATTTTTGTCACTTGGGGGGAAGGGTTGTTCCTTCTACTGTCTGGCTTGAATATATTGTCATGCCCTCTTCATTGAAAGCTCTTGATATCTGTTATGTGCCGTTTTCCTCTGATATACCAAAACAGTCTATTGATAAAGGATTTTATTCCTTCTCTCCTTAACAGCCGGTATGCATAGACAATGTCTTTTATACCGTACTTCGTATGTGCATCAGTGCTTTGCATTTTCGTATTTCTGTAAACGTATTCCAGATTTTTAATATTACTGAAACGCTCTGACAGTTCCTCCACCTGTACCTCCTGCCGGAGCACTTTTTCCAGAAATTCCGCGTTTTCCAGAGCAACAGTTTTCCAGCTGCGCTTAAGTTGGGGATAATCTGTTTCAGCATCAATGGATGAGATAAGCGAATCCAGCTCACTGAAATTTTCAAAAAAATGAACATTGTGTCGTATACCCAGACTGTCGGTCACTTCCCGGCTTACTTCGGAGTTAAACACGATCAACGGCTTTTTGTGAATAACCGCAGAAACTATGGGCAGCCCATAACCTTCATACTGGCTTGGGAATAACAGAATCTTGCATTTTCCGCAGAGAGCATCGACAAATTCATTTGAAAATCTTCCGCTTTTCAGGAAAAGCCTTTTTCTATCTTGAGACCATCCTGTTTCTGTTCCACCCAGCACAACTAAGGTTGTGAGGCCACCTATGTGATTCAGAGCCAGATCGACGGACTTGTGCTTGAATTGATTCCCGATGACAAGCACAAACTCCGATGGAAGACTTTTAAGAATCTCGTCTTCGTGATGACTTATCAATTTATCGTCGGTTATAATGCTCTTTGTAGGAAGTATGGCTTCACGCATTTGATGTTTTGACTTCTTTATAGTATTAAAATAATTATTAACATCTTCAATGACACTCTGTGAGATGAAAATCAGACCATCAGCATATTTGATCAAATTTTCATTAATAACCTCAAACATCTGATCGTGCAGATAATGGGATCTTACACTTATGATATCCAGTATCCCCACCACAAATCGCAGGGCACTCCTGTTGAGCATGAAAAGATTCTCCGGCTCAAAGACCTGATATGGAGTGTAGATCAGGTCATACTTCTGCTCTAAACTAAAATTCACTGTAATAAAAACTCCGGAAAACATCTTATCTATACCAAAAAACGAATTAGCGGTCTCATTTACAGAAATATGAACGTCAAACTTCTGAGTAAGAATCGGATGCAATTCCTTTAACAATTCCAGGACATACTCACTTGTTCCATTATGGACAGGGATGAAATGACTGATATCGATGAGAATCTTTTTTTTTCTATCTGTATCTCCCAACAGGGCACCAAAATTATCCACTGCATTAATCTGCCACTGACAATATTTATTTACAGATTTGTTGTATTCTGGATATCGTTTTTCGAGAATCTGTTTATTACTATTATGGAGCTGTTGTTTATCATTTTCTGTAAACGATCGTGTTCCATGATGAAATACGAAACTTCTATTGGAAACTACTACCGAATACCCGTACTGGTTGATACGGGAGCAAAAATCATTTTCTTCGTTATATCCCCGGCCGTAGATGACATCAAAAAGGTCCAGATTATTAACAATGCTTCGCCTGATAAGCATACAAAACCCCATTCCTGTAGGAATGGGTGACATGCGCGGCATGAGATCTTTCGTATTCATCCAGCATTCATAGCTTTCCTGGGGACTAAGCTGATCCCTGCCACCATTGAACATCGGAACTGACAGAATCGTAGCATTGTTACTGCGTGGGCAACAGACAGCATTTTTCTCAAAAGCATAAAGACAATGCTGCATCTCCTCCAAGAATCCCTCAGTGACCTGAGTATCTGAATTTAACAACAGAATATCATTGTCTTTCCTGGAATACTCACGAACTCCTTTATTACATGTTTGTGTAAAGCCAAGATTAGTTTCATTCTCAAAAAAAGAAAACTTCATTTTTCCCTTTATGAAATTAAGTATCTGTTCCCTTAATTGAGGCTCGGTACCAGCATCATAAATAATAATTATTTCATGCTTATCACCTACAAATTCATTGCATGAAGTCAGACAGGTCTCCAACGATGACCAGTCTTTATATACCGGGATGATTATTGATATACTTCGTGAGGAATTCATATGCCGCTCATGCTTGATTAAAATATAAAAAAATATGGAAAAAGGATAACACTTTCCTCCGTCCGAGGGTTGCAGATGTGCCTTTCCAATGTGAAATAATATTAAATTTACTTTCTTTTCACAAGTGAGAATTCTGCACATGCCATGAACGCCTCCTTCATATGGAAAGTATTTTTCAGCATCTTTTACTGAAAAGCAGAACAGTTGTCATTCCACCAACAGTTTTCTTGAGAATAGAGAATGTATATGCTATACTATTTTCAAATATCAATACGGCTTTCTTTCATATTAAGGATCTTGTGCATGCAATAGCAGACCTCATTGATTATAAAGGCGAGATTGTATGGGACAAGAACAAGCCTAACGGTCAGCCCCGCAGAATGCTGGATACATCAAAAGCCCGTGATGAGTTCGGCTTTGCTGCAAAAATACCGTTTGACGAAGGGCTTAAAAAAACTATAGACTGGTACATTAATAACCGTGTAGACGAATAAAAAATATGCATGAAATGCAAATGCCTATCCTCTTCAAGACAATAAATATCGACCAAATCAGTAAACGTATAGCCTATTTTTTGTTAATCATTTCGGTCGTTTTTTTTGTAATTCTGTCATTTATTTCTGAAGGTAGTTGGGGCGGAGCCGACAGCTTTGTTCATTACCGTATTTCACGGTATGCTTTTAATTATCCATCATTGTTTCTCGACCTATGGGGGAAACCCTTGTTTACCATACTTAGTTCTCCATTTGCTCAATTCGGTTTTAACGGCATCAAACTATTCAATGTATGTGTAGCTGGCCTAACTGCATGGTTTGCTTTACTCATTACAGAACATCTTAGATGTAGAAACGGATATTTAACCATTGCAGCATGTCTGTTTGCACCAGTTTATTTTATACTGATCCCTTCAGGAATGACCGAACCTTTGTTCGGACTTGTTTTGGTTCTTGCTATTTTTCTGTTTTTCAAGGAAAAGTATACCTGGTCGGCTATTGTAATATCGTTTCTTCCATTTGCACGTAACGAGGGAATAGTTATACTCCCCTCCTTTTTTATGGCCTATTTACTAAAAAGGAGTTACCGTAGTATTCCTTTTATGGCTACTGCATTTCTTTTTTTCAGCTTTATCGGCTGGAGCCATTTTGGCAATTTCTTTTGGATTTTTAAGAATAATCCCTACACAGGAGCTGCTGCAATTTATGGCCATGGAAAGTTATTCCATTTTGTTGAAAATTATCAAGAAATTCTTGGGAAGCCTTTGACTGTTGCTTTTCTATCAGGATTGATTGCTATTGCCTTTGGTTATGGAAATAATAAAATAAACGACAACCGTCAATATATAATTGTGTTAATTGTACTACCGGCACTGACTTATTTCGCTGCTCACTCATTCGTTTGGTGGAAAGGAATTGGCGGTTCATTGGGTTTGACACGGGTCATGGCTGGTATTATTCCATTGGTAGCAATCATCAGTGTTTCATTTTTTTCAGGAAAGATTTGGCACTTTTATCTGGGCATTGTGTTGACTATTGCAATCATTGTAACACCATTTGTTCAGTACAATCTGCCTTTCCGGCTTGATGCAACCCAGAAACTAACCAAACAAGCCAGCCAATGGATTAGGGAAAACAAGCTTGACAACCGCCTGATTTACTACTATGATCCGATGGTTTGTCATTTTCTAAATAAAGACCCTTTTAATAACAATATTGTCAGGGAGCATATTCCCAACCGAGAACATCCTGAAAATTCTGTACCAAAAGGTTCTTTAGTAGTTTGGGACGCCCATTTCGGCCCTAATGAAGGACAGATGCCCATCGATCGTTTATTACAGAACGAGGAATTTGTACTACTGAAAAAGATTGAACCCGATCAACCTTTCAAGGTACTGAACGATTACAGTTACGAGATTTATATTTTTGAAAAAGTAACCGATATCAAATGAAACGATCTGTGTCATTTTTCACGCTCATTCTTGTGGTACTTGTTGCTGCGGTAATGGGTAATAACCTTAAAAAGTGGAAGGATAACAAAATCATCGACAACGATGTGGTATCCTACTATGCTTACCTTCCTGCTACGTTTATTTACCGTGACCTGAGCTTTGAATTTACCAAAAACCTGCCTCTCAATTTTGAAGGAAAAATATGGACGCATAAGGCCTATAATGGAGTTCAAACATTAAAAATGACCATGGTGAATTTCCCTCTGTGAGTATAAATAATGAATCAAAAAGCGATGCCACTTGTAACCATAGTTACGATTACTTTCAATCTGATCAAAGCCGGTCGCGAAAAAACGTTTCGTCAATGTCTGGAATCAGTTCATAACGGAACCTATAAAAATGTCGAACACATTGTTATTGATGGCGCCTCGAAAGATGGGACACTCGATCTGATTAAAGAATATGCCAATAAGGGCTGGGTGAAATATATTTCCGAACCTGATTCTGGTATCTACGACGCTATGAATAAAGGAGTGAGAACGGAACTCCAGGGATTGATAAATTCACAGTCTGTCTCTTACATACTTCAGAATATCCGGAACACTTTTCTCCGGTGAGAAATATGACTGTATATACTGTCGTGCCTTTTCTCCCATGGCCATTGACTCGTCTCTGTCATTGTAAAGATAGTGCATATATTCAGCCGCCTGATCTATCGAGGGCTCGGCCCACTGCTTGACGCGCCGGTATGCATCGATATCAGGCTTTGCATCGACCATGGCATATTCAACAAGAAAGGTATTGTCTTTCTTCGTGAACTCCATATTGCCACCATAAGCAGTGCAGATGACCGGTTTCCCGAGAGACATCGCCTCAAGAATCCCAATGCCCATTCCTTCACCTCTGTGGAGTGACACATAGCAGTCAGTGGCGTTGATGAGCGTCATCAGTTCATTTCTTGTCAAAGGCTCATCGATAATGACAACCTTTTCACTCACTCCCAGCTCATGTATCATTGAAATCAGCTTTTTAGTCTGTGCTGTATAAAACGAAGTATTGTTCATCTTAAGCACAAGCTTTGCACAACTCTTCCCCTGAAAGACCTGTGCAAAAGACTTTATGACTGCCGCAGGATTTTTCCTCATGATACTGCTGAAACAGTCAAAATGGAAGAAAAACACAAACTCGTCGGTCGTGATATCATAGCGTTTCCTCGTTATTTCCCGGGGTTCAGTGATTATCCAGTCAATATGAAAGGGGTACAGGAGTTTATGTATCCTGACATGACCTGGTGCAATTGAAGTGTAGAAAGCTCTCAGAAAATCGTTGAAGACTAAAAGCTCATCTATATGGTCAAAACCTTTCATGAAAGATTCAGAACCGCTTTCAAATTCCCACCACAACACTGCAGCTCTATAGCGATCAGGTGAAAATAATTCATTTTTCTCAATGAATGCCTGTAGTATTTCATCGCTGCCACAAAAAAGAAGAATGAACCTGTATGGAAGCTCATCAGAAAATCTGTGGGCAAAGCGTGCCATACTTTGAAAGTCAATTTCTGGATGCTGATGCAGGAGAGAATTCTTCACATTAAAGGGGATGCCTGAACGGAAGAGGTTTGATGCAAAAGAGCGGGCAGTCTGCGAAATCCCGGTAGTATTGCTGAAATAACCTACCAGTGTGAGTCCTGCAGGTTCCTCTCCGGGATCAGATTTCCTCTTCTGCGTATCATATGTGGCACACAGTGTCGGAAGGCAGGGCTTATTGTGAAGCTCACATTCACTCAACACTTTCTGCTCCGCCGCATCTCTCCTCTGTTCATCACTTATTGTGCAGCCGCTGGCACGGAGGTAACTGTAATAATACCTCATACCCTGCGGTAATACGTGTGAATACTCTCTCAACTTTTCTCCGTACTCACGGAAGAGCTCAGGAATAACACCGTCATTCTCCCTATGAATGTCGTGTTGACAAGGCGGCGTTACAGAGAATTCATCAGAGACAGTGCCGCTGAAATGAAAGAATATGAGCCTGTCATTACCGGCTTTCCATATACCTTCATGTTTCCATATAGACCGTTCGTGAAGGTTCCAGCACGCTGCATTATAACCTCTGTCTCTGATGATATGGAGATCAGAGACAAAGGATGGGAAAAGATCTGTCCAGCGCCGATCGGTGTGCAGACTTTCCCCTTCTGGCATAAAGCCATCAGAATAAACCATATCCCCCCACCATGTAATAAGATTCTGAGTTTTAGCGCTATTTCTGAGAGCAAGAAAACCCAGATTAAACACCCCTTTTTTCAGGATATCTGCCTCCGTAAATGGACTGTCTTTCCTGCAATGCTCCATTATATGGGGTGTCAAGACCATACTGGCAAGATCAAGAACCCTGTCACATTCATCAAATGCTCCCAGTACGAGTATATCAGAATCCAGATAGACTATCTTTCGATATGAGGTCTTCATCAGATACTCAAAGCAAAAGGGCTTGAAGGCCTTATTCGCTTCCGCAATATCATACTTCAGAAACATGTGCTCGAAGTTCCTTAATTGAATTACCCTTCCAAGCTCATGAACAAAGCGGATATCGATGCCGGATTCGATTAACACTGATAGTGAGGCAATCTCCTCTTTGTCTGCAAGCATGTCAACCATGAATATTATGAAATCAAAGTCCTGATTAAAGGCAAGAAAGGAATCTCTCAGAGTTAATGCCCGGGCCAGATGGTTTTTTGAGACAATTGTGAATACTGCTTTATCGTGAATATTTGAGGTCTTTCCAATTTCATCTCGAGATTTATCCGTTCTTTTGTTCAGTACATCCGTGAGATCTGATGAATACGGCATATTTCTGTCTTCACAATGCACTTTTTCAGATGTATGCTGCTTATACGTGGAATCAGATACATTGAGCGCCTTCTGATTTGTTTTTCTGATAGATGCTTTCAATGACTTGAAGCATTTCAGGAAAAAACCAAGAATCTTTCGCAGGGCTGTTCCCCTCGGAAAGAGTATCTTTGCAGCTACAGTCAAGCGCTCTAGTGCTGAGCCATCGCAGATGTTCTCAACAATCGTATTTTTCTGCAATATAAGCTTTTTATTCAGCTCATCATTATTTCTGGTTAGATTCTTCAGTTCAGCATCCCGCTTTTCTGCAGCTTCTTTCAGAAACCTGACAATATACGCCTGAAGCTCGGCACCACTGGAACGATAGATGATCTGGAAGGAAACTCCGTTAAGCGCCATAGATTCAGGAATAGTATATGAGAGTTCAGGAGAACTGTTGTCAAAAAGATACTGTGTCCCCGATTCCCACAAGGCGTTCGATCCGATAAAAACAGGTGAGATCTCACGAGAGCTCTCATTTACAGCGTTGACATTCAACACCTCAATAAGAACCGGCTCACAGGAAGGCTGAAACTTCAGAGATGTCACACTGCCGCAGGAGGTGAGATCAAAGTTGATGGAATGTGATTCTCCCGACTTCCTGCATTTAACCTCCTGAAGCAACGTTCCTGTTCCCGGAGCACCCTGCACTGCATTGAGAGAAAGCTGCGCTTTATATGTTATGCTCATTGTAACTCATTATTCTCTTCCTTCTGCCATATATCATTCCTGGTGGCATTGTCACGTGGTTGCAAAGATGCAACGTGCCGGAGATGTCATATCCTTATAACAACTTTGTTCTGCAGAATTCTCATGTATGATTTCACAACTTCCTGAGTGTCATCTGTGGAATCATCGTCGCCGATGAGCACTTCAAACAGAGAGGGAGAAAGTATCTGCGATGAAAGGGCTGAAAGGCATTTATTCAGTATCTGTGCCCTGTTATGGGTGACTATCAGGACGCTTATCCTGATTGTTCCGGATGATGATAATGAATTTAAAATCAGCTCAGGATGTGTCATAATTCACACTTCGGGAAGCGATATTTCAACTGTATTTCCAATTTGCAATGCTGCAATTACTTATGCTGGTGAGTATAACAACGTATTTCAGAAGCGAGTCTATTCCGAGGCAGATCCCGAAGTGCCCCGGAGCTTTACGACAACAGGAACCCCTGTTGGTGAAAATGAACATCGAATGAGAAAGTTCTTTCTATGTTCATATCCCGCATTATCTCAAAGCTGGTCCAATCCACAACGCTTATCTGTTCATTCGTTCCTTCTGCCATTTTTTTCCAGGCTTTCTGATAAATATCTTCTGTTATCCATACTATTTTGATGATTCCTCCAATGGCATTGATAAAATCAATCAAAATGTCAAAGCCAAGCCTTCTCTGAATGAGTGCCATTGTCTCAATAAGCACACCGGAAGAAGTGAAAAGCGTGGCGCCTTTATCAAGAAGATGCCGGTATTTCTCTTTCGCTTCTTCATGGAATTCATCTGATAAGGAGGCGAGTGCATAAAACGCCGAAGTATCAACGAAAACTGTCACTGCTTCAAACCAGCCAGATAGTCATCGTGATGACGGGCTACATCGTTGCTGCCACATCCTCTTTTCCCGACAAATGACATTGCCTTTTCAATATCCTTCCTTTCTTCATTTCCCGTCATTTCTCTTTCAATAAGCTCTCTGATGATGCGTGAAATAGACACTTTTCTCCGGAAGGACTCTCTTCGAATAAAATTGTACTGATGCTCGTCCAATTGGACTATGGTTCTTGTTTTCTGCATTTTCCTCACCATCTTCAGTATATCATCATGGATCCATGATGTCAATTAAGAACAGGCACCTTCACAGTGCGCACCTGCCGTCATCTTTAATGGTCACCCCAGCATATGCGTATGTATGGCTATTGTTTTCAATGATTTATAAAAACCTGCACCGGTATCGCTGACACATCCTGGTATCAGAGCTACCCAAGTCGTTGTTATGAAGGATGTATGGCCGGAAAGCTCAAACTCGTATCTTTACACTGTGATGTTCCATTACCAGGTGGGAGCTGCAATATGGGTCCCCCTTCAGAATCCTGTTGCCCCATTTAGTAAAAAAAAACGTTTTCTCTTTTTCTTCTCGTGCAATCTTCTCCGGAGTATCAGAAGCCCCCCTGGTGGCCATCTCCCTGTGATAGAGAAGTGCATGAGGTGTCCAGACAATAAAGTAGGACTTTTCCTGAAGCTTCATACAGTAATCAATATCGTTATACAACATTTTAAGTTCTTCATCAAATCCGCCAACTTTCCTGAACAGCTCTTTTCGAGTCATCATGCAGGCACCTGTTACGGCACTGACATTCTGAATGATTCTCATTCGTTGAAAATATCCTGACGAATTGGCTGAAAACCTGTAATAGAGATGGCTGGGGCCGCTGATGTTGCCAATAAAGCATCCGGCATGCTGCACCGTGTGATCCGAGTGCAGGAGTTTTGCTCCTACAGCACCTACTTCCTCTCTCTGTGCGTGTTCAAGCATGTGCTCAATCCATTCAGGGTCGATCACCTCGGTGTCGTTATTGAGAAATAAAAGAATCTCTCCTTTGGAGTGCTCTGCTGCAAAGTTATTAATCGAGGCATAGTTGAATTCATCATCCCAGTCCAGCACAGTCACATATCCTGTTGACTTCAGATTCTCATAGAGCTGAAAAGTCCTCTTTTCCCTGCTCCCATTTTCAATGATAAGAATCTCAAAGTTTCTGTATGTCGAAGAGTCTACTATAGATCTGACACACTTTTCCAGATCTCTGCAGTGATCCCTGTTGGGGATTAAAATCGAAACCAGAGGACAAGTCCTGATTGAATAGCGGACGTGATAATAACCTTTGACAGCAGTGCATTTAACATCACCTTCCCTCTCGAGACGGCTGAGATGATCCTTGAGAGCCTTTGTCCCTGCCTCAAATGCATAGAGTTTGTTGTCAGTATTCTCCGCAACTGAGTCCTTTGCTTTTCGCCAATGATAGAGGATTCTGGGGATATGAACTATCAACTTCGCTTTCTCTGCAAGTCTCAAGATTAAATCATAATCCTGCGCTCCCTCATAACCGTCACGGATCCACCCCAGCATATCACCAAGTGATTTTTTACATACAAGAAAATGACAGATATAGTTCACACTTCTCAATAAATCTGGAGAAAAATCGGGCTTGAAGTGAGGGTCGCTCCTCTGCCTGCCGTTTTCGCTGAGTATGTCTTCATCTGAATAGATGAGCTCTGCATTTCTGTGTTCATTTATTGCCCTGACAACCTCATAAAGTGCAAAGGGAGCCAGCATATCGTCGTGTTCAAGAAAGCCCAGGTAGTCTCCGGTGGCAGAAGCGATCGCTTCATTACTGTTCCCTGCAATACCTTTATTTCTATCCAGAAAGACCGCCTTAATCCTGCGGTCTTCAGTCATATACTTTTCAATGAGAGGTCGAAGAGTGCCTTTCTTATCTCCTCCCAGAGAAAGACAGAGCTCCCAGTTGTCATAAGTCTGGTCTTGAACAGACTGTATCATATCTTTGAAAATCCTCTCAGGCGTGTTATAGACCGGTGTTACAATGCTTATCAGGGGGCTATGGGAGAATTTTGTCTGTTTCTGTTCAACCAATACGTTGTTCGATGGCTCATTTTTTTTAATCCACAGCGTGTAGTTGCCCATTTTTGCAAAAAGCCCTCTCACATTGCTGAAGACTTCATGGGCAAAACGCCAGCGGGGAGAACCGAAAGGAAAAATCCTTCCCTTGATGCGGTAGTATAAAGAAAGTGCCTTCCAGCCGTCTGATTGATAAATAGTTTGAAGTATTCGCTCCTTTTCCTGTAATAACTCCATAAGACTGGAAGAACTATTCCCTCTGACTGTTATTTCAGAATCACTGAAAATACAGGACAATTGCTCTTTTCTCTCAACACGCAGATCAGGAACAGAGAGATTCCTTCGACTCTTCTCGTGAGCACTGAGAACATTGAGAAAATGTGTTTCGAGATCACTGCCTGAAATGCTCTCTTTGAGAATGTGACACTCCTCCCCGAATCGTTTTTTAATACTAAAAGATATATCTGCATTCCTTACTATCTTCAGCAGAGGGAATAGATAGGTGTATTTCCATTTATCATCGACATCGAGTTCGTCAGCATCAACGAGAAAGAACTTCATCCCTTTTGAGAGAGGCATTAATGAGACAAAAGCGGCACTTTTGCGATCCGCAGCCAGAACAATATCAGCAGTGGGAATATCATTTCCATCGTCACTGAATGAAAGTGCCATGCTCGTAAGGCGATCATCACCTTTATTGTCAATCTTTTCTTCTCTGCAATCTATTGAAACGCGGCACACAGTATGGTTCCTCTCCCGCAATGAACAGCATAGATCGTGAATAACACGGCATTTTTCCCTGGAATGAATGGAATAGATAATAGTGATTTTTAGAGAAGAGCTCTCAACGCTCCATTGGTGATATAACCGCTCAATACCATAAAGATAGCCCCTTAAACTGAAGAAACGCTTAATAAACATATAGGGTGTATTGAGAGTTCCGGCCAGATTTGCGCGAGATTCAGGATCCTCGAATATTCTCTCTGCCTTACTCTCAAAATCGTACAATGTCTGTAAGATATTCTCTTTTTCCAGCTGAAGCAGTTGAATGGTCCTCTTTTCAATGTGGTGAAAGGAGGTGAATTCGGTAAAAAGTCTTAAGAGTTCATTGTGCTTCATGCACATGAGAATGAGATTATGACCGCCGTGCAGACTTCGACGGCACTCGGAAGTTGTTGTGAGAATATGATCGTGCTCTGCATGACAGAGAGGATTATAATATATTCTGCAGCCGATCTTGAAAAGACGATAAAAATATTCAGTATCATAATATCCATAAAGAGTGAAATCCTCGTCAAAAGGACCTATTCTCAAAAGCGCTGTTCTTTTCACACTCACATTACAGGTAATGGCGATGCGAAAGTCTTGAAAGGTAAAGGGAAGTTTTCCAAAATTCGAATCTTCTGCCACAAAATGTGAAAAATAGTACATAAATGGCGGGTAAGTGTTTTTATCAATAAGTGCAATCTTCCCCACGACACATATCTTCTCAGGCTGGTGCTCCTGATGAGTGGTAGAATGCATCTCAAGAAGATTCTGTGAAGCGATCGTGTCGTCATTAATGAAAAGCACATACTCTCCCCTTGCCTGGGGAAGTATTCTGTTCTGAACTGCACAGACATTGCTTTGTGTCGCTCGAGAATAGCATATCTGCAGAGTTTTCATGTATGATTTCACCACTTCCTCAGTGTCATCTGTGGAATCATCGTCACCGATGAGCACTTCAAACAGAGAGGGAGAAAGTGTCTGCGATGAAAGGGCTGAAAGGCATTTATTCAGTAACTGTGCCCTGTTATGGGTGACTATAAGGACGCTTATCCTGATTGTTGCAGAATGATGTAATGAGTTCAAGATTGTTTCAGGGTTACTCACAAAGAATTCCTCATAGAAGGTTGCTGCAGCGAATCCCCGGAATACCGATTATATGCCGATAACAGAAAGATACAGGTATCGATTTATACAAATGCCGGTAAAGTCCTCTATCTCACAGCTCACACAGATGAATACACCTCAGAGAATCTCGCTGGAGTGTGTGATTTATTGATAGCGCTTAATGGAATAATTCCGATGAGGTCATCATGAGAGCTTCTGCTCGGACACTGTGAGTACTCCTGGAGAGTGAGGAATTCTTTGTTTCAGAAGCCGCAGCGAATCAGAGCTCCTTGGTTTAACATTGAGCTGATTCCCTTTTACTTTTTTATCACCCAGCTCATCAAGCCCGGAAGCATAGTAGAACTAGGTGTCTATACAGGAAACACTGCCTGGCCGATTTCTGCCAGGCAGTGAAATCATTGTGACTTTCCGCACAATGTTTTGGTGTGGATACCTGGAAAGGAGATATCCATACCGGATTGTATGGTGAATCTGTGTATGCAGAACTTCTGAGTTATATGCAGACAGAATACAAAGACAATATAAAGCTGCTCCGTATGACTTTTGATGACGCATTGGAACATTTCTCTGATATGAGTATTGACCTTCTTTATATTGACTGAACTCACACCTATGAAGCAGTGAAATACGACTTTGAATTATGGCTTCCCAAAATGAGCAGTAAAGGCGTGGTAATGCTCCACGATACTCAGGTTAAAGATGAAAACTTTGGGATTTGGAGGTTATGGAAGGAAATCTCAGGGCTATATCCCTCCTGGGAGATTGACTTTGCTTCCGGACTCGGCATTCTGGCAGTGGGAAAAGATGTAAATGAAGAATGTATCACTTTTCTATCAGAGGCGAGTATTAATAACTTCTATAGAGATCTCTTCTTCAATCTGGGCGGGAGACTGAGAATGGAAGAAACGCTTGGGAGCATCCACCGCTCCAGAGGGTAGAGAGTAATCTCTCTCTATAACAGGATTAAGGCTTTTTTGCTGGGCAGCCATTCGTAAAGTGCATCTTTCCGGCACATTTCAGCGGCAATGTCTGACCTGGCGCCAGTAATGGCATCCACACTTCAGAAATCAGGCACTGATTGACGTCCCCCGGAACAGATGGTATTATTATACTCACCAGCATAATGAAGATTGCAATTGACACACGTCGGATCGGGAAAAAACTCTCAGGGATAGGCAGATATACCGAATGCCTTCTCAGCGGCCTTTCAATGATTAATGGTCCCAATCAGTATCTTCGGCTTGATGACCTAATAGCGCCGTATGGTCTTTACAGCCTCAAAAACCAGCTCATGCTCCCCGGAGTTCTCGAAAACCAGGGAGTAGATCTTTACCATTCACCGTATTTCACGATTCCCTTCCTGATGAGAAAAAGCCTGCCCTGTGTGGTGACCCTTCACGATCTCATCCCATGGAAGTTTCCCCACTTTACACCGAAGGCAAAAAAGACGAAGCTTCGATGGCTTTTTCGGCATATAATGATCTCAGTCGTCAAAAGGGCAGACAGGATTATAGCTGTCTCCAATACGACAGCCAGAGACATTGAAGAGTGCTTTCCTGTAGATTCCTCCAGAATTCATGTGGTGTACAACGGCGTTGACTCTGTCTTTTTTGACGTGCATAATGAAAAGAAAGGGCAATACATACTCTATGTGGGGCGTTCCGAGCCTTACAAGAATATTGTTGCAGCTCTGAACGCCTATCTCAGAGCCTGTGAGAAATACAAAATCCCTCACAGATTTATTATCATAGGGGAAATAGACTCCCGATATACCGAGGCACAGGCCATAGTGGAGCGTTTGAATATGGAAAAGCGCATCACCATAACCGGTCATATACAGAGTGAGGAGCTTATCAAAGCATACAGAGGAGCCGATCTTCTGTTGATGCCTTCACGCTATGAGGGGTTCGGATACCCTGTCATCGAGGCCATGGCGTGCGGTGTTCCTGTCATAATCTCTCAGGCGCCGGCACTGGTGGAGATCGCAGGGACTCACGCCATTTCAGTAGATCCTGACAACACAGATGAATTTGCAGAAACCATCAACAATGTGCTGACAGATAGCGCTCTATCTAATCGCCTTTCCAGAGAAGGGCGCGAACACGCCCGAAATTTCACCATCGAGAAGATGGCCAGGGAGACTCTTAAGGTGTATGAGGGGTGCTGAGTCTATACTGTAAAAAGATTGACAGAATGATAACGCTGTTTCCGGATATCGAGACGAGGATGTTTTTACAGACCTGCATTGTCCAGAAAGCATCTTCCTGGTATAATTGCCTTAGAGGATATGCGAATCATACACGAGGTGCCGCCATGAGTCTTCCTCATAGAAAAGAGGGTGAGCTGTTCACCTACGGAGACTACCTTGAATGGAATGATGATGAGCGATGGGAGTTGATAAATGGAGTTCCCTACAACATGACTCCCGCGCCTTCGGTGAACCATCAACTCATCACAGGAGAGCTGTACAGGCAGTTTGCCAATCATCTCCTCGGGAAAAATTGCAAGGCTTTAATTGCCCCTTTCGATGTAAGGCTGCCGGAAAACAATGAGAAGGATGAGGAGATCATCACTGTAGTGCAGCCCGATCTATCAGTGGTATGTGATCCTGCAATGCTTGACGAGCGTGGGTGCAGGGGAGGGCCTGATCTTGTCGTTGAGATACTGTCGCCTTCAACAGCAAAAAAGGACGTAACACTCAAGCTTACCTGCTATGAAAGAGCAGGAGTCAAGGAGTGCTGGATTGTTCATCCCGGAGAGAAGATGGTGATGATCTACAGGAGAGAGGAAAGCGGTAAGTTCGGGAGACATGCAGTATACTCGAGTGAGGATGAGATCCATGTGGAATTTCTGGACGACCTGGTAATTAATCTCGACACCGTATTCAGCGCATGATTGAGCAATAATAAAGTATGTGAAAAACTCACAGATTGACTATGACAGACTCATCACCCTGGCTCTTGCAGCGCTCTTTTTTGCCTCTCTGGCGCTGACGATTGTGAGTGTTTCTGTGGGTAACTCACCGATGCTTATTGTGGGAGACGGGAAAGGCTACTATGCCTGGGCCCGTTCAGTCATTCTGGATGGTGATATCGACTTCACCAATGACTATAAGCTCCTCTACCCTCCGGATATCCCTCCTGGATATATGGGGGTGAGAACTCCCAACGGTCTTGTTTCAAATATATACAGCATAGGAATGGCAATAATTGAAATACCTGGACTTCTGGTGGCACATTGTATCACTGTGCTCCTCTTCCCGGAAAAAGCCGATGGAGTATCACTCCTCTACCAGATATGCATCACCTGGCCGCTTATCGCTCTCATACTCTTCTCCTTTCATCTTCTGTATCGCGCCATGGTCTCGATGGGCGTTTCAAAATTCTGGGCTTTCTGGTTCTGCATCACTGCTCTTGTGGGGTCCAATCTGATTCATTATACTGCAAAGGAGCCCACAATGTCACACGGGGCTGGCGTGGCCCTTATTAATATACTTGTTTTCTTTATAGCCCGGTACGATATGGAGACACATCTGCCATCGTGGGTGAAAATAATCCGCCTCGGCCTGCTGGCAGGACTTCTTCTGCTTGTTCGAAATACAAACCTTGTAGTACTGCCCTCTATTGCCGCTCTGGCCTTTTTTTATTTCAGATTCAAAGCAAGGAACATTCTCTGCATTGCAGCAGCGGCGATTCCTGTTACCATTCTTCAGCCTGTTGCCTTATATTTTCTCTGGGGCGAGCCCCGTCTCACACCTTACTATTGTGCAGCCTTTAATTCCGGGCTTCAAGGAATAACAGTAACTCTTTTCTCGCTTCGCCACGGCCTTTTCATTATTAATCCCTGGTATGCAGTTCTGCTGGTTCTCGCATTGTGGGGCGTGAGCATACCGGGACGGCTGAGGAATCTTTCTTTCTGGGCTCTCATCTCCTTTGCAGGGCTTTCCATTATAAATGGTCTGTGGAGTTTCACGATGGTCGGGCACTGTTTCGGCAGCAGAGCATTTATTGAGCTTCTCCCCATGCTTTCAGTTGCAGGATCTCTTGTGGCTACAGAAAAGAATGTCTGTCATAAAAGAATACTGGCATTAATGACCTGCATGCTCATTTGTATTGCGCTCAATATCTACCTCTGGCTCGGCTTTCTGCTAAGGGCATATCCCATTGACGGCTCCAATTCGATTGTGTATATCTATCTATGGATTTTCCGTGTTATCGGACATTCTGCACCATAAAACAACAGAGTAGATATCAATGAAGATAATAGCCCTCGCCATGGACCCCAGAATCTATTCAAGCAATGCGTATCTTGTGCTGGGAAGCTGGAATCGCCTTGACGATGTCAATACGCTTGTGGACACTGGAAATAACCCTGGTATTCTGGAGCAGTTTGCAGGCATCAACACAGGCGTGGGGAAAAGAGCTGTCGAGCAGATCGTGCTGACCCACAGCCACTTCGATCATAAAGGCCTCCTGGAGAGACTGATAGATATCTACAACCCTTCTGCCTGTGCCTTTGCCCCTTTCGAGGGTGTCAGCAGGACTCTTAAAAACAATCAGCGTCTGCGGATGGGTGATCGCAGTTTCGAAGTCATTCATACTCCAGGCCATTCCAATGACTCACTGTGCTTCTACTGCGCAGAAGAGGGCGTTCTCTTCTCAGGCGACATGCCTCTTCATATAATGACCACAGAGGGAATATATCCCGGAATACGTGGAAGCTCTCGCCAGGATTGCCTCTCTGAAAATTTCCGTCATCTATCCCGGCCTTGGAAAGCCAATCATCGAGCAGCCGTTGGAGATCATAAGGGAGACACTGAAAAATGTGAGGAAAAGCGTAAGTCGGCAGACCGATTCTGGAACGTAAGCCGGCAGAAGGATCCGGAACCTTATCCGAAGGCTGATCCCTGTCTATACCTTTTTCTGCGGCAATGAACAGGCCTGCACCAGTTTACCCTGCGAACAGCGTGACAAAATCATCCAGCTTTTTCCTGTTGAAGGCGTTGTCCACTTCATTGATCCGCTCAATGTCCATATCAGCCTTGTCGTGCTCTCTTTTCAGCATGTAAAGGGCTGCCCGGCGGTAATACGCCTCTGTATACCGGGCGTTTAGCTCCAGCACTCTTGTAAAATCCTCTATCCCTTTATCGTACAGACCCATCTGGGCATAGGCGGTTCCCCTGTTCATACAGGCCTCCAGATCCCGGTCGTTCTTTTTCAGGCAGAGGGAAAAGTCCTCTATGGCTCGAGGGAAATCACCCTTCTGTGCATAGACGGAGCCACGGCCTTTCAGTATGTCGGGAAAGTCCGGCGCTGCCCTGTAGGTGTTTGTATAGTCGCTGATTGCCTTGTCATATTCGCCCACAGCCTTATACACCAGAGCCCTGTTGTAATAAGCTACGGCAAAGGATGGATCGAGCCTGATGGCTTCGGAATATTCCTTCATGGCTCCCTCGAGATCACCCCGCTGGTAGAGAAGAGCTCCTCTGTCAACCCTGATATCGGCCCGGTTCGGCTCACGCTCTGCCTTTTCCTTAAGCTCAGCTATGGTTCTGTTCATCATCATCTTTTCTTCCAGCGCCCTGTCTCGGTTCAGACGCGCCTCTTCAATGGACGGATCTATGGCGATAACAGCTGAAAAATCAGCCAGAGCCCTGTCGTAGCTTTTTTTCATGGCAAAGCAGACTCCCCTGTGAAGAAGAATAGTAGGGTTTCGAGGTTCAATCGCAAGAGCTATGTTCAAATCTTCAATTGCCCTGTCCGGATTGTTTGTTCTGCGAAAAACAAGAGCTCTGTTGATATATGACGGTGTTGCCACCGGAAAGAGCTCAATTGCCCTGTTCAGATCCCTGAAGGCGTTATCATATTGCCCCATCTCGCCGTACATGATCCCCCTGTTTGTGTAGGACACCCATAAATCAGGATACTGTCTCTGTACATCGTTCCAGAGCGCAAAACTGTCACGCCAGACACCGCACCTCAGAGAGGTCATGGTAGAGAAGATGACCATCAGGATTACAAAGAGTGCCACTGCTCCGTAACGGAGAGGCCGGCGTGCCGGAGGCGCCCATGAAAGGCAGAGCCAGTTGAAGGAGAGCGCAAAGACAAGAGCGAGGCCGATGAAGGGGATATAGGTGAATCTGTCTGCCGCTATCTCAAAGCTGATAATAGGTATGAGCTGGAGTACCGGAAAGATGTTTAACACGAAAAAAATCAATCCGAAGGCTGCCATCTTTGATACACGGTAGATATAAAAAGTCATCACCGCCAGAGCAATGACGACTGCAGGACTTATCCAGAACAAAATGGGAAGCATGCCTTTATACATCTCATCGGGGAAAGGATAAATGGCACAGAGATCGACAGGCAGCAGAATCTTGTAAAGATGGAACAGAAGCACATATGAAGCGACAAAGAGGTAATGGTACCAGGAGAGCTCTGCAAACTGTGCCGTTGACTGGGAAAGATATTTGTTATGAAAGAGAATTATAAATACCATGGCGGCTGATGCTATTATATAGGGTATTTTGTTGATAAGTGCTTTCCAGTTGAGATGCCCTGTGAAAAAATCAATGAGAAGAAGTGTAAAGGGCAGCGTCGCCGCCATCTGCTTTGAGAAGAGTGAGATGATGAAAAGGAACAGGGAAAGAATGTAGTATACTATCTTTCCTTTCTGACTGTAATAGATATAGGCGATGGATGAAAGCAGAAAGAAGAGAGAGAAGAGAAGGTCCTTTCTTTCGGTGATCCAGACTACAGACTCGACTCTGAGCGGATGGACCGTAAAAAGAAGTGCAGTAATAAAAGAGACAGGATGATTCCTGATGAGTAGAAAAATAAACCAATAGACGCAGAGGACGTTAAGGACGTGGAGCACAAGGTTGGTAACGTGATAGATTCGTGGATTCAGGACGAAAAAGTGATATTCCACGGAAAAGGAAAGGCTTACAACAGGATAGTACCACTGATTCTGAAAGGTAGTGAACATCGTCTTCACATTATTCCATGTGAGATTCCGTATCAGGAGATTGTCAGTGACGTATTTATCGTCATCCCAGTTGGTGAAACCACATGAAAGCGAGGGATAAAAAGAGATAGTGGTGACAGCCACAAGAACAAGAAGCATGAGCACCACAATCCATGTATCTTTCCGGTTTTTTGTCGGGATTTCTCCACTGTTCACAGGCTCATCTCTTTCGAAACAATATCTGTTATATACCAACGCGCATTATGAACTATGGCTCATAATGCTGTCGTCAGTTATGCCCTTAGTATACTCATCACCCTCTGTCATGTCAATGAAAACCTGCGGTTATCGCATAAATGACAGTGTTCACCACGCATGCGTTGAATATTCTTCATTGTAATCGGCACGGATCTGCAATAATGGTTCACTTTGTTCTGGAACTTCATGGTATAATCAAAATAAAACCTCGTGTTACAACCGGACATATGAGCGACAACAGAGAACTTCCCGACGCGAATCTATCAACTGAGACAGATTCTCTCCTGGAAATGCAGAGAAGACCGCTGCTGAAGAGAATGTGCACTTCCTGGAGAACTGTGCTCATCCTTGCCGCTCTTACCGCTATTGGCACTTTTCTTCGCCTGTATCATCTGGATTACAACTCTATATGGCTTGATGAAGGCGCCACATATGAGATATCCCGCCATACTCTCAGCCATATATGGAAGGTAGTTGCCGACGGTGAGTTCAATCCTCCCCTCTTCTTCTGGCTGGAACACTTCATGCTCATTCCGGGGAACAATGAAATCAGCCTCCGCCTCCTTCCTGCACTGATAGGCACTTGTACTATCCCTCTCGTCTATCTCATTGGCAAAGAGATTCTCGACGACAACACCGGGCTTGCATCGGCAGCCTTTATCACCTTTTCTCCTTTTCACATACTTTACTCGCAGGATGGCAGGGCTTATACCACCGTGCTCTTCTTCTTTACTCTGGCGCTTTATTTCTTTCTCCGGGCACTGAAAAGCCGATCTCTGCGCCACTGGGCTGCTTTCGGTCTTTTCTCTGCTCTGTCGTTCTATACTCATTTCTATATCGCCATCCCCCTCATCATCATTGTTCTCTATGGCCTCATCACCGAATCCCTCTCTGTAAAGAAAACGGCAGATTCCATCAGAAACCTGCTGACAGGGGTATTTCTCTCCCTTGTCATATCACTGCCCCTTATCATTATAACTGTCCCGCTTATCATCAGAAGAACTGCAGCACCTCCCCCCTATGGGATTCAGGGTCTCCCCATTGTTACCACAACATTGAACCAGATGCTCAATGAGTCATCGTGGCTCACAGGCTTTCTTCTGCTTCTTTCATTATGGGGAGTCTTCAATCTCTGGCGTAAAGAGAGAAAAAGCGCAGCGCTTCTGCTCATCTGTATTGCAGTACCTCTCACAGTGAGCATTCCTCTCTCCCTTAGAATGCCCCTTCATCCCCGATGTCTCATCTTTCTCATCACCTTTTTTGCACTGGCTCTTTCCTGCGCGTTCGCACCGCTCTTCACATGGAAGAAATGGACACTTTATATTGTCATTGTATTGCTATGCATACTGAATGCTTTTACTCTTATAAATTATTATTCCCACTATTCCACAGAAGACTGGCGGGGAGCCACCCGATACTTCAGTGAAATTTCACATCAGGACGATGCGATTGTCTTTGTACCTGATTATATGTGCCTTCCTTTCAACTTTTATTACAGAGGCTCTGCCGCCCATTTCCATACACTCAAAGGTTACAGAGAATCAGATTTTAACGATCTGGTGTTTTCTCTTACTGAAGAGAGGATCTTTTTCATTGTCACTTCTGATATTTTCTCCATGGACCCCCATGGAGAAGCAGTCCAATGGATGAAGAGCAACGCAGTATATGCAGGAGAACGCAGAGGAATCCACGTCTTTGTCTATGATAGAAATTCCCGCTGATTAGCTCCTGTCGTGCTTCAGGCACAGACAATGTCTATTACTGGCAAAGTCACGCGGGCTTTTTCAAAGAGTCTCACACCTGTGCCCACCATGGATATCGGCAGGTAAGGATGAGATAAGGACGAATTGAAGGGATGACATACTCTGCTTTCCCCTATCAGGAAAAGACACGTGCCTTCAATGAGTGACAACCAGACATCATCTCTGCCAAAGGAAAACCTCATCTGGAGCCTGTACGGCATCGGAGTGGGCCTTATTGCTGTTTCAATTCCCTTTTTTGATGCACTTACCGGCATTGGCGTCATAATCGCTTTCATTGCTGCTGTTATCCTTGCCGTTTCTTTTCCCCAAAAACCTGCAGCGCTTCCGCTCCGGAGCCCTGAATATGCCCTGGCACTCATGATTGTAATGGCCGGAATCTCCATTGCCGCCGCCTCTGACAAAATGCTGGCAGGTATGAGATTTCTTGAACTGCTGACCGGAGCAGCCATATTTATCCTGATAAAGGCGTATGCCCGCAGAAATCCTGATACGCTCAAGTCCCTTACACGGCTTGCGGTGTTCCCCTTTGCTCTGGTGGTCCTCTTCTCTGTCGCCCAGGTTATCACCATCGACTACATCGCCCTCATCCCTGAAGAGATGAAGGGAGGGCTTGCAGAGGTAAAAGGAAGAATATCGTCCATCTTCGATTCTCCCAACATCCTTGCCCCCTATCTTCTGCTTGCGCTTCCCTTTCTGTTCAGCGTCATCACCATAAGCGGCTCCGGAAGAAAAGAAAAAGGCATGCTCTTTGCCCTGTGGTTTCTCGGGCTCTGCTGTCTGGTCTGCACCTTTTCACGAAACGCATGGCTTGCGGTGCTGATGAGCACGGCGTTGATGGCGTTGCTGTCCCTCAGTGGGAGAATTAAAAGGATACTGATTGCTTCAGTGCTGATCCTTCTCTTCATCTTTGCAGCTGCATGGATGCTTAAGGGAGACACGGTCAGATCATATCTCTATCGAAAAGGGCCTGATATGAGCAGAATGGTCACGTACAGAACTGCCCTCACCATGGCAAAAGAACGGCCTGTCCTGGGTGTAGGCATTGGCAACTTCCGTACAGCCTTCCCGCTGTATTTCAGCAGAGGCGATATCACATTCTTTGACGGTTCTGCCGCCTGGTCTGCACACAACACACTACTCAACTTCACAGTGGAGACAGGGATACCCGGCGGTGCGGCTTTTGTCTGGTTCATCACCACAGTCCTTCTCCGCCTTGTCAGAGGGAGAAAGAGAGGCCCTTCGGAAGTCACATTGATACAGGGCTGCCTGTGGAGTATCCTTGCACTCCTTCTATTCGGCGTATTTGACTGCACCATAAGCCATCATAAGTGCGGCTTTGCCTTCTTCTTCATTACCGGCTGCGCAATGGGCCTCCTGGAGGCCGGTGATGACAAATCAGCAGCAGCACAGAGCGACGAAGCCGCAGGGAACGTGAAGGTCGGGCCGGCACAGTCGGAACCCTCAGAGTCAGAGGATGTCAGCAGAATCCTGCAGAAGGAACCTGGCAGCATCAATGATAGTGTTTCAGGTGAGACTGCCGGTGAGACCGGAAATAAAATCAGCGAGAGAGGAATCACAGAGCAATGATGGCCATACTCGTCTTCATATCATTCCTGGGATACTGTGCCCTCCTGTCCCGGCGTGTCCGGTGGCCTGTTGAGCTCATCCCCTTCTTTGTCATCTCATCTATGATAGCACTTCTCTACCTTTCCGGGCTCCTCTCCCTCTTGACGCCGGGCACCTGGATTCTCTTTATCGGAGGGCTCCTCAGCCTCATCATCTTTGCCGTTGAAAGCAGAAAGGAGCTGCAGCCTTCTTTTTCCAGACTCTTCACGCCAGGCACCGCGCTCTTCATGGTCTGCTCCCTTTTCATATGGTTCAGATTCAAAGGGTACATTTACAATGACTGGGATGAATTTGCCATCTGGGGACATATGGTGAAGGATATGCTGGCCTCCCAGAGCATGATAGGGCCGGAGAGCTCCATGCGCTTCAAAGACTATCCGCCGGGAGCGGCAGTTGTGCAGTATTATCTCTCCACCTTCACAGGATATTCTGAAGGTGCAGCCGTAACGGCTCTCAACTTCACGATACTCTGTGCCATTACAGTCTTTCAGAGCCGGGTTCCCTGGAAGAAATGGCCATACAGCCTCCTGATGATGGCGTGCGGCGTCCTGGCTCTGCTGGCGTGGGGGCGCACCTTTGATACGATCTATGTGGACCATCTGCTGGGGCTCTTTTTCGGCTGTGCGATTGCTTCATACACGCTCGCCCCGGCTCCCCGCTGCGAAGCGTTTCTCCGCCTCCTGCCCACCCTCTGCGTCATCCCGCTCATAAAAACTGCTGGAATCTTTCTGGCCCTGGTGGTCTGTATATTTATATGGGCTGATGCAGGCGTGGCTTTTATCGGGAGAATCGCGGCGGACCGGAAAACTCTCAGGCAGGCGATTCTGGAGAGACTCAATGGCTCGCAGAGAAGCACTTTCCTCTCCGGAGCGGTGCTTCTCATCCTCCTCACTGCAATGCCTTTTCTGTCACAGGGACTCTGGAAGGCCCGACAGACCTCGCTGGGGATTAAGAAGTCGTGGCCTGCCACCTTCACTTTTCACGATGTGCAGCGCAGCTTCTCTGAGAGCGAAGGGAGCCCCAGAGAGAAACAGATCATCCAGAATTTCAGAAAGACACTTTTCACCTCGGATCTGTCATATCTTGGAAGCACATCGAAGTTCTTTCGCCTCACTCCCAGAAATGGCATTATCATGCTTTTTCTTTTATCCTTCACTGCACTGCTGCTCTACGATGACTGGCTTTCCAGAATCCGGATCGGGACCGGTCAGATCATCCTCTTTCTCGGGTGCGCTCTTTATATCATGGGGCTCCTTGTGATACTTTACCTTCACTACTTCAACGACGAAGAGAGTGTGCGTCTTGCCTCCTTTGCCCGCTATACGGCCACCTACTATATCGGGTGGAGCTTTGTTGTCCTGTCACTGTACCAGATGGCGCTTATGGGGAAGCATTCTCTGGAAACAGCGTGCACGAACACTGATATATCGCTTCCAGAAGCTGTAATGGAGCCTCCGGCTTCCGCCGTGGAATCTCCCCTCACTCCGGCAGAATCTGATGGATCCGGCTCCCATGTGTTGAAGAGCTCTCCCCTGCCTGCCGGAACCGCTCATCTCAGGTATATCCTTCCTCTTGCAGTATTGTCCTTCTTTGTATGTGCGTACTGTGATGTGCATCACTACGAGGCCCCCGGAGAAGTGGTGAGTTTCAGAAAGAGCTTTGAGAGGCAGATTTCCTCCATACGAGGAATCACCTCTCCCAGAGACTCAATCTATATAATCTGGCAGAACTCACCAGGTGCTCCAAAAGTCATGGCTGCCTATGAACTGGCGCCAAGAAAGACAAACCACGATGGATGGAGCCTGGGAAAACCATACGGCGTCGATGATCTGTGGACAGTTGATAAGACTGTGGAGAATCTGGAGCAGGATCTCGCAGAGTATGATTATCTGCTCATCGGCAGCAGCGATGAGCAGTTCTGGAAACTATACGGAAGCCTGTTTGAAGATCAGGCCCGGAGCAGAGAACATACATTCTTCAAGGTTATTCGCCTCGATGTAAAGAGTGTGAAACTCAGAATCATGGAGTGAGCGGAAAGCGCACCTTCCAGACATCGATCTCGGTGCCGTCATAAACCTTCCCGTGATGAATCATTGTGAAATACTCAAGGCCTTTTCCTTTTAAGAAAAAGAGTCTGGTGAACACGGTGTTGGCAATTTCCGGAGATGACACGATGACCTGACTGTTCCCGCCTTCTGCTAGAATTATTGAGTAAGGAAATCCCGGGTTTTCGTATCTTTTCTCTGTCACCTCTCCTTCCGGGGTGCAGTAGACGAAGGAGATGGGCTGAAAGGCCCCCTGGGAATCCTGCACCAGCACATTAAAGGTTTTCCTGTCGATTATTACGTGATACTGCCTCCCATCGATTACAGGGCGGCTTACCAGAGTGTTCCCCTTCTCTTCACAGAAAGCCGAAGAGAGATAAGAGGGCCTCGGAGAGATCCACGTTTCACGATCATAACCATTGAGAGCCTGAAGGTTGAAAAAAAGCTCTGCAGCCTTATTGCCAGTCATCGAATAGTTTTCTCTGATAGACCGAAGTGCCGAAAAAGGCTGTGCCTTTTCCACGGAGGAGGCAATTCCGGCTTTCCTGAAATCCCAGAAGCCATAATGCCCCCAGTAGGGCGCCTTTTTTGCCAGATCGCCGGTGATGATAAAATACTGCTCTCGAGGTTCACCGAAGATGAGGGGGAGGAGAGTCTTCGCGCCGGCTTCACCTGCACAGCCCCTGAGGAAAGGCACTGCGTCATCTTTTTTCATCGTAAGGACCTTGTTGAGCACTGAAATGGAGCGCTCTGTATTCTGCATCGTGCCGTTCAGCACTTCAAATGCCTGGTTGGAGCCACAGTTAAGCATTCTCAGTATGGCAAGAGCCTGTTTTTCATCTCTAGCGGTCAAAATCCGGGAGACCCAGTATGTGGGGGGCTTTTCAAGGGTATGATTGTCAACAGTCACTGCCCTGTCGGCGCCAAAGGTGATAAAGTCGCCAGGATCCCAGTATGATGTCACAATGGCATCAGGAGACGACTGCTCTCTGAGGATGGTAAAGGCTTTATCATAGGCGGCATTCATAACAGGGATGTCGTTCAACGCTTCCTTATACCCGGTGAAAATCTGTATACTCAATAACGCCGTGATGAGCAGAATAGCGAGAGCCTGCCCTGCCACTTTCCACGTTTTGAAATTACAGAGAGCAGTGGAGAGCCACTGAAAGAGTGCCGCCAGAGAAACTCCTGCGGTAATTGAAAATGGAGGCACCAGAAGAAGAAGAAACCTCACTCCCTTAAGGCTTCCATAAAATGTGCCGCCTATCCAGATAATAAAGAGAATGGAGAAAACAAGCCGAGCCAGGCTCTTCAACTGCCTGTTTAGTGCAATAATCATACAACCTGCACACGAGAGAAAAAAGAAAAGCTCTCCACCTAAGACATTGAAGAAGAGGTGATAATTGCCCGGCTGCAGTTCATCCACGCTGAGAAATATGTTGGGCCAGAGACTGGAGAGAAGAGAATCCTTCATCCCTGCCATTTCAAAAGGCCTGGCCCAGGCTTTCCCAAAGGCTGCTGCATCTCCGGAAAAGAGCGTTGCCGAAAGGAAGGTGGAAACCATGAGGACTGTAATGCACAAGAGGAGCTCCTTCACTCCCTCCTTCTGCTCTGGTGTCTTTTCCGGAGCCTTTTCCTTCAGCCATTCGATAAATAAAAGAGCGGGAATTGCAAGAATCAGGGAGCCGAAAAGAAAGTAAAGCATGAACCACCACCCCATCCAGGCGAAGCAGAAAAGGCCCAGAGATACGCCTGAAAGAGCCAGGAAAATGATTTTCCCCGTCATCTTCTGCGATCTCAGACCTTCCAGCAGAAAGAGAGCTGCAAAGACCGGCAGTGTCACATTATAGATATCGGTATCTGAACCAAGGGAGCGGCTGATTAAGAATGGATTGACCGAAAAGAGTGTTGATGCGGTTACTCCCGCCATATTTCCTGCAAACCTTCTGGCGATGAGAAATACTCCAAGCGCCGCCAGCATGGAAAAAACGAGCGGAACATAAAAGGCGGCCGCCATTATGGTGTATGCAGGGTCCCAGTGGGAGAGAACCGTGTAAAAGCCGGAAATTATCACCGGGTGAAGGATGGGTGTCACCGGCACACCCAGAGGCGCCAGCACATGGTTGTCCCACTGGTCTTTCCCCTTCTTCAGGTCACCCTGCATGCGGTGGGAGAGAAGGTTTCGGGCATACCGGAGGTAGAGATAGGGATCATAGTCGCCCAGATAGGTAAAGCGCCTGCCGCCGTGCTGATAGGAGAGGCCTGAGATCATGGAGGCTTCCTGTTCGCCAATCTCCCGGTCCAGCATTGCCCTGTTCCTGGATTTATACAGCTCAAACTCTCTGTCTATCAGAGTCTTAACCCTTTTCCTGTCTTTCATGCGGGGATCACCGGAGAGCGATTGTGCAACTCTTTCCCTGTGGGAGTTATAGACCCTGTCAGTGGCCCACTGCCGTGCACATGGGAGGGATGCAGGGAGAATTCTGAGCCAGATTGAAAGTGTCCAGGGGATCAACAGCAGCAGAAGCCAGAAAGGCGCATTCCGCAAGACAGGGAATACTCCGGTTCCGCAGCTTCGGCATTGTGGGCTTCGGTCCTGTGGACTTCGGTCCTGTGGGCTTCGGTCCTGTGGACTTTCACCCAGTGGACTCTCGCTCCCTTTTCGAATCTCTTCTTTGTTGGAACTGTCTTTCTCATCCAAAATGAACGCACCCGCTTCCAGGCTCTGCAGTGTAACCTCACCTCAGGGAATTCTTTCTCCCTGAGTCTCTCCCCTTCCCTGAGTCTCTCCCCTTCCCTGAGTCTCTCCCCTTCCCTGAGTCTCCCGACTACTCGACCACTCGACCTCCGGCCCCTGGCACCCGACCCACGATCCCCGGCCCCTGGCACCCGACCTCCGGCCCCTGGCACCCGACCCACGATCCCCG
>Ga0302251_1000358_pt1 | contig 45311 bp, 37 predicted proteins | sample AAG_RA_Gln_MG_FD_193534 | JGI IMG/M metagenome (GOLD analysis project Ga0302251, IMG submission 193534) | Enriched activated sludge microbial communities from anaerobic digester in WTTP, New Holstein, Wisconsin, United States - AAG_RA_Gln | ecosystem: Engineered > Bioreactor > Anaerobic >... | reverse complement strand
CCGACCTGCCCTTCCTTGCTTGGTAGAGCAAGATCATCGGGCCAAATGAGGAGATCGCATGAGCCGGCCTCCAACCTGCGAAGAGCGCTCCCACTGGAAAAAGCTTGTAACCCCTCAGCTAACGCGGGGCAGGCCTGTTTATGGGTGGTTCGTCTTTCCGCACAGCTTTGACAAGGCCCTGGTCGAGGAGATATTGCAGGAGCTGGCGGTCAGTGCTGGGGCTTCTGTGTGGGACCCTTTTGTGGGGGCCGGTACCACGGTCCTGACCTGCAGGGACCAGGGTATTGTGGCATGGGGGTCAGACCTGCTGCCTCTCTCTGTTCTGGTAACCCAGGCAAAAACGGCCATCTACGACATCTACGCGTTGCAAGCAGCGTTTGAGGGTTTCTCGTACAATATCCGAAGAGGGACTCGGGATCGGTTTGCGGACGTGCCCGTGATCCGGAAAGCAATTCCAGCCCGCATCCGTCTCCGGGTTTCCTCCTTACTCGATCAGATCGGCGAGCTCGACGAGCCAGCAAGGTCCTTCTTTACAACGGCCTTGATAAGCGTCTTAGAGCGCTGTAGCCACGCTGTAAAGTCCGGTGGCTGGTTGCGCATCGACGAGAGCAAGGCTGTCCAGGAATCGGACGTTCGGTTGCGGTTCACCGAACAGGTCGGGAGAATGCTGAATGATATCCGCGAAGGCGAAGAGAGTCACCATCTGAAACCAGTGCCCCATGTGTGGCTCGGCGATGCAAGGAGCGAGCACCTGCCAACAGCCGTTGACGCCATCATTACTTCGCCTCCGTATCTGAACCGCCATGACTATACGCGGGTGTTCGCGCTGGAACTGGCCCTGATTGGCGTCGCAAACGCGGATGAACTGAAGGCATTACGCTATCGCGCGCTACGATCTCACGTGGAGGCACAAGCACCCCAATCCCTCCGTGCCTCTTATCGGGTGCCTCGAGGGCTCGACCTCTGCTTGCAGCAGATCGAGCAACAAGGAGCAAACGACAGACGCGTTCCAGGCATGATTCGGGGCTACTTCGAAGACATGTTCCATGTCCTTTTGAATGCTGGAGAGAACCTGCGCGCAGGAGGTGGGGCGGCCTTTGTACTGGGGGATGTACGGTTCTCGGGGACAATGGTTCCGGTGATCGACCTGACGGTAGAGCTAGGACGGCAGGCAGGACTAACACCTGAAAAGGTGATCATCGCACGTTATAGGGGCAATAGCTCGCAACAGATGGGTACCTATGGACGAGAAAGAGCAAGAGAGGGCGTGGTCATCTTCCGGAAGTGATCGGCATACCCTTTTTCACCTGGACGAGAGTGTGCCCGCGCGGCACGTCTCTTTCCAGACCCTGCGCAACTTACTAGTTCAGATTGGTCGGAATCAACCGGTAGCCTATGCCGATATCGTGGATCGCCCTTCCGAGGCCTTTGCGGCAATACTGGTCACGGCGGGTGGTCAGGCGATGGGACGATCTACACGCTATCATCACCTGAATGCACTCAAGATACTCAACCTAGTCAGCCAGAGACGCACACAGTACGTACTTACCTCCACAGGCGAGGACATTGCACGATCGTGGGTCGCCGACTCTGCGCCGCTCGCAGGGGACAGCCTGAACCTGTTCCGTGTTGCTGTACGTTCTTGCAGCCTTGTGCAGCGGAATTTCCTCATACTCTTCACGGGTAGCCTGGATCTCGACCCCTGGAAGCACGGCGCGGCAGTCAGCCTAAGTCCAATATCAGGCCAGCGGTCCTGCGAACTCAGAGGCCTCAACTGGCCGGGCCCTCTGAGGCTCTCCAAGAACCAAACTCAGGGAATCATCTGGGGACTTCGCCAGTGGTGTCTCTCTGTAGGATTGGTGGACGAGATATTCATTCGTCCACAGGCAGACGTAGACGCAAGCTCGGCCAATATCATCTTCCCTGTGGATCCAGCCAAAGCCGCGCTCTCTACGGAGGACTTTGGCCTAGCCCTTCGCCGCCATCTGCCGCTGGGACAACCGATCTATGGCGATACGGTTGCCATCTCCATACCCCTGTTGTTCTACCGCCTTTGCCCAACGGAACACCTTGCCTTGCATTTGGCCAAGCAGCTTCTTGAACAATGGCTTGCACAGCATGCCGATCAGGCCTTTGTAGAGACTGCATCGTACAGCATCTTGGAATCTGGCCGTTTGCGACGTGGAGCTTCCCGCGAGGTCTGGAGAAAACAGCAGAAAACCTTTTTGACGATCGGTGGTAGGCTCTACTCTCGTCTGCTTGTTTCCGAGGCTCTTTGGACAGAGAAAGGAGTTGAACCTCATGCCCATCAATGATAGTACTGTTCAACAGATCTGGGGGGAAGTCGAGAGGGTTGATACCTACGCTCGGCTGGGGCTTTCGCGAAACCCCTTTCCGGCAAGTGGTGATCCTCCAGCAAGTCCGACTATCCCACCGTGCCCTGAGGTCTACGAGCAAATCGCTGGTTTTGTGAAACGCTTCCTGCGCTCGCGGCAGTCTCAGGGATTGGTTTTGCTGGGGGACTATGGGACGGGGAAAACCTACCACCTCCGGTGGATTCAGTCTCTCCTAGAGGCGAAACCCGAGGTGGCAATTCGGGTCGTTAGTATCGAAACGCCTGGCCTAGAACCGTATGACCTAGTGCGGGGAACTCTGGCTCAAGTTGGAGATCAGGAATTGGCCAGAGCAATCTGGGCAATCGTACAACCTGTTCTTCGAGAGGAAATACAAACTCAGGGGCAGCAGTTCTTCACACAGTTTGCAGAAGGAACAGTCAAGGGGCGAGGGGGACGTCAAAAAACTCTGGAATCCGCCGGGATGGAGTACCGCTGGATGGAGATGAGTGAGGAAACATTCCATGACTATCGCGCATTTCTTTCTGCTTTTGATCGAACGGGGGCGCTGAGCCGCGAGAAATTGCGTGACTGGGCAGTGGGGCCTCTTTGCCGTACAAAGCAAGAAGGAGGCTTGGGTGTTACCCGAAATGTGGCTGTAGCACGAGAGATGGCGAACCTTTGTTTCCTCTCAGGCGCACGGGCGCTTCAATCATGGGAGCGGCTCACTGTTCCGGGTGGAAAGTCGCCCTTCCCATTGCAGGGAGAGCCCGAGTTCTTGCAGGCGATTCTCAGGCTACTTGTCGCCACGGGGACGGAGTACTTCGTCCTTCTCCTCGACGAATTCGAGAAGGTCCCGTTGATGGAGAACTTGACAGAGAGAGAAATGAAACGCTATCTGGATACTGTCCGTATGCTCGCGGACAGGGGATGGCAGGAAGAGGCGCTGCCATTCGCTTGGATAATAGCATCACACGATGAGGCATGGTCTCTGGTTCGGGACAAGCTGAATCAGGCTCTAGCCGAGCGCTTCCCGACTGAGGTCAATCTGCCACGATCCAACGATCCATCAGTGGCGCGTTACCTTGTAGCTCAACATCTTGCCCTTGTGCGGCTAACTCCAATGCCGCAGGATAGTCTACAACCACTTCCGGAGAACCTGATTGACCTGATCCCCGCCGGGCTCCGGCGGACTCCACGGGACCTCCTGGTCTTGTGCTACGACCTCGTCGAGGAGGCGGTTGGCAGTCCTTCGCGCGATCCGCTGCAAATCACTGACTCATTTGTGACAGAGTTTGTCAAACGCAAGGCATTTCTCAAAACCGATAGGGAGACGACTGAGCAATGAGCGCGCATCAATGGGCGCAGTCCTTGTACCTGGATACGAATGCCTTCATCTACGCTAGTTTCTACTTGGCGAAGCCTAAGGGGGCACCGGACCTCGAATACTACCGCCGGGGCAGGCTTGTGATTAGGTGCCTCGAATGCTGCCAGACGGCAGGCATACGTGTCTTCTCCACTGATCTGGCATATCTGGAAATGCACCACAACTACTACGAATGGGCTAGACTTCGGCAAGCACTTGATCTCGGTGCGCCGCCTGGATTGCTCTTTGGCAAGAGCCACCGTATGGATTCGGATTTCCTGAATAGGCCATTAGGGCCAAGCGCTCAAGCACAGGTACTAGGGGCTACAGCGCAGTGGTTGGAAACCTGGGATTTTCATCAGCTGGTGGAGTTCAAGCGACCGGATGAGATGCCTAATTGGTTCCCAGTCGCTCGCCATATATACTCACGATTCATGGAAACCGTGGTCGACTGCCTGCATCTGGCGGCAGCAATCTCACTAGAGTGCAACTACTTCTTGACTCAGGATGACACTCTACGCAGACTGATACACCAAATGAGGGAAGACGACGCCTTCAAATGCGGGCTTCGATCTGAATGTGGTCTTTCCGAAGACTATGGATTGCCTGATGCCGTAAGAGTGCAGACTTTCTGCAACGCCTTCAAATGAGGCAGTAACTGCTCCTTCCTGCTCCAGGCGGGTACACCTTGCGGTCCGCGGCAAACCGCTTTGCAGAAGGAGACGGCACAACAACATGCTCCACGGTCCGAACCAAGCCTTCCCAGGAGTATCAAGGCGGCGGGATAGCGGCCATCGCGAAGAACTGAGAATCGGTGGCTAAAGCTATAGCTTCTCTATCTGCGAGGCTGCCATCAGATCAGCAACGGCAAATGGTCAGGAGCAGCTGTCGCACGTAGGCGATGAACACACCCTTGTCCCCGGCCGGCAGTGTGCGCATATGGGCGATGTCGTTACGGAACATGTGCAATTCGATCAGCTTACCCCGGATCACCTCGGGGTATAGAAAGATGGTCTGAAAAACGTCGCGCCAGTTGCACTCCATCGTGATGATCTCGGCGTAGTCAGAGAAGTCCATGTACTCCTTCGCTGGCAAGTCTGGCTGCACCATCCAAGGGAATGGTCGTTCGCGCTTCTGTTTGCGCTCCTCGGCCCGGATGCGGTTCTCCGCCGGCAGCCGGCCCTCGTTCCACCAGTCGCGCGAGACGCGGGACAACTGGCGATCGATGAATGCCCGCATCGCTTGCTCCAGGACGCGGAGCAAGTGATAGCACTCTACCTCGGTGATCTCCTGAATGGGCCGGACTGCCATTTCCTCCAGCTTCTCCAAGGCAGCAGCGAGATCGATGTCACCAACTCTGGTGGCCTGGTCTGTTTCCGCCGGTAGAGGCAACGTTCTGCTCTCCTGAGGCTGAAGGGCAGACTGCAAATCGGCCGGCAGGCCTGCCAGTGCCAGGATTCGTCTGTAGTCTTCCTCGGGTAGGGGCAACAGGACGCGGCTGCCGACCAGAAACGCCCCCCAGTCCTCGGTCTGTCTGGCGATGTCCAATTGTCCCCACAGACCTGGGCCGGGCCGCGGATCAAGTCGCACGTGATCAGGGAAGACAGTCACCTCCTGGAGTTGCAGCGCATAGGCCATAGCCCCGGCCGCAGTCCCCTGCGGTATCAGCTCGCTGACCCTATACAGTCCAAGAATCCGCAGGTAGGTTGAACTGCCGAAAACGTGATCGTAAGCCAGCACTAACTGGGGGGTTCCTGCGTTGCATTCAGTAGTGAACTCGGCCGTGCCCGGCTGAAATGCCGCGAGCGGCTGAAACCGCCAGCTTTGCTCAAACTCGCTCCGGGCCCGGGGTTTGTTCAGGCATAGCAGCCAGGGGTGGGAGTGGTACTCCGGCAACGCCGCAGGAGGATTTCCTGGAACGACCAGGCAGACCTCACTTCGCAGATCAGTCCAGATGGGCGCTGCCTGCCCGGTGGTGGGGAGGCACAAGCGGTCCAACTGCCCAGGTTCCGCCGGCTCCAACCCCTCCACTTTGAACCAGACGCCACAAGACTTCCTGCGCAGACCGGGCAACACGTGCTCACTATCCTCATTCGGCCCTGGCTCCGTGAGCACAAGCAGCCGGCCACGATACAGCGCGAGTTGCCGCGCTTCCAGGCTCAACCGCACGAATAGGTACAGGTATACTTCCTCGCCCTGCTGAATTGCCCGCTCCAGTTCGGCGCGGACGGCCGGATCGAGCGGCCGACCTGGCGATCCAACCCAGGCATAGCCCCGCTCGCCAGCTAGAGCCCGGTATGCCTCGATCAGCTGCGGCGTGCTCTCGAACTGCTTACCTTTTTCCGGGAGATGCAGAAGCAGGTGCGGTGTTGGCATCTCCGTCTTCCTCGCGGCTACGATGGTTCTTCGACTGAGATAGGGCGGCGCTCCAGAGCCCACTGAACGCGGCCGAACTCGCTCGGCTGCATCACCGCGAGCTGGTCCACCACACGCTTGCGGCTCTCCACCGCCAGCGCGAAGCAGGGGCCAAACTCCTCTTCAGTGAGCGTATCTACGGTGCGGTGCGGATAGACTAGCTTGAGTAAGCCGGCCGTCGTCTTCTTGATCGCGTCCTGGTTACGGCCCGTCATCCCGCCAAAGTCCACGCGCGCCGAAACGTGCAACTGGTAGTTGCGCCGGCGCAGCCGGCTCAAGATCTCGGCCAGGTAGTCGGTGATAAAGCCATAGCCCTGGGCGTAGTTCTCCGGCTGGATCTTGGGCAGCTCCCAGCCGGGCAGGAAGCCGTGGAGCCGGTCCAGAAAGGCCACGTCTTGCAGTTCCGGGGGCAGTATTTCGAATAAGTGCCGGTAGTGGTCGGCCGGCGTCCGGCGGGCCAGGTCGGTGTCAATGTTGCCGCCCAGGACGATGCTGGCCTGCGAGGTGAACTCCTGCGGCCCTCGCGAGAAACGACCGGTCTGCATAAAGTCCTTCAGCACGCTGATCGTGGCCTCCGGGTCGGTAAAGTGCGTGTTGGCGATCTCGTCGAAAAAGATGACGTCCTTGTGGCCCAGGATGCCGATTTTGCGTGCGGCCAGGTTGTAGAATAATGTCGCCGGCGTCGCCCGGCCGCCGGAGATGACAAAAGCCCGGCTGGAGGTGTTGCGGTAGGTATAGGTCTTGCCCGTCTCGCGCGGCCCCAGCTCGATCAGGTTGTAGTTGGCCTCGACGAAGGGGACTAACCGGAGGAGGAGCAACATCTTTTCCCGCTCGGTGAACCGTTCCGGGTTAAAGCCGATGCTCTGGATGAGCAAGGCGATCCATTCGGCAGTCGTGAACTGCTCCCGTTTTGCGATGTAGTCGTCCAGGTCGAGTCGCGTGATCTGGAAGGGTTGAAAGTCGCGGATGTAGAAAGGATAGATCCGGCCTTTGAGCTCGTAAGTGGCGTCGTATTCGACCGTGATGGTGCCCCAGGCCCCTCCGGCGAGCAAGGCCTCGCCGTGTTCGCGCAACACCCCCGGGCTGATCCGCACAAAGTTGTCGTCCAGGGCCGGTACCTCGGCCCAGTAGTGGTCACGCGCTGCATCCAGCCGGACCTGCAGTTGCCCGAGCAGCACGTATCCCCGGTCGCTGCCCTCCTTGATCCGGCTCTTGATCAACTCCTTGGCCCCACTTTCGACATAGTGCTCGAATAGCAGACGATCGATGCGCTGCTGCCCCGGCACCGGGTCAGCCGGGTCCACATAGCGGGCACAGAGGTACTCCATCACGTAGCGTGGGAACTCTTTGTAGGCCTCGTTCCAGCGGGTCAGTGGCTTCAAGACGACCCGATCGGCCAGCAGCATCGTTACCTTTTGATCCAGAGCATCCATCTCTTCCTCGATTTAGCTATCATCCAGTTGGTCCAGGCCGGCGAAGCCGATCTCGACCACGTCTTGGCGAGGCGCGGTCTCGACTACCACCACTCGCGCCGGGAGGCGCTTCTCCTGGCCATCCACATCCCGGTATGTTCCCTGCACTGTGACCGACTGCGTTTTCCGAGGGCTATACCGGGGTGTGAAGGTATAGGCCCACTCCTGGGATTCGCGTGGCCGCAGAACCCCTCGGAAGGTCTGGCCCTCACGCTCAGTGTCAGCGGCAACCAGCAGGCTATAGCTGGCTTCGCGGTTGCCCGCATTGCGCACCGTCATCTGGATCGTCTGCGGGTCCTTTTCGCGCGCCGCGATCTGACGGGGCAGACCAGTGAGCTCCAACTGCACAACAGGCTTGACGATCCGCTGCAGCACTACACCGGGAACTACCATTTCCCCCAGGGAAATACCGCCGTGGGCATATCGAGTCCCGCGCCCACCTGCGCGCTGGAACCAGGACCGCCCGCGGGCCACGGTGTAGAAATCATCCCCGCGCACTGGGACTTGCAGCCCGGCCAGGTGCGCCACGTTCTCCAGGTATCGGTAGAAGGTAGACTGCTCGGCCGGCGCCGGCATGGCGGGGGCGTCGATGCCGATCGGAATGCCGGCTGCAGGATCCAGCTCGATAAAGCCGTGATCGCTGGTGACAACCACCCGGTCCCCTTCTCGCACGCTACATCGCAGCTCCTCTGCCACGCGTTGGACCTGGGCGGCAATCACATCGTTCGCCGCAGCCAGGCTGCCCTGGAACTGGTGAATCCAGTCGTCGCTGATGTTGTAGACGAGGATGTTGATCGCCCGGCGGTCGAAATCGCCGCCAAGTCGCTGTTGCCCTGCGCTGCCTTCCCGGGCCACCTCGAAGCGCAACCTGCGGTCCCGCTCTGCAGGTTCCAGATCAAAGAGGTGACTGGCCAGTAGCACCTCGTTAGTGGTGGGTCGGCCATTAGCCCCCAGCCAGGTCGCCGGTGCTCCACCGGCCAGTAGCCCCGTACGTGCGATAGCGGTGAAAGACGGCAAGAGGCAGAGGTAAGCTTTACCTTCGTCTATCACTTCCAGGTACTCGGTCAGGGCCGGCCGCACCACCTCCTGCCAGGTGTCCCACCGCATCCCGTCAAAGACAAGCACCCACAAGGCTTGTTCGGGACTTGGCCGCCAATCGGCATGCAGCACCGTGTCGTGGAGCACCCGGATCGAGCAGCGCGGATGGCCCAGAAACGCAGGGTAGCTCTCGGCCACCTCATCAGCTAACCGACTGTCCGCCTGGTCCAGGTAGTTCCACACCTGCCGTCGCAGTTGCTCCAGGTAGGACAAGATGGACCCCCGTATATCGGCGGACAGCTTCTGCGCCCCTTCCTCCGCTCGAGCGCAGGCCAACTCCAGCAGCCAGGCGCCACTTGTCACATACCAGTCGACCAGCGGAGCCAATCCCGATGCTGCCGACAGAGGCCGTTCAACGATGCGGCGCACAGACGCCACATCGCGGATTGTGGCCAGTAACGCCTGGGCGGGGGCACTGAACGCAGTCCGAGCGCCGGCCGGTGTGGAAAACGTCTCTATCTCCCTGGTCGTATCGGCTAGTGCGCCGGTGCGCAGCGCCAGGGTCAGGTAACGTTCGCCAAGACCATAAACCAGTGCCGGCGCCGTCTCGCGTCGCAGGGCTTGTGCCACGGTCTCCATATCGGTCAATGGCAGCAGTTCGACCAGGTCACCGATCCTGGCCCCGTCCAGCCGAGACTCGGCCCGCTGCAGCAAACCGGAGTGTAGGGCTGGGTCATCCCAGAGGGCCGCGGCCGTGTCCAGGTAGGCCGCCAGGGGTGCCGGATCCATCGCCAGCAGCCCCAGTCCCCGTAGCTGGTTGAGCGGGTTGGCTACGCGGTAGCCGCGCAGGACGCGGTAGAGATACACCAGCAGCGCCAGCTCCTCCGGCGGAGACTGGAACCAAGGCTGCAGATCGGCATAGGAAAGCGGTGGGCTCTGGGCCGCGTGTTCCTGGAGCAGCGGCAGAGCCCGTTCCGGGCCCCGTCCTGACCAGACCAACCTCAAGTAGTGGATAAGGAGCTCGCGGGCGCTGGTTTCGATAAAGAGCAGCTCTGGGATAAGGATGTCGGGCTGCTGACAATGGAGAGCTAGAGCGCGAACGTGGTGCGTGTCCAACGCCTGTTTCTCCCCCAACCGGACGCGCAGCTCGGCGTGCCCGGACACCAGGGTGTCCAGGTGGCCGCACAGGATCGCCCGGTGTTCCTGCAGGGCGGCTCGGGGAAAGACCTCGCCGGGGATCAAAGCGCGCAGCAGCCCTTCCAGGCTGAGGTCTACGATCCGGTCGGCCCGACGCAGCACATCGGGGATGAAGCTCAGGTTCAGAGTAGCCGCTGGTTCTCGACGGTAGGGAGCCGGCGTGACCCAGACCACATGGCGCAGATTGGGATCAGTGGGACCATGACCGTAGATCGCCCGGAATGCCAGGTCGTTGCCGGCGTAGTGGAATACCTGCCACGCCCGCCCGCCGAGGGCCAGTTCATCTTCCAGGTCGAGGTAGCGCTCGGGGTCAAGGATCACGACGAGGCGGTCCCCTTTGCGCGTCTTGCCCATCACCGCTTCAAGGTAATCCCGGGGCTCTTTCACTACCACGGCATTCACCCGTTTTCACGTAACCGACAGGCCTGGGCCAGCCGGCGTGTCCGCTCATAAAGCCAGGGGTTGACCTCTTGAGACCGAACCAGCTTGAAGAGCGCTGCGCCTTCGGCAAAGAGTTCGAAGTTGTAGCAGAACTGGATCCAGTCACACAACAGCTCGTCGTTGGGCGAGAGGCCGGCATTGCCCCCCAAGAAGGCCCGGATGGTGCGGATCTTGTCGGCCAGGATCTGCTGGGGCCGGGTGAGGTCCTTGGCCGGTGGGCGGGGACCTTTGGCTTTTACTCCCAGCTCGGCCGCTGCCTGGCTAACCACCGGCAGCGTGACCTCGATGAAGCGCAGCCATACGTCAGCGATTTGCTGGGCCGTGACTGCGTCCAACCGACAGTGAGGGCGCTTGACGTATACCCGGGCACAGCTGCTGCCCCAACGTTCCGCCTGGATTGTCTCGCCCATCTCGGACTGCAGGTCCGACAGGTGGGCCTGGAAACGATCGAGGTGCCGTAGGTTGCGCTCCCGGCTGCTCTCGAAATGGATACCCACCTCTGTATCATTGCGCAGCACGATCTCGTAATGGGCCCCCGGAAGAGGACAGGCCAACTGGAGATAGTTGCCATCCGGGTTCAGGCGACGGTTGTAGACCGCCGCTGGCAGTCGCCCAGATAGATGGGCGAGGATGGTCTGGTAGAACGCCTCGCGCGTGAGATCGCCCGCTTCTGCAGTGGCTATCTGTTCCAGGATCGGCAGCGTGGCTTTGATGAAACGCAGGAAAACATCGGCCAATTCATGGGCACCCGCTGCACTCGACAGCGGCCGGGGCAGGCGCAGGCGAAGCCCGGCATAGCTCTTGACCAGGCTGAGTCGCAGGGGCTGCGCCAATCTGGCTTCCAGTCTGGCCAAACGCGGTTGCAGGGCCACTGCCCAGGATCGGTTCTTGTCTTCGGGAGCATAATAGGTGAGCCCGATCGTAGCGGCCTTCTTGCTTAACCATATCTCGTACCAGGTGCGCGGGGTCCGGTGTTTCAACCCCAAGTAGTCGGCGCGCAGGTTCTTCTCCGGGTGATAGACGCCTGCCGGCAGCTTGCGACCCAGGTGGGTCAGCACAGCACGCATGAACTCCTCTCCGACCAATTCGACCGGCTCTGCCGGGCCACGAACCGGCGATGCCGCGGCCGGTGCCACCACTGGCAAAGCTTCCAACCCCAGCTTCTGCAACTGGCGACGGGCAGAGGGGCTGTCGAAGCGGTTCCGGGGCAGCCCGGTGACCAGAGAGACGACCCACTTGACCGAGAGTTGTTCGCCGTCGACCAGCAAGTACCAATCGTTGAAACGCCGCGCCTCTGGTGGCAACCCCTGGGCAATCGCGGCGCGAACCGCGCCAAGAACCGCCTGGCGGGACTGGGTAAATGACTGACCTGCCAGGTGGATCGTCTGCTCCCTCGTGATGTCCCCTTCCTTCGAAGTGAAGCGATTGCTGGTGACAATGGATTCGCCGATCGCGGACAGCGATTGCGGCGCGAGCGGCTCGGGGGTCTGTCGTTTATCTGGTTTCCGTCGGTCCCCGCGAAGTAGCGCGGAGAGCTCCTGTTTTCCACCTTCAGGATGCTCCTCCAACCACCTGCGCCCGGCATCGGTGATGGCCCACATCCCTCGCCCTGCGTTCCCCATGAGACCGGCGTGGACCAGGCTCTGACGCGACCAGCGCAGGTAGTGCTGCCACTTCACACGGCCCGACTTGTTCAGTTCGCGGTGCGCCGATGGAATCAGCCCACCCAGTCGCCGGTCGAACTCGCGCAGGACTGCGGCTGCGGGAGCTTGCCCCAGGCTGGACATCAACCAGAGTAGAGCCTGAGTATAGTCGAACGCAGTTGTTAGGACGGTCGGCCTGGCTCTCTGTTCTTCCATCAACGCAACCTCTTTCCGCGCCGTCGGCTACAGCAGCGGCAACTGGCCGTCGGCTGGCCTGTTCCCGGCCCGCATGCGGCAGGCTCGGACGATCTTGCGTGTCCGACCATACAGATCCGCATCCACGTTGGGCTCGTGGACATTGGCAAACATCTGCACGGCCTCGGCGAACAGCTCGTGCTCGTAAGCGAACTGGATCCAACCGCATAGCTCGACGTCGCTGGGGGGCACATCGAGTTCGCCGGCGACGTAGCGCTGGATCTGGCGTACGCGGGACTGGTCGGCAATCTCGTGGCGGGCGGACATTTTGTCTCTCTCGGCGGCGGTGGGCAACCGCCAGCGGCCAGTGCGCCGGTCTTGCCAAAAGTTCTCCTCCAATATCTGGTCCAGGGACTTGGTCAGGGCGGCGCTGGCCTCGAAGGTGGCCTCCTGCCACCTGGGGATCAGGTCCCCGGTGGTCTGGGGGTTGTTGCCGAGGATTGCGGTTAGCCAGCCGATGGCGTCGGACTCATTGCGGAGGTCAAACCCGCGCCCTCCGACGACCGCTTCGCCGCGCAGGTACCAGCGGCCGTCCACCTGCTTGAAGTAGTAAGGGAGCATCCCGTCCACATCGGCCATTGAGACCTGTACAGCCCCGCCGGCCAGCAGATCGTAGAGAACATGATTCCAGATATACTGCAGCGTGCGCTGCTCGACCGGTGGGCTCGTAGCCAGAAAACTCGCGATCCGTTCAACAACACGCGTCTCCAGGTCCTCGCTGCGCGGAGCACCATTGGTCGAACGTGGCTGGAGAGGAGTAGGCTTGTGGAGGTTTAGGACAATATCCTGGTTGGTTACTCGCTCCAGCCCCTTCTGCCCTCGGATTCCCTTGAAGGACAGTTGTACTTTGTCAAAGGCATTGATCTCCGCCAATTCGAATCCAGCCGCCTCCGCTGCATCTAGGATGGTCTGCCAGATACGGTCGTCCGAGTTGTGAAAGACCACCGATGCCCAGCGGCCTGGTTTCAGTAGGCGGTACATTTCCTCGAATGATTCGGTCATCAGGCGCGCATAATCCGGAAGAGTATTTTTCTCCCTATGCTTGACATGGACCACAGCTTCCTGCGATTGGTCAGTCAACCCACGGTCAAGCCAGGACTCCCAGATCAGGTTGCAGTCCGCGTAGAAAATGTTGGAGCCGAAAGGGGGGTCAGTGAAGATGTAATCAACTGCGCCGCCAGGGACCAAAGCCAGATTGGTCGCGCTCCCGATGATTGTCACAACATCTGATGTACCCGCCTGCCCAGACAAGTCCTCGCGCATTTTCCTGGCGAAAGACTCTCCCACGTTCCACTCGCAGCTCAGTGCTGGAAGGTAGAGAGTTCCTGTGAGGATGCCACCTTTTCGGTCACTCCGGTACTTGTACATCCTCGAGCAATTCGTGACACACGCTGTAAACGCGAATTGGAGACGCTTCCTTACTGGAACTGCACTGACATAGCCGATCTCCTGCCATAGGCGAGCCAGAGCCCAAAGATTGCGTTTCGTAAAGAATCGGCTCACGTCGGTAATGCCTTGCTCCCCATGAGCTGCCCGCCACATTTCCCACGACTCGTCAAAGGCGGCAGTGGGATACCAATGGGGGATTTCCGTCGCGTCAATTTCCGAAATGCGGGCCTTCTCTGTCGGCGTAACGTCGTGTTCAGCCCGGCTCGTTCGGCAACTCCCGTGGCATTCGTAATTGGTCACCACTGGTGCTGATCGTAGCCAGCGCAAATCAGTCTTTTCCCATCTAGCATTGCAGCTTGGGCACGTGAATTCGTTATTGACCTTCCCGGTCTGTGGGTCAACTGCCAACTCCCACAGTACCAGCGGCGCACGGCAACGCTCACATTCAAAAACGTCAGACCAGATGGTATACTGAATGGTGGCCGGTCCGCCGCAGCGGTCGCATGTCGTACCATAGAGCCACTCGAACTCCTCCTGCACGGAGGTGCGGATTCGAGCAAATTCTCGCCGGAGAACCGTTACGTCCACAGGCGTGCAGTAGTTGTACGCGATGTGGACTGCCGCCGGGGATAGATCGTTGAGGATGGCGTGCCGGCCGGTCATCAGCGCGGCCACGCCGGTCATACCGCTGCCACAGAAGGGATCCAAGACGATGTCGCCGGGGTCGGTATAATGATGGATGTAGGGTACAATGCCTTGAGGCGGCACCTTGGTGTGATAGGGATGGGCGTTATAGATTGGCGTGTTCTTGCCGGCTTGCACCGGCGCAGCAAAGGGTGGTCGGCGGTAGTCGTCAGTGGCGGGATCATAGAGCCTGCCATGCTCGGCCAGAAAAGCGCTTAAGTCCGATCTGTCGTTCACGGGTTTCCTTCCAGGATGAGGCCCATGAGCCTACTCAGAATAGAGTATGAAAGGTAGACCAGTTGTGAATCGCGGTCATCATCGACCGCCTTGCTTCCATGGAACAAGTTGCAGCGGACTTGATAGATTACCCGCAGCACTTCACCCAAATCATGGGGGTTAGCGACGGTTTTGCTCTTGCGCGTGTGTCCTGGGCGCATATCCCAAACAGGGCAATACGCTTGGAGTTCTGCTGTCAGTTGCCGGAACACTTTATCGCGGCATAACTCCTGGAAATGGGATTGCAGTTCGCCATCGGTGACCGCGTGATCAATCATCGCGCGATCTTGGTCGGTACCGTAGCGGTTGGTGCCCCAGGCATTGAAGGAAATCCATAGTGCGATAAATCGATCGTATGGTGACGCGAGCACAACCTCGTTCGCTTGGGATTTTCGGAACCAGTCACGGATGATGTGCCCAAGTTGCTCTGGGCTCGGCATCTTTGTCCCCCTGATCGTGCTTAAGAGCAGCCCTACTTCAGGCTGATCCGAATCGTTCGCTTGTCCGCACACTCGGCCCGCGCTGCTTCAAAAGCCTCTGTCAGCAACGCCTGCAGTTCCGCCAGGAAGGCCGGGACGTCTCTTTCCTCCAGGACCGGGTAGCGGTCGGCCAGGCGCCGCAGAACGTCGGCCGCCACGGTGCCCACGCCCTGCATTTCCAATGTCTCGGTAATGAAGGCGACCAGGTCCTCGTCGAGCACGTCCACCAGCTTGTCCAGGCTGGCCACCTCGACAGCCTGAACGAGCTTGGCGATGCGGTCGCCTGTCCCCTGGGCCAGCACCTGGCGGATCGCCTCAGTCTTCAGCCGCCGGAGCTGCTCACCCAGTGCCGTATCCAGTCCCTGAACCAGACTGTCGGCCTCCTCGCGGGGTGGCCGCTCCGCGAGCCGCAGCCCACACGTCTCACAGACCGGGCGAGTTTCGACCTGAACGTCGCCTACCGCCAGCCCACACGCCTTGAGCCGGTCCTGCAGTGCGATCAAGCGACCGGGTAACTCCGAACCCAGGGGATGCCCCAGGTCGGAAATGCCGTTGAGCAAGTCCAGTGCCCGCAGCCGGCGCGGGACAGGATCAAGGCGCTGCCGAATCTCCTGGATGGCTTTGTAAAAATCCCGGTGATGGATGCGGTACTCGTTACGGTAGCGCTGGCGGAAACGTTTGAACTGCTCGTGCAAGGCCGGCCACAGGCCCGGCTGGCCAGCCAGCGTCTCCAGCCCCAGTTGGCCTCGGAGCGCCGTCAGGTCGCCGGCCAATTCCCCTGGCAGAGCAGTGGTTTCCACCTGGTCCAGATAGCTCTTGACAGCCTGGATTTCTGCGGCTGCCAATGCCAGTTCAGCTAGTCGGTGCAGCACCGCGATGTCTTCCTGCAGCGCCTCAGGTTGGGTGTAGGACTCGCCCAGGCGCTCGTAGAAGCTGAGGTAGGTGTCAGACTGGGCCACAGCTGCCACTTTCCCCAGGGCGGCCTGGTCTTCGGCGGCCAGGGGGCGGCCAAAGGCGGCGCGTAGCAGGTCCAGCTGCCGTGTCGTCTGCTGGACCTGACCCCGCAGGATTGCCAGCGCTTCAGCCAACCGGGCTTGCTGCCGCTCGACCTCCCCCGTGTCGTCGCCGATCACCAGATCGTTCAAGAGCACTCGCCCAAAAGGCACTACCTGCGGCCAGACATCTTCCGTGGGGGCCAGAAGGTCAAACGCGCGGTGCATTCCGGACTTCCAGGCGAGCTGGACCACGTTGCCTCGGCTCAAGGTGTCGCGCGGTGGCGGATCTCCGGAGCGCAGGCGCAGGGTGTGGCCGGGCCGCAGGTGCAGGCTGACGACCGGCTCCTGGCTGTGCCGCACGAAGCAGAGCAGATAGAGAGTGATCAGCGCATAGGGCAAACCGTAGGGCGGGCCGGCCAGCCGTTCATAGATGCGCCAGGTCTGGATTTCCCCGCCCCCGGCATCGCGGAGCATCTGGGCGATTATCGGCAGCGCGGAACGGTCGGTTGGGTCGAACCGCCGGGGGTGTTCAGGACGGGCCAGGCCCAGGCCGACGGCAAAGTTGTCCAGCGCGCTCTCCTCGGCTTTGCCCGCTTGCGGGTTGAACAGCCCCTCAAAGACCTTGCCGGCGTCGGCAGCCGTGAAATCGTGGCGCAGTCGCTCGGGATCCACGGGAGCACTGCGATAGGCGCTGGCCAGCAGCTTGTCGACCACATACTCGATGCGGCGGTCGTTGTTGGGCTGGTTGAAGACCTCGGTCGCGTTGATGCCCAGCCCTTGCTGGGTGACCACACTGCCAGCACGATAGACCCGCACCTGGGTTTCCAGCAGGTTGCGCATGACCTCGGGCCGCTTGCGGGCCTGGAGCTCCTGTCGCACATCGTCCGCTTCCTGGCCCACGCGGGTCCGATAGTCCTCCGCCATCGCCTGAGCGGCCATGTACTCCCGAGCTGCTTCATACGACTCCTGGCCCAGCGCTCCCGGCAGCAGCACGGCGATGCGCGAGTCTTTCAGATCTGCGGCCGCAACTTGCTGATCGTATTGGGTCAGGACTACCAGGCGGAAGTGCAGATCCTCTGTGCCCAAGGCCTGGCCATACTCGGCCCGCCAGCGCGTGGCCACGAGCACTTCGCCTGGGTACTCGATCCGTCCGTGGGTCACTTTGGATGATCGGGGCTTGTCGCACTCGAACTGCCCCCACAAGCTCTGCGCGCCGCCCGTCTCGGCCTGGGAGAAAAAGAGGCTGTCTTGCCAGGCCTGCTGCATCTGGTAGGGATCGGTGATGGGCCGCTTGTAGCGTTCGAACTTGACAAAGAACGGCTCCGTGCCCACGCCGGCCACCACGAAGCGGGCGCTCCTGTCCTTGAATTCGATCTGGGGCAGGGCGCTCATCTGATCAAGCACCAGCGCCACGAGGTCCTCACTGCGCAGGAAATCCGAGGACGTCAACGTGGCCTCGACCAATTCCTCCAGCGAGAGCGTCTGAGATTGCGGCACTTCGAGAAACGCCAGGTGCCATAGAAAGAGCGTCTTGAGGAGGCGTTCGGCCAGGGGCAGGTCCTCCGCCTCCAGATTCAGGCTGGGCAAGGCTTCCAGCGCGGCGCGGTAGGCCTCGTAGGCCTCCTTGTAGACCGGCGTGTTCAGCGCCTCTTGTAGGTGACGGCTTTCGAGCACGTCGCTGGCGACGAGCAAAGTGTCACGGCCCAGCGCCGTGCCGTCGTACAGCGCCTGGTGCATGATATAGATGCCGGAACGAGCGGCCGGCAGTTCGCGGGCTGTGATCCGGCGAACGACGTCGAAGCAGCGCGGCTGGAAGGGGAAGATGTCGGCAAAGCGCTGGCGGTCCAGGGACCGGGCAAACTGGAACTGGCCGACATAGTAGTCGTAGTATTGATCGAGTTCCGGGGCGCGCTCTGGATCCAGCTCCCGGACTCGGTGGGAGACGATGACGTCGTACTCGCGTTCGCCGACCCCTTTCAAGAGCGGCATCGAGATGAAGCGGTCTCCCTCCTGGCCCCCGCGCAGTTTGGGCGGCACTACGGTCTGCGACCCCACGAGGGTCAGCACCGGCAGGCCCAGGTCCTTGGCCAGCACAAAGGAGAGTGTCTCCAGAACTTCTTCGTCATGAGCCGCCGCGGATGTTCCAGCCGAGTGAAGTCGCTGCCAGAACTCCCATTCGTCAATGACGACCAGCAGGCCGGTGTAGGGCGCGACACCTGGGTCAACCAACCCGGGCGCAGTCAACTGCCGAAAGATGTGGACAAGGCGGTCCTTGATGCTGGCAGACGTATCCGGTTGGAAATCGTTGTCGGCGCAGTAGCGGCGAATCACATCAGCCAGCGCTCGCCGGCCCTGGTCCGCGGCATAGTCTTCCGCTGTGAGGCCCGTCTCTTGCCGGACGTACCGCTCGATCGCTGTGCGCAGGTCCGGGCCCCGCGCATCAAACCAGGCTAGCAGCTCTTCCGCCGAGGTGATCTGCACCCGGCCCTGCAGCCCAACTCGCTGGAGGGCGGGAGCAAAACCTTCGCGCTCGAGCACGCTCCACAACATGCGGCCGGCCTCGCTGTCCACCCCGCTGTGCCCCTTGAGGGCCAGTACCACGGGAAAGAAGCGCTGCCCAGCCAACCTCCGGCGGTAGTTACGGATGGCATCATCGCGCACGCAATCCCAAAGGGCTTGATCGTCTGTGTGTGCCAGGAGACAGGCCAGCGTCGCTAGAAAGTGTGTTTTGCCCGCGCCGTACTCGGCCTCGATCCAGTAGCCCTGCCCGCGCCCCTGGGCCCCGCGCTCCATGATGCGCTCCATGTAACCACGGATCGTGTCGGTGAACCAGTAGGTTCCGACAGTCTCCCGGGGATCGTCAAACGAGCGGGTCAGCGACAGGGTGACGTCGCGGGGCATCGGCTTGGGGACGATTAATTGGCGTAGTTTGGCACGTGGCATCTTGAGACTCTCCTTTAGCCTGGTTCTACGATATGGTCGTCCTCCACCAGGGGGCCAAGATAGGCCAACGTGGCCCCTGGATCACAACGCACGTAGTCGGGCAGCCGGCCGGCCGGCTGGTAGGCCGTGTCAGCCGCGGAGGTAACCAGGAGCACCATCGTCTGCGCAGTCAGGACGTTGTAAAATGGCTGTAGGCTGACCCGATAGCGGGCTATTAAGGGGCAACCAGCGACTAGAAGGATCGGATGCGTTTCGGCATCCTCCTGATACCACGTACGCAGTCGGGACTGCAAGGCGTCCTGAAGTACGTCGTGGGCCTCGTCCTGGGTGTGGGGCTGGCGCGTCAGGCCGGCCGCCAACTCGTACAGGTCCAGCCTGAGCACGCGTCCCGGTGGCAGCAGGGAGGCCAGGTCATTCTCCTCGCCGTGCCAGAGGTAGAGATGACGGTACGGTTGGGGCTCTCGCAGAAAAGAGGTCAGGACGATTTGGAACTGCTCACGTTTCATAGGCGTATGCGCTGCTCCAAGCACTGCTCCAAGGTATAGCGGGTCGTGATCTGTTCGAGTTGTTCGACAATGGCGTAGCGAGCGATCAGATCACGGGCATTGGCCTCGTGCAGGGCATTTCGAACGTCCTCTTCCGCGCGGAAACCCAGGTACTTCCAGAATGGTTCGGCCAGGATATCCTGCACGGTCACAATGCGTGGGGTGGGGGCAAAAAGGTAATGGACCAAGAGTAACAGCGCCGTCCGGGCCGGCCGCATCTGGGTTACGATATTCCGCTGCCGTTCCCAGGTGACGAACCCCAGTCGGCGGATGGCTTTACCCAGACGGCCAACCATCTTGGATCGTCCTCGGGGGTCAATCCTGCCGATGAATTGCCCCATTGTTCTGGGATCGAGCACGCTGCCCGGGGCCAGTGGCAGCACAACGCTGACCAAGAACGCGGCTACGGTGGGTTCCTGGGTCAGAAACTGGTGCCGCATCAGGTCTTCCAGTAGCGCCTCGTCGCCATAGGCCTGCCAAGCCCTGCGCGGCAGAGTCTCGATCCGCTCACCGGGAAAGAAGTACTTGAGAACGGTCCTGGTATATCGCCCGCGGGTCTCGGACGAGCTGTAGGGGAGGCTCTCCTCCATGTGGGCACGAAACGTGGCAAGATCAGCGAAGCGAACACTGTCCTTGATCGCTTGCTTGGCCGGCTCCCAGGGGAGTTCCTGGATCATGTTGGGGGCATTGGTCTCCATCGAGTACCACCTTAGTACAACTTTGCGCCAGTTTGCACCGGGATTATCGGGCTTGCGCAGCCGCACCAAAGGGCGCAAGACCCGGTGCGAACCTATGCAAAGCTGTATTCAGATATCTCGTAAAGCGCAATCAGGGTGTAGCCGACCGAACAAGAACAACGCCCGCCCCACTTGACGCTACCGGGCGGGCATGTTACACTAGCGTTGTCAGGGCGTCGCCCGCCTTGGCCGTGCCCCGGGCTCCGCGAAAGCCGCGGGGTTCTTTCTTTGGTTCCATTGTACCATACCGACATATTTACGTCAAAGAAGTGGTCGCCTCGATAACCTGGGCCATCCACCCCTCCCTCTATGCGGCGTAACAGTTGACGAATCCGCCCATTTGTGCTACCCTGAAGATGGATGACGAATCCAAGTGCCCGGATATGGGCCACCTGGCGGAAAAGGCTGCAGTTCGTCGGCCGACCGACGCGTAGCACGCACCTTTCCCCAGCTTGAGAGATTGGCATTCGCACCGCGCCAAGGAGGGCCCTTGTATCTCACCTATGGCTCCCTCTACCTGGATCAGCACGAATCCTGCGAGTTTGCCGAAACCCAGATCGACGAGTGCCTGAGAATGTCTATAGCGCAAGGGGCCGCCCTCGCAGATATTGCCGTCGCTTTCGACATCGTTGCTACCCGAAAACAGATCCGGGCCGGCGCGGCCCACCGTCTGGCGCGCTACCTGCTGCAGTATATGGACCAGAAATATCCTACCCTGCACGCTCGTTTCGTCGGGATCACGGACAACGATGCTCGCCGCCCCGGCCGTGATACCGTCATCACCCAGACCCTGCAAGCTGCCGACATTGATAACCGGCACCTGTTCGTCGTGGAATGATCGAAATCTGCAATGGCCCTGCAGATCGCCCACGCTCAAGCAAGCCTAGAATGAGACCTAACCGTGAAGCCCAGGAAAAAGCGCGGGAACTACGCGCCAAAGGTCGGTCCGTCAAGGAAATCACGGCCGAACTCGGTGTCTCCCAGTCTTCGGTTAGCATCTGGGTGCGGGACGTTCCTCTCTCCCCCGAGGCGCAAGCGCGCCTGGCGCAGCGACACCCGCGCGGCGACGAGCACCCGGCGCGCCGCCAGGTCCTGCAGCGCACACCGGCCGAGGTGGAGGTTCGCCGTCTGGCCGGTCTCGAACGCCGGCGCAACGCCATTCTGCAGGAAGCCGAAGACATGTGGGCCGCGCGTCGGAGCGATCAGCGGTTTCTTTGGCAGCTTCAACTCTATCTACAAGGCTGTGAGGCCAATAAAGCCAGAGAGGTCGTGAGCGCGTACGCCGGCGGATTCTCCGAGGCCCAGGCGCTTGCCACGCTCTTTCGAAGCATCTGCCCTGGAAGAAACGTAGAAGTGGCAGCGGAAGTCCTCGTGCCCCACTACTACAGCCGGGCAGAGGCCCAAGAAGTGCTTGACCAATGGAAACGATGCCTGGGATCAGACGTAGCCTGTGGCCTGCGATTCTACCACCCCTGGACTACCGGCGAGGATCTCCACGCCGGCGCTTGCACCATCAGCGCACGCGACTACGACGGCAAAACCGGCGAAAAGCTGCGGCGCTTGCTCGCGCTGGCTTATCCCCAGGAGATCAGCTCACCACAGAGGCAAGCGATCCCCAGGTGGACCCCGCCAAGGACCACCTGGTTGCTCTACACCCTGGACCAGGTCGTCCTGCGGCTCGTCGACGTGCCGGCCGACCTGGGGATGCAACAGGTCATCACCTTGATGGAACTGGCTCCCAGCCTGGCCGACCTGCTGGACCATCTGGCTGGACCGTGGGTAGTGATCCGCGAAGAGGCCCTCGACGAGGGCAGAAGAACCCGCTTATGGGGAGCCGGCAAGGCGGACGTCCGTACTCTCCGCTGGTTTGATCTATACTTCGAGGCTGGACAGCCGGAGTTCATGCCGCAGTGCGAGATCGACCATTACCTTCCCCGCTTCAATAAGCTGTTCCTCCCCTACCAGGGTTGGCGGTGGAAACGGGCCCGCCAGTCCTGGGTTGACGAATTCGGAATCGCCATCCACCACCGGGACCTGTTTATGGGACGGGAGGACTCCTCGGATACGCCCAGGCTCTCCTGGCTGTCCATCTCCAGAATATTCACCCTGCTTTTCCGCGGCAACCCATACCTGAAGGATCTGGACGAACTGCCTCCAGGACCCTAGCGTATCTTCCGAAGGCGTGCAGTCTCCAACCTGCTATCCATCCACGTTCGACGGCAGCGCTTCCAGCTTCGCCGCCACGTTGGCAAAGCTGGGCTGGGTGTACAGCGCCGTCGTGTTCAGGTCCGCGTGACCCAGCAGCGCGGCCAGCTCGACCAGTTGGCCCGAATGGGTTTCCAGAAAGCGGGCCGCAAAGGTATGGCGCAGCATATGCGCCGTGATCCCCTCGACCTCCAATCCGGCCCGACAGGCGCACTCCTCGACGACTCCTTCAATGGCCCGCACCGTCATGGCCCGGCCCTTCTGACTGACAAAGAACTGGTCCACCCCGACCACGGGCCGTACTTTCAGGTAGTCGCCCATAGCCTTGCGTACCGTGGCATTCAACGGAACGCTCCGCTCCTTTCCTCCCTTCCCGGAACGGATGCGAGCCTTGCCCGAGCGTTCGTGCAGCTCGACGTCGGCGACGCGCAGCGCGGCTACCTCGCCCACCCGTAAGCCGGCCTGTAGCATGATTTGCAGCAGCGCATAGTCCCGCTTGGGGTGCCGGCCGGCCTGCGCCTGGCGCAGCATTCGATTGACCTGCTGGGGCGCGAGCGCTTTGGGCGCATACTGCTGGCGCGTCGTGACCACCGCTTCGATCTCGGCCGCTGGATCTTCACGCACCAACCCCTGGGCGTGAGCCCAGCGGAAGAAGGAACGCAGTGCCTGCAGCCGGCGGTTGATTGTCGCCGGCGCCAGGCCGGCCACGGTCTGCAGGTGACCTCGGTAGGAGCGCACGTCCAGCGGGACGACCCGGGCCGGTGCGAACCGTTCTCCAATGGACTGCTCCTGCCAGCGGATAAAGAGCTGCAAATCGGCCACGTACCCCGCGATCGTGCCGGCGGAACGCCCCTGACGCTGTAGCTCGGCGCAGTACTGTACAAGAACATCGTCCTCCATCTATGCCTCCCCAAAAGGTCGCGCTTTGGGACGGTTACCGGATCCCTCGCGCTGAGTCCAGGTGGACACAGAGGCCGCTACCCTCAGTGTCAGGATCGCTTTCCAGGTCAGGGGTGAGAACCAGCTCCAGACACTCCGGCTGATCCCCCTCGACCTCGTGATAGACCAGGGCCTGTAGATACCAACCCGTCGCTTCCTGCAAGATTCTGTCCATGTCGGGAGCATCGTCGAGCAGAATTGGGCCGCCGCAACATGGGCAGAGTAGGGGTAGCACCCGGCCCCCTTCGAAGACCAGAGAAAGCGGCACTTCCCCGTCAGCGGATGAGCGGATAATGTCTACGACTTGCTGCCCCCCGATCAAGGCGTCCACGTGCTCGAAGAGGCAAACGTACGAACCCTCAACGTATATCACGGGACAGCCGTGTTCGCCGCAGCGCCCCATTCCTTCCAGAATTCCTTCAGGCTCGCTGCGCGGTCTCGGCCGTTGCGATTTTTTGCTGCGCCGTTTGTTGGACATCGTCATGATCCTCCTTTGACTGCCTGCTCCAGGCAGAGAGCGAACAACAATAGCGACCGGCCCCGCGAGGACCGCCCTGACGTGCGTAATCCGGCTCATGCCGACCGGCGATTCCGGTGGATTTCGTCCACGAGTTCCGGTCGATGCCGACCACCTGCTTCGGCGACATGGCGTCCATTTCCCGGCCCCCTACCGACGTTGACCATCGAGAACACCGTTCTTGTCCCACCGTGTCACCAGAATCGCGACCTATAGGCATGTATCTCGAGCAGTTTTTCCTGTTGCCGGCGTTTGTTGAGGTTTTTCTTGCCCGTTAGCAGGCCCTCGGAACCTTGTTGGGGACCTTCCGCAGCACCAAAACCTCAACAAAGACCCATTTGTTGCGGGTATTGTACGCCAGTTCAGTCATGATGTCAACCATTTGTTCTAATGTCGGGTTGTTGTAGGGAGTCAGAGATACTGATAGTGAGGACAAACATAGTGAGAGTGGGGGACGGATATAGTGAGAGTGGAGGGACAGAGTTATTGAGAGTAGCCTACGGTGTAGGAATGCAAAGATACTGGCAACGGCATCGAAGTTGTTGGCAATGGGGTCGAAGATAGTGGCAACAGTCTACCCGCACGAGAGAAATGTCCTCCGGCACGCTAGGCCATTGCCACCATCTTGGGTGTAGAAATAGGTCATTGCCAACATCTGCGCACCCCATTGCCACTAACTGCGATGGCGCCGGCGTTCTTGCGCCTGTCCATTGCCAAGATCTTTGCGTTCTTGCATCAATTGCTGAGCCAAGTCATCGCACGATGAAACCGGATCCACAGTAGATTCACCTCCCCAGTTTTGTGTCAAAGTGGCTAGAGGGACAGGCATGCCAGGCAGGATGAGCATTGGCCCGTCACAACAACGACAAGACGGCAGTATCACTACGAGACAATCAATCAGTTTTCTAGGCACAGGCACTGCGAATCCGGCAGCTGCTACTGTGCTGCGTCTTGTTTTGACCTGACTGGGAGAATATGATAAAATGGATTGTCCGTTTTCTGAGACTGCGTAATCGACGTTCGTAATGAGGGGTTTGCCTGACTGCTGCTGGGTGCCCTCGTATCGATTCTCTTCCGGATCAGCGGCTACTTGCCCAGGACCCGACCTTCAGATACTGCTTATATGCGAGCCAGGCTCTACCCTAACCGAGCGCTGCGAAAACTCCGAAGCAATACGCCAATTTGTGAAAGACTGACAACAACAAACCTGCCGTGGAGATGGGCGCTCCCAGGATGGAAGCGAACTTGCTCTCTCTTGAATATGGGCGGCTTCTCGCCGGAAAGCTATGGTGTCTGAACCATTTTCATTCACCGGGGCGCGCCGAAGGCACATCACGAACTCTGCGGGCATAACACACCAGTGCCAGACTGAAGCTTCGCTTGCTTTGCAGTGCTCTACCCTTGTCCGAGTTCTTAGGTAGAGGCCTCCATGAAACTCACTATCATAATACCAACAAGAGATGGAGGAGAGGGATTCCAGGATTTGCTCAGCAGCATAAGGGACAACCTCAACTATCTCAACAGAATCGGCATAGATGTGGACTATGAGGTTATCTTCTCAGTTGACGGTGATCCCACGAAACCCTTGAGTTTTCTGCGTGGAGTTGAAAGCCGGACCATCAGGTATAGATATATAGAAGCCTCGAACCCGGGAAAGGTCGGTGCTATCCGAGAAGCTGCGGAGAACGCGAATGCCGACATTCTGATTACCCTAGACGATGATATCATATTTGGGGAGGATCTCTTCTGGGAGGTACTGCTTGTTTTCCAAACCAGGGAGGATGTTGACCTTGTATCATTTCAGACGAAGACACGAGAGTATCCTGGCAGGAACCCCTTCAGAAAGTTCTTGTATGATGTGATTAATGTGCGGTCTCTAAGATCATTATATCTGGGGATTGACCCCTTCTTGTTTGGCAGGTTCATCGCCATCAGAGGGGGCGACTATCCGGTTCCGCCGGGCTGCATCATCGATGATATGTATCTAAGCATACATTTTCAGGGCAGGTATGTTATCAGGGAAAAGCCTGTCTATTCCTATGGACTCGACTCACTGTTTGGGCATACCAAAAGAGTGCTTCGACTAGAGGCAGGTAGAAAGCAGATGGCAGAGCTATACCCCGAGACCTGGCGCGAGGCACAGAGCCTCAGCAGAAGGGTGATCGATAGGGAAAAACTCGCTAGGGAAGGACTTTACTGGAGAGTCTGCTATTATTCATACAGGCTGCTTAGGCTGTTCACAAACGGTGTGATTGCTAAGATTTTGGCCCATCGAGGTGTCGATTGGCAATAGCCGGATCACAAGGTCGATCCAGCTGGTAACATCCGATCGGAGAATCTGTTGGGACAGAGAATTCTGGTAACCGGCAGTGCTGGATTCATTGGTCGCTACCTTTACCGCTATCTTGCGGATCAGGGATTTGACCTGGTCGGGTTGGACAAGCTCAGGGGCAGCGAGGTGGATATTGTCAGCGACTTGTCGGACGGGCATCAACTCACCAGGGTTCTCTGTTCTACTACCCCCGATGTAATAATACATTGTGGGGCCATAAAGGACCTGGAAGAGTGCCAAAAAGAGAGAATGCTTGCTTGGAATACAAATGTGGGTAGCACCCATTGGATAGTTCAGTACCTCCTGGGCAAGCCCGGAAAGAAAGTCATTTACATCTCGTCTGATATCGTTTTTGATGGCAAGAAAGGGAACTATACTGAACATGCCCCTCCCAATCCAGTTAACTGGTACGGAACTACGAAGTTTCATGGTGAACTGTTGTTGAGACAATTAGACAATTATGCGATATGTAGAACTGCGCTGGTTTTAGGAGATTTGACAGAGCAATACCGGCAGCTGCTCAAGCACGAGTTGGCTCAGCCTATTCTTGGTAACCAGACTCTGCTGCCACACTACGTCTACAACCGGCTAATCAGGGGCAACCCAGTCGCCTTTCCCGACGATGTTGTCTCGTCTCCTACCCACCTTGAACTCGTAGGGCTGGCAATAGCCCGGATTCTGCAGCTGGATCTGCGGGGCATATTCCATGTTTCTGGAGCCGAGCAGATATCGAGATATGGGTTTGCAGCAAGAGTCGCCGAATATCACAGACTGAGCAGGGATCTTGTCCGAGTCGACAACACCCGTATCTCCCCTATCCGGCCAAAAAACGTTGGCCTAAACACGGAGTCAACGTTCGCGAGATTGGGAATCGCGGCAAAAGATTGGAACGTGGATGGAATCTTGAGACTGCTTGTCTGGGAGGAACTCCTATGAAGTTAGCCTTGGTAGGGGGGCAGGATATCGCGGACTATTCTATCGCGGACCGTTTGTGGGATCTAGTCATGGAAGTATCGGGCGTAGAGTTCGATTTCGAGATCGTTCCGCTTGGGACTGACGGGATGGTCGACATCTTCTGGCAGGCTTTCCTGGCAGACAGAGAGTTCCTAGGTTTCAATGTTGCTCGGCCCTGGAAACGGCGATTCGCGTCCCTTGTAGATGATGCCCAGTTGGTACACACCGACACCCCGTTCATCAATACAGTCTACAAATCTGCCGGAAGGACGTATGCTGCGAACACGGACATTCTAGGTGTTTCGGAGTCAATTGAGGCTCGTTGTACCATCGCAGGCAAGGTAATCCTTATCCTGGGAATGGGTGGCGTAGGAATTCCGGCGACATATCACTTGTTTGAGAAGGGAGCTAGGGAAATCTACTTGTTCGACATTGTGCCCACAAAGATACCTGATGACCGGCCAAGGGTACTGCAGTCCTTCCATGAAGTCTATCAGTACAGATACGATATAGTCGTCAATGCCACACCGTGTGGCAAGCTGTTCTTGGGGAGAATACCCCAAAGCTACTGCTCTCCTGTCGGCGCACGGTTTTTCAGAGGGTGTGTTCATCCTGGCACCATTATTCAGGAGATGAACTATCTTCCCTTGGTGACAGAGTTCCTCGAAAATGCGCGGCACCGCGGGTTGGAGATAATCTCAGGTGTCGAAGTTCTGGTGAGACAAGCGGTACACAGTTTCTACTTGTATACCGGCAGGAAGTTTGACAGCTCGCAGACCAGCTTCCTAATAGCTGAAGTGAGCAAGGTTGCCATGGAGAAAGAGGATGCAATCCTTAGGCAGCGTACTGAATGGTCTTGAAGAGATTGCGCATCACGACGGTGGTATTTTGACTCTTTTTGTGCACGGCTCCATTGTTTCCGGGAGGACAACTAGAGACAATTACCAGGAGATCAGGATATTGGAAGGTAGTACGTTCTGGTGTTCAGTCTTTATCCTAAAGGAACTTGCCCCCGATATTGACGTGGTTTGCGTTAGTCAGGCACCTGATCAGACTGCGGAAACTATCAAGAGCAGACTGCGGCCCCCGAGCGAGTACTATATCACCATAAACCTAGTCTCCCAACATGTCTTTGAGAGGGATATCGCGTCCGCCCCGCCCAAGGCGCTCAAGAGAGTAGTTGCCCTCACCGAATGCATCACCCTTGTTGGGCAGGATTACTTCCGTGATAGCATGGCTATAGCACGCGCAAGTACTACCCAACTGGATGTGAGATTCCAAAAGGAGTTTAGGAAGAGGAAGACCTTTCTCAGATGTCAGGTCCCAAGAACCACATTTATCCTTACCGCCGCACGGTATTCCAGGCTGTTTCCTCTATTCTACCAGTTTGTCAGAGGCGAAATCGACTGCGGCTTCCCTCCCGAAAGGCACAAGATTGTACTCCCACAACCTATGAATCTGAAAGCCGTTGTTGATCTTGGAAGCGGCAGTTTCAGCTATGCTAGATGATATTCGCTGCTGATCTGTCCCAATATGCCCAGCTAGTGCTACTCTTCAGAGGCTAGTCAACAGAATGAGTGACGATAGTTATACTATGAGAAGGGCTAGATTCGACAGAATCGCCCACCAGTATGACACGTATCGTCCAGGCTACCCGAGCGAGGTTGTTGACAGTATCTTGGCGACAACGCATGTCCTGCCAAATGCGAGGATACTCGAAATCGGGAGTGGTTCTGGAAAGGCAACCGTCCTCTTCGCGCGAAGGGGTTACTCTATGCTATGCATCGAGCCCAGCAGAGAGCTTACTCGAATTGCCACACAGAAGCTAACAGGCCTCACGAATGTTGAATTCGTAACCGCGACTTTCGAAGATTGGGAAGAAGAACAGACAGAGTTCGATTTGGTTGTGTCTGCCCAATCTTTCCATTGGATCCCTCCAGAAATAGGCTACGCAAAAGCAGCCAGGGTCCTGAAAAAGCAAGGGTATCTTGCGCTGTTCTGGAATATGTATCCTGATTCAGAGGAAAACGTACTCCAGGAGTTGAAGAGGGTATTCCAAGAATACGCCCCAAGCCTGAACCGCGCCAACTACTCCGAGGAATTGGTAAGTCAAAGTGCGATGCAGATCGCTGACAGTGGCCATTTCAGCAATGTGGAAACGAGGAGGTTCTCTTGGTCAGCAAGGTACAGTACAGAACAGTATCTTGGGCTACTGCAAACTTACGGAGTCTATGCACGTCTCACCGCCGAGCGCAGGAAGAGCCTCTTCGCGGGTGTAGCTGAAGCGATAGACAAACATGGTGGCTATCTCGACAAGCCGTATATTACGGCTTTGTACGTGGCTCAAAAACGATCGACCACTTGAGGGGGGCTCTATTTGAGAAGTGATGGAAATGACACGATTCTCGCTTCACGATGACGAGCCATATGTTCGACGAGCGACAGCAACGCCTGAGTGTACTCCGTACCCAGCATTCGGTGATGAGTTAGGATGCCTACTGCGATCATCCTCTGAATAGCTCTATGGACTTCGCTGGCAACTTGGGCTATCGGCTTCAGTTCTCTCGGCCAATAGGATTGCATCACATCTACTATAGTACCTATCCTCACAACATGATCCTTACTTACAGCATAGGTAGACTTGGACAACAAGGCCTGATAGTTGGCTCTTTGCAGCACAGCCATACCGGCACGGCTGAAGCCGTTCCAAGGGGGTATGAACAACCGGAACTCTGGCAGTAGATTGGCTTCAATGATCGCCCACCCGTCCAGGATGTCATGCTCAATCTCAGCGGGATTGCGAGTATCAGGGAACTCACTGTATTTGCCTGGAGAGGCATTATTCTTGTGCAGATAGCCGTGTTGGGCGATCGTAATGAGCTCTGCAGATCGCCCATTCGCCATAAGGTGGTTTAGGTAGCGAGTACAGGTAGGTGCCAACTTGCCTGGTATTACACCCAGTGTGAAGGGCACTCCTGCATTTAGCAGAGCGTCGCAGAAACTAACGAGCCCGTCTTGGTCATCAAAAACGTCGTCATCTCGGAGGAAGATTCTGCCCGCTGCCAAGGGCTCCCCTTTTCATCAAGGTGGACTTTCATAATCTACACAAATCTGCCCACTACCTATGACAAGACTGAGTCACTTCTGGCTTTCAATGAGACCCTGAATTATGATCGCAACACGCATCATATCCCCATCGTTGGCATCGAGGATATGGTAATTAGCCCTTTCGGCGAGTCCCTGATACCCATTCAAAATCCTAGTCACTCTACCCACTACCGAAGCTCTGATTCTTCGCGCCTCTTTGACATCTAGTCCAAGGACTGGGATCTGCGCCAAATCCGTATTCATGAATGGAATGTGGGAGTTGATCTTTCTCAGTATGTATACGGAGTTATCGGTCTTTTCCCTAGCATCAAGCTGGAACACCCCGCCAAGCTGGTAGTTGTCTCTCTCACTACTGCTGGCTCTTCGTATCGAATACCATTTCTTTCCGAAACTGGAGAAGGCATAAACATAGCGAGGGTTTGCGAGGACAGCATCCTGAGCTTGCTTGTGACTTGGCAGTCCGCAGACAGGGGATATTTGTCGTACCCGGTTGCTTACCAGGGAGACTTCAGTCCATTCATCTCCCAACACTGCGTAGCGTTGAGGATTTCTGTGCTCCAATAGGAATGCACAACTCGATTTTCCTGAGGAGGCTTTCCCCGTAATGATGTGTACTAGTCCTGTCTGATTATCATATATGGCGCTGCTGTGCATTCCCAGCCAATCCCCCGAGATCTTATGAAAGGCCCTGATGCCATATGCGGTGCCCATTACGGAACCAATCTTGGCTGGCCCAAGTACAGCGAATGTTCTGAGATCCTTTGCAACCGCCATGTCTGGCAGGGAATTGTAGTCTATCTCGGGATGTGTCAAGTATATAAGACTCCATCGTGCTGCTCCCCAACAAACACGCACCGCTTCAACTTGCTCCTGTATTGCCGACGAGTCCGTAATCACTCGCACTCCCAATCCAGTATCGGCATCAAGCAAGCCTTTGTAGATGTCCGCTGTAAGCCCCGCAGACACATAGGCTCTGCAACTGCCAAAAGGATTGCTCAGCACCAACTCGTTGCTTGTATCCAGACTGTTCATATTTCGTCCAGACCCACAATGAAGTACTCGAAAGTGTTCTCTTGCTCCAGCGTCAGCATCTTTCGATAACGTATTCTGTTTGCTGCAAACTCGATCCCACGGCTTCCTCCCGACCTCTCTGGGTGCTTCAGATGGTAAACCCCGCACGTCACAGGGACTACATATCGTCCCAGGGAGATGATCTTTGCTGCCATAGAAATGTCATTGCCCCCCCATCCCACGAAATTCTCGGGAGACCCTTTGACTCTAAGAACATCCTCTCGCTTGTAGGTAACTGAGCAGGTCAGGCAGACTTCCGGCAAAGTCCAGAAATGACTCTTGCCATTTCCGAGACCACGAAGGTAATCGGTTTCCTCGAGCAGTCTGACTGTTTTTCCTGCGAATCCCTCTCTTTCCCTTGTGTCACACCATTCCTGCTTGATATGGGCCTCAATCCTGAACTCGCCGGTGTACTGCTGCACGGGAAACGGGTCGGCTTTCGCCAGGAATGCCTCTTTGTCAATGAAGCAACGAAACGATAGCGAAATCACGCCTCCATACTGCTGATGCAACGACAGATGATAGTTCAGATAATCGGGTGGAACAACAATGTCAGAGTCAATGAAACAAATCACATCAGCAGAAGCGAGCCTAGTACCTCGATTTCTTGAGAATGCTGCGTACCTCCTGTATTTGTTCCTGCGGTAGATTACCCGTAGAGCCGACTTCGCGATGTACTCTCGAATGAGCATCCCGCTCTGGTCAGTCGAACCATCATCAATGATGATCACCTCGCGGATGAGTTGTCCGAGTTCCTGCGCTTCTATAGCCTCAAGAACCTCAATGATGGAATCCTCGGAGTTGTATACCGGGATAACAAACGAAGCGGTAATCTGGGGAATCAGTGCCAGGATGGATTTCCAATCCAAGAGGGGATAATCGTTGTCGACTCTTGCCAGACAATCTTGTAACCTCATTGCACCACCTTGCTTCACGCCAAGTTACACATACCAATCGTGGTTTGAAAGACCATGTTGTCCCCTCCTTGGGGCGACGCATGCGTCGCCCCTACAAGGTTTCTCAAAGGACGATGGGTATTACTCCCACCGCCTATCAAGAAGCCTGTCTCGAATGGCCAAGATTCTTAAACCGGGACGGCGGAGGGCCTATATGCACAAATGCTCCGGGGAACAGCTGTGCCGTCTGATAACCCAAAGCCAGAAACTGGCGCATCAGGTCTTTCTCGCTCTCGGAGGGAACTGCGAATACCGCCTGCACGACCTCCGTCCGCATGAGAGTAGGGTTATTGGTCCAGTGGAGATTCGAAACACAAATTGTATCCATTCCATAGGTGTAGGACTCTGCCCATCGCAGAGGTTCTTTGGTCAGATAGTGATAATTGACATCCCCGGTTGGAGAACAATCATAGGCACATTCACGTAGTCGAATCTGTCCGATTCGTGGGTTCCGGGATAGAACATCAAGGCAAGGCTCGACGAATGTATCTGAACGGATCATTTCCCAATCGTCCTCCAAGTGCAGTATATATTCGGTATCCTCCCGAATAGCCTCTTGAAACAGGCGCAACATCCCATGTGTATAGCGGAACCTCCGGCCCTCCGGCCCCTTAGTAGGATAGTGGTCAGGTGGAAGATGGCACACCTGAGCCCACCCAGCAAGGGACTTCTCCAAAGAGTGGACAAACGATATGGCGCTTGGACTCCACGATCCATTGTTCAGAAGAACGAAGCGGTAACGGTATCTGTCCCGTACCATCTTGAGAAAGCTGGTCACAGTTCGCTCTAGCAATTCTGTCCGATTATAGGTCAAGCAAGTTACAGTGATATTACCCCGTGTTGAGGAAGCCACATCGCACCCCCAAGCCAAGCGACGCAAAGCCACAGCTAGAGCTGTCACACCCTGGCGGCCAGCCACTGGTGGAGCTCGATGGCTAGATCCGCCGCCATTCGTGAAAGTCTACAATGCGCCACCCGTTGTCAGAGAAAAAAAGGTTGCCCAGCCCGATGTCATGGGGGATAATCCCCCGCTCTCTGCATATACTTCGGATACGCTCCACAATAGGTCCCTCAAACAAGTAGCGGTCTGTTAAAGAGATCTCTCTCAAGGGCATTGGTCGAGTCTCAACATGCTCCATTATCACCGCGACATAGATTGCCCCAGGCGGGTGATTCACTTCGTATTCGAACCAAACAACAGAGTTAGCCGCGTAGTTCCGAACAAGTACTATTTCGAAAATCGCAGGAGCCAATCCGAGTTCTGCGAATTCCTGCTGAATGGAAGCCTCCGCCTTTATGCGCAAGTAGTCGGACTGGATCGTAGGGGCAACATGATGTTTGGTGATCTTTAGTGCTAATCCCTGTTCGATGTTCAGCGCAGAGCGATCTATGCTGCTTCTGCAAGGGATATGCCATACTGTCTTGCCACGCGAACCCCTAATTGTTACACCGCTCTCGACAAACCGGTACTCCACCTCTACGCCAGGCCAGCTAAACCAGGGCTGCCGGAATCGTGGCTTGTGTGGTTCATCCTGATCTTCGTAGAACTCGTGCTCGAGCACCCAGAATTGGTAGTTAAGCATACGCAACTGAAGCAGATCATCGCCAAGGGAAGATGGATCAACCACATTGTACACGATCATTCCGCTACTGCAACCCGGCTCGTTCAATGATTCCCTACTTTCTATTCAACGGCCAAGTTCAAGAATCGGGCAGGCCGCTTAGCTAAAAAGCTACCCAGAGTATTGTTCTATATCTACGCTAGAAGCGCATCACTGGCTAGTCCGCTACAGCCAGTTTGATATCTAGATCGACATTCCTCAAACATTTCGGGCGACACAGGATTGTGTCATGGGGATCGTAGGCATCATGGGCCACAAGCGCTGCGGTTCTGCTGCTAGTCGCGTAGCAGTAGGTACAACCAAAGAGGCAAGTATTATAACTCCCAATATCCACTGACTCAACACACCCGCAGAAATCTCGCGTTGGCTTCGAGTGCAGGATCAACCGAGGATTTGAGGTCAGCTGACGCAACAGCTGCAGATCCACACAGCTTCCCCGCCGGATCTCCGGCATACGTAGATAGTCATCCTCACAGCAGGAGTACATCTGTATGCTATGGGCTTTGGCAATACGCGCAAGCTCACCTAGCAATTCGCATCGCAACTGCTGACTCGGAGGCTCGAACACAAGTCCGTGCTGATCTGACAAACGCGCCAGATTCCTCTTGGACTTCCCGTACATGTCTAGGAAAGAGTAGATACATCGGTGAGTATAACCTGCCAAGTTCTTCGCAATATGCGCAAACCGTTCCAGATGGAATGACAAGGGTGTCACATTGCTAATGACAATCGGATCATACCGCCAAACAACGAAATCTGGTTTCACAAATCTCGATATTTCCCGGAATGTTTCGATCGACTTCTCCAAAGGCGGATTGTGTGTCTCAATTGAGTTTGGGTATCCCAATATGGTATATAAGAAATAGTACCTGTATCCTCGGCCATTCAATTCAGCCAGCTTGGGGATAAGCGGCTGTGGACCTCGTGTCCAGAATACTATCGCATAGCAGTCCTCAGGAGCGAGCGATACCCGATAGATCTGGTTAGAGAACGGATTCCGCCAATGACAGAATCCCGCTCGTATTCTATTGATAAACCAGTCGGAATAGAAGGCGGGAATGTCGGTTCTTCTACTTGCACTGATAACCTTCATGAAGACCTCCACTGCTATCCCGTCCAACATATTCTACCAAGAAAAGCTGAACCCTATCGATTGCTAGCCTATTTCTGGTGTGAAATTCGAGGAACGTCCCCCCGACAAGCGTTCTGGGGTCAGAATTAGGACCAACTGAGCTATCTCGCGCCTGCCTGGAGCGGAATTTCAGGGTAGCGGCTCCTCTGCCGGGAATTTCGCACCAGAAACCAGCTAGCCTCCGAGCGTTTTCTCTTTTCGGGCCACGAAGACCAAGAAGCGTGGAATCCGATTGTTTCTTGCACCCAGCAGGTCGGGATATCTATCTACCTGTTCCAATGTGGGTTCGGGCTCCAATAGCCGCATGATTACGAACCCAGCCGCGTGTAATGCCTCACTGTAGTCTTCCAATGTACGATGAAACGTGATGGTTGGCGCTGGCATTCTGCCATAGTGGGCTTCAGAAACACCCCTAGAAAAATAGTCGCTGATCTCCCACCAGAGAACATCCTCAAATCGCGCACTATCGATGGGACTTGTTCGCGGAATTATATCCCGCATTGAGAAACAGGGATGTATTACAGCCAAGACCAGATGTCCTCCCTGCTTCAGATGGTTTCCCATTTCGTGCACAGCTTTGCCATATGCAGGGATGTTCTCCAGGGCAGTGATGCATACGATGCCATCGAACATAGGCTCACGATCTAGGAAGCTCAGATCAGTCAAGCTGCCTTCGTAATATTCGACCGCTTGTTGAACCGAAGACGCGGATCTACGCAAAATCTGCCTGGCCAGACGTATCTGCCCAGTCGAGTTGTCAACGCCGACAACTCGTATTCCAACTGAAGCCAGGAGTCGACTAAGGTATCCCGCACCGCAACCGGCATCAAGAACACGACTTACATCACCTAACCAGGTGGCAATGTCGTCAAGCGGCAATAAGCACTCCCTCAAGGGATCTCCAAACTCCCCGTACTGCTCATTCCAGACGCTGGAATTGGCTGTCCAGAAGCGTGAGATAGTCACCTCATCAGGGCATTCTACCGACCGCCGCTTGTTGGGAGTGGGGCGTTCCTCTAAGGAGCTGGGCATCTCTCCGACCTGCATTGGGTATCCCATATCCAGCGGATGTTTGCCCTCGAACTCCAACCGATCTAGTGCCTTTCCCCACTCACCACCTGATGAGCGGAAACAATAGTAGTAGTCATAGTACCAGAACCTTTCTCTGATGACTCTTGTCTCAGTAGCGCAACGCAAGCATATAGTGCGTTTTGCATCTTCTAACCACCCCACGCTACTAAAATGACTGGCAGCACCGCAATTGTCACAAACATACTGCCAGTGTTTGGGACATCTATTCAAAAGTGCCATCGACTCCACAGTTGCTTGTCGAATGGGATAATCCTGATCATACTGGGCTATTCTCAGGCAATACGTACATTCCTGTGACATTTACTTCTCCATTGTCGTTTGTGCATTGTCTCCAAGGATCGAGGTACTCTGCCGACTAGGCATCTATCATGGAATAGGTACCTAAAGAGCATCTGGCCTAGCCCACTCCCCCGCGGATTCGGCCCAGTTGCAGAACGATTTTATCTCCTACGTACAATATATCACAACTCGCTCCACCGGGCAATACTCACAGGCATTCATATTATGAAAACACAAATCGGGCAAGAACCAGATACAGGATGACTTTCCACGAACTGGACCTGATGGCATCCCTATGTCCTTGCCTATCCATTTATTTGGAGGGCAACGACCGCATTTGAGCTTACGTCCGACGAACCTGTAATGCCTAACGGCACGAAAGGCTTCTTCAAAGGACCTGCCGTCGCCACTGCTCTGGACGGTGTCTGGAAGTGTTGTATAATACGATTCGTACAATATGACTGAAGGAATGAATTTGTTTCGTCCTTGGGACAACCAGGCGGCATCCTCCCGACATCGCATTCCGAGATCCATTCCGGTTACCTGGCGGGTTTGAGACAGTTGCCAGAGCAGATAGAACCACTCCCAGCACCTTGTCTTCTCCTATCGACGGCCACTCACCAAGACTTCACGGTAGGAGCCATTGAAACGCAGGAGCCCGCAGGCTAGCATACGCCGAGATCATCGGTCATTTGAACCAGCCGGCGATGGCTGCATCGATGTATCGTACACACACCTGTGCTGGATAGATTCGATGGACATGCCACAACCCACCGTACCTTTTCTTGTTCCATTCCCGCGTCGACGCAGTTTTGTCGGCCGCGAGGACGACCTCTCGAAGCTGCACGATGCTCTCCAGGGACAAGTTCCGGTGGGGATCCACTCGCTTGGGCCCACAAACATAGATGGTATCGGTAAGACCCAATTGGTAGTCGAATATGTTTACCGTTACCGCGAGCATTACCCAAGAGGGGTCTTTTGGGTCAACGCAGCTGAGCCATTGAACGAGGAGCTAGCCCGGCTTGGGCTCGAGCTATTTCCACAGCAAGCTGGCCCCTCTTCATCAGACCGCATCGATCTCATTGCTCGCTATCTACGAGGGAACTCTGAATCACTACTAGTCTTTGACAGTCTGTCTGACCCAAGTGTCCTAAACTACTCGGTAGGTGGGCGCTTCACCCCAACCAGCCTGCCTTGTCGAATACTCTTCACCACCCAACGGAACAACCTGGCCCCCTTTGTTCCATTCAGGGTAGATAAGCTGCCGCTAGAACCATCCCTGCAGCTTCTGCTACATAGCCGACCACCAGTGCTCGCATCGCATCATCCCGAGCACAATCAGGCTCGGGTGATATGCCGGCTCCTGGGTTATCTACCCCTGGCTCTGGAACTGGCAGGGGCCCTTCTGGCGGAATGGCCTCATGTCTCGCTGCATGAATTCCGCACCCATCTAGAAAAGGCAGGCTGTATTGCCACGCCGGATGAAGCCAATAGGTTACCCTTTGCCAATATCTGTCGCACTGCCGTCAGGGCCACACTGCGGATCCTTTGGGAAACCCTAGATGACGACCTTGCTCGGCTGCTGTTGCGTGCTGCCGGGCAATTGCCCCAAGTATCCCTGATCTCCGCAACTCGGCTTGGCTTGCTAGTTGGTGAGAGTGACCTGGGCGACCCCGGCCAGCCTTCCTCGCTTACGCGAGCGCTGGACTATCTGCAACAGCGCTCACTTGTTGCGATACTGCGTGAGGGTCTGTTAGGTATACATCCGTTGGTGCACGAGTTCGCTGCTGCGCAGACACCTCCAGAAGAAAACACCTCTTTCCGAACTTGGTTGGCAGGAAACCTGGCAGCGACCTACGAAGCCATTGCAGTACTGGAGAAACACTGTTGTGAAAGAGGCATAGAAGCCTTGGAGGACGACTTGGCCATAGCGCTGGAGTTAGCAGCCGCAATGGGTAAGCATGAACAACCAAGCCTTGGCCTGCTCGCTAGTCTAGAGGGCCTTCTACGAACTCTCCATAGCGAGTCGTACAACCTACGCCATTGCAGTCCACAGCTTCGGCCGACCTACTTTGCCCAACAGATCCACAAACAGGCCTTGTATAGGGGACAGGAGAAACTGGTTGCCGCGGCACAAAGTAGGCTCGACCAACAGGGCCAACCCTATCTGCTCTTGCACTGGCGGGCGGGCAAGGAATCAGCAGCCCTGGTGCAAACACTGTCTGGTCACCGAACAGCAGTGCTCGCCGTAGCGATCACATCCGATGGTCGTTATGCGGTCTCTGCCTCGTCAGACTGCACACTCAAAGTCTGGAACCTTGCCACCCACAAAGAACTCGCCACCCTATCCGGTCATCAGGGCTGGGTGCGTGCGGTGGCCATCTCACTCGATGGCCGTTATGTGGTCTCGGCCTCGTCGGACTGCACATTGAAAGTGTGGGATCTCACTACCTACAGCGAGGTCGCCACTCTGGCTGGCCACCAAGCCGGTGTTTTTGCCGTGGTCATCTCACCCGATGGTCGCCAAGCTGTTTCCGCTTCCGATGACCGCACACTCAAGATATGGGACCTACCCACAGGCAGCGAGGTCGCTACCCTGTCTGGTCACCAAACAGGAGTGCTCGCCGTAGCGATCTCACCCGATAGTCGTTATGCGGTGTCTGCCTCGTCAGACTGCACGCTCAAAGTCTGGAACCTTGCCACCCACAAAGAACTCGCCACCCTATCCGGTCATCAGGGCTGGGTGCGTGCGGTGGCCATCTCACCCGATGGCCGTTATGCGGTCTCGGCCTCGTCGGACTGCACGTTGAAAGTGTGGGATCTCACTACCTACAGTGAGATCGCCACTTTACCCGGCCACAGAGATCGGGTTCACGCGGTGTCTATCTTACCCAATGGTCACCAAGCTGTTTCCGCCTCCGATGACCGCACGCTCAAGATATGGGACCTATCCACACGCAGCGAGGTCGCTACCCTGACAGGTCACCAGGCAGGTGTCCTTGCTGTAGCCATCGCCCCAGATGGATGCTATGCGGTCTCCGCCGCCGCCGACTGCACTCTCAGGGTCTGGAATCTCTCAATGCACAGTGAGCCTCCTGTTTTGAAAGGGCACCGAGGCCGAGTGCATGCTACAGCCGTCTCCCCTGATGGACGCTATGCTGTTTCTGCCTCCGATGATGGTACACTCAAAGTTTGGGGTCTAGCGACCCAAACTGAAGCCGCTACGCTGTCGGGCCACCGAAACTGGGTACGCGCAGTCACCATCTCGCCTAATGGTCGTTATGCCGTCTCCGCTTCTGATGACCACACGCTTAAGATCTGGGATATCCCCGCCCACAGAGAGGTGGCCACCTTGGCTGGTCACTCCGACTTTGTGCTCGCCGTAGCAATTTCCCCTGATGGTTGCTACGCGCTTTCTGCCTCATCCGACCACACACTCAAGATGTGGGACCTCACAACCCACCGCGAAATCGCCACTCTGGTCGGCCATCAAGCGCGAGTACGTGCCGTGACTATCTCACCCGATGGCCACTATGCTGTCTCTGCCTCCGACGACCGTACGCTCAAGGTCTGGGATCTCGCGACCCACAGCGAAATCACCACCCTGACGGGTCACCAAGCGCCTGTACGCACATTGAGTATCTCGTCTGACAGTCACTACGCCGTCTCTGCCTCCGACGACCACACACTCAAGGTGTGGGACCTCACAACCCACAGCGAAGTCGCCACTCTGACCGGTCACCAAACCGGGGTACGGGCCGTAGCTCTTTCGTCTGATGGCCTCTATGCTATCTCAGCTTCGTCCGATTGCGCTCCCATGATCTGGGACCTCGCAACCCATGCCGGAAGCATCACTCTGTCCAGCCACCAGGCAGCTGTGCGCACAGTTACCATCTCGCCCGATAGCCACTATGGTGTCTCTATCTCTGATGATTGCATGGTCAAGGTCTGGGATCTCGCAACCCGCGCAGAAATCGCTACTGTCACGCTGGAAGCGGCCCTGTCAGCTCTGTGTCTCGGCGCCGATGGATTGGTGGCTATTGTTGGAGACGTAACCGGGAGCGTGTACATGCTGCAGATAGTGGAGCAGGGCAGGGCCAAGCAGGGATAACGCGGCTCTACAATACGTCATACTGGGGCCCGGAAGATGGATGGCGTAGTCCAGCGACCGATGGGGCTGCAGAAATCCCCTGCTATTCCGAAGCGTCCCAAATCAGGAAGTCAGAGGAGGAGGCCCGAAGCAATACCGGATGTGTTCTAGAAAGGTAGTTCCTACAGGCCCTTGGATGATATACACATCGTCCATACAAGGGCCTTGCAGACGATTGGCATGGACGACTTCAAGAACAAGCCATGGTGGGCAGAGTTCCCCGGCGATGCAGGACTTGCCCCGAACGCACGCCTTTAGGCGGTTCCTCTAGCATTAGCGATCTCCCAAGGCTCGCAACCTGTGAGTTGGAGAGAACGCTTGACGGCGGAACCGCTTCTGATTCTGGTCAACCCGATCGTTGTCTCTTTAGTCTGGATTGAATGGTGTACAGCCGCCGTTAGGTGGACAATCCTGACTAGGCGAACAACCAGACTTTGGAGTGCAAGGGTTGTCTGGATCATCGTCCTTGGGACTGCATGGGCGACAGCTATCTGGACGACAAGGGCTACATGTTGGAGATGAGCTGTCGAGCGTTACTAGCTCGATAGTAGCTTCCGTGGGGATCATAGGTCACTCCTTTTTGATCAGGCGAGTCTGTACTGGTAATGATTACATCGCACGTTGAGTCTCGTAGTTCCGACTTTTCTCCGGGCTACTCTCATAGACATATACGGGCTTACCGCTCTGATCCAATCGCCACACGCCTTCACCCCACTCACCAGTATAGGGGTTGTATGCACACCGTGGTGAGGGCGCCTCCAGATGTTTACTGACAGTGTGCGCTAGGGGGCGGCAATCACCACAAACATAACGGTATTCACAGTCTCGGCAGACCAACACTTGGTCTTTCGTGAAATGCCACAGCCTTTGCAGTGGATCGCCACTAATGATGCTAGTCAGTGACGACTGATGTACGTTTCCTACCTCCCACGTCCGACCGAAAATGCAAGGCAACACTACCCCGCTATCAACAATGGTAATCTTACCGGACAAACAGCTGTTTTCGTGTAGAGAACGGCAGACAGTACGTCTCCTGGCTTTGAAATCAGGTCGGGTGGCCACGGCGTATTGCCTGTAGATCTCATCCGTCGGCGCTATTTCAATGTCACTGCCCCGCCCCGTTGGTCGTACCGTATCTACTTTGGGCCGACGGAACCCCAAGCAGGAAATCCATTCGCACGTCTTCTCAATGGTATCTTGATTAGCTCGCATCAGTATCGTTGCTATACGAGTAGGAATGTTCAGTTCTTGTAGTCGTTCCAGAGTTTGTGTTACTCGATAGTGGCTACCTGCTGTTTGCGTCACAAAATCATGGATTGATTCACTATGGGAATAAATCGAGACAGCAATATGGACACCCAAATCCTTGATTTCTCTCAAATCCTTCTCAGTCAAGAGGGTCGCATTGGTGAATATCTCGACAAACTCGTATCCTGTTCTTTTGGCATGTTTTGCCAAGTCAATTACTGTCTCTTGGTTCTCACCATGATACATTGCTGGTTCGCCGCCAATGAACTGACCTTCGCGGCAGCCCAAAGAGTAACCTTCAGCGATCAATCTAAGCCAGTCCTGATAGGTCAATCGATCGCTTTCTGCACTAGCTGCTGACCGCACTGCAGCAGCACATTCATGTTGACTAGCAGATCCACTTTCAGCGTAACAGTGCAAACATCGCTGATTGCAGAGCGGGGTGATCTCGAACCAAATGAACTCTAGCCGCGACGGTATACTAGGTAGCGAAGCTAGACCTGCAGAATCCTGTTCGGCGTTTCCCCATTCCGCCAAATCAAGACTGATAAGCTGATCCCAGTAGGCCGCATCATCCCGCTGATGGTTTAGTGTCTGACAGCCAGCGGCGTTGATTGAATACACATTCTCCGTTCTCAAATCATAGATCGCTCCCCTCAAAGCCCCTTGTACAAGGAACACATCGTTGCGCAACATGGGTCTGGTATGTTCAGCCATTACATCATTCCCAGTGTCTGGCGCTTGACAAAATAGCCGAGGAGCCCGGCACCTGCAATCTTACCACAGACCTGCGTCAGACGCAACTCACTGGGCGGTGAGTGGTATTCCGCTTGCCTTACGAGCAATCCGGGCATACCGTACTGGGTATGTCGCGACCGCACAGGTAACGTGCACTGCTGAGGTTCTAGCGTTCGCTCTCGCGAATGTCAGCCACTTTCTTCCCCAGCAAGTATCGCACAAAGGCCAGCAAGTCCGTCACTACACCAGGATTCTCCTTCGCTAGATCAAACAACTCCTTCCATGCCGGCACGCCGGCGATCAGCTCGGCGATTTCCTGCTCGTAGGGAACCGCAGCTTCGCTCAACAGGCCGGCCTGCCGCAGCAGTGTGATGGCGCTCGTCCCCACCGTGTTGGCGAACCCGACCAGGTACTTCCAGGAAGCGATCGACACCCCTCTCTCGACCTGGCTGACGTACGTCTGCGCCACCTCCATCTTTTCGGCCAGACCCTCCTGGGTCATGCCGGCCTCGACGCGCAGTTCCTTGAGCAGCAATCCAAGTTTCACGGAATCCATATTGGGCATGGGGGCCGCCTTTTTACTTCTAGTAGTGGCCCCATTCTAGCATCCAGGCTTCTACCTGTGAACGCAAAAATACTGCTATGGTGGTGCAGTTTTAGAACAATAAAGACGAGTGGGGGCTGTTCGGTCTCCGCTAGGAGTGCCGAGTCATCTTTTTACTTTTAGAACAGTTGCACGATATAGGAGAAAGTAGTAGACTGTATGGGAAACGATCAGGACAGCTTGCACTCCCCTAGTTTCGCGTTGTAGACGCAACTGATCTGGAATATTACCGATGCTACTGCAAGCACGAATCGAGTCCCCCAGGTATCATTAACCAAAATACCTGGAGGACAGAAATGAACGTAAACCAAGCTCTGAACGAATTCCTGGCAGAAGAGCATTCGCAGGGGCGCGCACCCACAACGGTGCTGTTCCACCGGCGGCTCCTGACTCCCCTCGTGACTTTTCTCGAAGAGCGCGACCGTACCGATGTGGCCAGTCTGGGGAGCTCGGACATGCGGGCTTTCTTTGGGCACCTCTATGCCCGCCAGGAGGCCGGAGAAATCACCAGGGCCACCGTGGCAGCCTTTGACCGGTCGGTGCGGGCTTTCTTCTCCTTCTGCGTCAAGGAGAAGCTGCTGCCGGAGAACCCTATGAAGGGCCGGCCTCGGGCTCGGCCTCCCCGCTCGTTGCCGGATACGCTGACCTTTGACGAGATTCACGCGCTTCTGAATGCCTGCGAGGAAGACCCTATGGGCCGACGAGACCGGGCGCTGATGCTGCTGATGCTCGACACAGGCCTCCGGGCCGGAGAAGTCTGCGCCTTGAAAGCAGCCGACCTTGTTCTCGCCGGCGACCACGGGAGAGTGCGCGTCCGAGCGGAGAATAGTAAAGACCGCGAGGAAAGGACGGTGCCGGTCTCAGCAGAAACGGTCAAAGCTCTGCGCCGGTATCTGGAGGACCGCCCGGCCCAAGCCCAGGCGCTGTTCGTGAGTGTAGCAGCCGGCACCCGTAAGTTAAGCGCCGACCGGCTCTCCGGGAGCGGGCTGAACCAACTGATGCGCCGCCGGGGCGAGCAGGCCGACGTCGTGGGCAAACGAAAGTGGTGTCACATCTGGCGGCATACTTTTGGCAAAGACTATGTGCTCGCCGGCGGCGACCTGGAGACCCTCCGCCGGCTCCTGGGCCACTCCAATCTCGAAACCGTGCGCGTCTACCTGGGCTTCCGCACGGAGGAAGTGGAGGCGTGTCACTTCAAGTTCTCGCCGGTGCGCCAACTGGTGGCCTGTTCTTGACGTGGTATAGGCATTGACTCTTAATCAATGGGTTCGAGGTTCGAGTCCTCGGCGGCTCATGGCAGGGACCCTGCGAGTGTTATGAAACACTCGCAGGGTCCTTTATCGGGCTGGTCACCGGGTATCCGTAGTCGAAGAAGGTTCGTCTAGCGGGACGAGGTCCGGACCACTAGGAAGGGGAAATGTCCGCAAGTTGGAGGACCCTGGCCTGCACCGAATCGAGAATGGAATCCCGGACAAACGAACTGGCCGCTAGGATCTCGATCCCGATCAGCTCACCCTTGTCGTTCATCTCCACGGTGATGTTAGGGCCCAGTTCGAGGCTTTCCGCCTCCGGTTCGTCCGAGATCGACCAGTGGAGAATGTCTTCCGCTTCGAAATAGACCATGCGTGCTTTATTCATAACGAAACCTCCCCGTTCTGAGGCGGAGATTGATCTGCTGTCTGGTCGTAACATGCACTGTCACCGGCACAATGACATCCCCCTGCTGTTCATACGGGATCAACACCAGCCGGTTGTCGTGATGTCCCACTACGACGAGCCGCAGCGTCGCGGTGTCATAGTAGCGTTCGGTCGAGTTCCGAACGATACGCTCCAATGCGACGAGGTCGAATCCACGGACGCCGGCGCGATAGCGCATATAGTCTGTCCATACGATATCCATGGGACCTCTCATCGTCTGGCGGGCATATCTGTTCGAGAACAACCTCAGTATAGCAGTATCTTGGGTGTACGTCAACTGCGTTGACCTGGCCTGACTCGGTTCCTCGGCCTCGGCCGCACAATCCGTGCATCCGTGTCCGCCTCCGTGTCGGGCCACCCTGACCCTACCTCCGCCCTTGGCCTCCTCCACCACGGGCCCCCGCCTTTCCCCCGGTTTTCTCTCCCCGTCGCCCCGTCTCCCCCTCTCCTTGTCCCCC
>Ga0302251_1000353_pt1 | contig 45994 bp, 50 predicted proteins | sample AAG_RA_Gln_MG_FD_193534 | JGI IMG/M metagenome (GOLD analysis project Ga0302251, IMG submission 193534) | Enriched activated sludge microbial communities from anaerobic digester in WTTP, New Holstein, Wisconsin, United States - AAG_RA_Gln | ecosystem: Engineered > Bioreactor > Anaerobic >... | reverse complement strand
TCCTTTATCCTCAAGTATATTTACCAAATTAGCAATCTTTGTACGAACATCTTTCAATCTTGCCTGTACCCTATCTAAATCCTCCTGCAAAATTCCTATTGTTGACGCCGTCGCTTGGTTGGCTTTTTTTACAATTTCAGCAACATTATCCGGATTTAAATGCAAATGCCGTAGCACTTCTATAATCGCATCATCCGTAGTATCTGCTGCTAAAAGATTAGTTTCACTGCAATCGATACCATTAGTCTTAAATGCTTTTACACACATATAATATGGATAATACTTACCGCCTTTTCCAGTAGCTGGCCTTGCAATCATAGCCGAACCACAATTACTGCACTTAAGCAAGTTTTTAGCAAGATAGACATAATTACGATTTGAACTGATGGGACTATGATTAGTTGCCCTGTTTCTTTTTAAAATAGCTTGGATTGTGTTATGAACATTTTCCGTCCTTAACGGTTCCCAATTCCCAGGATAAATCTGACCATCATACTCCTGCTTTGCGATATAGCGGATATTCTGGAGAATACGCGATACCTGCGGTTTTGAATATGTTTTCCCCTGCCGTGATTTATACCCCTTTTGATGCAGGATATCGACAATCTTTACTGCACTTTTCACTCTCAAATATAATTGGTCGATAAACTCCACATGTTTTCTATAAACAGGATCTGGTACATATGTAGTCTTACCATTGGCATCTTTGCTTGTTTTATAACCTACGGGTGGTGGTCCTATTGGCCGCCCTTGATTAATGTGCCTTAAAACAGTTTCTAAGCTATATTGCGATATTCTCTCTGCCTGCCACTGGGCAAGATTGGCATGATTTCGCATTATCATCTGCCCGTCAGGTGTTGAAGTATCTATATCAAGATCCAAACAAACAAGAGCTACTTCATTTTCGTTAAATTCAGCTGAAATATCGATATAATCTCTTGTGTTTCTTGCTATGCGATCCAACTTTGTCACAACAACTACATCAATAAGCTTTAATTTAGCAAGCTCAAGAGCCTTAGTTAATCCTTTTCTTCCTTCCCGTTTTGTGGCAGTCCGTCCTTTTCTCTGTCCATCCGAACTCTCATTTTCTACGAATATATCAACAAGTCTCCATTCTTGGGGTGAATGCAAGCTTGATTTGGATCTCACCCAATTATTAAGAACTTCTTTCTGATGATCCAGCGATTCGCCTATTTTCTGTGCCTGCTTGTCTGTAGATACACGGGCGATACCAAAAACACGCACAGTTTTGGCGTCTTTAAAACTGTAAATCGTTGTAACTTTTCTCCATGAAACTTTTTTAGCCATAATCCCCTTACTTTCGTATGGGATACATTATAGCAATAATTTCATTCTCTGCAATCTTTTTTATTTCCATGAATATCTTTACCGGTTTCCCTGCAGGACTCGGCCCAAAGCAAACCAAAAATTTCATTAAAATCCTTTATCCTATCTTCATCTGACAACTGCGTATAAGGATTACTTGGATTAACGTAGAGTTCCGGGGTAGAGCTTATGTCACAGATTTCGATCTTGAAAGATCGAACCACTTTCCCAGGGGGAGCTTTTCGTTTTATTTTATAAGGATTATTCACAGAATCCACACCCTCATTTACTTACTACTACTTTTCTTAGTTCTTTTTTCTTAACTTATACAAAAGGGGGTAATTCGCCCTCTTTCTGGGGGACAAATACGCCCCTTTAAGGGGGACATTTGTGTCCTCTTTGTACGCCGAGTTATTAACAATTCCCAAGACATGATGTCGTGGTTAACTGTCCATACATTCCACCGCCCGGACTTTTTCCTAATGATCACATTGTTTTGAATAAGCGTTTTTATCGTTCGCCGCACACTCCGCTTATCTAAATTTAATTCTTTCGCAATAGACTTATAGCTAATAGCCCTACTCTTTTTATTCCAACCACTCGTCATCCGAATCAAAAAAATAAGAGTCCTGAATTGTGTACCATTAAAATGGAATCGATAAAGCGCCCGCATCATATTATTGGGGACCTTAGTATAACCGCCTGGTGGATAATAATGAGTTTGCTCCATAAAAAAGGCAAATAAAAAGGGCTGGCTCTCTGAAATTGCTTTCAGAAAACCAGCCCTATTTTCCTCCGACCTTGCGGCCGAGTGATAGCGACTGAATAACTTATTTGATAATTAGTTTATACCCCGCTCCGTGTTACCTGTCAAGTGCTTTCTTTTGGAGCCTCCACCTTCCCTTCTTTTGCCGGAGTAATCTCCATATAGAATTGGGTGCCGTCTGATTTCAGACTAACCTGCAAATGGCCCTTACGATGACGTTTTACCATCCGCCACCCTTCTATTATTTCTATTTCATCGGAACTAAGTCCTTTCCGATTGAATATAACATCCCCGTTGCCCATAGTGCCTCACAAACAAGATATTCTAATTGAGCAAAGTTATATAAGAAGCACACCATAGAGGTAATATGGAGCACACGTTATATATCGGCACTAAGTAGCACGTTTTTCAGGAAAACGCTTTCTTTTAGGTAGAAAAAGTATACCACCCGATTTCCTCTTTGTCAATATCTACAACTCACACAGCCACTATCCGTCTTAAACAAGCCATATTTATATTGACAAAATGGAAATTATATACTATAAATTCACCTATGGATTTTGCTCAACGAATAAGAGAATTAAGGGGTACTACCCGACAAAAGGACTTTGCCAAATTTTGTCATGTCGGCGCTTCGACTATCAATAAGATTGAAAAAGGGGTACTAACAGGAACACTTGATATTCATATCAAGATCTGCCAGGCATTAGGGATAAGTTTATCCACGCTCTATAAGGGGGTTTACGAAGAAAAAATTAAACCGTTCGTCCCCACCCCTCCTTTCGCAGAACTCCCTTTAACTTACGATCAGAAAATTACCCGCCAGTTACTTGTTAAGAATATTCTCATTAACAAGAAGATGCTTCCGGAAATAATAACAATAGCTCCCGGTAGCCACATAGAAGAAGAACTATCTCCTGATTCGCAAAGATTTATTTTTGTGATAGATGGAGAAATTAAAGTAAGCTCAAACAAAAACGAATATACACTAAATAAAAATCAGTCCATCTACATAACCGACGCTAAAATACCTATTCTCTTTAAGAACGGAAGTATCGTTCTTTCCGCAAGAATACTTTGCATTACCACTCCAGTGATATTGTAGCAAAAGAAATATATTCGATTACAATATTTAACTGGATGCTTCGTATGTTACGAGAAAGGACTTACATATTCTAGAGATAGAAGTGGTGAAATTTAACAGAAATATTCTAAAATAAAGGCTGGACGGTTAAGTCCAGCCTCGCATAATACAAATAACATCAGAACCAATCTAAGGCGTGTTTAGGACGTAATCTTACAAGTCCATTTATCGGGATCGCTATCCCCCTTATGCCTGTTATTTTCCCACTGCAGAGGCTGCAGATTGCTTATATTATCAGTTCCACCTTTAGAAACAGGCTTTATGTGATCTATTTCCCAGCCATATTGTTCCTGTTTTCCATATTTGTTCCGTTGCATGCTTGCGTTGCAAACATCTTTGCGATACGTTGTCAGATTTAATTCAGGCTTCCCTTTTTGCCACACAGCTTCAATTGTGTCCTCATCAAAACCACTACCTTTTTCGTTAGTGCTAGGATTCCTTGCCATCGCTTATCTCCTTATCAATTAGTGTTTTGTGTCCTTTGGCGGACAAGAATCAGGCCCATAGCTATCTTTGTCCCGGATCTTTCCGTTTCTGCCGTGAATTACCACTTCTGACTTCTCATGCCTCGCAATTTTTGCCGCAGCGTTAATAGCGGCCGCCTGCGTGCGATGAGCAGAGGTTATCCTGCTGTTATTCTCTCCCCTGACTGCCCACTTATCAGCATAAGGCACAGCGTGCTGATTTTTACCCATCTGAGTCCTCCTGTTTAAAGATTGTCAAAACTTTCTATACTCAAACTCGGTTGCTCAAGATACCCTTAAGATTATTCACCTGCCTTTCATCTTGTTATTTAACCAAGCTGATTTTCTGCCCATAAAATAAAAAATCCCCACTCGCGAAAAAGTATATTATTACTCGCATAGTGAAGATTCGACTTCTTTAAAGTGGTGATTCCCTCTCCACATCTCACCACATCGTATTGTATTATAAACGAAATTATATGCTACATGTGGTATTTAGTCAAGCTTTTTATCTCCCAACAAACTCACCTTTGACTTGGCCTTCCCCTCGCTGAAATTAATTTTACTCCCCGGTTTCAAGACTTAGTGTGTTATTAAACTTCATTTTAATGTTCACTCGGCAATATTAATACCCCATTTTCAAACCACAACTCAATCGTATCTAACGAAAAGTCTGTCCAATCAATCTCTTCACTATAAAGCTCGTGATAATTTCCGTCTTCACACACCAAAATTGCCGATTTATCCTCATTAACCGTAAGCTTCCAAGCCCCAAACTCCTGCAACGCCTTCGTTTTCATGATTGTAAATAGTATTTTGTCAATTAACCAGTATGCTTTTCCTTCCTGCGCGACATATTGAACGCCATCGGTGTAAAGATAACCGCTTAAGTGCCTATACCATTGCTCTGTTCCGGTAAATTGTCTCAACGCATCCCTTGTTAACATTCTACACCCCCTTTTTTGCTTTTATTAATCCCTTATCCAGGAAACTATAAAAACTCTTCCCCACAATAATGTGGTCCAAAACATCAATACTGAGCAACTCACCGGCATTTGATAATTTACTCGTTATTGCCAAGTCCTCTTCGCTGGGCTCATCAGTCTCGGATGGATGATTGTGGACAATAACTATCCCTGCGGCATTCTGTAAGATAGCCGGCTTGAAAACCTCCCGAGGATGGACCATGCTTGCATTTAACGTACCGATCGAAACAACGTTAATACCCAACACCCGATTCCGTGTATTAAGCTGTATGGAAAGGAAAAGTTCCCGGTCGGAATTATTTAATTCATCCTTAACAAGTTTATAAACATCCTCAGGCCCTGTAATAATGCATTCTTTCGTTGGCCTGGATTCCCTAACGAGCTGAATTTTAACTTCGTGGCCGAAATAGTTTCTAACCATTTTCATTGTTTTTCCTTTCAGATAATTGTTGTCCATTGAAATAGCATCCTTCGCAGCTATTGTTTTTCTCCTTGCGGCATATTTCGCATACCGGCTTCTTATCAACCGTCGCTAATGATCGAATAAGCAATTGCTCAATCACTGTCGTCATAGGTTTATTCCAGGCACGCTTTAACCTGTATAACGTTTTCACCATTTTTTCGCTTAAATCAGGGCTATACATGCTTCATTCACCTCCTTTTCCGGGACTTCAACCCAGATAACTCCATCAATTACCACCCAGTCAGAAATTTCCTCCCAGCTTATTCCTTTCGTTGATTTGTCTTTTTGTATCCACATCAGCAATCACCTCCCTCTTCTAATAAATCGCTATGTTTTTCAACAAATGTTTCCAGACTTTCAGATCCGCTTGGCTTAATACCTTTGGCCAGAAGCTTATAAACGTTCTTCATTAGGCGTCTTTCTTCCCAAAGAGCGGATAAACCGAATGCTTGCTCCGGCAGATCCTCAGAATAAGTTCTGTATTGGGAGTCTCGTGTTTTTGAATACCTTTCCATACAGGCATCTGCGCGTAACACCCCATCCTCAAATTTTTCGTTCTTTCTTTCGTTTTTTTCTTTTTCTTGCCTCATGTGAACCCTCCTTTCTTTTTTCGCCAGAAATGCAAAGCACAAGGATTTGACCCGCAGGGGCGGTCATCTTACGAGGCATCCCCCGGAAGATGAGAAATTACAAAGGAAACTTTTTGAGGCAGACCACAAAAAGGCAAACTTTTGATTTCAGCCTTTTGTCAAGAAAACAGGAACTGCCCGAAAGAAACGAGTGCCAAGCGAGTGGATTTCCTGGTCTTTGGGAAAAATTGAGACTCCCCGCAAGGGGCAGAATACTTCTGATGCCTAAAAGCCTTTCCGAGGCAAACCACGAAAAGGCTTTTAGGTAGAGATGAATTTTTTCAAAGGATTTTCTTGTACAAAAGTCAATATTGGGCTATTGTCGGCGAACAAAAAGAAAGAGGGTTACGTGAAGGCAAGAAAAAGAAAAAACGAAAGAAAATTTGAGGATGGGATGGGAAGCGCGATAGGGGTTGGAACAACAGAAACATTTTATAATCTGCCCTGGATTTAACGCGGTAATATTAACTCTGCTTTAATTGATCAAAAATATGCTTTTTCTCAAACCCTTTTGCTCTATACTCGATTTTGTGATAATGAATCAATCCTTGGTCGTCGAGATAACCAAGTGTTATATCAGCCATTTTGACTTCGTTATCTAACGTTTTGCGATCAAAATTCTTTAATTGATTCCTTAATTCGTTAATCCAATTATCCAGATTCATATTTCCTTTCCTTTCTTAATCAGTTTTTAGGAATGCTCGTTTACCCCCAAGCACTTAAAGTTATTTGCGTGCGGTATGCCTGCCGGCACTTTCCTCCACACCCCCCTCGAAGGCTACCGCACGCTCTTTCCAATCAAAATCACCCAAACCACCCCTTTACTCACAAAACCCACAAGGCTGGGCGGGGATATTACTTTCAATTTTAAGCCCTTTCCCCCGTATAGCCGATAGGACAGCTTTAAAGTTTTATTTCTTACGCCTCGTAGGCTGCAAGAACCACTTCTTGCAATTCATTTTTTGCCTCAGGCGTTAAAAATTTGACGGTATCGTAATACTTACCGTCTCCGGCTAATTGCGAAGGCATAGCCGCGAACAGCCCGCCGTCTTTTTTAGCCATAACCCTGACGCCTTTTATCAAAACCGCATCAGCGACTTTAATATCTACAAAGGCTTTCAAGGCATTTTCGTCTTTTTCGACTTTATAAACCCTGGCTACTTCAATCATGGTTTTCACCTCCTTTCGATTTGTTTTTACTTGTCTCATGTAAACCTCCTTTCTTTTGACGACGGAAATTAAAACCCAAGACCTTGAAGCACTTTGTATCAGGCAAACCAGATAGAAAGTGCGCCTTTTGTCAAGAAAACAGGGACTGCCCGAAAGAAACGAGCGCCAAGCGAGTGAATTTCCTGGCGTCTTTTGAAAAAATTGAGACTCCCCGCAAGGGGCAGAATACTTCTGATGCCTAAAAGCCTTTCCGAGGCAAACCACGAAAGGCTTTTAGGTAGAGATAATTTTTTTCAAATGATTTTCTTGAGCAAAAGTCAGGATTGGGTTATTGTAGGCGGATAAAAAGAAAGGTGGTACATAACGACAAAAAACGAAGAAAGGGAAAATTGATTAAAGCAGCGACTATCACAAAGGTCCGTCCCTGTATTAGACGAGTTAGGGAAGTGACTTTTATTTGAAGAATCCAAAATATTTTTTGAATTAGAGAACGAATTGGCTATTTGTTAATCTTTATGCTATTCATAATATCTATCCGGGCATCCCCCGAATTTTTTTAAGAACTCCTCCACTTTTTCCTTACCTCCGCAATTCCATATTTCAGTTACAAAGGTCTCCTGTTTACTGAAAATGGAAGCCTGATATGTTTTATATTCACAAGTTAATACTCTGTCTTTTGGAGGCTCGACCGTCACTCTATCACAAGAATCGAGTTTACAGCTTCCTTTCTTCCATCCTAATGACGTAAGATGCCATTCAACCCACTCATTACTTGCTGACATAACTACCTCCTGGTATTATCTTCACTTAGTATCTGAGTAAAAAGTTTATGTTAAACTATTATTAAATCTTTGTAGGGAGACAGCTTTCAAACCTCCTTATGGCCCGCCTCGCGGCGATGGCCATTTGAAATAGACTGCTGTTTCCTGTTTTTCTAACTGGGAATGTTCATTAAGGATGATATGGTGACTTGGTTGATACCGAACTACCATTTATATCCCAGAATACATTGGGTCAGACATTGCAGGAATATCCGTCCTACTTAAGAAAGAACAATGAACCATTAACGAAAGGACGCCCATGAACTACCTTGGTATTGACGTCTAAAAAACCACTTCCCGCTATGTCTTTTTAAACAATGATGGCGAAAAAGCCGCAAAACCATTCACGTTTGATAATAACCACGAGTCTTTTACTCAACTCTTGGAACGATTCAAAGAACTTAACCTTCAACCCGATAACTTAATAGTCGGCATTGAAGCCACCGGCATATGGTGGGAGAATATTTACTGCTTTTTAACAGAACAAAAGTTCAAAGTCAGCGTAGTTAACCCGCATCAGACTAATAAATTCCGTGAAGATTACGTCTTAAAGCCAAAACAGACGATATTGCTCCTCTTCAGCATCAGAAGGACAAGAAATCATTAATGTATAAACAGTTGCTTGATATGCCATACGCTACTACCGCGAATGAAAACGGTTCTCCTCTTCCATCTTGTGCTCTTCAATCATCTGTTCAGATCCTCGCACGCATTCATCCAGTGCGTTACTCAGCCTTCCCGCAGGAGCGCCATTTTTTAATTCTTCAAAACATTCTTTTTTTTCAATAAAAGCGGGCGGCACCTGACCAACAGACGAAGACCAGCCCCCTTCAGGGTATATTTTGCTTCTCAGCAATTTAATCATTTCATCCTCATATCCCAACTCGCCACTTTTAATGACAGCGTCCTTGAACGTGCCTAAATTGTTTTTATTTAATGGAAGTCTAAATAGGCACTGCAAGCACTTAAGAAATCCATCTTTGTTGTAAAATTCAGCTTTTACGTGATCGAAATATAATGTGTCTGAAGCATCTCGAAGGGAGATAAACTGTTCAAACACCTTTGAAACACTATAGCTTGTAATTCCGTCATATTTTTTATCCCAATCGAGCACCTTATTAATAGCTAACCGGTAACTATCTACAGTAGTCACGAACTTATTGATGAATTCTATGCCATGGAATGGGACGGCTTCGTATTCCGAATATTTATTAATGGCTTTCTCTCGCTCCAGCCGGACTTCAATAAAACTTAATAATCCTGCAATATCCGTAAATAAGTGAACGGCTATTTCAAAATCGTGATAATCCAGTTTGCTACTATTCAAAAGCGTTTGATAAAGAACGTCATGAGTTGTGCTTAAAAAATCACTGACATAATCTTTGCTTTTGCCATGCAAAATAAATGCGATATGATCGGTTGATTTAGGTTGTGCTTGAGGGCTTAAATGGGTCAAAATAATCGAAACAATTTCTGCCATGTCTTTGGCTGTAATCTTGTCGCCGATAAACCTCATTCTCTCCAACATGGTTAGATTTAAATCATCTATGTTCTTTTCTGCTACCGATTGTATGATCTCAGGTTTGTCCAAAGATGGAATATCGTATGAAAGGATATCTATGGCAATCTTGGCTTCATCTGTTGCCATGTGAGGCGTCAGCAATACTTCATCTATGATTGGCTTTGCCATCTCGGGATATTTCTGGATCAAGTCGTAGGTAATTGTATATTTGAAAATTAACGGAATTTTCCCCCAAAATTCTTTTTCGTTCCGTATTCGCTTAAAAGCCTCTGGATTCTGCTTAAACCATGCTCGTAAAAACAACGCGTTGGCAGACGAAATTGTCACTGTCTTACTTAACCGATCGAGAAAAGTTACGATGCTTTCAGGATTAGGATATTTTATATTTAAAGCTATTGCGTCTTTTTCGAAATCATCGACTTTTAAATGCCACTTTCTCTGCATGATATTCTCCACAACCCAATGCCATCTATTCTCAACGGGTGCGGTTTTTAGTTTATTGCGAATATCGTCAGTGATGTCGTATCGAGAGGTGTAATATCTGATTATTCGGTATTCGGCGTCATACCCAATCTGGTTAAGGATCAATAGCGTTTTTTCATCTGGAGCATCTTGATGTGCCCACCAGCTAAATAGTAAATCCTCATATGAGCTTAAAACATGACGATCCGTTTCTTTAGCAACAAGGTTATTCTGGTCAATGAAATCAAGCATCACTTGCCTCTCTGAGCCTATCTTATCCTTAAGGGGAATGTCCGACGAAACTCCGGGGCCAGAGTGGCAACGTCCGATATCTTCGGCAACATCAATACCTGCCAAACGAACTTCTGCGCGTTCATCTAACAACATGTGTTTAATGATTTCGATCGCCTTATTGCGCATCATTAAAACTTGGTCTGTTGCCCTTAATGCGCGACTCCCGAATTGCATGCTCTCATAAGTTGAATGGGTCCATTCATGTGCTGAAGCCAAGACTTCCTGCAAAGCCGCTTTCGAAAATTCGACCATCGGGCTCTGACCCGTAAATGAAGTTTCTACAATGCCTAAAATTGGCATTATTTTCTTTTCAATGTTGTTTCGCAAAGGGGTGACAGATTCTCTTGTTAGTGTATTTGGCTTATAATTATCGTAGGTGCCCATCTTAACCTTCCCGCGCAATCCTTCGATTATATTTACGATTTTTGCTCTTTCACAATCACTGCGAATCAACCCAACAACAATTGGCCCAAAAGCATCTGTACTTAAATCAGGCGTATTAATAAATGCCCAAAGCATGTCCAATGCCTTATCAGGAATTAAATAGCAAATCTTCTCGAGATGCTCCAGAACTTGTCTTTTTTCATAGCTGTCATATTTATCAACATTGCTTATCCAGCCGGAAATGATGTCCGTTACCACGGGGACCAAACAGTCGGGTTCTCCGTATCGTAAGGTCGCCCCTAAGTTACAAAATATATTTTTTGCATGAGTATCAAGCCAATACAAAAACGCTTCCCTGCGCGACTTCTCATTAATGGCACGCATAGTTTCTAACAAATAAACGTCTCCGATCATGTCCGGAATAAATCGAACCACGGATCCTATCGCGCGAAGAACCCCTCCATTGCTTAACCTTTCAAGAACAGTCTTTATGTCTTTGTCTGAGAAATTTACTTTTTGAGAGAGCTTGGCAAGGGTATGGCTATCAGAAATATTGATCGGAGTAATTAATGCTAGGTGAAAAAGCAGAGCTTTAATATCATCTCTACTTGTGGATAGAATTTTCTGCGCATCATTTAATAAGGATGCAAGAATAGCTTGTTTTATTTTCTGAAAATCATAATCACTTCGCCCTTTTATCTTCAATCCGATCTGAACAATGAAGAACGGATTCGGATATTTTTGAACTATATCATTTTCATCATCAACCTGATCTTTCTGGGTAGTCGCCCTCAACAATGCTTTGAGTTCATCTACTGACCATTCTGGAATAGCTGTATAGACAGCTAAATCTCTACATCTAACAGAATCGATGCTCTCCTCTATAGCAGTTAATCCAGACGTCCTAAGCGCCATGACAAGCTTTGCATCGATACCGGATTTGATTATGCAAGTCAAAATATCCTTTACGTCATCCGCCCGATCTGCATCATCCAGAACAAAAATATACTTATGTTTCTCATTACTACTATCTCGCACTCCAATTTCATCCTGAATCGCGTCACAAACATTTCGAACTCCATTCCGAATAAACCAAATCTCCCTATCTATTAGAAAATCGTTCAACTTTCTTGGTAAATGTCTCAAAAAATGGGTTTTCCCAAATCCCCCAAAAGCATGAAGGACAAATATTTTTTTCGCATTATCATTTAAGAAGGAATGTAGCTCCTCGAATCTACCTTCTATACTTTTAATGCCGCTCGGCACATTGATATCTAATAGCTTCTCTTTTGTTTCTCTGAAATATACGGCGGCAGGCAAAAACAAAGGTTTTGAAGGATTACCGAAGTAATAATAGTTTAAAAATGGCTGTCTCTCAACTTTTTGCGAAAGCCATTCTTTGTCACACACAACCAAATTAACATTATTTTCTTTAGCAAATTGTTCTAATTCGTACCTATAATCAACTTTCGTATTTAAAATTACATTAATACAAAAGAATAGCCAATTCGCTTTGTTTTTTTTGTAATTATTAAACTCCTTTTTTTTAAGCTCTGCCTTGGCTTGATCAAAGGCATCCTTAGGTGAAGTGCCTTCCTTATGATATTTTGATTGAATTAGAAAAGTCCCTTTTCTTCCGAGGTAGTCTCCTTCTTCCCAAATTATGCCATCTTTGCCTCCATCATCGCCAATATCTGGATCAGAAGGCTTAAAGTTCTGCGAACCCATTTCTAGTTCAAATAATGCGTTGCATAATCTTTGAAATTTCTGCCACGTATCGATTTTTGACCAAGTCAACATAACCCAACTCCTCAAAATAAAGCTCGCCGCAAGTTATCGCGACACAGCTACTTCACGGATATTTTTATCAAGAAACTTTAATGTGTTTTCATACTTTTTTTCTATCTCTGTGTCCTTATGTTGTTTCGCCATCGCCAAAAGAGCCGTCCGACACCTTTTTTGCCCCTGCGCGGAGGGCGAATCTCCGATTATAAACGATGGCAACAACCGCTCATGTCTGACAACTTTTTCATTCTCATAAATTTTTAAAGGAACTGGATATTCAACGTAATTTAATCGTTCATTTGCCGGAAGACCGACTTTCTTCAATTGAGATGAGGCTGTCTTACATAAAACATATCCAATCCAATCTTGGCATTCGCTGGTTTTATATGCCTCAATCAAAGCTTTGCCAAAATACAACCCATTAGCATCATCTGCATACAGCTCACCGAATGACATAGCCCCTCGAATTGGGATCTTCTTGCCTATAAGAGAAACAATAAAATGACGAACGAAGGAATCAATCGCCCTGTATGACAGAGCGCTTTCATCAGTAGTATAAAGAATAAACGAATCCGAAAACGTAATTCTTCGGATCAAGTGCCCATCAAATGCATCTCTTTGAAAACGGTTGGTTGCCTCCGCATATACATCAAAAACCCGAAGCCAATAAGCTTCTGTGATCAGTTTCTTAATACCCAAAAGATCCAAACAGGCCACCCAACGATTCGCCATATAGCTATCGTTAATAGCTATCTCCTGCAAAGTTCTTTTTGGAAGCGCATCGCTCCGCATAAATGATTCAAATTCTTCTTCCTTCAACCCCATCCATTCCCTGATGCTTTTTCCCATTCCATCCAAGCCTTGCTGATACGCAAGTTTAAAAGCGCCGCGGGCTTCATCTTTATTTTTGAAATGACCATGCTTATACCAATACGAAACGGGTGACACTTGATTCATTCTGTGCCCTACATCTATTTTTTGTCTCGTCTCACGTTGGCTCATAAGAGGTTTTTTCATCCAAAATACCTCTGCGTCAGGGCGTTGAACTGGTTGTCCATTTGCACCATGCTTTGCTTTGTATTTTCTTTTAGATCTTGAATAGCTAAAAATACCTTTTCAAACTTAAACTGGATATCTAGTGGCGGGACGGGCACTTTGATTTGTTTTATATCTGTGGCAGTGATTGTTTTCTTCGCTGTTTGCGTTATGTATTTTTCTAACATCTTCTGGCCACTTCTTGAAGTAACCAGCATAAAAAGATAGAACGGTGAGACGATTTTCTGGTTCGGATTAAATCTTAATAAATTAGGGCTAATATTTGCTCCGACAATATTAGGATGCGCAACCAAGCCGATTCTTTTCACAGTCGAGCCATCACCTCGTACCGCCATCACAATATCATTACGTTCTAATATAGTTCGCGGGTAACGCAAATTGATTTCTTCGGTAATAAATGAATAATTTGACAAGTCAGGGTTCACAAATCCGTTCATTAGAATATTGCCAATTTTGACAACTGGAATTCCTTTTTCCACATATTCGAACCCGTAAAATGTTGGGTATCGATATATTTCTTTACAGACCTCGTCAAGCTGTGCGGTCTTCCATTTCATTGGGTTCTTATATGGATCCCCAAACATATCCAGAAACGTGGCGCGGAGGAAATCGTCGAGAAGTTGAATGGCTTGCTTGCGCTTTTGGCGAAGGGCGTCGGCTTGGTCAAGAATCTCCACAATCGTTTTTTGGCGAACAAAATCTTCTTTCGGCAATTCAATAGCAGAAATATAGCTCTTAGAGATGTGCTTGAGGCCAGCTCCTTTAAAGCCTCTCTCAAGGATGCGCATATTGCCCCTGAGGAAATAATAATAAAACTTTGCATGAGTTTTCTTCTTATCCATCGGCTGTGCTACAAGACAATCTGTTGATACTGCAAATTTATTGTCAGTAAAATGAACACTTGCGTTTCCGCCTGTTCCAAATATTAGCGCATCGCCATCAAACAAATACTCGTTAAGGAATTTTGTCTGCTCATCACTTGAGGCATAAAAGAAATACCGACCTTGTTCCAAACCGTCTCCGGCTTTTATTCCTGATTTATTTTTAAATTCAAATACATCGGAAAACTTCATCAGATTAACTCTCTCAATTTTTTTAAACCTGCGCCAATTTCTTCTTCAATCTTTTCTATCTTATCCAGTATCTTCTCCGGTTTTTCATACTTTACCGGCTCATAGGCGATTTCTTTATAACGGTTGATGCTTAAATCATAGTTGTTGTCGATAATCTCTTTGGCCGGGACAAAGAAATGCTTCTCTTTCCGGTCATCGTTTTTGTTTTTACCGCGAGCCTTCCATTCTTTCACGATATCAGGCAAGTCATTGGCTTCGATCTTCTCACGCTTATCATCCAGCGAATATCCATCGGACTGCATGTCATAAAACCACACCTTTTGTGTGGTGCCGCCTTTGACAAATATCAAAATGGCCGTACTCACTCCTGCGTATGGCTTGAACACCCCGCTCGGCATGGACACGACACCTTGCAGTTCGCACTTTTTAATCAGCATCTCACGCAGGTCCCTGTGCGCGCCGCTTGAACCAAAAAGAACGCCATCAGGCACGATCACTGCCGCGCGGCCGCCGATGCGAAGCGAATTAATGATGCGGTTTACAAACAGAAGCTCGGTCTTGGTTGTCTTGAGCGAAAAGCCTTCGTTAATATCACCGGCGTCAATACTGCCCTTGAACGGTGGATTGGCAAGAATCACATCGTATTTATCGTCCTCGTTGAAATTCTTGGAAAGCGTGTCCCGACGGTCAATGTTCGGATTAGAAATCCCATGCAAAATAAGATTCATGAGGCCGATACGAACCATCGTTGAGTCAAAGTCGTACCCGAAGAAAGTCTTTTCTTTGAGCTGTTTCCACAGGCGCTCATCCGTGATCTTGTCTCCTAATGTTCCTCTTGTGAAGCCATTCTCATCTGTGAACAACTGCTCTTTGCTTGTGTGCTGTGTCAGAATGTGTTGATACGCGCCCAACAAAAAACCCGCAGTGCCGCATGCCGGATCGCAAATCGACTCCGGCAATTTTGGCGCAACCAATTCGCACATAAGCTGAATAATATGGCGTGGCGTTCTAAACTGCCCATTCTTGCCAGCTTGAGCAATTTCGCCTAACAAAAACTCGTACATATCCCCCTGAGTGTCATGAAACATCTGCCCGGCTTGCATCTGCTTCTCGATGTCTTCATACAAGCGATCAATGATGCTCACCGCTTCAACAAGCAATGATGCTTTTGGAATAATAAATACCGCGTCTTCCATATGGCGGGCAAAGGCTGTATTGCTTCCATTAAGCTGTTTAATGAAGGGAAATATCTTGGTTTGCATGTGGCGAAGCATTTCTCCGCCTTCCATCTGTTTAAAATGGCTCCAGCGCAATGTTGCCTTTTCCACAGTCTCATCTGAGTTGGGTATTTTGAACTTTCCCGAAAACATAGACACATATTTATCGCCTGTAAACTCTGCGTCACTTTTTTGTTTGGTGTCGAGCTCATCCAGACGGCGCATGAATAGCAAATAGGAAATCTGTTCAATAGCGGTCAACGGATTAGAAATCCCGCCGCTCCAGAATTTGTCCCACAACTGATTGATTAATGACTTCATGTTAGGTGTTAACATTCTTATTCCCCTTTATCTGCGACCTTTAAAGTAAGGTCTACGATCTCTTCAATCTCGTTAGGCTTGAATATTCCCCTAATTCCTTGAGGATGGATCTGGGTAAACGGCGCATTGACTAAGTCGCGTTTTTCAACGGCCCCCTTCTGCAAAATGAATGACTTTAGCGTTAGCAGAAACTGAATTTGAATCTGCCCGTAGTTGTTATGCTTTCTAATAAATTCATCAAAGGCCAGAGATACGCTTTCTGTGAACGTTGCAAGGGTTTCAATCCCCAAAATATGCTTAATAAACTGAACAAAATGCGCGCTCCGATTGTCGTAAATTTCGCGCAAGATATATTCAGTCACATTCGGATAACGTTCCTCGAGAATCTTTGCCAGCTCTACGATTTCATCTTCCGACAAGTCCTGACCTTGTGATAATTTTTGCAAAGCCGGATTGGTCCTGACCAAATCTCTGATAAATTCCTCGACCTTGAGTCGGTACTGATTGGTTGTTAATCGTTCGTGTTTCGGTCCGAACTCAATATAATCTTTCTGGACAAGCAAATCTTGCAAGTCAGTTGGCAACACCTCTCTCGTGCGTTTTGGCCCTCTAAATTTCATTAAAGGCCCAAGTGATTCAATTACCTCATCCAGATCGTCATCGGTAAATACCATCCAGAAATTCTCACCTGTCACTTTTCTGATCAACTCTTCCTGCTCTGCGACGATATTAACTTCTAAAGGCAACTCGGAAACCGTTTCAATAACACCCTCTTTTAGGTTCTCAAACTTTTCATGGTCTTTAAGAATATGGGCAGTGCTTAAATCAACAATATCCAGCTCAAAATGCATGGCTTTAAAATCAGCTTCGGACTTTGCCCGCATGATAGGCGTGACATAAAGACGTAAGTATTTGAATTTGTCGTCGTTCATGTGGAGCCAGAAACCCGGCTCAAGAACGTCATCCAGATACTTCTTGCCATCCAAAACTATTACATTGTTCGATGGCAATTGCCGAATATCATTCATGATTTGTTTCTGCGTCTTTTCAATAATCCCTGTGTTTTTGGTGCTTACTGCGGCCTCCAGCTTCTTTATCCGCGCCTCAAAAAGACGCACCGGCAAAGGCAGGCTTCCTCCGGGTTCTTTGCCTTTTGGCTTCATTTTGAAGTATTCAAAATTCTTCCAGCAGTCCATGATCAAAAACTTTTCTTTCTGAGGACACCAAGGCTTAATCGCCTCAGGATCCAAGATCCTTGTTCCCCTGCCGATCATCTGCCAGAATTTCGTATAAGATAAAACCGGCTTGGCAAATACGAGATTGACTACCTCTCTGACGTCAATTCCGGTATCCAGCATATCGACGCTAATTGCGATCCGAGGCATATCCTGATTTTTAAAACGATCAAGGATGCCACCCTTACCATGGACACCTTTGACATCAGAAATAATCACCTCGGCTAATTGCCCTTTATATTCCGGATAGAGGGCGTTAAAGACTTCGCATAATCGGTATGCGTGCTTTTTCGATATTGCGAAAACAATGGATTTACCCGGTAAAACACCATTTGGGTCTTTAATACACTCCTCCATAAACTCCCGAACAATGACCGCGTTAGTCCCTCTATTGCTGACTTTCTTTTCGAGCTCTGTTCCTTCAAAATTGATTTCGTCGGGATCTTGTCCATCAGCGAGTAAGCGTTTTTTGTCTGCCTCGGCAATCGTCGTGCTATTGATCCCTTCCTGCTGGAATTTGGTTTGAATACCAAAAACCTCAAAGTCACTTAAATACGGAGGGACATTATTAACCGCCTCTTCATAAGTGTAAGCGTATGTCGGCAATCCTTCGTCACACTCAAAAAGCCCGAAGGTATTATGATCAATGTGATCCTTAGGTGTTGCGGTCAGCCCAAGTTGAAGAGCATCAAAATAATCCAAAATGTTTTTATAGACGTTATAGATTGAACGGTGGCTTTCATCGGCAATGAGAAGGTCAAAAAAATGCGGCGTAAATGGGCAATTTTCTTGCTGAATCAAGTTCAGTATCGTTGGGTAAGTCATCACGTAGACGCGCCTATCAAGAACAAACTCACGCTCCCCCTCCTTGGGCCAAATAGGGGCATTAGGCAAATGTTCTTTAAAAGCATCCAGAGCCTGTTCCTGTAAAGCAATTCTATCAACCAGAAAAAGAACACGCTGAGCATGATTTGTGCGCGCAAGAACATCCACGATCCCCATACATGTGCGCGTCTTACCTGTACCTGTAGCCATAACCATCAAAAATTTACGGCGTCTTTTTTCAATTGCTTCCAGAACAGCGCGGATGCCTTCGATTTGATATGGCCGTCCGGAAATCCTTGTGTCCACCAATTGACTGGACAGCGGCTTGCTATTGTCACGTAGAAACTGCATTCGCTCGAGGTCTGATCTGGAAGGATAGCCTAAAATCTTCCGCGGAGGAAAGCGCTCCGTATCCCAGAAATAAAGATCATAACCATTCGTATAAAATACAAATGGCATCGGGGCACCTGTTGTTTCGTGAATTTTTTGGGCGTAATTACGCGCTTGTTCTTTTCCAATCTCAGCATCGACAGTTGTCTTTTTGGCCTCAACAACTGCCAACGGTTTGCCATCTTTGCCAAGCAAAACGTAATCAGCAAATATGTGCCCTTGATAAGGCGTCTGAGGTTCGGCAACCCCCGCAGGAAGTCCAACCCATATATCCAATTCTTCGGTTACATGAAGCGGATTTTTGACTTCCCAGCCAGACAGTTTCAACCGCTGGTTAATGATGAATTGCCTCGTTTGTGCTTCGCTTTTTGTCATAGTAACCCTGATAGCCCTTCGTCTACAAAACTGTAATACTTGTTTCAGCCCTTGAAATAGCCTATTTTTTCGTTATATTTCCGACAAATTGCCAATAAACTATACGTCTTCGACTGGGTTAGCTGTATCTACCACCATCAGCCAATTCACCTTTTCTCAAGAAAACTCTAATTTTTTAATTATACCACTTTCAATTCAAAATGGTAACGGATTTAAGGATATGGAGATATATAAAAACTTGATAGAAATTTGAAGATTGGGATTACATTCTGTAAATATGGCTTTTGTAGGAAAGAACCAACTATACACTCAGTTCAGTGGGGATAAAATCTATGCTAAGCCTTGCTTTTAATGCCGCGGTGAGCCGGCAAGGATTTTGATGTTAATCCGCGCATTTCTTAAATCTTCTAAGCGCGGGATTGTCTGCCGGGTAGTATTGACCTTTTTTGCAAGTTCTGCTTGGCTTAAATGTTTCATTCCCTTTAACTGGGCGATCTTTATAACCTATCTGTAGTCTTGCTACTTCTTCGTCGTAGGCTTTTCTAAACTCCGGGGTCTTCCAAGACTCTTCTTCAACATGTTGGCTTATTGACTTTGGAACAATTATTTTTCTTTTCATAAGAGCTACTTAATCTTTAAAATTGACTTGGCAGTAGTTATGAATTCTTTTGCTGCCTTTAATACCGCTTCGGCACCTTCTTTTGTAAAGTTCCCGTGATAATCAGCATCTTCGCGAAGCACCATTGCGTCATGGAACTCTGAGGTTAAATCATCAGATAAAAGCCCCGCATCTACAAAAAGACTATTTAAAGCAACCAGTAAATAGTAATGACTTTTCTCACGATATCCCTTTGAATAAATAAGGGCCCTGGCAGAATGAAACATCGAATAGTATCCGGTGATAGTCGCATATTTGTATTTCCCGCTCTCAAACCTATTAAGAGCCTCTATTAAGTCGTTTTCTGCCTCTTCAAGTTCTTTTTTTACTTGCCGCTTTCCTTGTGCAAAATGCAATATCCTCTTTTTCTCTATAGCTTTTTGAAGTTCAATGTTGTTCATTGTTTAGCCTCATAAAGAATTATACCGTTTGAAACCTGCTTGTGGAATACAGGATTATCCCTTTTTAACCCGATAAACTCCTGAGGGCTGTTAACTATGTATTGGAGCTTTTCCTTAAACGGACTCTTATAAATTATGACCTTGACATTCTTAGGCTCACGGCTAAGCACAAACAAATCTATGTCGCTTTCCGAATGATTAGTACCTGTTGAAGAACTCCCATAAAGAACTATTTTCAAAGAAACATCCTTAAGCTTCTCTACCAACGGCCTGAGGTAAATAAGATTCTGCGTTATTTTTAATTGCCTTATAATTGAATCATCGAGAGTTACATAATAAAAATACATCCTGCCTCTTTTTTCCCTTCTAATAAGGCCTGTTTCCAACAAAGTCCGAAGTGAATAGTTAGTAGCTGCCCTGCCTACTTTAGTAAGCCTTGAGACCTCTCTATCGTAAAGCTTCTCCTCCGGATGTGATAAAAGAAAACCTAAAACTTTTTGCAGACTCGTACTGAATAATACCTCATTTAGCATACAATCCTCAACTTTCTAATATTTTGGACACAAATCCATTATATTGATTTATTCATAAATGTCAATACTCAATAGTAGCAGTTTTCTATATCTCCTAAGTATATTTTTTAATCACTACCGTTATCGGGCATATACATCTCTTTTTTATTATGATTTTCTATTGTCTCATCAAAATACGAAGTTGTCCCATCATCGTTTATTATGGTATTCAGTTTTTCCTTCTCCGATTCTGATAAAATACCGGCCACAGCTTCGTTATAATCTTTGTAAATCTGGCGTTCTTCCTTAAATCTTTCCAGCTTCTCTTTCAGGTAGTCATAATCCCGCTGAAGCACGCCCCTTTGCACGTCGTCCAGTCCCGGGGCGCGCATTGCCTCCAACAAATCATCCATTGCCTGCCTGTATTTAGCAATGGTTTTATAATAAGCGATATCCGAAGATATTTTGGAAACCGCGATATACTGCTTAGACTTGGACATCAGAGCTATCTCTCTGATCTGCTCCTGCGTTACCGGATTATTTGGCAAGGACAGTTCTTGGAGGAAATCCGAAGGTATGCTCTTAGAACTAATATACTCTTCCAAAATAGAAAACATCTTCTCGGAAGTATCTGTTCTAAATTCATCATTCACCTTGTAGATAGACTTCTCCCCTTTATTATTTTCAATCTGGGATGCGGTAATGGTAGTTTCCCCGACAACGAAACCGATAAACTCTTTTCTTTCCTGCGGGATATTAATCTTATTAAAGATATCCGAAAGCACATTTATTTTACCTCCCTGGGCCAGGGAAATACCTTTGGCATCTTTCAGGAAGGCAAATGGATCCTTGCCTTCTTTGCATACTTTTAAAGCGCTATCGATATCCAGGCCGACGGCAACTTTCTCCTTGACGCACTCGCTTTCGCTTTTTTTCCTGAGTTTATCCATGTATTCGCCGGCCGCCTTCTCAATATCCTCGCACTGCGCATACCGCAGGCCCAAACGCATATTAGTCATAGCATTAAAATGCTTGATAATATCTGCCAAGGTCGGCGAAACATACTCTAAAAGCAGCATCGGCGCCGCCGCTATCGCTTCGCTTGCTATACCTTTTAGATAATCCGACAACATCTGCTCCGAAAAAACGCTGTTAAAACTGGCTGCAAGGTTAAACCCGCTGCATCCTTTTGATCCGCTGACGATAGAATACCCCACTTCCGGGTCATCAGTCGGCACTGTCGGCCGATAATCAATTCCTCCCCGGTAATAGAATCCAGACCGATCATCGGAAATAGCGTTTTGAATGGTATAAGTACTCGTAGTATCCTTAGAAAATATATCCGCGTAGCCTGTGTTGCTTAACAGCAAAACTAAAATCAACGGAATAACGGATTTTTTCATTCAAACAGCTTTAATATTTTGTCTTTTTCCACAAAACCAGAGAGAAAATATCTCTGGTTCTTCCGGTTAAATACCGCGATAGTCGGATACGAATTAACCTTAAAAAGGCTGCTCATACCTTTATCCTGCCTGACAGAGAACCCGAATCCCTCTAATTCCCGGTCGGAAAACCCGTTGGCAAAAGCTTCAATCCTAATTTCCGGATGGTTAAGGTAGATATCTTTTATTACCCGGGACTCTTTTTCGCATGCGGGACACCCGTTTAACATAAAATAGAACAGGTAATTCACCCCGTTCTTGACATCCTGAACCACGTTAGTGCCGCCCGCAGAACTATCCTCAAGTAAACTCTTTGCTTCTTTCATAGATCCAAGCTCCTTTGCTTCTTTCGCAAGCAAATCCTGGGCAATGATAAACTTTTTAATCCTTTTCAGGTTCCAGCCTAAATATGCCTTTGCGTTCTCCTGATCAGGCTTTTCCAGGAAATCCCGCACTTCCTTAGGCGGCAGATATATACTTACCTTGCCGGACGGACTGATAATAGGTTCAGCCCATTCATCGACGATGACTTCCGGAGATTGTTTATTCTCCACCTGATCGGGATATTCCAACGCTTTCGCCGCCTCAAAGAAATCAATCCTTTCATACTCGAATACGCCTCTTGCTTGCGCAACCGTAAAGTGCGATAAAACCGTCAAAAGCAAAAGTATATTCCGTTTCATTATTCAAGGCTTGATATAGCCGCGCTTAAATCAGTTTGCCCCGTAAATTTAACCTGCTTACCGTTATAACTAATCACATAGGCCGGCGTCTTAGAGACGGAGAATTCTTTCGCCAAGCTGCCGCTCAAATCAATGCTGAATTCAATCCCGTTGCTGAAAAACTTATGTTTTCTAAGCAATTTCCCCTTGAGATTATTCATCTCACCGACAATCACGCCTTTGACTTTCCAGGCAGAATTATCCCGTTTGAATTTAACTAAAGCGTCGACCGCGGCATCAGAAGAATTGCTAAGCAGATCAATGAATAAAACAACCTCATTATCGTGGATATTCTTTTTATTAAAGTTATTGGAAATTGTTTTCTCTATTGCCGCAACTTTCCCGCTTAGATCCGGATTCAGATTTAACAAATCGCTTTTACATGCGCTGCAGGGGTTTTCCGATACAACTGCTTCTTTTTCATCAAAAAACCCCGCCCTTGCCAAGCCCGGGGATAACAATAAAAATAAACTGAAACTCACAGTTAATATACGCAGCATATTCGCCTTCGCCAATAAACCCACAGATATTTTCCAGAAGTGGAGAGTTTACCCGATTCCCAGCTTAGCGGATTCTGCCCTATCTTGATGCACCCGGATTGGGCAGGAGAGATTAATTCCAGTTTATCGCTTTCAAAAGAAGGGACAAAACCTGTATTTTCCAGAACAATATGGGCAGTGGAGCCTAAAAGCGAGGCAATGCTTACAGCGCGCACCGCCGCCACCGCGCTTCCCACAACTTCACTTTGATGCGTAATGAATCCGCGCCTTGGATAAGTCGGCCCCCAGAATCCCATACACAGGTCATCCAGGAACGCGCCGGTTACGCTACAAGTTAAACCGCTTGCCGCTGAAGCCATGCTTTTAGGATGCTTTACCTCCATTGTTCCCACCCGCCATTCCAAAGAGTCCAATTCAGAAAGATATTTGACAAAAGAACCCGTTGAAAGCTCATCAGGACACTCTGTATCTATGAACGACATAATCTCCTCCCTTAGAGGAAATTCATACACATGCGCTTCGTTAAATTGCAGGTTGGTTCCGGACAGTTTTGCAGAACTAGACCCGCTTGAAACAGGCACTGTTAATTGCGTCATCCCCGACATAAGGCTTTTAGCTACCTGCCCTGCGGAATCAGCGATAACGGATTTTAATGATTCGATCACCGTATCCCCCGGCCGCTTGACGGTCTCAACAAGCAAAGCCGGCTCCCAATACATAATCACGATCCCCGGGATACCGGGAGGCTTAACGCATACCCCGATTACCCGAAGGTCTATGCAATTCCAACTGACCAAGCCCGCAATATCGCTAATCTCTAAAGCAAAACTTTTTCCCGACAGGAGAAAAAGGAGCAATAAAATAAAACTAAAGGCCCACCTGACTAAAAACGGCCTAAACACAAAACAAGTTAACTTCAGCGTATTCTCATAATAAAACATAAAGCATAATAAGGGCCTAAGTTGTTATGCGGCCTTCCTCCCCCGGCACTGCTGGTACTTGAGTTCATGGTCCCGGTACACAAAGGAGAACTGTGTCCATCATACCTGCTGGGAAATATCGGCTCATTATAGGTATGCGAATGCGCGGGCATTTCATCAATGGTCAAGGTATGATATGCCTCCCCGCCGGTCTTAGTTAAACTGCCGGAAACCCCGGTCATTGCCGTGCCGCCGTAGTCCTGTCTTGCTCCCACTGCAAACCTATCCCTTAAATCAGGCGTTCCATTACTCCCATCGCAAAGCTGCCAGCCGCTGGGTATGGAAGCAACAGTACCGGACCAGAGAACGATTGCCCCTATGGAAAGCGAGTCGTTTTGAATGCTCCCCGGGACAGGCAGAGTACTGACGACGACCGATCCCGACACGGAAGCCGCAGGCAAATCCCTTGCCACCAGATTCGCCCACTCCTGGGGCACGCTGGTGGAAACCGTAAAAGCGCCTGAACCGGAAGAAACCAAATACGCGTTTTGCCAGGGGTTATTAGCAACCCAGGCAGGATTCAGGTACCCGGCGCTCTGCAGGGCTTGAATACTGCCCGGCCAGGCATTGTTAGCCACATAATACGCAAGAGCCGCCTGCTGTATTACGGACATCTCCAAAGCGGTCTTTTCCCCGGCTTTGACCTGTATCCGTTTAATAAAAACAGGGGTAATGGCTGAGGTAAAGATAGCCATAACCCCAATGACGATACACAATTCAATAAGGGAAAAACCCTTTTTATTCCTTGTAGATGTATTTTTTCTCATATTTCAACTTCCAGGTTCTTGTTTCCGGGGGTTTGGTGATACTAACCAAATCATTATCCCCTTGATTTATAACCACGACCTCGCTGCCGTAGCTTTTATCGCTAACCAGGCCTTTTGGCAAAAGCGTCGATACCGATAAACTGAACGCATTTGACGTAATTGTATACGCATTGCCAAAAGGATTAACAGCTGTTGATTGCTGTGTCAGATAGCCGGGGCGCAGGTCGGCTAAACTCGCCGGCCAGGCCCCATGCTCGCTGTAATATCCGTTGCTTGCGACAGCTATTGCATGCAATTCTTCAATTACCCTTTGCGCTGAAACCGCCTGCCGTATTTTTGCCGCAGAACAAACAATTGCGGCAAGAAATGCGCTTGCCACTATAATCACAATGCTCAGTTCAGCCAGGCTAAAACCCCTCCTTTTCAAAACGTTATTGTCCATGTCCCGGACGAATAACTTGTCGACGCCGCGCTGTTGACAAACAAAACCGAAAGCCGCGATGCCGCGGAATTACCTACGCCGGTCAGCGAAATATCCACTTTGCCGGTATCGGTATTCGGGGCTACAGCGTAATTCCCTCCCCAGGGATTTGAACCTGTGGCATTAAAACTCGCAGGCAAATACCCCAGGGACTGTAATCCGGAGACAGTTATTCCGCTGTAAGTCATATTCCCGGCCGCGATGTAACTTTCCGCGGCGGTCCTTAACGCCTTAACCGACTCTGAAGCAGAATGCACCTTGGCATTCTCCCGCACGCCGTTGGTCAATCCTACCGCCATGATCATGACCGCCACGATGCTGATAACCAAAACCAGTTCTATCAGCGTGAACCCTCCCTTATTCCTCATTTCTCTCACCTCCTTTTGGTTAAAACTTGACATTGCCTCCCGCGATACTCGAAAGATTGCTGTAAACCGGTATAATAAATGCCGAGACAATAAACAATAAGATCCCGGCGCAGATCAACAAAAGCGCCGGTTGAATAAAGCTTAAGATAACCCCGATTTGCTTGGAAACCCTGTCGAAGTAATATCCGGAAAGATTCTGTAAATACACGTCAAGCGCCCCCATCTCTTCACCTTTTCTCACCGAATAACAGATAAAAGGAGAAAAAAACCGGTCTTTTTCTATGGCCTGCCGGAAACTTAATCCGCTGGCGATACAATCGCTAAGCTTTTGAATCTTTTTGGCTAAAAAACAATGAGCGGTAGCCTCTTTGACTAAACTTAGCGCTTCGACAATATTAATGCCGTTTCTCTGCAAGACCGCAAGGTTTGAGAAGAACGCGCTGAACGCTATATCTTTGGCAACCTGACCTATCAGCGGAATTCTATAATAAAGAGCGGCGATCCTGTCGGTGCGGCTTTTCTTGAATCTTAAAAAAGCAAGAACCGCGGCAACCGGAAGAAGTATCCAGAGGAACCAGAAGTTCTTCAGGAAATGGCTTAAGAATAAAAGCAGCCTGGTTGAGAAGTAACCGTTGCTTGTTATAGGCAGGAGCACTTCTAAATGAGGAATCACCTTAAAGGACACATAAAGCATTATCGCTATCAGCATACAGAACACGATTATAGGATAAATCACCGCGCTCTTTAGCCCGCGCAGGAATTCCGCTTCCCGGGAATAATACCTGGCTAAATCATCAAATACCTGTTCAAGAGATCCCGATTTCTCGCCGACTTTAAGCATATTTAATACCAGCCAGGGAAAAACGCCTGTCTTCTCAAAGGACTTTTCCAGTGAAAAACCGTTAATAAGTTCCTGGCCGATACCGGATAAGGCTTTAGTCAAAACCGGGTCGACAGTCGATTCCTGTAATGCGGCTACCGCTTCATTTATGCCGATACCTACTTTCAGCATATTTACTAGATCCTCGAAAAACCCCGCCAGCGTTTGCGGCTTAACGGTTCTTTTCTCTAAAACAAACCTCAATGAATGAAGAAAATCGGCTTCCAAAGACAAAATGTAATATCTTTTCTCCATTAACCTCTTCCTTATCTCTGAAGAAGCACCTTGGTCTATACCGTTGATTTCAGTGCCGGTTTCCGATAGGACGCTGTATTTGTAATACATTTATCCCGCCACCCGCATTGCCTCTTCAAAAGAGGTTACCCCTTCACGCACAAGCCTTGCCGCATCCTGTTGTAAATCTATAAAGCCTTCTGCCTTACTCGCGTGCCTGATCCTGTCTAATTGTCCAAGACCGACCAAATCACGAATATCATCGCTAAATTGCAGCACCTCGGCAATTACAGTACGCCCGTGGTATCCTCCCCGGCAATGCGCACAGCCCCTGGCTTTGTAGACGTGGATTTCGTTCTCTTCTTCCTTAAAGTACCCCTTAAAAGATTGCGGCACGTCATCTTTTTTAACAACGACGCGTTTCCTGCAGAATAAACAAAGCTTGCGGATCAGCCTTTGCGAGACAACGCAAAGGATACTATTCGCGATATAGGACAAATCCACGCCTAAATCGTGCAGACGGTATACAGAATCCACGGCAGTGTTTGTATGCAACGTGGATAAAACCCTGTGCCCGGTAATGGAGGCGCGTATCGCCTCCTGGGCCGTATCAGGATCACGGATTTCCCCAATCAGGATGATATCCGGGTCATGCCTTAAAAAAGCCCTTGCGGCATGGGAAAAAGTTATCCCCTGTTTTTCGTTAATCTGCACCTGGTTTATAAGCGGCATCTTGATTTCTACCGGATCCTCAACGGTAATGACCTTAGTGGAAATGGCTTTAATCCGGTTCAGGATGGCATAAAGGCTTGTGGTTTTTCCGCTTCCAGTAGGGCCGGTAATGATAATAATGCCGTGCGGCTTGGCAATTACTCCTTGTATGGCCTCAAGGTGAGCTTTGTAAAAACCCAGGTTTTCCAAAGAGATCAGGGTCTTATTTACATCCAAAAGCCGTAACACCAGCGCGGGACCGTGAATGGAAGGGATACAGGATACCCGCACATCCACCGGATGCTCGGAATAACGGTGCTCAAACCGCGCGTCGTGAAACTTATGAAAGTCGCTTACGGTGATCTCCGCCCTGCTGAATACCACATTTATCAGGTTATTGTGCATTTCTAAAGGAATACAAAACTTAAAATAAAGTATCCCGTCAATTCTAAAGCGGATCGCGCTTATTTTCTCTTCCGGTTCAATATGGATATCGGTCGCGTTCTGGATAATCGCATCGTCAATAAGCTCATCCAGCAGTTCCTTAAGTTCGTTGCCGACAATGCCGGTTTCCTTAATCCGGCTGATTTTTCTTTCGATCTCCCTGATTTTCTTCTGCTTTTTAAGCAGTTCCAGATGAAACCGGATTGCGCTTTCGCTCCCGATATAACACTCTTTTCCGCGCAAACCTTCGCTTGCCAGGAAATCGGTCGCCTCGATATCAAAAGGATAGGCAAAGACAAAACTCAGTTCATTATCTGCTTCCACCGGAAGGAATACCCGGTCTAAAAGAAAATCCAGTCCGATCTTTTCTATTACCGGGATGTTCAAGACGTATTTTTTGTTAAAATACCTCCAGCCGACCTGCTTGCTTAAAGCTTTGGCTATTTCCTCATCGCTCGCGAAATTATAATACTTGAGGATACGTCCTAACCTTTGTCCCGGGCTGGTATTCTTTTGGATAGTCAGGGCGAACTCAAGCTGCTCTTTGTTGATCGCCCCGGCGTTTAAAAGGATATTCCCGATTCCCTGTACAGGCATTTTTAGTTTATGAAGTTAAGTTTAAGAATGCTTCCGTCAACTTGCCTGAAAGCAACCCCCGAAGGGTCAATCCCTTCCACGGTTAATTTTGCAGCGATGGAATCACCTTCTTTAAAACTGTACGGAACACCCTTGAGGCTGATCTGGCCTTTTTTTAGATTATCCGTTATCACCAAAAGCAGTATTTTTATGTCTGCGGCATCCACTAACGACTCTTTTACCGCCGGAACAAGCGGGTCAGCTCCGCAGACGGCATCAGTCTTGATTTGAGGAAGAACTTTATCGATCTCGAATATCTCCTTTTCCGCCTGCTTTTTCTTTAACAAAAGATCGCTTTTCTCAAGGTCAAGCCTGATCACTTCAAGTTCCTTCTGCTTATTCTCCAACACCTCCCGATAAGCTCTTATTTTTTCAAAGTTCTGTTCAGAATCATCAACCGGCGCCGTTTCTTCTACAAGCGCCTCAACCTTACCCGGAGTTAAAGCCTGGGAAAGAATTTTATCTTCCTGCGCTTGAGGCTTTAGATTGTTATCGATTTTATCAACTGCCAAAAGATTGTCCTGGCAATATGCGCATTTAAACCCAGACGCGAAGATAACCAGCAATAGGAACAAAATCTTTCTCATTTTAGCTTTTCCTCCTTCTCTAAATTCCGTAAAGCCGCAGGGTTAAATTAAGGGTATTCTTTTCCAGCCGCGCCTCCAAAACATCCACGGGCATGGATTTCAACATCTTATAAAACGCATTCAAGAGATAAACATCCTGCTGCTTCTTTAACTCAACCCGGCATAAAACATCAACACAGCTTATCCCCTTATATTGTGATTCTTTAAAGAACTCCCGGATATTCACGAGATCCTTTGCGCCGAGTATCTTAACTTCGCAGCCAACGCGATGATAAAAAGAAATCTCTTTCGCGCGATTAAATAATTGCAGATATAATTTCTCCAGCGAAAAAGGCTTCTCGCTTTGATACCGGAACAAAACATCCTGTTCCTTTCTAACCGCCCTGATAGCCGCGGCGGTTCTTTTTATTCCGCCATTAAGAACGCGCGTGTCCACGGCAAGGTTACATAACAAAACCAGCAAAACGGAAATCAGTATCCAGAAAAGAGAGGTTATTATTCGCATAATCTGTAAAAGTTTAGAGAGCAGGCCGGCGGCTTCCGAAACAAGCCGGGCCGGCCACACTCCGGTTTTAACCGCTATTCTTTAGGATCCTCCTGCGTTCCCTGTTCAGCAGCGGTTTGGTTTTGCTTAGAAAGAAAATCAACCTTTTCTTTATCCAGGAATATACATAAGTCATCCTGCCCTTTCTTTGCCCAAGACCCCCTTACCGGCATACCGCAGACCTTCCCCACAAAATACTCGTTATGCTGTTTGCTCACCCTGCGCGTGATTTTCCCGATAATAAACGACACCCTGCACCTCCTTTGTTTTAGATAATATCCAGGGCCACCCTTAGCCCCGGATTGTCTTTTAGCAGAATGTTCTCTATCCTTGCATGCCTGAAGGCCGCGTTCAGACTCATTTTGGTAAACGGTTCATCTTTCGTTTCAAGAAACACGATTGCCTCAAACCTGTAGCGGCCGCCAGGCATACTTTGAATAACTGCCGACTCAAGCGTATATTCGGAAGGCATCGACTCAATAAATAAACCCAGTAAATAAGGGAAATTCACCTTTTTCCCGTGCCTTAAGATATCTTTATACTTCTCCCGGCAGGCGCGCTTTAATGCTTCATTGCAGGAGGCTTCTTCAATTTGTAAGTTCTTTAAACGTGCGGAAGCGACCTTGTTTACACCCAAACTTCCTAAAAATATAACTACCACCCCCGCCAGAACGCCAAGCATTACAAGAAAGCGGGAAACGCGCTTCCGGGCCTCTTTCATCAGCCTCAAGCGGATAAACTGCTCAGGCAACATGTAATGCATCGAGAATTTCCCCTGTTTCAAACCGGTCAGTGCCGGATAGGGATCCTGCAGAAAGATAATATTCTCTTTTGTCTCCAAACCGTTAGAAACGATCTCATCGATTATCTCTTTACTGTTGGTAACTATCTGGAAACTGATTTCCGCGCCAAGTTTATTTTGTGCTCTGTAATTCTCCCGGCTCCGGAGCAACTCCCTGGTAATCTGCCAAGGCACTATTGACAGCGGCCGCGGAGTGGTAAACGCTTCCTTGTTAAAGATCGTAAGCAAAACCTGGTTGCCCAAATGATCCAAGAAAATTATTCTCGCCTTTTCGCCGGATATATTGTTATTTCTCAGGAACTCCCTTAAGGCTGCCGCGTATGGCACTACAAGCCGGACATTCTCTACCCCAAAATATTTATATACTTCATTAATTTTCCGTTTTTCAACGGCGACGACCTGGAATAAGTTCTCCGCTATTTTTTCCGACTGGACCAGGTATTCTCCGGAAAACGCCGAAGCGATAACCTCATCTTTCCGATACGGTGACTTTTCCGGGGCAGCAACCTGCTTTTGCAGTGTCTCTATAACCGCAACCGTAGCTTCCATTGGCGTCCCTCTAAGAATTGTTAGCGCTTCACTTTTGACGGCAACGCCTGTTTTCCCGTCTACATCGTAATAAATATCGTTATCAAAGATTAAATAGTTCATTTTTACAGTATTTTAGGTGTTATGAAGATTACCAGCTCTGTCCGGGTATGGGTTTTACTCTTATATTCAAAGAACCTCCCTAAAAACGGCAGATCCCGCAAAACGGGTATGCCTTTCTCAGTATTATTGTCGTTAGAGGTAATTAAACCGCCCACCGCGATGGTTTCACCGTCTTTGATCTTAACCAGGGTATGCATGGACTTTGTTGAGGTCTTGGGCGCTTCAATGGTCGTGCCGGAACCCATATCAATGCTTCTTATTTGATCCAATGTTGTCACCACAGGCGTAAGCTGCACCAGGATCTGCTTATCCAGGATGCTTGCCATCAACCTTAAGGAGACTCCCTCCTGAACCTGATCGGTCGTGGCGCTGGTGGAAGCAATACCGGCCTGGGTGGTAGTAGTAGTGGTATCGGCAACATAACTGGTAACGGTTCCCACCTGAACCATGGCTGCCTGGTTGTTAAGAAGCATTATCTTCGGCTGCGAGACCACCTCAACGCGCCCCTGCGCCTGAAGCGCTTTAATAAGCGCGCTTAATCCACCGGAACCGCTCCCCGAATCGGCATTCGGGCCTGTCGCGGTCAACGTAAACAGCCCTGTAGAAGCAATGTTCTGCGCCGCGAAGTCGGAAGATAGACTCACCTGCTTTATGCCCCCTATGTTCTTATAAATAGCATTCCAGTCTATTCCATAAGTGTTTTCGCGGGATAAAGTGACTTCCAGGATTTTCACCTCAACCAGTATCTGTTTATCGGCCTCGGCGTTAGCAAGGTCAATATAGCCGGTTATCTTATCCAATACCTGAGGACTGTCCGTTACCATAACCAGGCCTGCAAGCTTATTAAACGAATACCTGCCTGTTGGAGAAATCATTTTGGCCAAATTCAGCTCCATATCTCTCCAGAAAGAGAGCCCATCTTCTTTGCTCTCCACAAAAACCCTTGCCCCAACTTTTATATTCATATTTGAATTGCTATTAGTATCGGATGAAGTGTTTGTCTCATCCGCTTTTGTCCAGGATTCATTGCTTATAGCATCGGAAAATGTTTGCGTATTCGGCGGCAAGGTAAGCTTAAAGGTACGCGTCTCCTTGGAAAGGATCACCAAATCGTTATCTTTCACCTTAAATCCGTAGTTTAAAGGAAAAAGCAGGGTATTTAAGGCCCGCCAGACAGGCACATCCTGAGTGTCAAGCGATAGACTGATATTGGAATCAATATCCGGATCATAAACAACGTTATATCCGGTTATTTCGCCGATTTCAGAAGTTATGGTTTTCAACTTTACTCCCGAGGCGCGCAGGGTAATCTTTTTCTCAAAGGCTGCCGGAAGCTCAGGCTTGCGCGCAATTGCCTGAAGTAAAGGTTTCTCCTCCGCGGCTTTACTCTGCTGACAAGGACTTATCTCCGGTTTTATCGTCTTTTCCCATTCCTCAACGAGAATCTTTGTCTTTTGCCCCTGGCTTTGCGCAAATAAAAGATTCTGGCAGGACAGTAATATCCCTAACGCCAAGATTAAGGTAATTAAACGCATACTGTTCATCTCCTTCGCTTTTGTTTCGTGCTTCTTTATGTTCAGGGCAGCTTATCGGATAGGCAAGTTTATTCCTCCATTGCCCCGCTTCAATCACAACCGGCTCAGAATGCTCGGGGATAAACACGCCGTTTTCGATGTGCGCCGGGATCTTCACGTTTTGCACAACAGGGCTCACCCAATAAAAGTAAGGGAAATCATTTCCATAAAAGTTCCCGGCAAAATCCTGCATATTTTCTTTTACCCCCGCGCGATAGCCTGATTCAAAAGTCATATTCTTATTCCCCAGGGTAGAACAACCAGATAAGAAGAAGATAAAACATATCATCAGAAACTTTCTAACGTAACCCATAAGGCCGCTCCTTTGCGCAAGACTCAAGCGCTTCCATATATTTTCCGTCAAACTGCCGCACTTTATTTTCCAGGTATTCATTATCTTTAGCGTCGCTTGTCGCTATCCAGTAAAGGAACGGATCAGGCACCAGCCGGATCACGCCTTTAGACGCGTCGGAAATAATAAGCGCTTCCGAGAATTTACCCTTCTGGGTTTCCACGGACTTTAGAAGCTCGATCTCTCTATCGGTCAAAGAAGCGGAACTTTTCAGGGAATCAATCACATTCGGCTCCTGTTTTAAAAAGACCTTGTTTGCGGCATTTGCCTGTATGGCAATGCCGCAATCCCCTCCCACAAGGTCGACTATCTCCTGCGTTATAGCCACAGCCGAACAGCGGTATTTCCTGTATGTCTTAAAAGAATTAGTGATGAATTCAGCGGTATTCTTAAGCCTTAAAAGACTCCAGGCTTCGTCTATTAACAAGAATTTGCGTTTAGGCTTCATTTCGGCTGAAGAGACAAAATTGGTAATGAAATACATAATGTTTAAAAGAACCACCAGCTGCAGGTCGGAATGAGCGCTCAAATTACCCAGTTCAAATACGGTAAACTTAGTGCCGAGATTGAATTGATTCTTGCCGTCAAAAAACCTGCCGAACTGCCCTTCTCTTGTGAAAGGAGTCAGTTTTAAAGCGAGTTTTAACCCTATACTTTCGCCCAAACCGAGTTTCCGGTTGCAGGCATGGCTTTTTAGCTTTTCCACAACATCGGACAAAACCACTTCGTCTTCTTTATTCTTCCTTTCTTCATAAGCGGAAAGAATTGCCTTTTGCAAAACCCCTTCCTGCTCCCTGTAAAGGCGCTCCCTTTCGTCACCGCCGGAGCACATCTCGGACAATACCGTCACCAAAAACGCCAAATGCTCGCTATCCGGCTCTCTTAAGAAAGGATTAATGGTCACCGGATTATTCAACTCGAACCTGATATACTGGCCGCCTAATATCTGGCAGAGTTTCTTATACGAATCCCCTTTATCCAGAACAAAGAAATGCGCGTCAAGCCGGGCATTCTGCAGGATAAAGTCATTCACGAAGAAACTCTTTCCGCTGCCGGAAGCGCCGATTATAATCGCGTGCGGATTGGTATTTGAGTCAAAAAAGTCCCAATTGACTAATTCTCCCCTCCTGTTCAGGTATATCTGCGCGGGCGTTTGTGTCCCTTTGACTGAGCCGTACAAAGGGAGCATATCAGCCAGGTTGGAAGAAATCATACGCCGGGTGCGTTTGATGAACTTTTCGTAATAGTGGTCAAAGCACAACGGCAGGCAGGACAAAAACAACGATGCGCCGATAACTTCTTCTTTCAAGCCTTCGCAGCCCATACGCGACAGCATATTCAAGATACCGGCGACTGAAATTTCAGCTTTTTCCTTAGAGCTTTCGGAAACAATAAAGTGAATTCTGGGATAGATTATTTTGTGGCCTAAGGAAAAGGTTTCTCTTATGACGGAATCAAGTTCTTCTTTCTTTTCAGAAGCTTCAACCGACTTATCGCCGAAATAAGTGGAGCGCTGCATAAAGGCAAAAGCCTTCTGCATTTTTATCCTTCTTATCGCCTCTTCCTGTTTCGGGATGTAAAAGTTGATCACCAGGATAAAATCTTTTAACAGGTCCAGCATGGAAAAGGGCATTCCCCGGGTAAGTTCTGCGGTAAACATACCGCTTTCCGTATTCAACGGCAGTTCTTTCAAGGAAACTATCTTAAAAAGGGTTTCCTCAAATTCAAATCCCTCGCCGGTTACTTTAGGAGAATTATATAAAAGCTGGTCCACTAAAGGCTCATCTTCCCTGAACGCGGGGACAGGCATGGTTTTGGATCGTTTGGGATTCAGCAGCTTATAAAGCAGACGGTACAATTCCCGCTCATTGAGCCTGGAATGCCTGATTTCACAGGCCTTAAATATACCCTCAACCACATCGGAAAACCTGGAAAGGCTCTGACAGTTAAACAAAAAGTCTCCGGAGAGCCTTTCTTTTATCCTGTTTTTACCGGCGAAATAAGACTGGAACTTATCGCCGAAGGTTGCGCGCGTCCAGGAAGAGAAATAGCGCAAGCTAAAGAAACAACGGACCCTTTTTGCTGAATATGTGCCCGTATGCTGCTCGAAAAAGCCCTGTTTTCCCAGATTCAAATGCTCAAGTTTAGCCTTACCTGCCTGTTTTACTATCTCATTATCAGAACTCTTTGAAAAATCAGTATAAGCCTGTAAGTTATCCTGAAAATCATCATCACAAATGAGTATAAACTGGCAACTCACCAATTCTTCCGGCAAGCGTATAATAATACCCTCTATCATCTGGGCCAGCTGCTCTAAGTGGCTTGGGGACTTTGTTTCGCTCTCTATTAATGAAACCTCCCATATTTGTCCCAGGCTTGCGTCTTTTAGCACAAAGAAGCCGTTTTCGTGGGCATAATACGGCAGGAGCTCCGTAAACGCCTTTCCCTCTTCAAAAAACGACTCTAATAGGCTTCTTTTAATCATTTCTTGCCGGTTTCCTTATAGGGGATGATTAAAGGCACCTTTACCTCATTCTTCGCCTGTGAATCAATAAACCAGGTAGATTCTTTCACCATGATATAAACCCAATGTCCGCTCACCAAAACTTCAGGAGAATATTTCGACTTATGCGCGGGCAGCCACACCAGGCGGACATCCGCCGGCTCAACCACCGGCACGTATGGTTTAACATAGCCAAACGCCTGGTTAACTTTCAAATTCTCCTTTATGTAATTTACGGAATCGTTCCTGCCGATAGATACAGCTTCCAGGTAGACATCCACTGCTTTATTCGGATCATCCTTTTTAACCGATGCTTTAGACGCAGAGCATCCGCTAATAATCAAAAGAAACAAAAATATCGCCAGGCGCTTCAAAACCTTCAATTTGCACTCCTTTCTGGATAACGAGAACCGCTTTCCTGCCCGCGTCAATCTTTACGGCAGGAATCATTGCTTCCAATTGTTTTTGATAATAAGCTGACATCCCCTGCGCGCTGTTAGCCAACCCGGAGAACATCGCGTAGCGGCCGGTGTTCCCGGTAACGTTCTTGCTGGTCTGACCGTAGGTGCCGACAACGGTTGAGGTCTCCGCCTGTGAAAGCGCCTCAGATCCTCCTGCAAGAAATCCGGAAAGAAAATTCAGGCTTAACTGTCTTCCCGTATTGTAAATAACCTCCCCCTGTATGCCCAAACGGCCGTCACTGTCGGCCAAATATCCCAAATTCGCTTCCTGTTCAAAAACCTGGCCATTGGGCAATACCATGGAAAAACTCACAATCTGGATAACCGCCCTTTTAGAAACAGTGTCTCCCACCGCCTTGCCAATGGCAAAGGCGCCTTTAAGGGGAATCCTTGTATTATTCGGGCCGTAAAAAGCCTCATCAACGCTGATTAGGACAGGAAGAGGATTACTTTCATTAGCAGGGGCATACGCACCGGTAAGAAGAGTACATTTGACAAAACTCCCCAAAGGAAGATAAACGTATCTCTTTGAGATAATTTTCTCCTCGCCTTTTATTTCGCCAACCTTAGCCATTTCTAGATTAATTGTCTTGTCGGCTGGTTGCGACATAGGAAGAGGACTGCCAACTGTCTCTTCAATAGAACCGCTGCGTTGCCCCCGCTCAAAGCCTTTATTTGCCAAACCGGTATTTTTTGCAAGAGTATCGGTTACTCTCTTATCAAGATCAATGACAATCTTGCTCACCTGGCTTTGGTTCTTACGCAAATCCTGACTGCCTTTCTCAAGGGCATCGATACGCTCATTCACGGAATCGAACTTTGAGCTGATATCGTAGTACTGCTTTTCAATCCGGTTAATATAAGACTTTGTATCAACGGAATCCGTCAAGACGCCAACATCTTTATCTTGAGTGACCCCACGGGCTTTTTTTGCTTCCGGCTTATTCAGGTTCTTCCTGATCTTCAAAGTCTCCCTGTTGCCGGCAAACAACAAAAATGAAAGCACGCCGACTAAAGAAAAGATAACGATAATCGCGAATTTAGGATTATTACGCAGGGCCGGCGGAAGCTTATTAAAACCGGGTATTTTATCAAACTGTATTCTCATTGATTCAACCTTTCCACAATCATATAAGCCTTCGTGGTATAAGCCGAAGCTTTTTTATTAACATCATGCGGCCTTGCCTCTAATATCTGACTGTCAACGCTTATTACCAATAAACCGGGGATCTCTATATGTTCGATAGGCACGACTATTGGCTTACAATCTAAATTCTCAAAAGTCAGAACAAAGGCTTTTGCATTGACCGAAAGATCATAAACTTCCTCTATCACCATACGGAACTTGCCGTTATTAAAGATCTCCTGCGGGTGCAGTTTTGAACTGACTGCGCCTGGAGGTAACCTGCCGGTAAGAAGCGCTTTCATCAATTCAAGCGTATCTGCTATATCCTTGTTTTGCTTTTCATTAGACGTTTCACGGGGCTTTTCAATCTTTATACGGGAAGGGGCCTGGGTTCCATCCATAATCAACCGCAGGCAATAGGAAACATTATCCTGGGTAACCACGTATATCTGCGAATCACAGTTTTCTTTCGGCAGGAGAAACATTTTATTTCCTAGAGTCTCGATTTGTAGAATTTCACTCGATACGCTCCTTGTAACGTTCGCTATCTTATCCGGTAATTCGACTTCCGTGATCATTCCCGTTTTTAACCTTACGGAGATCTCATCATTGCTATTCGATACCTCAAAGGCGCCAGCTTGGACTACCGCAAACAACCCAAAAACGATCATTATGATAAGTATCCTCATTTCGTCTCTACCTCTTCCTGCTTCACACCGGCAATCACCAAGCCGTAGGGATTGGTTTCAATTGGCGGAATTCTCTGCAAAGTAACTGTATAGCGAAGAATACGGTCATCAAGTTTCTCTTTCCCCATAAAGATAACCTTCTCTCCCGTCAATGTTACTTGAAAATCAGTTCCCGAATCTTCCGATTCCGGTTCTTTACTTAAAGAAAATAACGAAGATATATTATCGCGAGTAACCCTGGATATTTCGTCTTCAAGGCTTGCTTTTGTCCTGGAAAGAAGCTCCGGCGACATATAGCGCATTGCTCTTTGATAAGTATCCTTAACTGTAACGGGAGTGAAGTTGTTGCGGTTTAGAAGCCAGTTTGAAGCAAAACCACAGACAGTGCCTTTTTCTATGCGGTTTGGATAAGCAATACCCGCTTCCTGCGCGCTTGGAATGTAATAAATGGCCTGGGGCTTTGTAGATACCTTAAATAGAGTAACCAGCAAGGCTATACAAAGAATGATAACGGCATAAAGAGTAAGCCCCAGGAAAGCGGAAGTTTCTTCAGCCTTGGCCCATTTCTCAACAAAACCGCTGCGCTTTATTTTTTCTGTTTTAGAATCATTCATGGCAAATAAAAAAGGCTGGCTCTCTGAAATTGCTTTCAGAAAACCAGCCCTATTTTCCTCCGGCCTTGCGGCCGAGTGATAGCGACTGAATTAAATTTCGCTTACCTACTCTTTAATTAATATACACGCGCACCTTGAAAATGTCAAGATTTTTCCTTACTTTGTACCTTTGTGTGCATATTAATAGTATTATTCCTTTTTCAAATCTGGATGATCTTCTTTTCTAACCTTTGTATCTTTCTTAATCCAACATATCATTTCCCCAGTATAAACTTGTCTAAAATCACTTTTCTCAAATGGATTTGTAAGAATTAGTACATTGTTGTTAAATAATACTGTTCCTCGTGGTAGAATCCCTTTCGCCTCAAACTCCTCTTTCCCTTTTCTATGATAATACGTAACATTGTCCTCATCTATTACATCCACAATTTCTGGCTTATCCCACACACTCACTAGACCGAAATTAAATTCTTCAATTTTTAAAGCACATTCAATTACAAAAAAATATGCGGATTCAGCATTTTTATAGTTCATATTAAATCTATTTTTATAATCAGTTCTATATTCTCTTTGATGGATGTTTCCATCCATTGTGCGGTAAAAAGAAGGTGTTAAACACTTAAACCATGCGTACCTTCGATAATCAATACCAGCGATAAGAATATTTATTGGATCTATAAGTGCATTATATCGAGAATTAATCGTGTCCTCTATATTATTTTCTAAAGGATTGCTACCCTGTAAGGATAATTCCTGTAAAAAAATAACACTTCTACCAAATTTATCTTTAGTTTTAAGCCTATCAGTATCAAACAACAAATAAAAAGCTTTTCCAAGGTTAGCAAAACACTCTAAATATTTCTTATTTTGCAAATCTTTCTCAACATTTATCATAATAACTTTAACGACTGGATTTGTAATACAGTTCGCAAGTGATATACTTTCAAATCTAACCTGACAGAATAATGGAACACATTCTTTCAAAAGCTCAGTCACTGCGACTTTTAATTCCCCATAAACCGCCTCATCAGGGAATATACCTAAATGTTTAAAAGAAACTCTTACTTTATTAAGTCTTTCCATTTGTATTCTATATGATAATTCTCGATTCCTTTTTCCCTTATCTGCAATCTTAATTTCTTCATAATAGTCCATAAAATTAAGATTCTTTTTATTTACACCAACAATCTCTGCTGCCAAAACAAAAAAACTCTCGATTGCATCATGATAATGAAGCACACAGGTTGCTCGACTGATTCTATTGCCTTTAGATATCGCATCAGACCCCAATAAGAATAAATATTTAATAATAGACAACCTACGTTCAATATCTATGTGATTCATAACAAGACTACTCTCCTATAAATAATGTATTTTGCTAGCAAATTATAACTGAAGAAATAAGAAGAACTTTTCGCATGTTTTTATCCACTTCTGGGGCATAATAATCTGTGTGCATCTTCAAGAGTAGGCACTCTCAGTTTTTTAAGTATTTCTTTCTCATAGTCAATCATTAACGGAGTAACAATACCGACTTTCTTCGCTGCGATCAGATAACTAATTCCATCTTTACTTCTGACACCGGCAGCTTCTCTCGCACTAGATATCGCTAATTTGGCAAGTTTCTTGGAGTTCAATGGACTAATATTAGCCTTTATCCATGTATATAACACAATGTCCAACCCCCAACTCCTATCCAAACGTTTAATCCATACTTGATTTTCATTAGCTTCATCGGGAGAATAACAATCATTACTGTTTGTTTTATGAGTTTCCCTCCGCCACAAAATATCCGATGCCTCCTTTGTGGAAATCCTGTCATCAATAATAAAGACAACAGCCTGAACATAATTGCCACCAGAATCTACTGGTACAAGTGTTGGCGCACCATCTCGCGTTGAACTCTTCCTTGCAAATTCAACATGAAAAGGCGTAAGGACATTGTCTATCCGATCTACAGTAGCAGTCGTAATTTCTAAGCCAGGATCATTAATCAACGACCCATAAGCCAAAATCCCAACCCTAGCCATATTCTTCTCCTTCAGATCTCTTGAAACTTAATCATAAGCTATATATCCTCGCCTGCCATTCTACCTGTTCTAAAGAACACTCGTTATTATTGACAACAGCGATTGCTTTCAAATTTGTCGCTCCATTATACGCAAAATCTTTTGTTTTGTATGGATGCATTACAAAATGCGAAAGAAAAACTGGTTTATTAAGATTACGCATAGCTGGAGAAAACGCTCTTCCTCTGGCAGATTGATGCGCAGTTATAGCGGCAAGTTTACCATTAAAGTGTCTTTTATCAATTAAAACATCCCCACAACAGTATAAATCAACAGAAACCTGACCTACAATACATTTCCGTTTTTGTATATTCTTCAATATTTCTTTATTTATTTTTCCACCTTTACCTATCCATGCCTCACGGATTCGCGTTTTTATCTCTCCATTCGAAGAAACAGCCCATATCTCCCGCTTTGAATTTTGTTTTTCCCTTTTTTTATCATTCTTTCCTGTTTTTTTATCCCATCCAACAATAAGAGCGACATTTGGTGGATTCTTCCGCAGATAAGAACGGAATGAGCTAATATTATTTCCTTCAAAGAAACCTCCAGGAAAAATCAAAAGGTTTATTTTCAGTTTCAATAACTTAATGTATTCCACAATACTAGAAATACAAATTACGTCTGTTAACCTCCTTAAAACTAATAGCCAAAACACCTATCTTCATAATGAAAGTTTCCTATAAATATTAAAAACCTTCAATCATAATCCGGCAAATCCGTTCTGAACTCCGCATAAACGGGATAATGATCAGATACTCTTTTTACGAAATCCGCATCCGTCACGCCATATTCCACATCCCACCCAAAAACTCCAGAGATACCGTCATATTCCTCGTTTGCAGTTTCTTTCCGCGTCATCATACGGTCGTAAGTGTTCGCAGAAACAGCTACGGTAGTATCCTGAAAGTTATCGATCATTTGAACCCAAGTCTGGAATATTGTCGATAGTTTGGCTTCGTTGAAGTAAGAACCATCCGCATTCATGTCCCCAAGGACTATTATATCCTTTTCTGAAGAATTTTTATAGATATCGTTTATCACTACCGCCAGATGAGTCAATTCCGCCTCAACGTCTTCTGGCTTGATATGAATATCCACGATTTTGAAATCAAAGTTGCCGCTCTTGAAATAAGCCACAAACGGCTCTCTTTCAAACACATCCTCTGCGTCATCTACAACATAAGCACTGCCGGGAATTAGGCTCACCGTCTTCGTATTGTAAACGAAGGCATATTGCTCCTTGCTCTCCGTTCTGCCGAGTCGTTTGCTTATCACGTAATCATACTTTAGATCACCTTTGTTTATATGACTTAAAAGCGAAGGTATTACGTTCCCTTTGGCGCTTCTTATCTCTTGGATTGCCACGATATCGTATCTTTTGATGATCTTGGCAAGCATATCCATGATTTTAGTATCGCTTATCTTAGATCGGCCGAAAACCTGGATATTGAAAGAGGCAATCTTGACTATAGAGGATTGCGCTATGGCAAGTTGTGGCTGCGGTTCTTGAGTTTTGAGCTGGGGATGCAAACATCCCGCCAAAGCTATGAACACTGCAAAAACCAGCGCAACACGCAATTTCTTCATGCCGAATTAAGCCCTCTTGATGATATATCCATAGTTATACTTTGGCCTCTCTGGCTCAATCCCCATTAAAGCGTTAAATATGGCAATTATCACCCTGACATCGCGAATAATGCCTGCATCCGCAGAATGAGTGGCGCCGCCGATTTCAACAGTTATAATTTTGTCAAGTGATGTGGAAGAGATGCCTTTTGTATCTATTTTCGCGTTCCGAGCGACAGCCATGTCTCTAGTGCCAACAGATTGATTTTGAAGAGAATTAATGGTCTGCACTGGTAGATGATCGGGATCGAGATTGATACACTGAATCTTATGGTGAGGCTTGTATTTCATGAATACCAGCCCGATGTCTCCCAACTGCGAACCCTTATGCGGCGTGACGACCGTTATGCAATTTTCCACGCAATTGAGGCCGTGCATAGCGATCGCGGTCCTGATATCCAGCCCTCCCATTCAGGTAGTTTATTATTGATATTAACATTTAGGTTTTTCATTAACTCAACTGCTTTTTTACGCAAAAGAAGAGAAACCTCTTCTCTTATTGCAAAACACTTCCCCATGAAGAGGTTTCCCATTTCTGTTCCTCAGCAAGCTTATGGATTGCTACGGGTTCTTTCTACGATTTCCATTCTAGGCCTCAATCTTAATGCTCCAAAATACTGCTCTCTCTATCTCTTCAACTATCCTTATTGCCATCACATCGTTATTTCGCTTCTGGGACTTTAATCTAACCTCTTTATTTTGTCTCAGCCAAAGCATTACTCTACATTTATATCGTTCTCGCAAAGCTTCGACTACCTCAACTGTCTTTCCGCTACCTCTTGTAACACAAACAATTATTGTACATCCTAGTCTTATGAGAAAAGAAAGACGCGATCTTAACATAGTATTTGGATCACCTTGGCTTATAATCCCTATCATATCAGCTTTTGTGGTTAAGATACCCATTATATCGCTCTGCGTATCTGGCAGATTACTTGACGTTAAAAGCTCAAACACTCTTTTAACCGTACAACTCTTGCCCGTATTTGCTCTTCCCCATAAAACAATTACTTTTTTAATCATATTTCTTCCGTTAAATCGCTATTTTTTTCACCAGTACACTCTACTTTCGCATTATTTTTCTCTAAGCATGCTACTAGATCCTTATCTGGATGTCCATTCCTTCCTGCAGCAGAAATAAAGCATTTTTGTGGACTAAGTTTTTCTATAAGATTTAAATTAAGATTTTTTTTGCTACCATGATGCGGAATTTTAAGCCAATGTACCGGTGTCAATTTTCTCACAACATCCCCAAAGGCCTGCAAACCGGCATCTCCTGTAAATAAATAATCCTTTCCATTATTAGAAATCTTAAAAATAAGGCTGGATTCATTCTCAGGAGTATCATTTTTTATTTTTGCCATTACGTAATTAGCCAAGATCTTAGACGCGAGAAAATCATAAAATTCTTTAGAAGGTCCAAGTATCTTTATTCCCCATTTCTTACATCTATCTACAATTCCCGGGTCAGTAGAATCAAAAAAAGGTTCTAAAATTTGTAATCCATAACCCTCTGCCTCTTGGACAAGATTTTTTAGATCATCAACTGAAGCAATAACATAGTCATTTCTTTCATTACGCGGGAAAGCTATTTTATCAACCTCCATCGCACCTAAAGCAATCTCAAATGATTTACAATGATTAGCAAGACGATGCACCCATATTGATTTGATATCTTTGTGATATTCTTTAAGAACATCCCTTAATCCGCCGATGTGATCTTTATCTAAATGCGTACATATAATAATATCTGGCGTAATGTTCAAACTTTTGAAATAAGATATTATCTTCTTTGAGTGATCGCGATTCTCCCCGCCATCAATCAATAAGTTGAGTTTATCCGGAGGCTGCTCAAGTTGAACAATTATCGCGTCTGCATCGCCCACATTCAACATGTGTATTTTTCCATTCATAGAACCGTCCGCTTCCCATCTTGAGCAATTGGTTGTTTCGTCCATAATCCAGAAAAACTTTCGCGTTGCAATGAATTCATTTTCTCTCTCTGCATCTCTAAAGCGACACTAATTGATTGTATCCCTGAACTATCTAATTGTTTTTCCGTAAGGGAATCTCTTTTATTCTTCCATCCAATCAAGTGTAAAAAAACACCTAGTCGATTCCTTAGCGTTTCATCAATCATTCCTGCATACGGTTCTAAATCAGTATGGCAATAAGCTGAAACCCAGCCTTCAATCAAACTCTTTAATTCATTTAATGTTCGCAGTAAAGTCTTTTCTTCTGTAAATTCTGTAATCTCTCTAATTCTATCAGTTACAATCTGCACCTTCTGACTACTGGGCCATAGCCTTCTGCCGTTAAATCTTGTCCCTAAAAACTCAAATACGTCTTGCGTAATTTGTATAATTCTGGTTTTACCGGAATTGTCTATATTAAGTTCATGCATTTTTAACTTTAAGCTTCCCTCAATTATTTGTTTCGCTAAATCATGTGCATTTAACGCCTCCGTTTTGTCAGCACACATAATGATAAAATCGTCTGCATATCGTATAAGCTTATATCCATGTTTTTGCATTATTTTGTCAAATTTATACAAGTATACGTTAGCAAACAATGGAGACAATCCACCACCTTGAGGAATACCTGAATCAGGGAAAAGACTTTTGTCTTCATTACTAAGTTTCGACCAATTACCTATTTCCTGATTTAAAGCATCTGAGATAAGACCGTTAATGGATTCATCTGGGAGCCCGGGAAAAACCATCTCCTCCAAAAGTTTCTTGCGATCAACTGTGTCAAAAAACTTAACAATGTCCGCCTCAAATACAATAGGATTACCATCCAAATAATATACTACCATCTGATTTAAAGCTTGCCGGACACCACGACCTGAGAGATAGGCAAAACTCACGCCATTATCTAATTGATATTTTTTAAACAAAAACGGCTCAATGATTCTTGCAATGCCCCTCTGAACAACTCTATCTCGAACCTCCGCAATACGAATTCCCCGTTTTTTAGGCTTTTTTGATCTTTCATGAATCTGCTTCTTGAAAATAGGAATACCTTTAACGGGACTAAATACATACTCGCCGTTCTTTAATTGTCTTCTAATTAAACGCAGATTTTCATTTAAATGGGAGAAAAAGTCTTCAATAGTAATTCTGGAAAGGCCACTTGAGAACCGATTAGATCGATTAATCTCATACCAAGATGCGCGGAGATTAGAAGGAGTTTGAAGCTTTTGCAGTAAGGAGGACTTCTTAAACACTTGCCTCTCTTCGTGTTTTTTGTATTTGTTGAGTTACCTTTCTGGCACACCAGTGCAACACACTACTCAACTTTAAGAATGGTTGCCGTGATTACGCGGTTCATCCCAAGTATTAAGACACTTGAAACAATAACACAGGCAATCTTGGCTTGTGCAATTATACTGCCCGATAGCCGCTTGAGCAAGCTATCAATTGCATTGTTTTTAACTACTCTGTCGAACTTCATCCGTCGTCTCACGTCCGTCGCTAATTTCTTTGGATATTTTGAAATATCCATTTCATTTGCTATTCGAACGCCGCCCTTAAAATCTGCTATCGTTTGATGAATTGCGACAGCCGCTCCGCCCGACCTTATAAAAATCCCTATTTCCGCCGTGTAGGATATTTTAACGTGTGTGTTGCCCACGACGTTAGGAAAATCGTGCGTTGCCGTGATTACGCGGTTCATCCCAAGTATTAAGACACTTGAAACAATAACACAGGCAATCTTGGCTTGTGCATTTATACTGCCCGATAGCCGCTTGAGCAAGCTATCAAGAGTATTTATATATTACCCACAGAACCTCTAAAAGTCAAATAGTATAGCACTTTAGGTAGTATACTCGATTTTGTGTAAATTAGCTTTACAGTAAATAAAAAAGGCGTATCTTTCTGTTTGGAATAAGTCTCATCAACCCGGGCCTGCAAGCCCTAACCAGAAAGGATACGCCCAATGCAGT